>OHNQ01000052.1_pt1 | contig 81006 bp, 68 predicted proteins | sample 1569621 | NCBI WGS metagenome assembly OHNQ01 (sample SAMEA3879516, study PRJEB24766) | human gut metagenome | biome: human-associated habitat; feature: feces | place: USA | collected 1985/1987
TGAAAAATTTTCAACCGCCCGGCTGGACGGATTGAAAAATTTTCGCCAAAACCCGTAGGGCGCGAAGCGGCCTTGCAGATTTTTAGGGGCCCCGGCCGTAGCTTCGCACCCTGAACCATGCAAGGGGAAGTCATGACGGGGTAATAAAAATGAGGAAATTGTTATATGAGGAAAAAGAGATAAGGAAATATAGCAAGATTCGAGAGGATTGCTATCGTCTCAATCAGTATATGACCATTCGCAACATGGTGTTAAGCCCAACCGATTGAAACCGTTTGGATGAGAGTAATTGTATAAGGGAAGGCTTTCACGTATGATTATGTGAGAGGTTTGGGTATTTCAGTCCAAACCTATTTAACCTAAAATCTTAGGTTATTATTTCTTTTTATGCCCTTGTGTCCAGCTTTGCATCCGTTTGGTTAATGCTTCTTTCAATGAATCCAAGAAGGGGGTCTTATTATTACGGATACGCATATCGCTGAATGTGCGTGAATGGTTAGAGTCCAATTCAATATTAAAAACGGTCTGGATATAGTCAAAGAGTTTTGCCAAAGGAATATCACCAAAGACTTTACGGCTATCCCATGCGTAGATTTGCTCGTAAAGTTCTGTTTTTGTCGCAACCCACGTGATACGGACGCGAGGTAAAGACTGCTCTAACCGGCGATTTTCCAATGCTTCAAGTTCCTTATTCAGATATACCATCAACATCTCGTTAGCTTTCAGCCTGGCGACCTTGAAATCGCAATTAGTAGAAAACATCGGATCACGCTCGTAATGGAACGATTCCAGATAAAGAGCCGTGTCAATACGTCCTCGCAAATAATAGATTGAATCGAGGTGTGTCAAACCCGAACGGTAATAACGCACGAAATCCGAACGTTTTGTGTTGTAACGATTGATAGCCTTGATTTCATCAATCAGATAAGCCCGCTGTGAATCTACTCCTACCGGGCGATTCATTTCGATATTATAGACCTTACGATAGTAAAGCAATCGGTAGAACAAACGAGGTTTTATTTCTTTGAAGAACTCTATTTCTTCCGCTTCATCTTTGAATGTATAGGAACCTATAAACTCTTTTACCTGTTGAAAAGCATTAGCTAATATTTGTGAGGCTTCAAGAGATTTCTTCATGATGTTCAAGTCTGCGGACTCGATTTTCTTCAATTTCTTTTCAATCTCTTTTTCGAGATTATTGATAAATTCCAGCATTACTTATAATCAGTTTTATTCAATATTGATGTTGCAATAACATTTTGATTGTCATACTTGATGAGCTTATTGTTAATCATGTAGAGTATTCAAATCTTGTATTATTTTTATAACATTTTCGTCCATCCCGACAAATTGCCCTTTTCCTTTCATCTGTCTTTCGGGAAAATCCCGATTCAAACGGATAAGCGTCATACCGGAATTTGCAGAGGCCATCTGCTCGAATGGAAACCGGATAATACCCGGTGTGTTGTAGCCTACCCCCAACTCCAACAGCACACAACGCCTACAATATGCTTTCTTAAGAAATTGAGTATAACGGTCTGCCTGCAAGTGCCATGCGGAATCTTCGACAAAATAGCTATCCTTACGCAGATTGACATCCATACTACCGCCGCACACCGGGCAATGCGGTACAAGCGACGAGGGAATACGACCGTCATGTATCGAACCGAGCATTTGTTTAACCAGCTTTTTATCGTCGTATCGTTCGGAATGACAACCGTAGGCGCATTGCAGGTAGGCATAATCGCCCTGCACCTCGAAGAGACGGTCGGAGGCAAATCCGGCCTTGCGGAACTGTCCGTCCACGTTAGTCGTAATAACGAAATACTCTTTTCCGTCCACGAGCCGGAAAATATCCCGATATAAATCCATAGCAGGCGGTGAAAATCGGGCAAAGTCGATATGCTTCGCCCAATAAGCCCAGCGTTCCTCTTCGGTCGGAAAGTCGTAAAACGATGAAGTATAAAGGTCGGTGAAACCATAGCGTTCTATAAATTCGGAAAACTCCCGTTTGAAACGCATCCCGCCGTAATCCAATCCTGCCGCAGCTGACAAACCCGCTCCGGCTCCTATCAATACATAGTCCGCTGCCGCCATTGCTTTTCGAGCAGCGGCTATGCGTTCTTTATAGCTGTCCATAACCGATGCCTTACTGAAGAAGCTCTCGATAAATGGTGTAATCATTTCGGCTGAAAACATCGAAAACAATCGTTTTAATGGTTGTGTACTTTGTTGTATTCAAATAGTCTAAAACCGTAGCAACAGCTATCTCGGCTGCATGCTGCTGCGGGAAACCGTACTCTCCCGTGGAAATACAACAAAACGCCATACTTTCCACTGCATGAACTGTCGCTGTTTCGAGACAGGAACGATAGCAATCCGATAACTGCTTTTCCTGCTTTTGGGAAGGAACACCACCGGAGACAATCGGCCCTACGGTATGTATCACATAACGGGCGGGCAGATTATAGCCTTTCGTAATCTTGGCTTTTCCCGTCGGTTCGGCATACCTTTGTCTTTGCATCAAGCGGTTGCACTCTAACCGCAATTCGATTCCGGCAGCAGAATGAATGGCATTGTCGATACATTTGTGCAGCGGAACGAAGCATCCCAACAAGGCGCCGTTGGCGGCATTGACGATGGCATCCACTTGCAACCGTGTAATATCTCCCTGCCACAGCCGCACTCTTTCATCGCAGCCGCACGGCTCGGTCTGGGAAACTGTTACAACTCCTTTCTTCGCAAGTTGCAGTTGTAACTCTGCATCCTGCGCCGCGAGAAATTCCCGACTTATCGGACGAGGCGGACGGATATTGAGTAATGCCCGTAATAGATTCCTCTTGTCATGCTGGTTATTCGGAAGCGGCATATTATCATATACAGAACTCTCCGACAGTAGGATATGAAGTGTTTTATCCAATTTATCCATTTTCATTTGGCTTTAGCCGGATAACCTTTCAGCGAATAAAATCGGTTCGTATTGTCTGTTCCGGCTCTGGAACTTGCAAACCGTTCTGATGTATATTTTTCAATAGCCAAGCCATGTTTCTCCCTAATGTCCGCATGATTTGTAACCCCTCCAAGTCTTGGACTGCCTCTCCGGGACGGCGTCCATGTACACTGTTCCAATATTGCGATGAAACGACTGGCATATTCGTTATCGTGAAATACTTGTTCAGGCGGTCGAAAGTCGCACTTGCCCCTCCGCGTCTGCAAATGGCGACAGAAGCGGCTGGCTTGTAGAGCAATGCCGAACGGCAGGAATAAAACAAGCGGTCGAGCAGGGCACAGAGCATACCGTTAGGGCCGGCAAAATAAACAGGAGAACCGATAATGACTCCGTCGGCCTGCTGTAACTTTTCACGAATAGTACGATATGGCTCATCATTAAATACACATACCCCCGTTTCTTGACATTTATTACACGCAATACAACCCTGAATGGCTTTAGTCCCGATAGAGACTATTTCAGTTGCTACACCTTCTTTTTCAAGCACGGTAGCGACTTCCGAAAGAGCTACATTAGTATTCCCTTCTTTATGGGGACTACCATTTATCAACAAAACTTTCATATTTGACTTGAGAAAAAAGGCGACGAAATTCCGCCGCCTTATGGTTATTATTTGAAGTGGATTATTTATAAAGATTAGCAGCGACAGCCGTGAGATTGTCAGGTGCAGCAGCTTGCGGATAAGCAGACTTCATTGCAGCGATAAAATCATTCTCATTCTTTTCGTCCTGCAATAGTTTCTGCATCTTTTTCAGATAATCGATCTGAAAATCGACGGCTGCTGTATCTGCCGTTGCTACGCCATGTCCGCCGACAAAAAGTTCAGCGCCGGTTTTTTTTGCTTTCTCTAATTCAGAGAGATAGGCTTTCACCGCGGTACGTCCCGTAATCTGGAGTGGCCCCATGTGCATTTCGGAAACGGGTGTGAAATGCAGATAATAAACTTTACCTCCGATCAGTATGCTTGCTGCCGGAAAATCGGATGCAGCACCGGGAGTAAACTCGAAAACGATTCCTGCCAATTTTTCTTTGCCGTTTTTGGTAATTGTCGCAGTCGGAATTTCACCGTCCGTGTCGATAGCTTTCCCGAAATTGGCGGCGAATCCTTTTACCATACCTCCATAAATCTCTCCTTTGACAAATTCGGGCATCCCCTCTACCATGACGTACTGCGACGGTTCATAAGCGGAAAATCCGGCAGCATGATAATTTGCAATAACTTTCTCAACAGGTTTTTCCAGTTTTGCGATATATTGTTGCATCTCTTTTATGTTATCATGGAAAGCGGCAGGTTCCAAGACAACGAGACTTTCGCTACCCTCGATAATGTAGCTCATATCGCCCAGCGGATCGGCTGTTACGTAAGAGTGAAGTTTGAATTTACCGAAGTCTTTAACCTCGAATTTACCTTGTGCATTGACTACAAGTGTCATGCAGGCAATAGCCAGCGTTAAAAAAAAACTTTTCATTGTCCTTTAATTTTTACGATTGATAAATTTATTTTTTCAGTGCCCATTCGAGCAACTCTTTCATATAGATTCTGCTGTCCTTGCCCCACCAGCGAGTTTCCATCATCTTATGTACGTTACGTTCGCCGTCGGGATAGCCCATCAAAAGCGCCGCCATCGTTTCTCCGGCCACGTAGAGCTTACCTCCGTTATCGAGGCGAATGAACGAGGCTATCTGATGTCCTTGTTCCATGCAAACACTTGCCGGAATACCGCCCCTCACGCCGCGTACTCCGCTGCAAGGAATCTCCCTCCGGCCTCCGAAAATCTCGTTCTCGAATGTTACCGCACCGCAGTTGCCCGGTACATCCAAATCGTCGAGGACTTCGATGCCGAACCGACGGGTAATATCGTTTACACCGTACTCTGCGAGATTTACACGATACTGCTCCTCGTCAATAAACAGAATGACCGAACCTCCTCGTTCAATATAATCTCCGATAGCCCGTTTTTCGGTTTCGGTCAGGTTCTTCTGGGTGGATTTGGCCAGCGGGGAGAGGATAAGCAATGCGTCTATCCCTTCGAGCGCCTGCCCCGTAATCTCGGACTTGTTCATTACCAAAGTATAACCGCCCTCACGGGCAATCCGTTCGTATTCAGGAATTACATAATCGTAATAACTCGAATCGACGAACGTATCCTGAAACTGACCGTGCGACAGGTCGAACATCACTTTCTTCTGCGCCGATACGCCTATGGCTGTCATCACGAGCGCACAAATCAATAATATCTTCTTTATCATCATTCAATTATTTTATTATTACGAATCTTCCCTCTTTGCGGGGTTTCGATGTAGGATAATCACCGTCGATATATCCTAAAATGACGAAACAGCGTGCTACCATCGTGTCGGGAATATTCCACGATTGCAGGATTTTTTCTCCTTCAGGGTTGTCGAACGTCTCTTCGCCTCGTGCCAGAATACACGACGCGAGTCCGAGAGCGGTGGCTTCGAGCACCATGTTTTCGGCGGCACAGAAGGCATCGGGCACGGAATAGAGAAAACGCTTCGGCCCGAAAATCGTGATAACGGTCGGAGCACCGTAGAAACCCGAACGGATCGAAGGATCGTCGATAATCGAGGGCTGCTCTTTCGATACGAAATTTCCGGCGAGATGCGAACGGTCGAACCGGGCGATATTGAGTTTACCTATTGCTTCATTGAGCGTTCGGTCTTGGCAAGCCACGAAGCGGCTGCGCTGTCCTCCTCCCGCATTGGGAGCATAAGCTCCTGCTTCGAGGATTTTCAGCAGGTCTTCTTCCGACACCTGCTTGTCGGTATATCGTCGGATACTCCGGCGGTATTTCATCAATTCGAGTATATCCATAATTATCATTTTATCTCTTTCCAACATTGCGGATCAGGTGCATAAAAGTCGTGCGTGTAACCGTAAGCTACGGCGGGGCATCCCCGACAGAAGCGCAGCAGTTCGCAACGAGAGCATTTCTCGAATTTTTCGTATCGGCGGTAACCGTTCATCCGTTCGCCGTTGTATATGTCGTGGATATGTTCACGGAACACGTTGCCCACCTCGCTCTCGAAGCGGCGACAGGCCATCACCCTGCCCGTCGGCAGAATCGTCATGTGGCAGTCCCCACAATGGCAACCGTCGTAAATCGTATCGTTGTCCAACCCTTCGGGAATCTTGAACAATCCTTTCTCATAGAGAAAGAGTGTCCACAAGTGATCTTTGAGGTTGAACGTCGTACCGGAATCCTTGTACTGCTCGAATTTCCGCCAGATGCGCTCCAAAAAGTCGCGGTACTCCAACGGCTCGATGTGGGTACTCTTCTCGAAGCTGGTAGGACAGTAGCGACCGAAGGCGAAAATGTCGACATGATGTGCGACGACAAGGTCGATGATATCGGGTATCTCCCGGATATTCGTTCCCGAAACGGTCGTCATCACGGCGCAGCGGATACCTGCCCGGCGAATGACGGCGATTTTTTCGACGGTCGTATCGAACGAGCCGGATTTGCGGATGGCATCGTGCGTCTCGCACATCCCGTCGATGGAGAGTTGGTACTTGTCGCAGCCGTATTCTTTCAACCGTCGGCACACTTCATCGGTCAGATGAAACGGGTTGCCGAGTATGGTAAAGGGAATATTCCGCTCCTGAAGCAGCGCGAGAATATCCCAGAAACGGCTATGCAGGATCGGATCGCCCCCCGTGATGTAGAAATAGGGCAGGCGTTCCATACGACGGCACATCTCCACGCAATCGTCCACCACCTGCTGCGCCCGGCCGAGCGGCATTTCCACTAATTTGGGATGCCCCTCGGAGAAGATATAACAGTGCTCGCAACGCTGGTCGCAACTGTCTGTTATGTGCCATTGAAATGCGAAATATTCCATGATTCTTGTTCTTGAAGTGAAACTATTTGACTTCCTCTTTCAATGCCAATCCTTCGGTTCCGGCATAGAACATCACCACTTCAGCGGGTTCATCGCCCCGATTCTCGCCGTAGTGTACCGTTCCGATCATCTCCACGAGCGCATCGCCTGCCTTGAACGTGCGTTCACGCCCGTCGGTTGTTACAATCGTCAATTCGCCTTTGAGCATCACGCCGCAGTTGATAATGAAGTGACGGTGGGCAGAGAGGCGTTGGTGCGGTGGAAACGTGTAACGCAGGATCGTAATTTGCGGTGTCGTCGCCGGATAGTTCGGGAGGGTCGCCCCGTCCCAACTGCATGACGTTTCGGCCAACTTTTCTACTTTTACTTCTGCTTGTTCCGACTTTTTGTTTTGCGGCTCTTGTGCCGAACCGCTGTTGATTCCTAATGTCGCTATTAGGAGAATGGGTACTATCTTTTTCATATCAATAAATCGTTTTGGAATTGAGGTATCTAAAAAGGGAGATTTCATTCTATCGAAACCTCGCCTTTTTAGTTTACCTGCGTTTTTTACTATTTGTCTCCTGCGCCGCAAGCCGAGCCACAGGCGGCGGGTTTCGGTTCGGGCTTGGTATCGCCATCGCCTGCACCGCAGGCCGAGCCGCAAGCGCCGCTCGGAGCGGCTGTTTTATCCTTTGCACAGAGATAACTCTGGGCGCTTCTGCGTGCGGCATAAAGGCCGCTCATTGAAAATCGTTTCATACGCTTAAAAATTAAATCGGTTATTACTAAATGCTGTTTAGCTTATTTTTACGATGCAAAATTACTACATAAAACACTATTTGTCAAGAAGTTACATTTATGTCTAATAGTAACCTTTTTCTCGCTTTTGCAGAAAACCAGCGGTTTGCGAGGCGAAAAAAATCGAAAAAAAAAATTTGGCTGGAGCGTATGTTCTTTTTTTGATTGTCGAGAAATTACTAACTTTGCTTTCTAAAGTAAGTAATCATTCGCGCTGTATCAACGAAATTGATAATATAAGAATAATAAGATATGCTAAAAAAAGAAGAGAAAAATTCGATTATCGAAATCTGTCCCGTGCGTAATGTCGTGTCTCGTTTCGGTAACAAATGGGCTTTATTGGTGGTTCTGGTTTTGAGCGAACAGAAAACAGTACGATTCAACGAGCTATGCAGGTTAATTCCCGACGTTTCTTCACGGGTACTGTCGGGTACATTAAAAACACTCGAAGCCGACGGATTGGTCGCTCGCAAGGTCTATCCGGTCGTACCTCCCAAAGTCGAATACCGGCTGACAGACATCGGACAATCTCTCGTTCCGTTTATCGTTCAGCTTACCGAGTGGGCACAGACCAATATGAAATCCATTGTCAAGCACCGTAAAAAATTCGAGGCGGAGAATATGGAGTAAATAATAAGGGAGTGACGAATAAATAAATTATCACTCCCTTGTTAATTAAATATATAACAGCCACAACCTATACGGCTAATTTCTATCTTTATATGCTCTGTATCCAATCATCCATCGGGTAGGAAGCAACTGAATACTATATCGTCGAAATTATGTAGTCTGTCTTCAAGCATTAGAGCGTTTCGAGTAATTCGATAAGACGTTCAGCGTGCGCTACCGATACATTTTTTTGTTGCTCGATAAGTTCCGGTGTGGTACGGTTGCTGTAACTTACGCCACAGGTATAAACACTGCCGCTATACTCCATTTGCGTCAGTCGGCAGGTTGCTTTGTAGCAAGCTAAAAATTCATCGATGGTGTAGCCCATCGCCCCCTCGTGGCTATACAATGCTTCGGGTGCTCCCGTTGTGAAAGAGAGAACGAGTTTCTTACCTTTGAGTTTGTCTCCGGTACTTCCGTGCGAGAAACCGTGACGGAAAGTCTCTTCCATCCAGCGTTCCAATATGGAGGGTGCGGAGTACCAGAAAAGGGGGAACTGCAATACGACGATGTCTGCCCGGAGCAATTTCTGCTGTTCGGCTTCTATGTCGATTTTAAAGTCGGGATAAAGTTCGTCAAGCTTTACGATTTCGGCTTCCGGCAGCCGTTCGTTCAGGGTTTCGAGAATCGTTTTATTGGCTATAGATGCGGTAAGGTTTGTATGGCCGCTGATAATCAATACATTTTTCATATTCATTCTTTTTATTGTTGTTTGTTTTATGCACCTACACCACCGTCCACTTTATAGTCGGCTCCGGTTACAAGAGCTGTTTTATGATTTAATGATGGATACATATTTCTTATTTGATTTTGTTGATTTTCATTTGCTATCTCTCCGCTTTGGCCACAGTTTGCTGCTGTCCTTCGATAGTCCCCAACTTGGCAATATCCTCGTCCGTGCGGTTTCCGTGTATGGTAATATGACTTAGAGCTTCGTTTATAGCGACATATTCGTCAGCCGTAATCACCACTTCCGCAGCACCCAGATTTTCAAGAATACGGGCATCGCTACGCATACCGGGTATAGGAACAATATGACCGGAATACATCACCCAAGCCAAAGAGATTTGTGCGGCGGTACAATGCTTCTCTTCCGCATAGCGGTTGATAAGATCGAGCAGGACTCGATTTGCACGCATATTCTTTTCGGAGTAACGGGTAATCACGCGCCTTACATCATCTCCCCTAAATTCAGCCGCGGAATGGTATTTACCGCTTAAAAAGCCGCCTGCCATAGGTGAATAAGCAACAAAGCCGATGCCTTCAGCCTTGCAATAAGGAATGACATCCGCCTCCCACTTGCGTTCCATCAGCGAGTATTCGCTCTGTACAGCTGTTATAGGCGTAACGGCATGTGCCGCCTTGAGTTGTTCGAGGGTGGGCTCGGACTGTCCCCATGCACGGATTTTCCCCTCCTTGATCAATTCCCCCATCCAATAGGCAACCTCCGCAGGATCGTTCTCTTTGGGCACACGGTGTTCCGTGTAAAGGTCGATATAATCGGTTTGCAAACGTCGTAAAGAACCTTCGACAGCTTGTCGGAGGCCGATACGACTCAATTTGCCTTCCGGATTCTCTTGTCCGGGCAAGACAGCCGGAGTGAATTTTGTAGAGATTGTTATTTCATGCCGGAAAGGTTTCAATGCCTTTCCCACGAGTTCTTCATTCTTATAACAACTGTATATTTCAGCCGTATCGAAGAAGGTACAGCCTTCCTCGTATGCTTTACGGATAAGACGAATGGATTCCTCTTCACTCGGACAAGTCCCATAGCCATGCGTGAATCCCATACAGCCAAGGCCGACAGCCGAGATTTCCAATGTTCCGAATTTTCTTGTTTTCATCATTCTGTATCTTTTACTTGTTTATCTTACGAGTTTTATTCCCCAATCCATATTTCCGGTAGCACTAAGCGCGGCTACCCAGAACGCACCGAGCATTTCAGTGTAGCGGGACATACTGATATCTCCTAAATCAAGGGTATCTTCCCAGCCGAAATCCTTTAATAGAACCGCTACTTCGGCTTTCGCGTCAGCATTGTTACCGCAATAGAAGCCCGTAATGGCTTCCGGTAGTTGCTTCGGATGAACCATCAAATGATTGCAGAGATAGTTCAGTGTTTTTACGACTTTTGCGTCCGGCAGAATTTTTTGGGCTTCTTCTCCCAAGCTGGTTGTTCCGCTCCATCTCGAATCGAGCGAGATATGTCCGTCTTTGTAGATGTATGGATTTGCCAAGTCGATCAACAGTTTCCCGTTCAGATTTTCTTTTCCGGCAGCGTTTAGAGCTTCGAGCGAGTGGATGCCCTGCACGCAGTTGAATACTCTTTCACCGAATCGTGCAGCATCGGCAAAAGTGCCGTGAGAAGCCCGCTCGCCATTAGTTTTCGCCCAGTTCGCAGCTTTTTCGTTGGTGGCATTACGCGCCCCCATCATAACTTCGTGACCGAGTTCGGTCAATTTCGTGGCGATGGCGTGAGCCACATCGCCTGTTCCTAAGATTCCGTATTTCATACTTTCATTTTTTATTGTTCGGGTTAAATTGCTTGTCGTAATTCAGAAGGAATTTTACGAGTTCGGGATTACGGTGCGACCAGCGGAAGTCGGCCGGTTTGTCGAGCGGACGGATGCTTTCCATATCTTCCGGTGTGAGTGCAAAATCGAATACATCCAGATTTTGTTTCATTCGCTCGATGTGCGTGCTTTTTGGAATGGCAATGATGCTGCGTTGCACCAAGTAACGCAGAGCGACTTGCTGTACCGTTTTATTGTATCGTTCGGCCAAGGCTGTCAGTACGGGATTGGTTAGAAGGTCGGGATCGCCTTGTGCCAGCGGCGCCCAAGCCATGATACGTGTATCATAGGGCTTCATTTCGGCTTCAGCGTCCCATTGCTGACTGAATACATTGGTTTTTAGTTGGTTTACGGCAGGTTTGATTTCAGCACATTCGGCCATATCCACGAAGCGGTCGGGATAGAAGTTCGAGAGTCCGATGGCACGGACTTTTCCGGCCTTTACCGCTTTCTCCATCGCCCGCCATGTTCCCGGATAGTCGCTAAACGGCTGGTGGATAAGCAGCAGGTCAATGTAATCGGTGCGCAACTTACGGAGCGATTCGTCGATGCTGCGGGTTGCTTTTTCCTCTCCGGCATTGGTAATCCATACTTTGGTCGTGAGAAAGAGTTCATCACGGGACACGCCGCATTTGGCGACGGCATTACCCACGCCCTCTTCGTTATAATAAGCCTGCGCCGTATCTATCAACCGATAACCCGCGCCGATGGCATCGAGCACGCAACGCTCGCACTCTTCGGGCGATACTTGAAATACACCATATCCTAATACCGGCATTTCGATGCCGTTGTTCAATTTTACAGTTTCCATATCATTTTGTTTTAAGGGTTAATATTCTATTTGAGCAATATCGGCGCTCTGCATATCGAAAGCCTCTTCTGCTTTTTCTGTAATGTCGATATGTGTCCGACTCCGGATCAACACGTCGAAAGCAGCCTTGTCTTTAAGATCGACAACCATCATCACGGCATCGGGACGCCCGAACAGGCTGCGTGTACGACCTACCATGATCTCTTCAATAACCGTTTCTTTCTCTTTCATGGCACGCATTTCGGCCATCTTTTGTTCTACCACGTCATCGGAAATTCCTTCCTTGACATTGATGATGAATACATGACGTAACATATTTCTTTTTTATAAATTATTCGTGTATGCGATGTAACCCGATACCTTTTACCGTAGGCAAGTCCATATCGTCGTAAATGGGACTTTTTCCCGTCTCCAGCAGGGCGATAGCATCCATTTCCTCTTTGGACAGCGTGAAATCGAGGATATTGAAGTTCTCGATCATCCGTTCCTTGTGTACGGATTTCGGGATAACTACGACGTTACGCTGGTTCAGCCAACGAAGAATCACGGCCCCGACGCCCTTATCGTGTCGCTCTGCTATCGCTTTCAATGTAGGATGGTTGAATATGTCATGCTGCCCTTCGGCAAAAGGAGCCCATGCTTCGTGCTGGATACCTTCCTGCCGTAAGAAAGCATTGGCAGCCTGCTGCTGGAAAAACGGATGCGTTTCAAGCTGGTTTACGACGGGTTTTATTTCGTTATGTAAGAAAAGGTCTTGCAGGCGTTCATTAGAGAAACTCGTGACCCCGATAGCCCGGATACGTCCCTCTTTATAGAGCTGCTCCATCGCCCGCCATGCGGCATAGTAATTCCCGTATGGTTTGTGCATCAAGTAGAGGTCGAGGTAATCCAATCCGAGCTTTTTCATCGAGAGGTCGAAGGCCCGCAAGGCATCGTCGTATTCGTAGTCCTGCACCCACAATTTGGTGGTTATGAAAAACTCCTCCCGTTTGATGCCGCTTTGCCGGATGGCATTTCCCAACTGCTCCTCATTGAAATAGGCCGCAGCCGTATCGAATTTCCGATAACCGACCTCAATAGCATCATTCACGACTCGTTCTGTTTCGTTTTCAGGAATCTGAAAGACACCGAACCCGATGGCAGGCATCATTACTCCATTGCTTAATCTTACATTTTTCATATCCTTTATGTTTTTAATTCTGATGCAAAATTACAGAGTACCTATCATTTTGTTGTTACATTATTCGGGGAGGAATTTTCACTATTCGTGGTTTTTCGTTATTTTTGTAGGAAATGAAAGAAAAAATGGAACATACGGACTTCGACGGGATTATTTTTGCTGATACATTGCAGGAATTTAATGCCTTACGATATGCAGGAAGAGTAATCCATATTCTTTGCAGCGGAGGAAATATGGGTTTCACATTTCAGGATACCCGTTATAACATTGCGGCTGGGGATTATGTAATTCTTCCCAACGCCACACTCGTATCGGAATTTTCGGACTCCGAAGACTTTCAAGGTATCCTGATGAACCTTTCGGATGCGTTCGTTTCCTCGATTGCTATTCGCAGCAATTACGGCATTATTGGGTATCTATCACTCTTGCAGAATCCGGTCATGAAACTTTCCTCCCATGATTTTCAAGTATGCGAACAGGCAATGCGCTGTATCCGGCAACGTCTGGAAGATAAAGAGCATCTGTTTTGGGAAGAATTGATGGGAAGCCTGCTTACGGCGCACATCCTCGACCTTTATGATATTCATGCACGCAGTCAGAATAACGTGCAGGTATCGGAACACATAACCTCGTTGCTTCGGAAATTCATAGAACTGTTATATAACGGCGAATATATCCGAAACCGAGATCTCGATTTTTATGCTTCCCGGCTTTGCATTACTCCTCATTACCTGTCGGAAATATGCAAAAAGGTAAGCGGTAAATCTGCTACTTATTGGATCGACCGTTTTACTCTTCAAGAAATCACTCGTTTACTGAGACAAAAAGAGCTTTCCTTAACAGCAATTTCCGAGTATCTGAATTTCTCGTCTATATCCTATTTAAGTCGTTATGTACAAAAACGGATAAAAGTGACACCTTCAGAATACAGGAATAATTTTTAATTCAAGAATAATAAGATACAGATAATACAGGATATCATTTAGAATAAAGTGCTATATAACATTGTTTTATATATAAATATACCGTAGTCGGTATTTGTGTAATACGACATTGCACATAATACAAATTTACCCCATTTTTTCTTCTGAAAAGAGAAAAATGAGTATTTTATTATGAACTCAATAAATAATCGCACTTTATCTGTTATTAATATTCCATCTCCACTTGAATGAAAACAGATTACCGAGTGTACGATTAATTTTCGGGAAATATTATCCAGTTTTGATTTGATATAACATGATATGTGTCAGCATGATAATGCGAATCAAAAATATAGTCATACCGACCTCGTTTTTAGTTACCCATATAACCAATAATTTTGTAAAAGATAAAAATGAAGAAATATATGAGTTAGTACTTGCTTGATGCATTTTATGATGATTTAGTAGGAGTTGATAGTTTATAAAACCTAAAATGTAATGCGATGAAAACATTAACAAACGCCCTCCTTTTCAATCTGTTTACCTCCTACTTGGAGGATATGGTACAAGTGGCGGAAGAATTGCCTGCCGCTTATGATAATTTTGTAACTCTGCTTGGAGAACTTCCACAAAATGAGAATCAAATATTGAAGCTACGTCGCTTGAATTATACCAAAATAGAATTAGTCTCTATGCAAATAGCATCAGAGCAAATGTTAGGGAAAAGACATGTTTTGTACGATGTGTTTATCGGTAAGGCATTATCTCTTCTCGATGCAGAGATAGAAATGGTTAAAGAGTTATTCAGATATGGGAATATTATCCCCGAATTGAAATCAGAAATAATAAAGGATGCAGAAAATAAATCTGTTGTCATGTTGACTTGGAACGGTACAGACAATGATTTGATTGAACTGGTGGCTGCGTTGATGGCTGCCGGTACAATAAGTTCGAGAAATGGAGACAAACTGACTGTGATAAGTGTAATTCGGGCTTTTGAGGATATGTTTCATCTGAAAATAAATGCACTATATACCAAACGGGGAAAAGTGTTTGACCGTTGTACAGATACTACTCCTTTTATTGATTCCTTGCGTGTAAGTTATAACCGGATGCTGGAGAAACGGTTAATTTAAAAGTCATATGCCAACGGACGCCAAAGCCCGACTCGAATTCCCGCTTTATTGTGGGTTGTCAGATGACGTATTTTCTTTGCAAACATTAAGTTATGCAAAAAGAATCAAGTTATGGAGCTATTGAAAGATTGGGCAGGCCGTTGGTTGCATCACCGGACCAGTCGAAGCGGGTAACTTACCCGTTTCGGCAGACAATAAGAATCAGCGTATGTCTGCTGTGGCAACGGATAAGAATACACTTTTCTTTCCGGGTTGTAAAAAGGGGTGAAAACACGCACCATCTACTTGTGGTATATGGTAAACTGTTTCTTCAGCTTCAGTAAAAAAGTGGAAGCATGGAGGGGGCAAGCTTTTCTTCATGCCATTTACTTTAGCGTTGTGGCAATGCACGACAAAATCCGACATTGATTCCGCACATTTGTTTTTACCGGAGAGTATGACTTATTTTGCCGGAGAAAACATCAAAATGTATAAACTAAAAACATCATGTATGGAACTGACTATTATTGAAACAAGCGCGTATCTGGAAATGAGGAAACAGTTCAGTCTGCTGGCGGTACAGTTGGAAGACTTCCGTAAAAAGGTTGCCTCACCCGCACCGGATAAATGATTGGACGCACAAGAGGTATGTCTGGCTCTGAAAATATCGAAGAGATGCCTGCAAAATTACAGGGACAACGGCCTTATCCCTTATTCAAACATAGGCGGGAAATTCTTCTATCGGGAAACGGATATTCAGGAGATATTGAGTGAAGGACTTGTAAAAAGGAAATAGGCTATGGCAGACATTATCACAAAGGATTCGGAAGAGTTCAAGGAACTGACCGGATGGATAAGGAGAGCGGGTAAGGCGGTTGAAGAAGCCACGGCAAGAATACGTCCCACGATTGCGGATGAGCATTACCTGACTGGAGATGACGTGTGCGAGAGGCTGCACATCTCACGGCGGACACTGCAAACCTTGCGTGATGAGAACATGGTGTCCTATACTACCATCGGTGGAAAGATTCTTTATCCCGAAAGCGGACTGTATGAGGTGTTAAAAAAGAACTACCGGGATTTCCGAAGGTTCAGGAAATAAAGAAAAGACAAAAGGAATGTCCCTCCGGCCTGCCCGCTGAAAGGGCATTCCTTTTGGTCGGTATTAGACGGCCAGTTTGTAAACATGGCCTATCTTCTCGCAAAGTTTGTCGGTATCTTCGCCCACTTTCGGATTGATAAGCTCGGCATATACCTGCGTGGAAAGGATGGAGTTATGTCCTAATACCTTTTGCAGGGTTTCCAACGGCATCCCTTTGAGAATGGCCAGAACTGCGAATGTATGACGTCCGATATGCGGGGTGACTTCGGTATGGCAATCGCACTTCTTGCCGATGATTCTGAGGCTGAGTAACATCGTGTTGTATTCGCCTACGGGGAAAACACTATCGGGGGAATCCTTCTTCTCGTCCACACCCCTGTATTTCTCAATAAGCTCAACGGCTATGGGCAATAACTTCACGACATAGGCCACTCCGGTTTTTATACGGTTGCCCATCAGCCATGTGCCTCCGTCGGAATCGGTATGGATGTTGTCGTAAGTAATGGCTTTGAGGTCGGCATATGCAAGACCGGTAAAACACATGAAGAGAAACATGTCCCGCATGGCACGCTGGCGTTTGTATTTCAGATCCACGTGGATGATTCTCTGTAATTCCTCTTCAGTAAGAAAAGACCTTTTCTTGTATTCCGGCTTGCACTCGAAGGATGTGAAAGGATGAACTCTCAACCACCCCTTTTCCTGTGCGATGTACATCAGCCATTTCAGGGTATTGACACGGTTGAAAGCGGTGGCATTCGCATTGCCTGCCGTGCCGAGCATCCATGTGTAATAATCCTCAATGAACGACTTTTCAAGCTCGTCAATAGCTATATCCTCAATGTTCTTTTTGGTTTTCATGAAAAGCAAAAGGCTTTTGTAGTCGGCAACCAATCCACGGTAGGTGCTTTCCGCCTTTCCTTTGCCTATCTTTTCTTTATACGATTCAATCTGTTCTCTGAAGAGCACCATAAGAGTATGGCATTCCTCTGCGAAACCTGCATAGCGGTTATATACTTTCTTGGCCGTAACAAAACTGTCATGGTCGCAGATGTACTGATAGTGCTTCGTTATCTGCGCCTTGATGTTGTCAAGTTCTTGATTCAGCGTGCGTGCTTCCTCGGACTTGCCTTTCGCACAGTTGGCTTTTACGTCCCATAAGGAAAGGGACACCGTTCTTTTACTGCTGAAACCCGCTTGGGTTCCATTGACTGTGATGCGTCCCATAATCGGGGCCTTACCATTTTTTACTGACTGGTTCTTGGTGTAGAACAATACTTTGAATGTGCTTCGCATAACTCAACTTTTTTTAGTTACAAATTTACTTTCTGTTGAGTTATCTGATACTATGCAAAAACGAGCAACAGATTGAAATATAATATATTATACTCCTTTTTATAGCATATTTGGCGGAGTTACGATTTGGTAACCTAACTCCTTTCCAAATCTGCTTTTTTTTGCTTTCCTTTTGCCTCCCTGCTAAAAAAATGTTTTATAACTATTTGATTTCTAACAGGGTTGCGTTATCTTTGCACATCTTTCAAAAATACTTGTTTTCAACAACGAGCAACGGAGTGTTTCTTACTGAGAAGCAAATAGAATATTCATAAGATGTGACAACTAATAAAGGTATAATAATAAAAACATTTATTAGTTGTAATGAAAAATGAAACGTGTTAGCAAAAAGAGGTTTTTTCTTTTTGCTAACACGTCTATGATAGAGCGGGCTACACTGGTCTTATAAATTCTCTATTTCTTCTACGGATAATCCGGTTCCCTGGACAATCATTTCTGTGGAAAGTCCCATCTTTTTTAAGTTACGGGCTACTTCGATCTGGCTTAGCTTTTTGCCTTCCTGCAATCCTTCCTGCAATCCTTCCGCATGTCCTTCCGCACGTCCTTCCTGCAATCCTTCCAGTTTAGCTCCGTCCAGCACATCATTCTGAATCATGATAGCATTCAGATGTTCGTCATAGGCATGCCGTTCTTCCGCGGTCATATTATAATAAATGAGTTTCTGTCTGGCTTCTGCAAGTCCCGGTGCTACGGTGTCCGGCCGTATTCTTCCGGTTTTCAAGTATTCTATCCATTCTTCGAGTGGGGTGACAGCGGCTTTGTCGAATTCGTTTACGCGAATTAGAAAATATTCGGGAAATACTTCGGCGGGTAACTTGGTCACTATGGCATCCCTCTCTTTGGTGGTGACCAATAGCTGATCACCGGTATGTACACCTAAAAACGTGTTTTGCCCATGATACAGGTAATCTTCTCCCCTGCCAATATCAAAATAGAGAATGCTGACGGAATATATCTTCTTCACTTCATAATAGCGTTCTCCGAGTGAGATATGCTCGGTAATTGCTTTCGCCACTCCATAAAGGATGCGTTCGAGATAATACAATTCACGAGTGTTTTGTATTTCCACAATGATGATTTCTCCTTTGCTGTTCTTCGCCTTGATGTCTGCACGGTTGAACTTGTCATCAGCAGTCAGTTGATTGTTTTCACTTTCGAGGATTTCCACTATTTTCACCTCTTCATTCAGCAGTACCGTCAGCAGCCCTTCGAGTACCCCAAAATTGGCTTTCTGGCGCAACAGTCGTTTAATTGCCCAGTCAAATCGGATATAGCGGTCCATTGTTTCCATAATCATCGTTTTTTATGTATCACAAAGATAGGTTTTTCTATTCGAAGTAACGCAGAAGTTCGTGTGAAATGTTTCTGTGTGGGTATTATAATTTTTACTTCTTATGATTTTGATAGATTTCAATCAGGCTATTACAAATTTTTTGTAAGTCATAAAGGTGATTTTTATTGTTTGAATTATAATCAAGACCCATTTCATTCATAAGAACATTTTCCAAATATTCCATCAATTCTTGCCGATTTGGAAGCAAATGGAGAATCATAGGGATGTATCCTTTGTATTCGTCCGTTGCTATGTTTTCGCCAACTCCAATAGGATCCCATTTTGCTAAAATATGATTTATGTCTTCCGAAACTTTATCCATAAGCTATTTTCACATTCTATAAATTGCTTAACTATTATGCAGGCTTAGGTACAATTGTAGATATGTTATAAATTCACTCGATATTTAGTTCCATCCATTGATAAGGAGATTCCTTCTCTCTCATTCTCAGAAAGATTGGCAATGGTAGATTCTATCTCTTTGGTTCGTTGAATGATAGTAAAATCAATAGTCCTAAAAGAAAAACTTCCTTCTAAAAAATTAATTCTACAAGCGTATTCTTTAGTACCTTTGGACAAAACTGATATATTGTGAGGTACTTGTTCTGAAATTATTTCCATACTATCAATGATTAAAGTCGTATTCATGACGATGTCTATATTTACATCCCATACATTGGAAAATACAAAAGTGCATGGGGATATATGTAAAAACGATATGTTCCATTTTGTAGCTTCCATGAAACGATCCAATCTACATCCATCAATAATTTGTGGCTTTCAGAAAGGATTCCCCAAGCATAGACTTTACAGTCATGTAAATTCAATTCTTTGAAATCTAGATATTCACACATAGCTTTCTTTTTTAGATAATCCGTTTTGGGTGGTATTGGGTATACATCTTTTCTTTAATATAAGCATGAGGAGTTGGTATTATATAATCTTATGTAGTTCGAAATGTGTATTTTCAATACGGAAAACTCTTTCCATATTGTTATTGTCCAACACAAGAACATATTTAAACGGAGGTGCTACAGTGTAAAAACCTGCTCTAAATCCTACAAACTTTTCAAATGAAAAGATGGAATTATTAATTTTTTCATTTGTTAATAGATCTGTTCCGTGATGAATGAATACTGAAAGATAGTGAGTTGCGGCTATATTGATATCGGTTATTCTACTGCTTATACCATTAAAATCTGCTCCATCTCCATAAACTTCCAGGTATTCGTTTAATGGCAGAATTTTTCTCTCAACCAATAATTCCCAATTTGCCTGCATCCAATCATTTATTGAATCTTCATTTGATGTATAAGTTCTTTCCGATAACAATGGAATAACATAGTTCCAACTTGCATTTAAGAAATCGGAAAAAGATTTGATTATTTCGTTGGCATTCATGGGTATTGATTATTTAAATGAGCAATTGAGAATAAAAATTCATCAGTAGCGAGTGTCTTTTATCGAAACCGCCTACTTCTCGCTTTATTTTTTCGGTATTTGGTTTGAATATTCAACATCCTCAAAATGAGAAGGAATCATCTCCAATTTACTAAAATCAACTTTCCATATATCTAATTCGAAAAGTTCGTTATCTTTATCTAAATATAAAGAGGCTATTACTGGCACTCCATCAATATCTTTAAATTGGCATTCGCTAACTTGCACCCCAAAATGGCGTTCTTTGTTGAGCGTATTGTGTGGGAACAGTGTTAAACTCCCCATTTTTCCATCATGTAAAGGAGATACTAATAAATCATTTTTCCAATTAGAAGGAATCTTTATATTTGAACGCGAAATCAACTCTTCCAAAAGTTTTTCTTCTTGCAGGTTTAATTCTCTCATATGGTTTGATATTACGAATTTGTTTTATATTATATCTTGATTTACTGTATAAGCTAATATTTTTTTGTCTAAAAAGCGTCAATCAACATGTCTAAGATTTCACCTTCTTTTGTCAATTTGTAATGCCTGTCAAATCCTTTTCTTTGTAATTGCAAATTTGCCCAATCTCTTATTTGATCAGCTATATCATCATTAACTTCAATCAAATAGACATTCTCTTTTTTATCGATTCTCAATTTTAGCATTAAACAGGTATTGCCTTTTATGAAATTATCATATAAATAGTTCATCTGATTTTGATTCAATCTAATTCTCATTTTTTGCTTCTTAAAGTTATTTATTGTGTGAGTTGATGCTTCTGGTAATTCTTTACTTATCTCTATAAAAAAAATACCTTGGATTTTAATTATCTTCACTTTCTTGCCAAATATCCATAGGAACTCCATATTCCTCCAGTGCAACTTCTTTACACAAGGAGCTGTCGTCCTGTAAGTAATCCGCAATGCATTTGCCTTTTTGAAAAACATATAAATATACCCCTATTTCTGGAAAATCATTTTTGATTATAAATTTCATGTGATTATAAATAGCTTTCATATTTTCAATTTTGTTAAATTGGTTGATTAGGGACATATATGGGATGTTTTCTTGATTTTTATTGATGGTGTGTGCCGGGATGTTCCTTTATCGATTGTAACCATTTCAGATACATCTTTTCGGGCATTTTGCGATAACCTAACTGATGGATATGTGAATAAATATTTTCTGCTTTCCGATAATAATTTTCATTTTTTGTTTTCGTAAACATCTCGAATAATGTTTCTGCTTTAAGTAATAAAGCGTTAATATAATTAGGAAATGCTTCCAAGGTACGATTGCAGCATTGCAGTATGAATTCCGGTTCGTAGGTAGAAGTGAACTTATGCTTATAACCTTCAGCCAGATCCGTCATACAAATAGCAACTGTAGCTTTCAAAGAAAGTGTATCCATATAAATACCGTTTCGAATAGCGTCGGTATGGATATATCCGGAAGCTTTTATCCATACGTCAGTAGGAAATTGTCCCGAAGTCAGTTCCACATTATACCAACCGTCGGCTTGGTTGTGTAGTTTGATGTAAGCGTGATTGGGCGCTAATGCCAACCACGATTTCTCACCCAATTCTTCGGTCAGCAGTTTGTAGAATAGGGGTAATGAGTGACAATTCCCTTTACGTGTAACCATTAAAGTAGAGACAAACATGTTGCTCCATTCTTTTTTGCCTGCATAATCATCAAAATTATATTGGAAAGGTAAATGGTATAATAAGGTAGTGTCGGAAACGTGTACCGGAATTGTATCTGTCATCATCCGAAAGATAGCAGCATGAGTGTTAACTGAATGAAAATCAGTATGATTATAACTGATTAACTTATTTGTAGAGAGTGACTTGATAAAAGATGTGAATTGCTGTAAACTATTCTCGAATCTATAGTGGCTTAGATTACCGTCAAAGTAGGCATTTTCAGTTGTAAATATAGCTTCTTTCAAATTCAACTCTTTTTTGCCTGTTAACATTGAGTCTATCTTATTATAGCTGGTATAATAGAAATTGTCAACTTGTGCAAATGCTTTATTAACAATAAATAAAAAGCATATTAAAAATCCTGTTTTTGTCATTAAAGTTTGTTTTTAATAAATTCTCATAAATATTGGCTATATTGTAACTCAATATCCCGTTCCTTTATACTTTTGAACCCTTTTTCCCATCTGTATTCATCTGCAAATATCTCAGTTACAATGAAACAATCGCGCGAATATTCTTTGAATTCCGATTGTAATGTTTGGTTGTAAATTATCCCTTTTCAAAACGAGGGATAATTTATGGAATATCTATAATCTTTTATCAGTTCTAAAAGAACGAATGGACTTACTATCAATCCAATATATGATTTTTGATATTCTTTTTCTAATTTTCCTACATATTTCTGTTTTTCATTAATTCGCCACACCCACCATTCTGTAGAGACTGTTATAGGCTTTTCGCCAGGTTTTACTCCATAATCGTTTGTGCTTCTGAATAATATATGATTGGTTTCTCCAATATTCTTGTTATTACCAATTTTGTTCCAAAGGTTCATCTTTATACCTGCTTTTGTTGTACAATGTATATAAAAATCTATTTCACCGCTTACTATTTTTGATAAGTCAGGATTTGAATTTATTGGATATCGTTCCTTAAATACTCTAATAACATCACTATTTAGTTGTGTTAAATCATAAGCTATTAATTGAAAATATTTTTTAGTTTTCTCGTCTGTTTTTGCAGAGAAAACATCTCCTATTTTTGTATATATTCTTACCATAGTTTTGACCGTTTTTATAGAAATATACTAAATCTTTTATTTGGAAATAATTTTATTTGATCCCATATTGTCCCCAATATTTAGGCGCTATGGAATTGATTTTATTGAAAAGCAATCCTCCATTTTTTCCTAAACCATATTGATTTATTAAAGTTTGTTCCCAAATCCTTGCTTGAATTTGAGTTAAATTAGTAGCTCCTGAAACCACTTGATAATTCAATGTTGCTCTTGCAGTGTTTGAATTTAAATGCTCAGTGAATCTAACAGTAGGACTTCTCTATTCTAACCGGTATAATGGAAATGATCTTTGTCATCGATTTCAATAGGGTCTCATTTTGCTAAAATACGATTTATGTCTTCCGAAACTTTATCCATAAAAGATATTGTCGCACTCTATAATTTTTAGTAAATATTGGCAATATTATAATTCAATATCCCGTCCCTTTGTACTTTCGAACCCTTTTTTCCATCTATATTCATCTGCAAATATCTCAGTTACAATGAAACAATCGCACGAATATTCTTTGAATCCCGGTTGTAACATTCGGTCATTTATTATCTCTCTCACTTTATCTAATGAAGAAAAAAAAACGATAGACAATTCTTCATATCCTACACGGGTCGGATGCCTATAATCTAATTTGTAAAACTTGTCCATTAGTAATATATTGTTGTAAATCCTTCTTTCCAATTAGAGAAATCTATTTCTACATGATATAATTCAAAATTCTTTTTAGGAAATTTATTAAATCCTGGAAGATACCTCAATTCCTCAATAACTTGTCTGGCTTTCCTTGCTGTGGAAAATAATCCTATGAACTTTTCTTCATCTTTATTTGCTTGCTCATCTTCATAAACATGATACAAGGCATAATATACTTTTTTCATAATATGAAAATAATCATTGGTTCCAAACATATATCATGCCATCATGTCTAATAGAAACAATCCAAGAATAACTTTCATCAAATAGATCTATATCATCAACACTAGGAAACCAAATATCATAAAAATAAGTGGAAAAGTCATTAAATTTCATTTGATCTATGTTATCAAAACGAAACCAATTAATATATACTTTAAAAGTGACATCTTTATCTAAGTGTTGAAATATTTTTTTTATATTAAAATCTTGTTCGTTATTTGCATCGAAATTGTTGATGTAAATTTCATTTCTTCTTATCTCGTTAACTAATTTTAAATCGTTGTCTACTTGAAAATCAAAAAAGAATTTCTTTTTTATGACTTCGCATTCTCTAATAGTTAAATGTTTAAAAGAAGGAAATGGTTTATTATATTCCTGTTCGTATAATTTTATTTTAAAAGAATCCATAATATGTCATTTTATAATTATTGGTATAGCACCTTCTATTCCTCCATTTCCTCTTTTTCCTTTAGTGTAATCCCAGTAATTGATATGGGGTTGGGATTCTGGGGTGCCTTCTTGGGCATTAGGATGAGCTGGATCTAAACGATACCCTTTTTTACTATCTCCTCTTTGCGGGCTACCAAATTTTCCTTCACTTTTGGGTAAACTTTCTTCTGGAGATAAACCTATTATTTCCTTTGCTTTTTTTAAAGCGGCTTTCGTTTCGCTGATACTTTTTTCCCTCTATTATATCCTGCATCTTGATTTTGTTTTCCATTAGCCATTAAAACGACACCTGTTCCTGCAGTGGTTGCACCTGCTTTAATCAATACGGCACCAGCACTAGCTACGGGTACCCCACCAATCGCTAAACTACCACCACTACCAACAGTAGCGGTAACTCCGACTGCTACTGCCCCAGTTCCGACAGCCATACCTGTGCCACCGGCTTTTATCATTCCTTCTCCAATTAATATGGATGCATTATCTATTCCTTGTAGTGCATCATTATAGTCGGAAGGGTCATTGGGAGTATAAGTATCTCTTAAAGTACCACTACCGGGAATAATGTTTGTGACAAGGCCTATTCCGTAACCAACAACAACATCCCAACCATCTTGACCATTCGGATCAATAAATCTAATAGGATTATTATTGCAATATGCGTACGGGCTAATCGAATAATACCTTTCTGCATGAGGATCAATCGAAATAAACCGGCTGACCGTTTGAATATCCATAACGGTATCTAAAGTATCAGATTCAGCCGGTCCTACTATTTTATTTGTTTTTGTATCAAACTTGACAGAACCGATTTCTATGATCCGATCCTTATCGTGAAATTCATCAAAACGTCCATTACTTAAAGTGGCCATTTTCGGCTTGTAGCCGTAAGTGGCAAAAGGGTTTTGTGCATATCCTGTCAGTAGCGTGAGCAGGAACAGTAGTAAGGTGCTAATTCGTTTCATACACATCTATTTTTTGATTTGGATAATTGGTGAAGGTTGGTTTTCCGGCAATGTTTTGGCTTTATCAACTTGCTTTAACCAATTATGATATATCTCGGCCGGCATTTCTTCATAGCCCAGACTGTCTATTTTCTCATAGGATTGAAGCATCTTTTTAAATAAACGGTGTGCCTGTGGATATTCCGGAAGCTGTTCTTTGGGAGGTCTGCCGCAAGCATCAATTACATATTGAGCTTGTACAGTGCAGATGTTTGCGTAATGTTGATAAGCCGTTAAATCAGAAGGAGAATAACGCAAAACTAAATTGCTGTTTTCTTCTATAAAATGATCATAGCCATAACGGGAAATATAATAAGCAGACAAGTCATTGAGCATATGGGCAATGGTCTGTTTCATAGTCCGTGGATTCAGATAAATACCTGTCTGGATAGCTTTGGATTTAATGAAACCGCTATTCATATAGAAATCATCTGTGACAACAGCACCTTGAGTTAGCTCTATATTATACCAACGGTTTTGCTTGTCTTGGAATTTTATAAAAGAGTGGCTCGGTGAAAAACACCAGAAAGCTTCTGTTTCCAACTCTTCGGCAAGAATCAAAAACAATAGAGGCATGGAATGGCACTGTCCTGTATTCTTGGCTAAAAGCTTTGATACCATATAATTACTGGTGTTAATATCTGCGCGATAATCTTCAAAATCATATTTCATCGGGTGATGAATGATTGTTTTTTCACTACCGGGCTCTTTGACTTCAATAACTTCCGACAGAATACGAAAGATCATCATTAACTTTGCTAACCCGTCATTCTTATCTAATTTTTCTTCCTGCATTTTCAGCAGACAAATGTGTTTTAGATTCTGAATGGCTGCATCAAACTCTTCATATTTCATTTTATTCCCGAAAAAAGCGTTTTCCGTCACGAATACGGCTCTTTTTAGACTCATCTCCTTTTTGCCTTCAAGCATTTCAAGTATCTCTTCACGGGCACTTTGAAAACATTCTGAACCGGGAGTTGGGGAAAAATCCGGTAAAGGGATTGAGTTGGATTTCATGTATTTCTGAATAGCATATTGGCGGTTGATGGCTGCTCTTCTACGTTCGTTTTCTTTTACCTCACGCATGATGGCCTCATTTTGCCTTTGAATCAAGGCGTCACGGGAAGATGATATGCCAGATGGCTTTTGGGGAGAAGTTTGGCGGAAGTTATCGAAACGACCTATTTCTGCCGGTTGAGGAATTGATATCACTGGAACTTGGGAAAACAAAGAACTTGCTCGGAGTATTGTGATTAATATTATGCTCCAATAAATTATTTTATGTAAAACTACCTTAATCATAGCATTTGTTTTAAGGATTTTTCAAAGGTAACTTTATTTACTTAAACTCCTGATGGCCGTTAACTTTTTTTGTATTTTAAATAAAGTCTATCGGTTGATTTATAGAAAAATGAATATGCTCTATGTAGTAGAGCATTCTAAGGGTAATTGTTTTTTTGATATGAAACGACAAAAAGAATAAGATTACAATCAAAAAACAAACCGATACTTCGGTCGATTCTGCCTATTTTTGCGTCATCAATAATTCCATTAATCTTTTAAACTATCAAAAACACATGAAAAAGCAGTTTTGGTATTTTATATTTTTACTTTTCTATATCGGTACATTGCCTGTACAAGGCAAGATTACACTTCCCGCTATCTTATCGGACAATATGGTATTGCAACAAAAGGCTCAAGTTCGTTTTTGGGGAAAAGCGCGTCCGGGTGAGAAAGTTACGGTTTCTACCTCTTGGGATAAAAACATTTATACGGTGCAGACACCCACTGACGGACATTGGGAGGTGAAAATCAAGACTCCCGGTGTGATGGATAATCAGACGCTGACCGTAAAGGGAGAGAACACAATCACAATACATAATATATTAATAGGTGAAGTATGGCTTTGCACCGGACAGTCGAATATGGAATTTCCGGTAGCTCGTGATCCGAATGTAAAATGGAAGACAGGTATACTGAATGAAACGGAGGAGATGAAGGATGCCGATTATCCTTCCATCCGGCTTTTCCATGTGGAGCATCAACTGGCTCCTGAGGGAGAAAAAGAGGATTGCATCGGCCGATGGCTGGTTTGTACTCCGGAAAATGTGAAAGAATTTTCGGCTGTCGGCTTTATATTCGGTCGTAAACTTTATAAAGAATTGCAGATGCCGGTCGGACTGATTCAGTCCACTTGGGGAGGTACCCATGCCGAATCGTGGACAGAGAGGAGGGTGATGAAAGACAATCCTTTGTATGCCGATGTCATGGAAGAGTTTGCCCCGCAGAACGTGAAGCGTGAGAAAGACAAATGCAAAGTACCGGCCACGTTGTGGAACGGTATGATTGCCCCGATCAAAGGATATACCATTAAGGGAAATATCTGGTATCAGGGAGAGTCCAATTCAATCCGTCATGAAAAATATCAGAAGGTGTTCACTAATCTGATAAACAGTTGGCGGCAGGAATGGGGGCAGGCTGATATGCCCTTTTATTTCGTACAGATTGCACCGCACTACAAACAACCGGCAGGCATTCGTGAAGCACAATTGAAAACCTGGCAAAGCGGTTTGAAGAATATAGGTATGGTAGTAATAACAGATGCCGGTGATTCTACGGATATTCATCCGCGCAACAAGCGGGTGACAGGTGAACGCTTGGCTGCCTGGGCTTTGGCGAAACAATATGGTAAAAAAACAGCTTATTCGGGGCCGCTTTATAAGAGTATGAAAGTGAAAGACGGAAAAGTAACGTTGACTTTTGATTATGCGGAAGGCGGATTGCAAACTCCGGAAAATGCTCCGGTAAGAGGATTCTTTATCTCCGGAGCCGATGCCCGCTTTTATCCTGCTACGGCTGCCATTCAAGGCAGTAAACTGGAATTGTCAGCACCGGAGGTTCCCCAGCCGGTAGCAGTACGTTATGGCTATGGAAATTTCTTCCGGGTGAATCTTTATAATAAGGCGGGACTTCCGGCAGTCCCTTTCCGTACCGATCATTTTGCTCCCGATACTTATGCACGCTGGTTTGCCGATTCGGAGATGCGTCGTTTTCCGAAGGCGTATCAACTGGATCATGGGAGACGTCTGTTTTTCGGATATGCACAGGGAGTGGGCTGTTGTGCCATGCTCCGGATGTGGAGACAAACGGGTGAACGGCATTATTTTGATTATGTGGAAGCCTGGGCCGATTCTGTTATCAATGAAAAAGGAGAAATCCATTTATATGATATGTCTACTTATAATCTGGATTTCATCAATTCGGGAAAAGTGCTTTTCGATGTTTACCGCGAGACGGGAAACGATAAATATAAAAAGGCAATGGACGAGCTGATAAAACAATTGAAAAGACATCCGCGCACACTGGAGGGAGGATATTGGCACAAATTGATTTACCAGCACCAGATGTGGCTGGATGGTTTGTATATGGCTTCTCCTTTCATGGCACAGTATGGTGCGGAGTTCAATCGTCCGGAGTGGATCGATGAGGCGGTGAAGCAGTTCGCGCTTTGCCATAAACATACTTATGATGCCGGAACCGGTTTGTATCACCATGCTTGGGACGAGAGCAAAAGCCAGCGTTGGGCCAATCCGGAAACCGGACATTCTCCTAATTTCTGGGGGCGTAGTATCGGTTGGTGGTTTATGGCATTGGTCGATGCGTTGGATTATATTCCGGAAGAACATCCCGGACGTGCCGATATGATAAGCTGGATACAAGGCTTGGCGGATACTCTCCCAAAATATCAGGATAAGGCCGGCTTGTGGTATCAGGTGATTGACCAGCCTAAGCGTGAAGGGAACTTTCCGGAAGCATCCGTTACTTCACAATGCATGTATGCCTATGCAAAAGCTGTGAATAAAGGATATATCGATGCAAAATACAAAGCAGTTGCAGAGAAGGCCTTTAAAGGATTGAAAGATAAACTGTTGGTAGAAAATGCGGATGGTACACTGACGTTGACCCGTTGTTGCCAGGTAGGCGGCTTGGGCGGACATCCGTATCGTGACGGTAGTTTCGAATATTATATCGGAGAGAAAATGCGTGATAATGATGCAAAGGCTACCGGCCCTTTCATCATGGGATGCATTGAATTGAATAAATAGTACCGCACTTGGATGACGGATAAAAATAAAATAATGAACAGAAAGATAACGATCTTATTGGGAGGACTGCTGATGTGCGCTTCGATGGGGGCACAACAGGTGGACTGGCCGGAAATACAGACAGAAGCGAAACCTGCCGCACGCTGGTGGTGGATGGGAAGCGCCGTAGATAAAGAAAACTTAACCCGTAATCTGGACGCCTATGCGAAAGCAGGGATGGGAACGATGGAAATCACCCCTATTTATGGGGTCAAGGGGAATGAGGCAAATGAGATTCCATTTCTTTCGTCCCCTTGGATGGAGATGTTGCAATATACGGAGAGTGAAGCTGCCCGCCTGGGGATGCAGATTGATATGAACACTGGGACCGGATGGCCTTTTGGAGGCCCGGAAGTCGGGATAGAAGATGCTGCCGGTAAGCTTTTCATCACTGAATATGAATGGAAGGGCGGAGAGCCGTTTAAAGAAAAAATAGTGGTTGCCGATTCCAAACAACTGCCTTATGCAAAGTTGAGCCGGCTTATGGCTTATTCTGATAAAGGCCGGTGTATTGATGTGACGGATAAGGTGACAAAAGACGGCAGACTGCAATGGAAAGCACCGAAGGGTGATTGGAAACTGATTGCTGCTTTTTGTGGGAAAACTTTCCAGAAAGTGAAACGGGCGGCCCCCGGCGGTGAGGGATACGTGATGGATCATTTGTCCGCCCGTGCCGTGAAGAATTATCTGGAGCGTTTCGAGCGTGCTTTCGAGTCGTCGAAAACGCCCTATCCGCATAATTTCTTCAATGATTCTTATGAGGTATATAAGGCGGATTGGACGGAGAATCTTTTTGATGAGTTCTCCATTCGTCGCGGCTATAAATTGGAAGAACATCTTCCGGAATTCCTGTCAGAGAAACGGACGGATACGGTTGCCCGTATCATCTCTGATTACCGGGAAACGATGGCGGAATTGTTATTGGAGAATTTTACCCGGCAATGGACGGAGTGGGCGCATTCACATGGCTCTAAAACCCGTAATCAGGCACATGGATCGCCCGGTAATCTGATTGATCTATATGCCACGGTGGATGTTCCCGAATGTGAAGGGTTCGGGCTTTCCGATTTTAATATCCGGGGATTGCGCAAGGATTCATTGACACGCCCCAACGATTCGGATCTGTCCATGTTGAAATATGCATCTTCGGCTGCTCATATAGCCGGCAAGCCCTATACGACTTCCGAAACCTTTACTTGGCTGACGGAGCATTTCCGGACTTCACTTTCGCAGTGTAAGCCGGATATCGACCTGATGTTTATCTCGGGCGTGAATCATACGTATTTTCATGGTACCACTTATTCGCCTGCTGAGGCTGCATGGCCGGGATGGAAATTCTATGCTGCTGTCGATATGAGCCCTACGAATAGTATTTGGCGGGATGCACCGGCATTTTTTGATTACATAGCCCGTTGCCAGAGCTTTTTGCAGATGGGAAAACCGGATAATGATTTTCTGATCTATCTGCCTGTTTATGATATGTGGCAGGAGCAGGACGGGCGTCTGCTGATGTTTGACATTCATAAGATGGCGAAGCGTGCTCCCCGTTTTATCGATGCGGTGCATCGGATCAATGATGCGGGATATGATTTGGATTATATTTCCGATAATTTTATACGTAGCCTTACTTGTGTCAATGGAAAGCTGGTCACTTCTGGGGGGACGGCTTATCGCGCGTTGCTTATTCCCGGTGCCCGTTTAATGCCGGATGATGTGCTTACTAAACTATGGAGTCTGGCAGATGAAGGGGCAACGATTGTGTTTTTGGAGCAATTCCCGCAGGATGTGCCCGGATATGCCCGGTTGGAGACACGCCGTGCAGCTTTCCGGAAGTTGATGGAACAGAAAGATAAGGTGCGTAAAGGACGTATTATATTCGGTACGGACTATAAGCGTACATTGGCAGAAACTGGAGTTTTGCCGGAAGCGATGAAAACGGAAAACGGATTAAGCTGTATTCGGCGTGTCAATGAAGAAGGTAATCATTATTTTATTTCTGCATTGAAGGCGGAGGATACGGAAGGATGGATTCCTTTAGGGGTGCAGGCAGAGTCTGCTATGATTTATAATCCGGTGAATGGTGAAAGTGGCAAGGCGGCTGTTCGTCAGGCCGACGGGCGTACGGAGGTGTATTTGCAACTGGCTTCGGGAGAGTCTTTGCTTTTGAAGACTTTTGCCGGGAGTGATATACAAGCTTCTGCATGGAATTACTGGCATCCGGCATCCGAAGGAGAAAAAGTACCGGATCGATGGGGATTCCACTTTGTGGAAAGTATACCGGTTGTGACCGCTGCTCCCGATTCTGTAGAATTGGATTCGTGGACGGAACTGTCGGCAAATGAAGTGAAAAACACAATGGGAACTGCATGTTATTCCCTTAAATTTCATCTTGACGATTCTGCGATTTCCGAATGGATGCTCGATTTGGGGGATGTGCGTGAAAGTGCCCGTATCCGCGTCAATGGGAAAGAGGCTGCTGTTTTGTGGTCGGTTCCTTATCGTTGCCTGATTGGCAGATATTTGCATCCGGGTGAAAATATATTGGAAGTGGAAGTTACTAATTTACCGGCCAATCGTATTGCCGATATGGATAGGAGGCAGATACCTTGGCGCATTTTTAAGGATGCCAACATAGTCAGTCTTCAGTATAAGAAGTCCGGGTATGAGAATTGGCAGCCCGTGCCGAGCGGGTTGTTAGGTCCGGTAAAATTGATTCCGATGAAAGAAGTACGTTTTTAATATTTTATCATGAACAGACGAATTGCTTTTGTGCTCTGCATTTCTTTTGCAGTGGCTACTCTTTTTGCGCAAGATCCTCGCGAAAGACAATATATGTACGAGATACTGGATCCCCGGCATGAAGCCAAACCATTGGTGGAAGGGTTTGCCATAGAACGGGTTACGGAACGGTTGAACCGTGGATTGTATGCAGTGCCTTCTCAGGACGGGAAGGGTGTTTACCTAAGTTGGCGGTTGCTGAATACGGATGCGCCTGCTACTGCTTTTCATGTATATCGTGAAGCAAATGGCAAAACTTGCCGTTTGACGAATAAGCCCATACTGCGTACTTGTGATTTTGTAGACAACGCACCTGTGAAGGGAGTAGCTTCCTATTGGGTGGTGCCTGTGTTGAAAGGGCAGAACCCCGTTGCATCCGAAAAAATAGAAGTAGAGGCCGGGAAGAGTAAGAACTATACTTCCATTCGCTTGAAAGATAATGCCAAAGCAGGTAAGATTGCTTTGGCCGACTTGAATGGTGATGGCATTTACGATTATATCATCCGTACTCCCGAAACCAATGTAGATCCGGGCATGCCGGGAGATACTACCGGTAAGACATATAAAATTTCGGCTTATTTGAGCGACGGTACATGGCTTTGGACGTATGATATGGGACCGGGCATCGAGCCGGGTATTTGGTATTCGCCTTTTATCGTTTATGATTTCAATGGGGATGGTAAAGCGGAAGTTGCGGTGAAGACGGCCGGTGATGATTATGTGAAGAATGAAAAAAGCCGTGTTTGTGGTGGAAGTGAATACTTGTCCGTATTGGATGGGATGACGGGGAAAGAGATAGACCGGGTGGACTGGCCGGAACGGAATGACCGGTACGGAAATCTTATTCGCCAGAATAGGAATCAGATGGGAATGGCTTATCTGGATGGGAAAACACCTTGTATTCTTGCAGCTCGTGGCACTTATAAACTGATGGTGGTGGATGCCTGGCAGTTGAAAGAGGGGAAGCTGCAACGGATGTGGCGTTGGGATGGTGATGAAGAAAATCCCGTAGTACGTAGTATGGGGGCACATAGCATGGTGACCGGAGATGTGGACGGCGATGGTCGGGATGAGATATTGTTGGGGTCTTGTATGCTTGATGATAACGGGACTTTGTTATGGTCGTCCGGGTTGGGACATAGCGATAAGGCTTATTTGTGTAAGCTACGTCCTGATGAGGAAGACTTACAGGTGTTTATGGTGAGCGAACCCAAGAAAGAAGACGGTCGCGGAGTATCTGTGGTGAATGCTCGTACCGGACAGCTGATATGGGGAATCGGACATGCTACCTATCATGTGGGGGATGGCATGGTGGCGGATTTTGATCCGGAACATCCCGGTTTGGAATGTTTTGCCAGTGAAGACCGTAAAGGTGGAAGTACGGATAAATATCTGTTAACTTCGGATGGAAAGAAATTGAATACAACGAATGCGGAAGTGCCAGGATGCCGGAATTGGATTTGGTGGGATGCCGATCTGCTCCGTGAAACATTCCGGGGGGATAATAACCGTTGGGGAGCCGGTTCTTCTTCGAACGGCAGAAAACAAAGCATCTGGAAATGGAAAGGAGAGACGCTGACAGAAGGGATCGAAGGGGACATTTTGATGATAGCCGATATGGAGGGCGATTGGCGGGAGGAGTTGATAACTGCGCTTCCCGGAGAATTGCGTATTTATCATACTTGTATTCCGGCAAAAGACCGTCGGGTAACATTGATGCAGGACGCACTTTATCGGAGTTATATTACACATCGGAGCATGGGGTATCCGCAATCGCCGGTACCTTCTTATTATCTTGGAGAATGATTGAGAGCCCCTAAGGGCAATTTTATAAGATCAAAATTGTTTCTAAGTCACATAATATAAAAAAGTCGAATGAAGAGAATTTCAATTGTTTTGTTTCTTTGTGTGTGGGCGGTATTGTCGTCTTGGGCGCAAACTTATAAATATGAAGAAATATACACGAATCTCCCCTTTGCAATGCCAAAGGTGGAAGCACCCCGATTTCCCGATTTGAAGGTGTCGCTGCCGGATTTTGGTGCTGTCGGCAATGGAGTGGAGCTCTGTACCGAAGCTTTTGAAAAGGCTATCGAAACATTATCGTCTCGCGGAGGCGGACACTTGATTGTGCCGGCAGGTATCTGGCTGACCGGTCCTATTGTGCTGAAAAGTAATATCGATCTTCACATAGAGAAAGGGGCCGTAGTGCTTTTCTCGCCGGATGTGGAGCTTTATCCGTTGGTTGAAACTGTTTTTGAAGGATTGGATACCCGCAGGTGTCAATCTCCTGTTTCGGGACGTAACCTGACGAATGTAGCTATCACCGGACAAGGGGCCATTGACGGGAATGGACACTTTTGGCGTCCTTTGAAACGGGAAAAAGTGACGGAAAGTGTTTGGAAACAGACGATAGCCCGGGGGGGAGTATACAAACGGCCCACTTATTGGTTCCCTTATCCGCAGACACTGAAAGGAGATACGATCAGCAATATGAATGTACCTCAGAACTTGACGACGGAGGAAGAATGGCAGAGCGTGCGTCATTTTCTTCGGCCGGTGATGGTGAGCTTGATAGAGTGTAAGAATGTATGGCTGCAGGGTGTTATCTTTCAGAATTCTCCGGCGTGGAATCTGCATCCGTTGATGTGTGAAAATGTACTGATTGAAGAAGTGCAGGTGCGTAATCCGAGCTATGCGCAAAATGGTGACGGCCTGGATTTGGAATCTTGTAAGAATGCCTTGATTGTAAACTCTACTTTCGATGTGGGGGATGACGGGATTTGCTTGAAGAGTGGAAAGGATGAGGATGGACGCCGTCGTGCCCGCTCTTGTGAAAATGTGGTGGTAGACGGATGCACGGTGTTTAAAGGACATGGCGGATTCGTGGTAGGCAGTGAGATGAGTGGCGGAGTACGTAATGTGTCTGTGAGTAATTGCCAGTTTTTAGGTACTGATGTAGGGCTTCGTTTCAAGAGTAAGCGTGGACGGGGTGGAATTGTTGAAAACATCTGGGTACGCAACGTTTCCATGATGGATATTCCTACGGAACCTGTTACTTTCAACTTGTATTATGGAGGTAAGTCGGCTGTTGAAGTGTTGGAAAGTGGTGAGAAAGTACCGTTGAAGGTAGATCCTCTGCCAGTGGATGAAACGACTCCTTGTTTCCGGAATATCCATATTTCGAATCTGGTATGTTCTAATGCCCGGAGGGCGCTTTTCTTCAATGGCATCCCGGAAATGCCGATCGATGGCATTACGCTTGAGAACTTGGATATTACTTCCCAAATAGGAGCCGAATTCGTATATAGCCGGAATATAACATTGAAGAATGTGACGATTCACCATGAAAAGGGAGAAAAGTTGATAACCCGCTTTTGTGAAGGAGTGAATCAAATTGTCAAATAAGACATCCTTTGTGTCAAAACGTACAGCGTGAATAGGGTACAAATCCTTTATTTTTGCGTCATTATAGAAAGAATAGGCTCAACATTATATAGGACATGATAAGAAATTGTTTTTTTGCGGTTGATTTGGGAGCTACCAGTGGCCGTACGATATTAGGCTCTTTCTCTGAGGGCGGATTAGAATTGGAAGAAGTGAATCGTTTTCCCAACCACCTCATAGAGGTTGGAGGACACTTTTATTGGGATATTTATGCACTTTATCAGTATGTTATAGATGGGTTGAAGTTGGTTGCGGGCAAGCAAGATGTGAAGATCGTTTCTATCGGTATCGATACTTGGGGAGTCGATTTTGTTTGTGTCGGAAAGGATGGGCATTTGTTGCGCCAGCCGTATGCTTATCGCGATCCCCAAACAAACGGGGCGCCGGAAGCGCTATTTTCGCGCATTCCCCGTAGTAAGGTGTATAAGTTAACGGGCATTCAGATAATGAATTTTAATTCGTTGTTCCAGTTGGATACCTTGCGACGCAATAATGACAGTGCGCTGGCTGCGGTAGATAAAATTTTGTTTATTCCGGATGCTTTGAGCTATATGCTGACAGGAGAGATGGTAACGGAATATACGATTGCCAGTACGGCACAATTGGTAAATGCACAAACCCGCAAATTGGAACCGGAATTATTGAAAGCGGTCGGTTTGACGGAAGAGCATTTCGGACGTTTTGTGTATCCGGGAGAGAAAGTCGGAACATTGACAAAAGAAATACAAAAAATAACCGGATTGGGAGCTGTTCCTGTAATTGCTGTAGCCGGACATGATACCGGATCGGCAGTGGCTGCCGTCCCGGCATTAAATCCGAATTTTGCTTATTTAAGTAGTGGGACATGGTCGTTGATGGGGATAGAAACCGATGCGCCGGCTATTACCGAAGAAACGGAGAAGTTGAATTTTACGAATGAAGGGGGAGTGGCCGGAACGATCCGTTTGCTGAAAAATATTTGTGGAATGTGGTTGCTGGAACGCTGCCGTGCCGGATGGGGAGAGACTTCGTATCCGGAATTGATCGCTGAAGCCGAAACGGCGGAGCCCTTCCGTAGCCTTATCAATCCGGATAATGCACTTTTTGCGAATCCCGATGATATGGAAAATGCCATCCGTAAATATTGTATGGATACGAATCAGCCGGTTCCGGAAACTCGTGGGCAGATTGTACGTTGTATTTTTGAAAGTCTGGCACTGCGTTATCGCCAGGTATTGGATGATCTGCGCGGATTAGCTTCTCAGCCGATAGAAACACTTCATGTGATAGGCGGGGGAAGCCGCAATGAATTGCTTAATCAGTTTACGGCGAATGCGGTAGGTATTCCGGTAGTAGCCGGACCGTCAGAAGCGACTGCTCTCGGCAACGTCATGATGCAGGCTATGGCGATAGGTGAAGCTGCCGATGTGCCGGGAATGAGAAAGCTCATTCATAATTCTATTCCTTTGAAAACTTACCAACCCCAAAATATGGAAAATTGGGGACAAGCTTATATACACTTTAAAAATATAGTATCATGAAAGAAGAACTGATTAAGAAGGCTTACGAGATAGCGGTTGAACGTTATGCGGCTGTAGGTGTCGATGCTAATAAGGCATTGGAAGATTTGCAAAAGATTTCTCTATCTTTGCATTGTTGGCAAGCAGATGATGTAACGGGATTCGAATCGAGTGGTTCGCTGACCGGAGGAATTCAGGCTACCGGTAATTATCCGGGAAAAGCTCGTAATATAGAAGAATTGAGACAGGATATATTGAAAGCTGCTTCTTATATTCCCGGAACTCACCGTTTGAACCTACATGAAATTTATGGTGATTTCGGTGGTCAGTTTGTCGATCGTGATCAGGTAGAACCGAAACATTTTGAGAGTTGGATACAATGGGGAGCGGAACATGGTATGAAGTTGGACTTTAATTCTACTTCTTTCTCTCATCCGAAAAGTGGAAACCTTTCATTGTCGAATCCGGATAAAGGTATTCGTGATTTTTGGATCGAGCATACCAAGCGTTGTCGTGCAATTGCCGAAGAGATGGGTAAGCGCCAGGGCGATCCTTGTATCATGAATTTATGGGTACACGACGGGAGCAAGGATATCACGGTGAATCGTCTGCTTTATCGCGAACTGCTGAAAGATTCTTTGGATCAGATCTTTGCTGTTGAATATAAGAATATGAAAGATTGTATCGAATCGAAAGTGTTCGGTATCGGTCTGGAAAGTTATACGGTAGGTTCAAATGATTTCTATATTGGATATGGTGCAAGCCGTAATAAAATAGTGACACTTGATACCGGCCATTTCCATCCTACCGAAAGTGTAGCTGATAAGATATCTTCGCTGTTGCTTTATACTCCGGAAATCATGTTGCACGTTAGCCGCCCGATCCGTTGGGATAGTGACCATGTGACTATCATGAATGATGAAACGCTGGATCTGGCAAAAGAAGTAGTGCGTTGTAATGCTCTCGACCGTGTACATGTCGGTTTGGATTATTTTGATGCCAGCATTAACCGTATCGGTGCTTATGTGATTGGTAGCCGTGCTACGCAGAAATGTTTCTTGCAAGGATTACTGGAACCGATTGCTAAGTTGCGTGAATATGAAGCCAATGATCAGTTGTTCGAACGTCTGGCTCTGCTCGAAGAGGCTAAATCGCTTCCGTGGAATGCTGTGTGGGATATGTTCTGTTTGAAGAATAATGTTCCGGTTGGCGAGGAATTTATTGCAGAGATAGAAAAATACGAAACAGAGGTAACTTCGAAAAGAGAATAAGAATAGTGGTTAGTGATGAAAGTAGCATTTCCAATCACTACTTTCATCACCTGTCGCTAATCATTTATCACTAATCACTTATCACTAAATACATGAATACACTGATAGGCCTTATTATTATAGCCATTGGCAGTTTTGGGCAGAGTAGCTCATATGTACCTATTAATAAAGTAAAAAACTGGTCATGGGAAAGTTTTTGGTTGGTACAAGGGATTTTTGCATGGCTCGTGTTTCCTTTGTTGGGTGCTTTGTTGGCTGTGCCGGCCGAGAGTAGCCTGATGGATTTGTGGAGCTCCGGTGGTGCTGTACCTGCTATGGTATATGGAGTACTATGGGGAGTCGGAGGGCTAACGTTCGGACTCAGTATGCGCTATCTTGGCGTAGCTTTAGGACAAAGTATTGCTTTGGGTACCTGTGCCGGTTTCGGTACGCTCTTTCCTGCTATCTTTGCCGGAAAAGATTTGTTTCATGGCGATGGTTTGATGTTGCTTATCGGTGTGTGTATCACTTTAGCTGGCATTGCGATTATCGGTTATGCCGGAAGTTTGCGTTCCAAAAATATGACTGAGGAGGAGAAGAAAGCGGCTGTTAAAGATTTTGCATTGACAAAAGGATTACTGGTTGCTTTGTTGGCAGGTGTGATGAGTGCTTGTTTTGCTCTTGGGTTGGATGCCGGTACACCTATTAAGGAAGCAGCTCTTGCTAACGGAGTAGAGGCTTTGTATGCTGGTCTTCCGGTTATATTTTTAGTAACTTTGGGGGGATTTTTCACCAATGCAGTGTATTGTATACAACAGAATATTAAGAATAAGACCGGTAAGGAATATTTTTCTGTTAAGAGTGGGCAACTGGTTAATAATCTGCTGTTTTGTGCCCTTGCCGGGGTACTTTGGTATTCACAGTTCTTCGGCTTGGAAATGGGGAAAAGTTTCCTGACGGAAAGCCCTGTTCTATTGGCGTTTTCATGGAGTATTCTGATGTCGCTGAATGTTACTTTCAGTAATGTTTGGGGTATTCTTTTGAAAGAATGGAAAGGGGTAAGCAATTCGACAATCGGTGTTTTGATTCTCGGGTTAATTGTTCTTATTTCTTCCATTATAGTAGTGGCGATGGCACAAGCATAAATAATAAATTAGACAATTGGACGATTTCTGACCGTTTATAATTGAAAATACCGGTTAGTAGTTGTTCTTTGGTCTGTATATAAAAACAATCTTTAATTGAGCAGGTAGAAACTTTAAGGAGGAAAATATTTTAAGCAGGCTCTTATTTTAATCGTAAATAGAAAATCGTTAACGTACTTATGGCATAAAGATCAAATAATGGTCATGACCACAGGGAATAAATCGTAGATAAAAAGATGAAATCAATTTTGGAAAATCGTCCGGCTCTTACTAATGAAGTAGATAAGGCTGCCGAAGTAGCCGGATATCTTTGGCAAAAAGGCTGGGCCGAACGTAATGGTGGCAATATCGTTGTGAATATTACAGAGTTTGTAGATGATGAAATACGCAATTTGGCTCCTATTAGTGAAGTAAAATCTATCGGTACCGTATTACCTTATCTGAAAGGTTGTTATTTCTATTGCAAGGGAACTAATAAACGTATGCGTGATTTGGCGCGTTGGCCGATGGAACATGGTTCCATTATTCGTATTCTCGATGATTGTGCAAATTACGTTATCATTGCCGACCACCCGGTATTGCCTACTTCCGAGTTACCGTCGCATTTGTGTATGCACAATTATCTTATTAGTAAGGGCTCTACCTATAAAGCATCTTTGCACACACATCCCATTGAATTGATCGCTATGACGCATCACAAACCTTTTTTGGAAAAAGATGTATTGACTAATCTGCTTTGGAGTATGATACCCGAAACGAAGGCCTTTTGTCCGCGTGGTTTGGGGATTATTCCTTATGCATTGCCCAGTTCTGTAGCATTGGCGGAAGCCACCATTAAAGAACTCAATGATTATGATGTGGTTATGTGGGAAAAACATGGTGCTTGTGCTGTTGGTGAAGATATCATGGATGCTTTCGACCAGATTGATGTGTTGAGCAAATCTGCACAGATTTATATCAATGCGCGTAATATGGGTTTCATTCCGGATGGTATGTCTCAAGAACAAATGCATGAAATGACAGTCGCTTTTAATCTGCCTAAATAATCATAAAAAGAATCTATTAATCCATGAAACGAATCTTTATATCTTGTGCTCTTTTCTTGTGTACTATTTCTCTTTCCGCTCAGACTAAAATGACGGCAAAAGAGGCTGCGTTGAAAATTGCCGATCGAATATTAGATAGTACTACATACGAATTCAAGAACACCAAGACGGGAGAAGTTTATAAATCGGTGAAAAAACTTCCTCTGTCAATGGATGTAAAAGTGGCTTGTAAGTATAACAACTGGCATTACACAAATGGGGTAACCAACATTGCATTGATGGAATTGGCTGATAAGGTAGGTGATAAGAAGTATGACAAGTATGTCCTGAAGAACATGAACTTCGTGTTTAATGAAGGTAACCTTGATTTCTTTCGTCGCCAATACGATCAGGCATTTAAGGATGGTGGCTGGAATGCGGTTCGTAAACTTAGCTGGCATATGATTTTTCGTGGTAAGCGTCTGGATGACAATGGACCGATGGGGGCCAGTTTGATAGAACTACAGATGCGGCATCCTAATGAAGCATTTTTGAGCTATGTAAATGAAACTGCCGACCATTTGAATTATGCCGAGCCCCGTCTTGTGGATGGAACGATTGCCCGGCTTTGGCCACATGTCAATACAATTTGGGCGGATGATGCTTTTATGGCTATCTCTTTCCTTGCTCGTATGGGGAAGATGACCGGTGATGAGAAATATTTTAATGATGCCGCCAATCAGGTATTGAATTATACCCGTTACTTGTGGTGTCCGGAAAAGAATATCTATTATCATTGCTATCACACCGATACAAAAGAACATGGGGTGGCTCACTGGAGTCGTGCGAACGGTTGGGTGTTTATGGCACAAGCCGATTTATTAAGTGTAATGCCTGAGGATCATCCGATGCGTGATGCGGTGATTGAAAATTTTCGTCGTCAGGCGAGTGGAGTAGCCCGATATCAGGGAAAAAATGGCTTGTGGCATCAACTGTTGGATAAAGAAGATTCTTATGAGGAAATTACCGGAACAGCCATGTTTGTTTTCGGTATTGCTCGTGGAGTTAAAGAAGGTTGGTTGCATCCTGATTTTATTTATGTAGCGGAACAAGGTTTGAAGGGTATGATGAAGAAGATTACCGATAATGGTGATGTTACTGCTATTTGTGTTGGTACCGGTATTATGCCTTCTGTGGCTTATTATTATAATCGTCCTACTCAAGAAAATGACCCGATGGGAGAAGGCCCTGTCCTCCGTGCATTAATAGAGATGATAGATGCGCCTAAGTATACGGAAATAAAAGCTGAAGAGCAATACGATAAGATTGTGTTGAAGAAATGATGGAATAGGAGAAACTTTACTGTTTTTTCGTTAATTTTATTTTGGATAAAGATGGGTGGTTGGAAAAATATTTCCGATTGCCCATTTTGAGTTTTAAAGATATTTTATGCGGTTGTAAAATGGAGTTAGTTATCGCATAGGTTTTTCTTATTTGTTTTTTGGGGAAAGTATTTCTCTGTTTGTCTGTTGTTTTAGTAATATGATATTGAATGATAATGGTGTTTGTTTTTTGGGGTGTAAAAATATTTTAGCCCATCGGCTTTGCTATGCGGAATTTTTTTATAAATTGCCTCCGTTTATTACTATATTATATGTTCTCATCATCTATTTGGGCCGGGAATTTGATTGATATTGATTGCAAGGTCCAATCGGTTTATGGATACAGAGCGGATGGAACACCCGGACGTGTTGTTGTGATAAATTTGAAGGGTGAGTGTCTGAAAGGTAACTGTCTGGTTGATGTTGCTGCAAAAGGTTACAGGGAAAAGAGTAATTTTGTATTGGATGCGAAAGATTCTACTCGTATCGAACTTTTATTACCTTCAGAACTTCCTGTGGGGAAAAAAGCGGAAGTTGCTTTTACATTTACTTATGCGGGTGAAAAGTACAAGAGAAAATTAACCATTGATCCTATGTGATATTGGTTATACGAATACGCATAAAAATGCAGAACGGCTTCATAAAAATAACATAATAGAAGGGATCAAGTTGGCAGAAAAAACAAAGGATTTTCTATCGGGAGCACGGTTTGTGTGGAATCCGGAAGTTAGTTGGCCACTTGAACGTTTATGGGAATCTAATCCGGAAAAGAGGGAAGGTCTTATTGATGCAATTAAAAAAGGACAACTAAGTATAGATGCCAGTTATCTGAATTTAAATACAAGTATTTGCTCAGATGAAGAATTGTTCAGAAGGGTTGGACGACCGGACGACCTTGGTTTGGACAGCGTGATCCGGAGAAGGTACCTTTGACTATTAAGACAGGAAATGCCAATGTTGATTTTACGAATAAGTTGGTTGAACTTGAAAATAGTGACTATCCTTATGACTTTACTGTACTTTCCTGGACTTTGTGGGATAATAGTCCACTGGATGCTGATGTGCCTTTTGTTGTAAAAGCTTGGAATGAAAAATATGCTTATCCTAAAGTAATTATTAGTGGTGGGCATGAAATTATGTCGATGATAGAAGAAAAATATGGGAAACAATTACCGGTAGTGACCGGAGATTATACGGAGTATTGGACAGACGGCATCAGGACGGCTGCCGGACTAACATCAAAGAATAGGACAGCAAAAGAACGACTGGTGCAAGCAGAAACTGTTTGGTCGTTGTTGGCGGATGGCAAGAAGGCTTCTCGATTTGACGAAGGTTGGAGATATATACTTTTAGGTTCTGAACATACATGGTGTTTTGAGAATCCTACTGAACCCTATTTTCAAGATGCGATCTGGAAAGTCAAACAATCCTATTTTCACGAAGCCGAGAACAGGTCTCAGGATATGATGGCAGAGTCATTGGCCCCCATTACTGATAAATCGGATGGTGCATTGGGGCCTAAAGAGGGTCTTTCTAATGGCGGCATTGCAGTTATTAATACGCATACTTGGATGCATGATGGAATTATCGCTTTGTCGAAGGCAGAGAACCTGAAAGGAAATAAAGTGTTGGATTCCAATGGTGAAGAGGTACTTTCCCAACGCTTGTCGACAGGTGAGTTGCTATTTCTTGCAACAGGTGTTCCGGCTCTAAGTTCTTGTCATTACCGGGTGGTTGAAGGTGATTGTTTACTTACAGGAGATTGCAAAGTAGATAGTGGGAGTTTAGAGAATGAATTTTTAAAGCTTCACATTGATTCAAAGACAGGTAAAATTGGTTTCGTTGATAAAAAAACGGTTATGATTATGTGGGCAATGATGGAGCTGATACTTTCACTTGGCTTCCTGCGAATGAAAACCAACCCTTGGCAGATATGGTAACAAATATTTCAGTAATAGAAAAAGGACCGTTAGCCGTAGAATTACGTGTGGTCTCCAAGGCTAAAGGATGCCGTAACATCTCTCGTTCTGTTCGATTATTGGCTAACCAGCCATGGGCAGAGATAACAAATGTAGTGGATAAACTACCTTTGACCGAAAAAGACGGTATACATTTTGGTTTTAACTTTAATATTCCCGGTTCTAAAACCCGTGTCGACATTCCTTGGGGAATTATGGAAGTGGAAAAAGATCAATGAGTACAAGGAAACAGAAATTGGCTTGTGCTACAACGATGGTTGGATATTTCCAATGAAACACACGGTGTTACTTGGTGTGCTTTGGATGCCCCTCTGTTTGAATATGGTGACAGGCATGCCAATATTTCGATGGGGTGGGGTGGACAAGGTAATTGGGTAACTAAGTTGGAACCCAGTTCTACGATCTATTCGTGGGTGACGAACAACCATTGGCATACGAATTTTCCATTAACTCAAGATGGTCCTGTAACGTTTAGATATCGTATTTTACCTCATGAAGAATATGATGTAGCAAAAGCAAACCGTTTTGGCTTAGAACAATCTCAACCTTTAGTTTATGTAACAGCGGATAAAGATCCATGTGTGCAACCTCTGCTTGCAATTGATAATCCGAAGGTTTATCCGACAATACTTAAATCTTTGGACAAAGATCGTGTATTGATTGTTCGTCTTCGTTCTTTATCTGACGGAGAAGAAAATGTGAAATTATTATTTCCACATAAGAATTCTAAGAGAATCTCTCTTTGTAGACCGGGAGAGGTTAATAGTGAAAAGATTGATGAAGAGTTGGTAATGAAACCTTATGGACAGGTTACGTTGAAATTGGAGTTTAAAAAAATAAAGGAGGGGAGAAATTTTGAATGTTGAGTTAATTTGGGTTTCAACGTATATTGGGCAATTGAGTATTAGGGTGATGCTGTTTTACAATATCTTTCTTGATTCTTTGAAACTGTGAATTGTTAACGCGAGGTTTATGTGTTAGGGTTAGTTTGTTAGAATCTGAAGAAGGAATAATTGAATGTATATTTCTCAGTTAGAAAACCGGGATATTTGAGGTCATTTTTATTATATTTCTTTGAATTCCTATGTTTGGTTTACGTTTTAAAATGAGTTTATACACTTTGCTATGATAGAAAGATAAAAGATTTGTATGCCCCTCCTTTCCTTTAATATGAAATCATAAAAATCAATTTTTGTATCAATTCAGCCAAAATTTATATGGCCCCGTGTTCGATAACTGCGTATTTTTGCATCATAATCAATTTAACTAATAAATAACTGTTGTTAAACTAATAATTTAAAAACTATGAGAAAGAATACTTTTCTTAGTGTAGCGCTTTTAGCAGCGTCTGTGTCTGTAGTTAATGCTCAAGAAGCCCCGAAGGAGTTGTTCTGGCAGAATAGTAGTAATACTGGAATTTGGAGTATAATGGACTCTGAATGGGGAGAAGATTTAGGTGGGTTTTACTTGCCTACAGGTTGGCAAGAAGGCTGTATGGCAGTTTTCAATGGTGGTGGTGCGTTTGCTGATGCTGATGGTAATGCTAAAACGGTAGAATCAATCAAAGTGAGCGGTGAAATGCAAGTAGGCGGTATTAAATTTGATAGTGATAAGAATTATTCCATTTCATATAGTTCAGATAAAGCTACGGATAAAATAGTAGGAGACGGAACTTTGATAAAGGAAGGTACAGGTACGTTAACATTAAATGTTCTCAATCAACTGAAAGGTGGTACAATTGTAAGGGGTGGTCAAGTAAATTCTGATAAAAAAGATTCTCCCAATGTTTTTGGAGATACAATTGTGCTCGATAACGGGTCTATTGGTGTAGCTATGAGTGAAATCTCTACTCCTGCATGCCAATTTACTGTTCCTGTTGGTATCCCTGAAGGAAAAGTGGGCTCTATTTGGGCAGGTCGCTATCTTCAGTTCACTAATAAATTTTATGGAAAAGGAACATTAGTTATTTATGCCGGTGGTGAACGTACATATATTACTGATGACAAGGCCGGTAAGAAAGACATGACTTGTTGGGATGATTTTGAAGGGGATCTTGTAGTTGCTGCTAATAAGACTGTTGAGTATGCAGAAGGTAAAGCTCCGGCTTTTTTCGGATTACAATTCAATACTACAAAAACATTTACTGGAGTAGCAGATATGGAAGGGATAGACTCTACTTTGGTTAATACAAAAGTAACGTTGAAAGAAGATGCCGGTTTAACAGGGGTTAGTGGTACGCGTTGTTTTGCTATAGGTGAGTTAAATGCAGAAGAGGGTGGTTTCCTCTCTGGTTATGGTTCCGGAAGTTCTAATCCGGTAATTTGGTGGTCAATAGGTAATTCAAATACAGATGTAACAAATCTTCCTCTCTGGTTGAGAGATAATACGAAAGCAAATAAAAATGCATTTGGAGTAATAAAAGAAGGTACAGGTACTTATATTTTCACAGGTACTAAAAACTCTGATACGGGTAAGGTATTCTTGGGCTTACATGTAAAAAAAGGTCGTGCTTATATCAATACTCCGGTTGATGATCCGACAATTACTGCATTGTGTAGAAGTGAAAAAACTGCAATGGCTATTTATGAAGGTGCTATTGGCGGTGGTAATGGACGTATAACAAGTGAAGTTATCGTAGATGGTGGAACATTGGAAGTTGGTTGTCAAGGTATCGGTCAATTAATTTTGGATGATATTGAGGGACAGAGCTTAAAATCACCGTTAACTGTAAAAAATGGTGGTACGGTGGAATTTGAACTTGCAAATGCTACAAGTTATGATAAGTTGACTTCTAATAATACTGCTACGTTTAATGGCAATAAGATTATTGTAAAGGCTGCTGAAACATTTGACATTAAAGATGGTGACTCTTTTACTATTTTGGATGCTGCTATTAAGCCGGAAGGTGATACTTATGAGGTTGAGTTCCAAGGGTTCCCTGTTAGTTTGACATTGGCTGCTACAGAGGAGAGTTATCAATCAGGAACTAAAACCGAGGGTGAAGGAGAAACTGCTACAGAAGTTCCGGTGATGGGATATAAGATAGTAATTACAGCTAAAGGTAGTGGCTCCGGTACGGGTCTTGAAGATTTTAATGTTGCTGATGAATTGGCTGTCTATGCACAGAATGGAAGCATTGTAGTAAAAGGTGCTGGTGTAGAAAATGTGATAGTAATGAATACTCAGGGACAGGTAGTGGCTAACACTAATGCTTCGATAATTCCAATGAATACAGTACAGGGTATGTATATTGTAAAAGTAAAAACAATAGCTGGTATTGTAACGAAGAAAGTGATTTTGTAAGACAACTAATAAAAAAGGAGAGGCGGTATCTATTCAGTCCGCCTTTCTTTTGATTCGTATATTTGTTTTCCTTTTTAATTCTTATATTACGTACTGATGAGAAACTACATCTTCTTCTCTTTCCTGCGTATCACAAAATTATGATTAAATTTATGTATAAGAGATTTGTTACCGCATTGCTCTTTCCGCTTTGTATGGGAGGAGGATTGTATGCACAACAGTTGGCTTTTCCTGGCGCTGAAGGTTATGGACGTTTTGCAAAAGGTGCAAGAGCCAGTGAATCTCCGGAAATTTACCATGTGACTAATCTGAATGATTCCGGAGAAGGTTCCTTACGTGATGCAATCAGTAAGCCCAACCGTGTTATTATATTTGATGTTTCGGGAATTATTAATATTAAATCCCGCCTTGTGTTTTCTAAAAATCTAACGATTGCCGGACAAACAGCACCGGGTGATGGTATTACGATATATGGAAACGGGGTCTCTTTTTCTGCGTCTGATAATATCATTGTTCGTCATTTACGTATGCGTATGGGATTGAAAGGTGATTCCGGAAAAGATGCAGCAGGTATTGCTAATGGTAGTAATATGATATTTGATCATATTTCGGCAGCATGGGGATTGGATGAGAATTTCTCTATAAACTGGGACGACAAAGGGTATGAACCTTATAATATAACGATTCAAAACTCTATAATCGGCCAAGGAATTATGCCACATGCTTGCGGTGGATTGATACAGTCTAATGGTGGAATCAGTTTGTATAGAAATCTATATATTGACAATAAAACTCGCAATCCGAAGGTAAAGGGATTAAACCAGTTTGTTAATAATGTAGTGTATAACTGGGGTGATGGAGGATGTTATATCCTGGGTGATACAGATGCTTCTTCTTGGGGAGTAATTACTAATAATTATTTTATAAAAGGTCCGGTAGCCGGAACAAAAGCTTTTGTAAGGGCTAAACCTGCTTTTCAAGTTTATCAGAAAGGCAATATGATTGATTATAATGTTGACGGAGTCTTAAATGGTTATGAGGCAACGGAGGAGGATTTTCTCAGAGATGGGAGTGATCCTACGAGTTTGAATGTTACTTTCGTAAAATCTCCTGAAGATTTTGATTTTTCTAATTATTCCAGACGAAAGCTGGAAGGAGATCAGAAAATAGTGGTGTCGACTGATGCGGAGAAGCATCCGGTTATTATGGGAGAAACTACTGCCGTAGAAGCTTATAATTGGATTGTGGAAAATGCAGGAGCTTCTTTGCCGACACGCGACGAAGTAGATGGCTATATGGTCGATGAACTACTTTCTTTAGGAACTAAAGGAGCTTTGTTAAATTCGGAATCGGAAGTTGGATTGACAAATGGTGTAGGGAATATTTTTGCAGGAAACCGTCCTCTGGATACTGATAATGATGGAATACCTGATGCTTGGGAAGAAGCTAACGGGTTGGATAAAAATGATCCTACTGATGCGGTAAAAATGGCCGCTAATGGATATTTGAATATTGAAAATTACATAAATAGTATTGATGGTCCGGTAATGGATTATGTAAAATATCCTACAAATGTACAATTATCCAGTTTAGGAACTGATAATGTTTCTATTAAATGGCAGAATAACGCATCGGAATCAACTGCTCTTATCTTGGAATATTCTGCAGATAATAAAACCTTTACTCCGGTTGTGCTGAATACAGATGTAACTACTTATAAATTAGAATCACTAACTCCTAATACGACTTATTATATTCGTCTCAAAACTGTTAATGGAGAATTAGAGTCATTATACTCTTCCGTATTGGAAGTAACTACACGTGGAGTTCCTATTCCGCCGGTCGCTTCTATCAATCCTGTTCCGGAAAATGCTTCTACCATTTCAGATTACAGTACGGTACGTCTTTCGTGGGAAAATAAAACGGGAGTATGGGCTGGTACGGTATCTTATTCTGTTTATCTTGGAAAATCGGCTACTACAATGGAGAAGGTGGTAGACGCTACTACCCAGATGGTAGCGACTGTAAATGTAGAGCCTGCGACTACCTATTATTGGCGCATTGATGCCAAAAATGCATTAGGAGCGAATGAAGGAGATGTATGGAGTTTTACTACGGGTACAAAACCTAAACGTGGAAAGGTAGCTTATTATTCGTTTGATGAAACGGAAGGTGCCTCTTTGAATAACGAATTCGGAACAGCAGCAGTTGCCAAGAACTTTACTCCGGAATGGGTGACAGGTGTTCGGAATAATGCTGTGAACTTTAATACTGTGAATGCATCGTTTGTGCAAGAGCATTATGATGCATTGGAGTTAGGAAACGAATCTTTTAGTATTGAATGCTGGTTTAAGTCGGCAGGTGGTTCTGTCGATTGGTATTTGTTACACAAAGGTAGTCATGCGGATAATAGTTATGAAGGTGCAACAGGCAGATGGTTCGGTATACAGTATCAAAAGAATTCAAAAAATGACCGTTTGACTTGGGCTATCGATGATAATGTAACTAAGACGGATGTAAATGTAACTGGGGCTACAGCTAAATTCTTCAATGACGAATGGGTACATCTGGTTTGTGTACGCGATGTTGATGCCAAGGAGTTGAGAATGTATGCAAATGGTTCCTTAGTTGCATCCGGCGCAGATAAAACCGGTAATATCGGTACGGTAGAAAGAATGGCGATTGGAAACTGTAATACAGCTTACGAAAATGGTTTCCAAGGATTGATGGATGAGCTTTCTATCTATAATGAAGTATTGACTGCAGAGGAAATTGCAGATCACTATAACACGGGTACGGGCATACACTCTAATAGAATGGATACTCCTGCAGCGGGATTGGCTTATCCGATGCCGTTTGCTGACGAGTTTTATATTCCTGTGATTAATGTAGAAGATATGCCTGCTCAAATAACGATAATGAATGCTTCCGGGCAGGTTGTTCACCAAGTAGAGGTAATGGTTCAGGGCGGAATGGCTCACGTGAAGGATGTGGGTAAACTCCCGGCTGGATACTATATCTACATGTTGCAACTGGATGGTAAGACATGGGTTGGTAAAATTGTGAAATAAATAAATAGCGATAAGATGAAGAAATATTTTCTAATGGGTCTTTTCTTTTTCTCTCTGGTCTCTTGCCAGAGAGAAATCGATAAGTATTATGAGATTCCGGATTGGTTGAAAGGAAATGCTTATGAAGTGATGGAAGATAGAGGTAATTTCTCTATTTTCATGAAAGCGGTGGATCGGAGTAGTTATGCAAGCCTGGTAAAAGGGAAAGGTATTGTTACCGTAATGGCGCCTACCGATGATGCTTTTAGTGCTTATTTGACTAAACATAATTATGGTTCAGTAGAGGATATTTCTCAAACAGAACTGGATAAGTTGATAGGGTATCATTTGATTTACTATTCATATACGAAACAAAACTTTATGTTTTATAATCCGAATGGGATAGATGCCGAATTGGAAAATCCGGGGACTTATTTTAAGTTTAGAACTAAAAGTCGCGATGCTATCTCTACAGTGAAGGATTATGCGAACGGCGGTGTTATTCGTAAGATTATGCATAAGGATCGCTTTATTCCTGTCATTTCAAATTATTCATTGTCCGGTTGGAGTAGCTCGCCTAAAGATGAGTATGAGAAAATGTTCCCGGGATCGACTTATGGCGGTGGAACGAATAATTTTAATATTTCTAATGCCGGCATTGTCGGTGATGAAATAGTAACGGATAACGGTTATTTATATGTAGTCGATCAGGTACTTGAACCTCTTGAAACTTTGTATACGGAAATGAGCCACGAAGGTTCGGAATACACCAAGTTCGCTGCTATGTATGATCGCTTTGTGAAATATGAATACGATGAAGATGCTACAGCTGATTATGGTAATGGTGATTCTTTATTTGTACATTCTCATTATTCTTTACCTTCCATAGCATGTGAATGGACGAATTTGTCAGAATATTCTATTCCTGATTATGCTCAGCTAAATTATTTGTCTTCTATTTCTTTTACAGTGTTGGCCCCTGATAATGCAGCAATTGATGAATTCTATCGAAAATATTGGGCAAATTCTTTTTCTTCATTGGAGGAGGTTAATTATGTTCCTTTATATTATTTTATGAGTGCGCATGCCGGAGAGTATAGGGGTAAAATGATGACATCGACTGCTCTGTCTGCGATTATTAATATGAATGATCTTTACGACGGTGTCACAATAGCAGAACCTGACTATGTGAAAGTTTGTACAAATGGTATTTTGGGGGGAATGAAGGGCAATGTGATCACTCCTGAGCCTTTTGAATCTCCGATGGCTCCGGCTCTTTGTAATAAGGATTATAATATTTTTGCTTTAATAGCTCATAGGGGTGGTCTTATAAGTAAGATCCAATCGATAAACGAGACTCAATTTAATATATTTTTTCCGAGTGACGACATGTTGAAAAGAACCGAGTATAATGGTGACTTCATCCAATACTTGAAAGGAAATCCTTATATAATTAATGATGAACAAATACAAGTTGCTAATGCTGAAGACGGGACATTGGGTAATCTGAATACTACTCAGGCACAGGAAATAGCAGGTGCACATGTAATGGATAATGTGCTTTCTACTCGTAATGGTGGTACAGAGATAATTTATGGCTCTTATAATGATTTCGAATATCTGTATAGAGTTAATGATGAAATCTATTCTTCGGCTACATGGAATTCAAAAGCATTAGGTAATGAAGTATCTGTACCCACTGCGAAGCTGATAAAAGATTACGGAGAATTCGGGGCATCCTATGCTTTGGAAGGAGATAATACGACGGTTGCCTTATTGCCGGAACAGGCGAACTTTAAAGATCGTGTCATGCAAGACAAAAACATGAATGATTATAAAGGGATCAATGTGTATTTGAATGCATCAAACGTTGGAAAAGGAGATAATGCGTTTAGTTTTATACAAGGTAACCGCTTTATCATTTTTATCCCAACCAATGAAGCAGTAATGGCAGATATGACTACCGGTCCCAAACGATTTCCTGTAACTGGCTCTATGGATCAAAGAAATATGTATGTGACCAGCCTTTTTATTGATGTTTCTTCCAGTGGATTAGTAGATTATCCTTTCCCTGTTACAGGTAAGCGGACAGAAAAAGTACTTACGACATTTGGAACCAAAACTGTAAATGGGAAGAAAGAAAGCATTACAGTTACACTAATCAATGAAGCAGATGGCAGTATGAAGTTGAGGGATGCGAAAGGCAATGAAGTGAATGTAACTTCCTATTTCCCTTATATCTATGCTGACGGTGCAGCTTACGTGATAGATGGTGTATTGGATTTATTGAATTAATATAGAATAGAGAAAAATGAAAAGGAATCGAAATATAATCTTGACATTGCTACTGTTGGCTTGCGTACAATCGATATGGGCGCAACAAGTGTTGACGGGTACAGTAATGGATAAAGTTTTTAATGAACCGTTGATGGGGGCCAATGTATATGTCACGAATGCTTCGAACCGTTCTTTGGGTGGTTGCATCGTCGATATCAATGGTAAATACAGATTGTCTATCCCTGATCAGAAAGGGTTGTCTATTGTATTCTCTTTTATAGGATATAAAACACAAACGATTAAATATACCGGGCAAAAAGAGCTTAATGTAACTTTGGATGAAGAAGGTATGTCTTTGGATGCTGTAGAAATTACAGCAAAGAAGATAGAACGAAATTCAATGGGACAGTCTGCCCGTGAAATGATATCGGCTACGCAAAAACTAAGTTTGGGTAGTTTGGATACGGCTCCGGTAACTTCTGTAACCGAAGCTTTACAAGGAGCAATGGCGAATGTGGATATTTTGACTGGTGCTGATCCGGGTTCCGGTAGTTCAATCCGTATTCGCGGTACTTCTTCATTGAATGCTTCCAGTCAACCTTTGTTTGTGGTAGATGGTGTACCTTTGCCTGTAGATGTAGACGATGATTTTAGTTTTGCTTCGGCCAACTCCGAAGATTACGGTTCGTTACTGAATATATCTCCGGCAGATATAGAGTCTATTGAGGTGTTGAAAGATGCTGCTGCAACTGCGGTATGGGGGTCTAAAGGTGCTAATGGTGTTTTACTGATTAAAACGAAGAGAGGTAGTAAAGGACGTTTGCAGTTTAACTTCAATACAAAATATGAATTTAGCAAGGAGCGTACCGGAGTGAAGATGCTGAATGCAAATCAGTACATTTCGATGATTCAGGATGCTATTTATAATACAGTATCCGATTTAGGAGCTCAGTCTTCTAAGTCACAAGAGTATCTGAAACTTTTATACAATACAAAAGAAATTGGTTTTGATCCTGCATGGCAATATTTTAATGAATACAATCAAGATGTTAACTGGTTGGATGAAATAACTCAAAACGGTTATACTACAGATAATACTTTTTCTGTATCCGGTGGTGGTGATAAAGCAAATTATCGTCTTTCATTGGGATATTTAAATCAGGAAGGTACGACAATCGGTACTGCTTTCGAGCGTTTTAGTACGTCATTCAATACGGATTACCGTTTTTCTGACAAGTTGGATATTTCTTTGCAATATAGCTTCTCACGCGGAGTGACAGATGCAGCTTATACAGATGACACCGATCAATTGAAAAAAGCATCTGTACGTGGACATGCTTTGACGAAAATGCCCAATATGAGTCCTTATGTGATTGGTGCAGACGGACAGCGTACCGGTGAATATTTCACTCCTTATGAATCATTCGGTATGACTTTTGCTAATGATAAAGTATATAATCCGGTAGCGATGGTTAATGAGGCCACTAATCGTACAATTGCAACAAACAGTCGTATGACTTTCGTTTTGCATGCAAAATTATTTAAAGATCTGGATTATTTTGGGACGGTAGGTTTCAATGGACAGTTTTCGAAAATTAATCGTTTCTTACCTCAAAGTGTAACGGGAGTTGCGTTTGAGCACAGTTCTTCTGCACTGAATTATGATATCGGTAAAGATGTTTTATACTTAACTACTGAAAACCGTTTAGTGTATAATAAGACAGTAAGCGATGATCATAAATTCTTGGTGAGTGCTATTTTCCAGACAGGAGATAAAACGACCAGTACTTATAGTAGTAAGGCTGCCAATACAGCTTCTTCGGGGATAACATCGCCCATTGCAGGTAGTACTATCTTGAAAGGTGGTTCCGGACGTACGGTAAATCGCGATATGGGAGGTACGCTGAATGCACAATATATTCTGCAAGGGAAGTATATGTTTAACGGTGGTTATCGTATGGAAGCCAGTTCTGCTATGGATGCAAGTAGCCGTTGGAAAGGATTTCCGACATTCGGTGTAGCTTGGCATTTGGGTGAAGAAGAGTTTATCAAGCGTTTAGGATTTATTTCTTTAATCAAAATACGTTATAGTTGGGGACAGTCTGGTAATGCACCTTCCGGAACATCTCCGTATATCGGAACATTCGAAGCGGTGACTCCCGGTTATGGCGATATGAATGCTGTAAAACCTGCAAGTCCGGATTTAACTCATCTGAAGTATGAGACGATTACTTCTAACAATATCGGTGTGGACTTTGGCTTATTTTCTGATAAAGTGAACTTTACATTTGAATTATATAAGAAAGTCACGGATGATTTGTTGCAGAAAAAAATGAAAGTGCCCAGCTCAACAGGACTTTCCACTGTTGCTTGGTATAACTCCGGTAAGATTCAGAATAAAGGTTGGGAGTTTAATATTGACATTGCAGCTGTTAAAACGAAAGATTGGAGTTTTAATTTTGGATTTAATATATCACAAAATAAGAATGAAATTCTGGAACTACCCGAAAATAAAAATGATGAACTATATACATTCGGAAATAAAAACTATGCATACAGTGTAATGATGGGTGACCCGCTGGGTTCTTTCTATGGATATAGATATAAAGGTGTATACCAGAATGTAGAAGAAACCTATGCTGTAAATACCAGTGGACAGCGTATTTTGGATATTGATGGTAATCCGGTGGTAATGAAGAATGGTGACCAGAAAGTTTATCCGGGTGATGCACGATATGAAGATGTGAATGGTGACGGTGTGATCGATGAAAACGATATTGTGTATTTGGGTAATAGTAATCCGACGTTGACCGGCGGTCTTAATTTTACTCTTCGTTATAAAAAAGTCAGCTTAGTAGCTGCTTTCCATGGGCGTGCCGGGCAGAAGGTTATCAACCAGGCCCGTATGGATATGGAAAATATGCGTGGAAAGAATAATCAGAGTGTAGCTGTATTGAGACGTTGGAGAAGTGAGGGGGATGATACAGATATTCCAAGAGCTTTGTATGACAAAGGCTATAACTATTTAGGTTCAGACCGTTTTGTTGAAGACGCTTCTTTTTTACGTTTGAAGACTGTGACTTTGAAATACCAAATGCCGGCCAAATGGATGAAAGCGATAGGAGTGAATAAGTTGGAACTCTATGCAACCGGTTATGATATGTTTGTTTGGACAAAATATAAAGGACAGGACCCGGAGGTTAACTTAAAGGCTGCCAATGACGGTACAGTAGCGCAGGTGGCTATTGACTCAAATAATACACCAAAACCATTTAAGATTGCGTTCGGCTTAAATTTGAATTTCTAAATAGGGAAGAAGTGATGAAAAAGATTAAATATTATATTTTAGGACTTTTAGTTACATGTTCCGTTTCATCGTGCGAGGATTATCTGACGGTGCTTCCGGAAAACAATCAAAGTAGCTTTGAGTATTGGGAAACAAAAGAAGACGTGGAGGCGGTACTTGCTGCCGGGTATGTGAATCTTAGAAGTTGTGTCGAAACGTTTTTATTGTGGGGCGAAGCCCGTGGCAATGGTTTGGATTATCTGTCAACATCCGGTTCAGATTTGCAAAAAGCAGGTCGTAAACTCCGTGACTTCGATATTTTGCCTGATAACAAATTATGTGATTATAGTAAACCGTATGCTGCAATTGCAATGGCGAATGCCGTTATTAAATATGCATCGGACGTTGTAGAGAAAGACCCTTCTTTTGATAGGAATATGTGTCGCTCATTTATGGCGGAAGCTTTCTTCCAACGTTCATTGGCATACTTTTATTTGGTACGCACCTTTAAGGATACTCCGTTTGTTGTTGAACCTTATGTAGATGACAGTGCACCGTATGTGATGGGTAAGACCGATGGCACTACCATTCTGAAATCATGTATCAGTGATTTGGAAACGTACTTGCCTAATGCAAAAGAATTTTTTCCGGAAGTGGATAATGATGATCCGATTAATACCAAAGGACGTGCTACGCAGTGGGGTATTCATGCATTGCTGGCCGATATGTATTTGTGGATGGGTGATTATGATAATTGTATTTCACATTGTAATTCTGTCATTAGTTCCGGTAGAGTCGGTTTGATTAATAACGGATTTATGAACTTTTTCCCGGGCAATAGTAATGAAGGTATTTTTGAGATACAATACAGCAATCCGAAAAGCCAGACCAATAGTTTTCAAACTTGGTTTAAAAGTTCAAGTGACGGCTATTATAAAATAACAGAGTATGTGAACGGACTGTTCGATATGGAGTCCAATGATATTCGTGGATTAAATTACACTTATAATGCGGACGGATATATCTGGAAATATCTGGGTGTGGATAAAACGACTGCACGGGCAGCTTCCGAAAATGATCAGAATTATATCATCTATCGTTTGGCGGATGTGTTGTTGATGAAAGCGGAAGCACTTATCATGCAAGGACACAACGAAGATGCTGCCGATTTGATAGATCGTACTCGCGAACGTGCAGGTTTGGGAGAGACAACCCTAAGTGATGATCGTATGGTAATGCTGGAGACTTTATTAGTAGAACGTCAGAAAGAGTTTTTTGGTGAAGGTAAAAACTGGTTTGACTTATTGCGTATCGGATTAAGAAGTGAACAATTGAATGATACCCAATATAAGACGCTTTTTGTCGAACAAGCTTTAAAGGCAGTGGGTGCTTCTCGACAGTCGTTAGGACGTGCTACTTTAGCAAACTCGGGCTCTTGGTATTTACCTTATTCGGAGGATGAGTTGAGCAAAAATCCTTTATTGGAGCAGAGTGATTATTATCAGAGTATTAGTAACTAATATAATATAAAATAGCGATATGAAACGCATAATGATTTTATTTGCTGCAGTATTCTCGTTGATATGGGGGGGATGTTCCGATCCATTCGAGAACCAGGCCTTCCGAGAAACAGATAAGATGCCGGCAGCCAGTTATATGGAAGCTAACAGTTCGACTTATTCTTTGTGGGTCGATCTATTGAACTATACAGGACTGTTTAATACAGTCAATTTGAAAATGGATTATACTTGTTTTGTTCCCGACAATGACGCAATGAGCGCTTTTCTACAAAAGAAAGGAATTTCATCGGTTCAGGGATTGAACAAGGAAGAGGCTGCAAATTTGGTGCGCTATCATACTATCGCATCTCATCAGTATACCTCTTCAGACTTCTCTGACGGGATGTTTCCTGATTCTACAGCCAGTGGTGATTATCTAAGCTTGGATATGCGCGACGGTGGACTTGAAGCGATGTATATTAACAACGAAGCCCGGATTAAGAGATTAAATACGATGACGACCAACGCGGTAATCCATACGTTAGAGTCGGTGCTGACCCCTGTTACAGGTATGATTGTGGATAATTTGGGAGGAGAGTTTTCGTTTATGAAGAATTTGTTGGAAGTGACCGGATATAAGGATATGCTGTCAACTCTTTATGTGAATGACGTGAAAAGACGTTATACGCTTTTTGCTGTCCCCAATGCTGTATTTACCGAAGCTGGAATTGAATTAAATATTGCTTCGTTAGCTGCATATTTAGGAGAGACCGATACAAATTACGATGAGGAACAAAACCTTGTGTCCCGTTATGTCGCTTATCACATTGCTACTACGGCTTATTCATATGCTGACTTGAATGCGGATATTGATAACAATACCTCTAAAAATATCACAATGGCTGCTTCGAATTCATTGATGAGCTGTAATTTGGTGAATGATGCTTTTTATTTGAACTATGATAAAGGGACGCAGAAAGGGATTACTGTTACAGAGAAGAATATCAATTGTAAGAATGGTGTAATTCATGTAGTAGACGGGCTGTTGGAAGAAGTTGTTCCGAAAGCTACTACCGTGAAATGGGATTTGACGGACTATGAAGAGTTAGGAGCCATCTGTGAGAAGTTCCAGTTGGCCAATTTATCTGCGACTTACCTTTACAATTATTTGGGATTTGACTATCCTTCATGTTATGCATACTCCTCTTCCAATTTTGACTATTATCTGGCCAATAAGAATGAGGTAGCTTATAAATGTGTAAATCATGATTGCCTGCGCTTCCGTTTCTCCAAATATGGATGGATACAAATGCGTACTCCGATGATTATTGCAGGCAAATACACTGTTTCTTTAGCGCATTATAATGTCGCTGCCAAAGAGAAAGGTGGAAAATGGGCTGTTATCATTGATGGTGAATATGTGGGCGGACAGGTAACTACTACCGGTGAGTCTACCTCTAAAAGTTCCTATTCTACTGTAAAGGTCGGTGAAGTGGAATTCGCAGAATCTGTGACGCATACAGTACGTTTCCTTTCGGGAAGTACCGAAACGTCTTATTTGGATTGTTTAATCTTCGAACCTGTTAAAGAATAAAAGTTATGAATAAGTCAATCATATATTTATGTATGCTGTTTGCAATGGTATTCATTTCCTGCGGAGATAAATGGGATGAATATTATAATGGCAATGACGGATCCAAGGAAGAAGAATTGGATCAGACCCTTCAGGAGTTTTTTGCAGAACACAATGAGTATAATGCATTTTACAAAGAACTGGAGTTGTGCGGTCTTGATGAAGAGCTGACAAAAGATCAGCAATTAACCCTTTGGGTAGTAAATGACGATGCTATGGCGGCTTCGGGTATAGAAAAGGATGATACTTTACGTATGAAATACCACATGAATTATCTGCCTTTTCTGCAAAGTGATTTAAAGGACGGGCTTCGCATTCCTACTTTGAACAATATTTATCTGCAAATAACCAGACAAGGAGAAGAAGTGTACGTAAACCGTTCGAAGGTGGAGTCTTCCTACCGTTTGAAGAACGGCGTAGTGCATGTAATCAGTGAATTGATGAAATCAAAAATAAATATGTTTGATTACATTAAATCATTACCGGATGAATATTCTATGTTCCGTGATTCTATAATGAAAAATAATGAGATGCTTTTTGATAAAGCCAACTCAATTCCAACAGGAGTAGATATAACCGGTAATACGGTATACGATTCTGTGTTCTATGTTTATAATCCCTTGTTTGAGAAAGCACAGTTCAATTCAGAGTTTAAGCAGTTTACTTTATTTCTTCCGGATAATGAGGTGTTGAAAGATTGCTTTACAAAGTTGAACACACAGTATAAAGCAATGGGAAAAACGGTTACGGCAGTAGATTCGGCTAATGCTATGACTTGGATAAAAGAAGCGGCTTTCTACACCGGAGAATTGAAAACCTTCACTGATGCTGATATTTCTTCTGCTTTTGGAAGAATATGGCGGCCTGGAATTCAAGAGATTGATCAAAGTAGTATGGAAGAATTAAGTAATGGTATTTTGTATAAGATGACAGAGGTAAAGATTCCTACTAATTATATTTTGACTCGTATTAAATCGTTGGTACATTATTATGAATATCTGACTGAAGCGGAACAGCAACAGTATTATACTTTCATGAATACGACTAAGATTTCTATTTTTGAGGATTCTGCGACTCCGAAACCGGAGATTTTGTCGAACTATTACATTTTGGATTTGAATGGAGATGAAGAAGCTTCTGATTTCTGGGTGGAATTTCCTCCGTTGGAACGATATAGAGATAAAGATACGGATCCTTATCGGGCACGAATTATGCAAGTTCCTTGTGGTGAATACGATTTATATATGGGATTCCATAGTAGCGGTCACCCGTATGTCAATGTTTATTTTGACGGTGATACGGATGGAACGACTTCTTCACCGGATGCTAATATGCAATTAATAGGTTCTAATCTTTCTATCGTATCATCTACTCCGTGGAATTTTGACCGTGTAAATGAGACAACGGCCGACCTGTACGGTGATAAAATAGTGAAGTGGGACGGATTAGGTGGATTGGTCGGTACTGTGACTGTCAAAGGTGATGGTATGAGCTCTTTCCGAATTCGTGTAGAGTTCTATAAAGGTGATAGTAAAAAGTTACGCATTTATCACTGGGCATTGAAGCCTTCGGCTAATAATTATTAATCTTAAGCATTAGAGCAATGAATAAGTATAAAATTATATTGATAATATTCTTTTCCATCCTGAGCCTTTCAAATTTAATGGCACAGAAAGGTGGAATAAAAGTTTCGGGTAAAGTGGTTAGTTCCTATGCTAACCGGCCCTTGCCTGATGCAATAATTACCATATCGGGTGTGGACAAAACTGTGGAGTGTGACAGTCTTGGGCGTTTCTCTGTAGATGGCGTACCGGCAAAAGCCACAATTTCGGTATGGTGTCCCGGTTTCTATACCAAAGAAGAACCGGTTGCTAATCGTGAACAGGTACAGATTGTAATGATACCCGAAGACATGGAGGGGTATTCCGAGAAAGTGACGTTACCGTTTCGCGGAATGGTCGTTCAGAAGAATAAGTCGACAAACTTGAGTTCGGTAAGTAAGAATGGGTTGAACTTAAACTTGACAGACGTTGAGGAGGGGTTTAGAAACATTCCGGGGCTTCAATTGATATCAAAAAGCGGACAGAGCCAGGAAGGCAGTTTCTTTAGTATCCGTGGTGTGAATACGATGATTGCCAATTCTACTCCGTTGATCGTGGTTAATGGAGTACCTTATATGCCTGATATGAATGAATCGGGTATTATCGGTGGATACTCTAAGGATATTTTTAATATTCTGAATGTTCAGGATATAGAAAACATAACGGTTTTGAAAGGTGCCGATGCCGCCATGTATGGTTCTTTAGGTTCCAATGGAGTAATAATGATTGAAACGGATAAAGCAGCCGATTTGGATACTAAAGTAGAGTTTATAGGCCAATACGGATTATCCTGGAATACTTCTACATTGCCGGTATTGGGCGTAGACGATTATAAAAGCTTGATGGGAAATGTGGCTTTGACGAAATATGAAGATATGTCTGATGCGTTGAATGCTTTTCCGTATTTGAAAGATGATCCTGAATTTTATTACAAGTATCTGTATAATAACAATACCGATTGGCAGGATTTGATTTATCGGAATGCTTTTGTTACGGATAATGTATTGAAAATTAAGGGTGGTGATGCTATTGCTAAATATGATTTTTCTATTGGAGTAAAAAATAAACAAGGAACAGTGGAAGAGACGAATTCGTCGAAATATTATGCCCGTATGAATGCGGATGTGACATTGAGTAAAAACGTTTCTTTGTTCTCGACCATTTCGTTTGCTTATACTAATAATCGGGTGGCCGAGCAGGGAATGGTGCTTGAAACCAATCCTCTTCTGACTGCTTTACGCAAAGGTCCGTTATTTTCGCCTTATAACAAAGATGACAAGAATAACCTTTTGCCCGATTTTGCATCCATTCGTGACGAAGACGGAGCATTGATTGTGAACAATAGTGTAAGTAATCCGTTGGCAGTCGTTAACGATGTCGAAATGAAAGAGCACGCTTATGATGTGCTTCTTGATGCCGGGTTGCAATACCGCATCAATGAGAATTGGAAACTGAAAGCCACCTTCGGATTAAATTATAATTTGAAACAGGAAGATGCATTTGTTCCCGGGATGAGTTCTATGACAATCATGCCTTTGGATAATCAGTTAGCCAAAAACACAGTACGTTCGGCAGAAGGAACGACATTGAACACATATTATGCTTTGAATTTATCTTATCTTAAAAAGATTGCCCATATACATACAATTGCCGCCTCTTTGGGTGGACAAATTGCAATGAATAGCATTGATTATAATGCAGGAAGTGGATACAACACCGCAAATGACTATTATAAGACACTGAACAATGTGCAATCTATCGGACGTAACTATTTTGGATATATAAATAAATGGAATTGGATGAATTATAATGCTTCTGTGAAGTATAATTATAATAATCAATTCTTTGCTGGCGCCAATCTGGCAGCAGACGGTTCATCTGCAGTGGGGGCTGACGCGGCTCGTATTTATCTTTACCCGGCTGTCAATGCAGCTTGGAACATCCGCAATACATTGTTTAAGAATGTTACTTTCTTGAACGATGTGAATTTACGTACGGAATATGTGATGACCGGTAATAGCCGCTTTGCATCTTCTATCGGCGAATATTACTATTTGAACAGAGTATTTAAAGGGCTTTCCGGATTGGTACGCGCAGGGATACCCAGTGTGAAAATTACCCCTGAAAGAACAAATACCTGGAATTTAGGCTTGGATGTGGCTATGTTTAATAACCGTTTGACGTTCTCTTTGGATTATTTCGACAGCAGAAGCAAAGACCTGATTATGCCTGTAACGATTTCTTCGGTATATGGAACGGATTGCATGTACCGTAATTTAGGCGAAGTTTCTAATAAAGGTATCGAATTTGGTGCACAGCTTGCTTTGATTCAGAATCGCGATTTCAAATGGTATGTAGGTGGTACGATTTCTACCAATAAGAATGAAGTGAAGAGTTTGGGCGGAGAGAATTCGATGATTCTTTCCATGAGTGATGGCTCTGCCGTTATTTCTGAAGTGGGACAACCGTTGTACTCTTTCTATGGCTATCAGACGGATGGTGTGTTTGCAACGGATGACGCTGTTGTTGCTGCCGGAAAAGACGGACAGGCATTGACTAATGCTATCGGGGTTGCTTTTGCCGCCGGTGATATGCGTTTTGTCGATCAGAACGGTGATGGTAAGATAGATAAGGAGGATCGCGTGAATTTGGGTAACGCCCTTCCAGACTTTTATGGAACTTTCTATACTAATTTCCAATACAAGGGGCTGGCAGTATCAGCCGTATTTGGTTATAGCAAAGGAAATAAAATGTATAATGCCGTAAGACGTACCATGGAATCCATGTCTGATTTTTCCAATCAGTTGACTTCCGTAACGCGGCGGTGGATGTATGAAGGCCAGATAACGGATATTCCTCGTGCCGTATACGGTGACCCGATGGAAAACAGTCGCTTTTCTGATCGCTGGATAGAGGATGCTTCTTATTTGAAACTGAAAGAGTTGATGGTAAGCTATAAGTTTAATCTGTTTGCCGGGACTACCGTGTTTGTTGCTGCCGAGAACTTATTTACTGCTACCAAATATCTGGGTATGGATCCGGAAACAATGTACTCTTATGATAGCTCTATGCGTGGCTTTGATTACGGTAAGATAGCTTCTCCACGCACTGTGAAGTTAGGTTTTAAAGTTCAATTCTAATATTAAAGGTGAAGATTATGAAAAAGAAAATATATTTCCTGGCTTTGTTATTTCCCCTGTTGTCCGGGTGCGATGATTTCTTTGCACCTAATACGGATGATACATTGCTGGAAAAAGATTATATCGGTACTTCTTATGAGTTGTATACCGGATATATGGGGTTGGCTGCCTGTGTGCAGGATGTAGTAGATCAGGCAATGTTCTTGGAAGGCCTTCGTGGCGACCTGCTGGAACCTACTACTAATGCTCCGGTAGAAATGTGGGACGTTTATAATTACAAGGATTTGCAACAGCCGTTCTCTGATAATGCATTGGCTGATCCTAAAGGGTTTTATGCCGTGATATTGAATAGTAATGACTATCTGGAGCATGTATTTGAATATAAAGAGAAGTATCCTACTGTATTGTCGACAAGTGATTATAATGGTATTATAGGTGGAGCATTGAGATACAAAGCCTGGGCATATCTGATGCTTGCTAAAATTTATGGAGAAGCGGTTTATCTGGATGACCCTTTGGCCACTTATCAGGATTTGTCTCAATATCCGGTGCTTAAGTTTGATGGAATTATCGATAAATGCATCGATCTGATTGAAACGGGTATGAATGGTGTCAATGGGAAAGGAGATATCCGTTGGTCTAATACTTTATATCCGGGTCAAGGCGACTCTCCCGAATCATTGGAATGGAACCGTATTTGTCCCACTCCCGAGTGTTTGTTGGCAGAATTGTATTTGTATAAGACTAAAAAAGAGAATACTGCTGAGGAGAACGCTGTTTATTATCAGAAGGTATGGGATAACTGTGTGAGTATCATTCGTACAGGGGGAACTCAAGAGGCCAGTTTTACTTTGAATAAGTCAAAGTATGAGGGATCATGGAGTCAGTTGTTTTCAACTACCTCGTATAATCGTCAGGACCATATCTCCGTTGCTTTCTATGATTATAGCAAAAAGCAGACGAACCATGTAATTGAGTATTTCTCTAATACTTATCCCAATAAATATTATCTGCGTCCGGCTGCGGCTGCCGTAACCCGTTGGGAAAAGAGCGGAGCTAATGACCAGAAATATCGGGGTATCAATAAGTCTTATAAAGAAAGTACGGAAGGATTGATTTTTTATAAATTCCTGGGGGCTCATACTACCAGTGATTATATTTATCGTAATGACGTACCCTTGTGTTACTATAAAGCTGCTGATATTCACTTATGGCTGGCCGAAGCCTGCGCCGGATTGGGACGTTATCGCGAAGCACTGCAATTCCTTAACGGTCAGTCTTCTGCCCGACAGAATTTCGGCTCGCTCTATAATAAGAATGCTAATATGTTCGATCCTCCATTCTCTGACTATCCTATTTGCCTTTATCAGTGTGTAGGCAAAGAAAGTCAGTTGAATTGTCAGGGTGTTCGTGGTCGTGTGAATGTACCGGCTGTGGGAGAATGGATATTGGGAGAAGACGAAACCACCAACGATGTGATTGTTGAACCCGAATATGCCCATTGGATGGTAGACTCGCTGCTTGTAGAAGAATCGAGATTGGAGTCTGCCGGTGAAGCACGTACTTATTACACGATGTTGCGTTCGGCAAGACGCTGGGGCGACAAGGCACGTAAGATATGGGCGGATAAGGTTGCTGAGAAATATACTACTGCGACTTCTGTAGGCAGCAATCTGGAAGCAACTGAGGAGAACTGGTTTATAAAATATGATTTGAAGTTGAATAAGTAAGATCGAATGAAGAAATTAAGCATAGTATTATGGTTTTTGCTCCTTGGAGGCATGATGATGCCTCTTTGGGGGCAGGCCCAGGAAAAGTTGGGGAGAGGCGTTGTTGCCGTGAAGTCTTCCGACGGTGTGTTCCTGTCTTGGCGCAGTCTGGCCACGGATACAAGAAAATTAGGTTTCGATATCTACCGGGATGGCGTGAAGATTACGGCTGCTCCGGTAGTAACCACTACTAATTATGTCGATAAAGACGGTACGGTCGATTCCCGTTATGTCCTTAAAGGAATATTGGATGGTACAACGACCGAGACAACGAAAGAAGTGACCGTATGGGCAGAGCAATTTAAGAAAATTCCTCTGAAACGTCCGGAAGGCGGAGTGACTCTGCCCTATGATGTGGTTCAGACAGATAAAGATAAAACCCGTGAAACGTATCCCGACGGGCAGGAGTACACATATACTCCGAATGATTGCAGCGTAGGCGATGTGGATGGAGACGGAGAATATGAAATTATAGTGAAATGGGATCCTACCAATTCGCGTGATAACTCTTTCTATGGATATACGGGAAATGTATATCTGGACTGTTATAAATTGGACGGCACTTTTATGTGGAGAATTGATCTCGGAAAGAACATCCGTGCCGGTGCCCACTATACTCAGTTTATGGTATACGATCTGGACGGTGACGGCAAGGCCGAAATTGCTTGTAAGACGGCACCGGGAACAATCGATGGTCAGGGCAAATTTGTAATTATGGGCAGTGATGATCCTAATGCCGATTACCGCTCTTCCGGAAGCAAGGCCGGGATTGTAGTGGACGGCCCCGAATATCTGACTGTTTTTAACGGGCAGACGGGAGCAGAGATTTCAACAATTGCCTATAGTCCTCTTCGCGGAAATATCAACGATTGGGGCGATGGATACGGGAACCGTTCGGAACGTTATCTGGCATGTGTCGCTTACCTCGATGGAGTAAAACCGAGTCTGGTGATGTGTCGTGGATATTATGCACGTACCTCACTGACTGCATACGACTTTGACGGAACGAAACTGACGATGCGGTGGGCACATGACTCCAAAGTATCCGGTTCGGGTGCTTTCGGACAGGGAAACCATAACTTGTCGGTAGCCGATGTGGACGGCGATGGATGTGATGAGATCGTTTATGGTGCCTGTGTCATCGATCATGATGGAAAAACACTCTATCGCACCGGGTTAGGGCATGGAGATGCCATTCATCTTTCCGATCTGGATCCCGATTTGGAAGGACTGGAAGTATTTTCACCTCATGAAGAAAAAACGGCTGCTTATGGATATGAGATGCATTCCGCCGGAACGGGTGAAGTCATCTTCGGCGAGAAGACCGGAACGGATGTGGGACGTGGCATTGCTGCGGATATCGATCCGAACTATCGTGGGTTTGAAATGTGGTCTACGGCCAATGGAAATGTGTACGATTGCAAAGGAAATATAATCGCGACTAAGAATCGTCCTTCAGTGAACTTCAGAGTATATTGGGACGGTGATTTGCAGGATGAATTGCTGGATGGGGTGAAGATAGACAAGTGGAACGGTACGAAAGTGAATCGTATGATTACTCTGTCCGATTATAGCAATGCCGCTTCTTGCAATTCTACCAAAGCCACTCCCAACCTGAGTGCCGATATCTTTGGCGACTGGCGCGAAGAGGTCATTCTGTGGGATTCGAAGACGTGTTCCGACCTGTTGGTTTTCACAACGGTGATACCTACTGAATATAAAATAACGACTCTGATGCACGATCACGTTTATCGTATGGGAGTTGTCTGGCAGAATGTTGCTTACAATCAACCTCCTCATTTAGGCTATTACTTAGGAGATTGGGACACGGAAAATGCTTCATTTGCAAAGAAAGGAATCGGCTTTTTGAATCAGTCGGTAGAATTGGGCGAAGCGATTTCTCCTATTTCATATTCCTGGAAGAATGCCGAAGATGTAAAAATTACCGGGTTGCCGGAAGGGCTTACCGCTACGGTGGATAAGGAAGAGTGTCTCTTTACAATTGAGGGAACTCCGGGAGCAACAGGTACTTATGCATATACTATAGAGAGTGTCGGCGGGCTTACCGTGGCAACCCTTTCCGGAACGATTAAGGTGAAAGCTCCGGTGGTATTGAACGAGCTGGCTTATTTCCCGTTTGATGAGACTGCCGGTACATCGGCTGTCAATTCGGTATATGGAAGGGCCGAAGCGGTTAATTTCACTCCTACATGGATAAGCGGTGTTCGCCAACAAGCATTGGAGTTGCCTGCAACTCCTGCCAACCGCAGAATGGAACAAGCCTCTTATGATGACCTGCAATTGGGAACTAAGGATTTCAGTGTTGAGTTGTGGTTCCGTTCCGACGGCGGTACCGGTGTCGACTGGTATCTGTTCCATAAAGGCAGCCACACAAAGAATGCTTCGACCGGTGCTACCGGAAAGTGGATGGGATTGCAGTATAAGAATGGAAATCTGACATTCGGCATCGATGACGATGTTACGAAATCCAATCTGGACATTCCTGCTACCCAGTATTTCAATGGCGAATGGAATCATGTGGTTTGTGTTCGTGATGGCGAAACCAAGACATTGAAGATGTATATCAACGGAGTGTTCCAAGGCGAAGTGACCGATAAGACCGGTGACATTTCGGAATCGGAGATGTTTGTGATCGGTAACTGCAATGTAAACTTCAATACCCCGTTTACCGGTGCAATCGATGAACTTCAGATTTATGAAGGAGCGATGAGTGCTGCTAAAGCGAAGGAACGTTATGAAGCCAATAAGCCGACGGGTATTTCGACGGAAAGAATTCTCCGTCCCGATGTGAATGTTTATCCGCTTTACTTTACGGATGAAATCACAATCGAGTTCCCGGCAGAGGTGTCAGGACGTGCTATGGTTTCGATGTATTCTGCTGCGGGTACGCTTGTGCATCAGACTGCCTATATGGTGGACGGAGGAGCAACACTGTACATCAGTGGGCTGGAAGGCTTGCCGAAGGGTGCCTATATGGTTGTAGTAGAAGTAGGAACAACGAAGTTTGTGAAGAAACTATTGAAATAACAGAATCAATCCGTTACCGGAAACAGCCGGATTAACGTGTGGATAACCGGTAATCGGAGTTGAAACAAGTAATCGTTTAAATCGTCTCTCAGTTGTGAGACGCGCGTCTCACAACTGAGAGATGTGCGTTTCATAATTGAGAGACGTTCGTCTCATGGATGTGAAGCGATAATAAAACATGCATCAAATATAACTCATTATTCATCATGAAACTTATCTTGTCTTTCCTGTTCGCTTTTCTTTTTCTGACTGCATCTGCCCAGTCCACCCATCGGCAATACCTTTCCGGTGAGGGGTTGAATCACACGGTGACATGGGACTTTTATTGTTCCGATGGGAATAACAGTCAGCGGTGGAGCAAAATCGAAGTGCCTTCACAATGGGAGTTGCAGGGCTTCGGAACGTATACTTACGGGCGTTGGTATAAGGAGAAAGGAGTGAAGAATCCCAGTATGGAAACCGGAATTTACCGGCATTCGTTCAAGGTGCCGAAAACGTATAAGGATCATACGGTACGGATTGTCTTTGACGGGGTGATGACGGATACGGAAGTATTTGTCAACGGTTTTCCGGCCGGCCCGGTTCATCAAGGCGGATTTTATCGTTTCTCGTATGATATCACCGACCTGCTGAATGTGGGTGGAAAGAACAAGCTGGAAGTACGCGTCAATAAACATTCGGCAAATAAATCCGTCAATGCCGCCGAGCGCAAGGCCGACTGGTGGCTGTTTGGGGGGATTTATCGTCCGGTGTGGCTCGAGATAAAGCCCAAAGAACATATCGGAAGGATTGCGGTCAACGCTTCTGCCGATGGAGAACTGCAAGCGGATGTTTATTTGACCGGTGCCCGTCCGGGTTACCGGTTGTCTGCTGCAATCGCTTTTCCGGATGGTAGCAATAAGACCGAAGAACGGTTCTTCACACTTGCAGATACCGCTTCCATGTATCGGATAAATACTCAGTGGAAAGAGGTCCGTACCTGGACACCGGAGACTCCGAATCTCTACCTCCTTACCATGAAACTGCTCGATGCAGAAGGCCGTACCCTTCATCAGCATCAAGAGCGTATCGGATTCCGTACGGTAGAATTCCGTCCTAAAGACGGGCTTTATGTCAATGGAGTGAAGATTGTGATGAAAGGCATCAACCGTCATTCATTTCATCCTGACGGCGGGCGTACCACAAACAAAGAAATCAGCATTCAAGATGTACTGCTGATCAAAGAAATGAACATGAACGCAGTCCGTTCCCATTATCCGCCGGATACTCATTTTCTGGAAGCTTGCGATTCGTTGGGACTTTTTGTGATCGACGAGTTGGCCGGTTGGCAAAATGCTTATGACTCAACAGTGGGAAGGCGGCTTTTGGAAGAGATGGTAGTCCGGGACGTCAATCATCCTTCTATTGTGCTTTGGAGCAATGGCAATGAAGGAGGGTGGAATACGGCACTTGACAAGTATTTTTCCTGCTATGATCCCCAGCAACGTCACGTGATTCATCCGTGGGCAGACTTTAACGGACTGGATACGCATCATTATCCGGCCTATCTCACCGGTGTGGGGCGTTTTACAAACGGCTATAATGTGTTTATGCCCACCGAGTTCATGCATGGGCAATATGATCAGGGACATGGTGCCGGACTGGAAGATTTCTGGGCGAACTATACCTCGCATCCTCTCTTTGCCGGTGGTTTTATGTGGGCTTTCTCTGATGAGGCAGTGCGCCGTTCCGACCGTAACGGGCAGTTGGACTCCGATAAGTTCAATGCCCCCGATGGTATTGTAGGCCCTTATCGTGAGCGCGAAGGAAGTGTTTATACGGTACGTGAGGTATGGGCTCCCATACAGTTCCGTCAACTTTATATTACCCCTTCTTTTCGGGGAGAGTTTGCTCTGACCAATACGTATTTGTATACCAATTTGCGGGATTGCCGGATGAACTACCGTCTCTACCGGTATCCTTCACCTCTACGGGAAGAAACGTTATCTTGCTGTATCGATTCCGGCGAAGTTCGTCTGCCGTCTTTGTGTCCCGGTGAAACGGGATATGCACGTATGCAGATGCCTTCCTGTTTTTGGGAAGCCGATGTTTTGGAACTTGAAGCTTTCGGGCCGGATGGAAAAAGTATTTGTAATTGGACGTGGCCCGTACGCTATGCCGGTGATTACCTGAAGCGCGAAATACCCCGTTCCGTTCCGAAACAGGAGAGGGCGTCCGTGCTTCAGGATCACGATTCGTTGGTGACGCTTTCGGCCAATGATATTACTGTCGCTTTTCGTAAGGCGGATGCAACGATTGCCCGTGTCCAAAAGGGAAAAGAAGGAGTGGAAGTCCCTCTGACAGATGGCCCTCTGCCGGTGGGTATGAAAATGGAGTTTACCCGCTATACGGTCCGGATGGATGGGGAAGATGCTGTTTTCTGTGCCCATTACCGGGGTGGGGTTGATTCTATCCAATGGTGTATGTCCCCTTCCGGCCTGTTGTCGATGGATGCTGTTTTGCTGAACCGTGCGTCCGGTGGAGGTGGGTTTGATGATGCGTTCATGGATGAGGCGGTACTTAACTTGGGGCTTACTTTTTCTTATCCCGAGCAGGAGTGTACCGGCATGCGCTGGTTGGGACGGGGCCCTTATCGTGTATGGAAGAACCGGGTGAAGGGAACGAATTATGCCGTTTGGCAGAAAGATTACAATAACACGGTCACCGGAGAAAGTTTCGGGAATCTTGTTTATCCGGAGTTCAAAGGTTATCATGCGAATCTTTATTGGGCTACGGTGCAGCACCGGACGGCTCCTTTTACGGTATACACAGCCACCGACGGGCTTTTCTTCCGTCTGTTTACTCCGGAAGAGCCGGCCGGCCGGCAGAATGGGGTGAATACGATGCCTGATTTCCCGTCCGGGGATATCTCGTTTCTATTGGATATTCCGGCTATCCGTTGTTTCAAGCCTATATCGCAGCATGGTCCTCATAGCCAACCCGGGATTGTGCGTATAAAGAAAGGAGATGAAGGGCTGCGTATTCGTTTGTTATTCGATTTTCGTTAATATTATCATAATGATCATTGCAAGCATCAAATAGTGCATTCTATTCGTGCAGGTCATGGAGTATCTTTGTCTTATCGATTAAGACATAACAAAAGGAGAAGCTTTATTACGGTTGAGTGCTAGTTTAAAGGGTTTTTAAGTTAGTGAAGTAAAATGCAATTCTGCACTGTTAAGTTTCTCGTGCAACTGTTTATTTATTAGTTTAATAAGTTGCTTTGTGTTTATTCTATGGATAACGGGGATAAAATCTGTGAAGAATTTATCCCCGTTTAGCATATGTATTTGTTTAATCTTCTTCCAGTTCATCACTCGTCTCACGGCCGAAGCTCCGGTATTCCAGTGGGGTGAATCCCGTGCGTTTCTTGAAAAGTGAGAAGAAGTGTTCGGTCGATTTATAGTCGAGCATGAAAGAGATCTCCTTGACGGACTGAGAGGTGCCTATCAGTAGTTGTTTCGCTTTGCGGAGTTTGAGTTCCTGGAAATATTTGGCCGGGGCATATCCGGTATAGTCTTTGAATACCTTGCGGAACCAGGAATAGCTGATGTTGAGTTTTAATGCTAATTCTTCCGGGTCTATGTTTTTGAAGACATTTTCATTCATGATGATCTTTGCCTGTTCGATCTTTTGGTCTACGTCTCCTATTTCGAATATTTTGTTTTTCGATATGGACAGGATCATTCCGATAATGTGCAGTACTATTCCCGACAGGTATTGCTGTGCCGATATTTTATCGGCTTCTGCCACTTCCAGTGCACGGGAGAATAGTGCGACCAGCTCTTCATTCAGACCGACTTCCAGTATTTGGTTGTCTTTGGACAAGAAAGAGCTTTTGATTATGTCATCGATAATCGGTCCTTCAAAACCGATGTAATATTCATTCCACCCTGTCTGTTGCATCGGTTGATAGGTATGCCATTGTCCGGGAAACAGAATAATGACGCGACCTTTGCACACTTGTCTTTCGTCTGTTGAATCTGAAGTAAAAAGTCCCCTTCCTTTGGTAATATACAGAATTTGATATTCGCGGAGGGTACGTCCTTTTTGTGCGTTAAAGAAATAGCCGGATGGATGGTCTTTCAAAGGGTAGGGTGAATTAGGTTGGATGGATTGAAAGCCTACGGTGTTTATCCAAAGTCCGAATTTGCGGTCCATGTCGTTTACAATCAAATACTTGAATTCTACTCCTAAGTCATTATAGCTGTTCATACGTGTCCTCCATAATATTCATAGCTACAAAAATAAATAATATTTTTTTAAATCCAACATATCTCTCACAAAAACAACGTTTTGCAATTGATTTTCGGCAAATGTGGAAAGGTTTTCGCTACTGACAAATTACACAGCATTTCAGTCACTATGTATAGATACCCTTTGCCGGCAATCGCCTATCTTTGTAGCATCTATTCATTTATATAATTACAGAACAATACCATGAAAAAACTACTTTACCCGTTTGTGGTTCTGGCGTTGATGGCTTGTGGCGAAAAACAACAAGCGCCCATCGATCGCGAAGCACTTGTCGATCGTAATTCTCCTCAAGTAACTGCTTTTGATTCTTTAGCTTCCCTTTCTGTAGGCAATGGCGAGTTTGCCTTTACGGTAGATGCTACCGGTTTGCAGACATTCCCCGAAATGTATACGAAGGGGGTGCCGTTGGGAACACAAAGCCAATGGGGCTGGCATGAATTTACAAATCCCAAAGGGTACAGGCACGAGGAAACACTGAAAGATTATGATTTTGGTCGCGGACGTATGGAACCTTATTCGGTGCAGTTCAATGAAGACGGCCGGCAGAAAGAGGCTGCCAACTGGTTCCGTGTCAATCCCCATCGCCTGCACCTCGGTATGGTGGGCTTTGAATTTGGACGTGATCCTCTTGCCGTGGCGCAGGTGACGGATATAAAACAAAAACTGAACCTTTGGGAAGGTGTCATCAATAGTAGCTTTAAATTGGATGGCAAACCGTTTGAGGTCCAGACCGCCTGTCATCCGAAAGCCGATATGGTGGCTGCCACCATTCGATCGGAAGCGCATGCCGGCGTCAATTTCCGTTTCCCGTATCCTACAGGTGGCCATTGTGATGATGCTTGCAACTGGACTTCGAATGATAAGCACTCTACGGCCATTGTCAGTCAGGATGAACAACAGGTTGTATTGAAACGTACCTTGGATGCCACTACCTATTATGTAACGATTCGTTGGGAGGGCAAAGCAACGTTCGGAGAAAAAGAGAAAAACTATTTTGTGCTTACCCCCGAAGAGGATATCCTGGCATTTACTTGTGCCTTTACTCCGGAAAATTCTTCTCCGGAAATGTCTACTTCCGAACAGACCCGGCAGGCTGCCGCCCAATACTGGACCGCTTTCTGGAAAAATGGCGCTGCTGTTGACTTTTCTGCCTGTACGGATGAACGTGCCGGAGAATTGGAACGTCGTGTCGTATTGAGCCAATATCTGCTCGCCATCCAATGTGCCGGAACTACTCCGCCACAAGAAACCGGACTGACTTATAATTCCTGGTTCGGTAAATTCCATTTGGAAATGATCTGGTGGCATCAGGCGCAATTTGCTTTGTGGAATCGTGCCGATCTGCTTGACCGCACTTTAGGATGGTACGAAACTGTAGAGCCCGTTGCCCGTGAAATAGCCGGCAGACAAGGTTTTGATGGAATACGATGGATGAAGATGACCGATCCGAGCGGCACGGAGGCGCCTTCTAAAGTAGGCAGTTTCCTGATCTGGCAACAGCCGCATTTCATCTATCTGGCAGAACTGGTGTATCGCAACAATCCTTCGGATGAAATAATCAGGAAATACAACCGGCTGGTACAGGAAACCGCCGACTTTATGTATTCTTTTGCTACTTATGATGAATTGGAAGGGCGTTTTGTGTTGAAAGGTGCTATTCCCGCGCAAGAAACGCTTCGTGCTTCTGAAACAGTAAACCCTCCTTTCGAGCTCTCGTACTGGCATTTCGCTATGGAGACAGCACAGAAATGGCGCGAGCGTGCCGGTGAAAAGCGGAATTTGGAATGGGATGAGATGATTGATAAACTCTCTCCGTTGGCCTATAATGAAGATAAACTGTATCTGGCTGCCGAAACAGCTACGGATACTTATAAGGACATTCGTTTCACCTCCGATCATATGGCCGTGTTGGGTTCAGTCGGTATCCTTCCGATGAATAAACTGATTCGCGATGATTATATGAAAAATACCCTGCATTGGATTTGGGACAACTGGAACTGGGGCAAAACCTGGGGATGGGATTATCCGATGACAGCTATGAATGCCGCCCGTTTGGGTGAACCGGAAAAGGCTGTCGGTGCCCTGCTGATGGACAAACGCACCAATACTTATCTGGTGAACGGACACAATTACCAGGATGGCCGTCTGCGCGTATACCTGCCCGGTAACGGTGGCTTGTTGACTGCCATCGCCATGATGTGTGCCGGATGGGACGGTTGCCAGGTTGAGAACCCCGGCTTCCCGAAAGACGGAACTTGGAATGTACGCTGGGAGGGACTGAAACCGATGCCGTAAAATAATGAAGCCTCTCCCCAACCCTCTCCGTGGGAGAGGGGGTACAGATACTTTTGTCTATTAATCAGTTGCAAAACTAACTTAGCTCCCTCTCCTACGGAGAGGGTTGGGGAGAGGCTTCGTTCCTATTGAATAATTATTAATCATGAATCGTTATTTATCTTTCTTTTTATTAAGTTGTTTCGGTTTGTCGGCCGGATGCGTGTGTGCGCAGAAGCCGGTAAAGCGAATCGGAGATTTTATAGAATCCACTTCTTATAATGATCATAAACGGGGAGCATCCCGCAGTTTGCAATATTATCCGGAGGGGGATGATTTTGTTTGTGTCAATGGTAAGAATCGTTATACACGTGCTTTATATGGCAGTTGGTCTCCTTTCCGGTTGGAAACGAGTGACCGGCCTGTATTTGCCACTTATGATAAACGGAACAGTAAGAATATCCGTTTCAGGATTTCCATGCCCGGTGGTTACTCGGCCATGCTCGATTCTGTAGGTTATTGTGAAGCCCGCTATACGCCCGGACGCCGGAGTTATCATCTCACTGACCCGGCTTGGGGAAAAGGAGAACTTCGTATCTCTGCTTTGGCATTGCCGGATGTTGATGGGGCTATCTGGAAGCTGGAACCGGTCGGTTTCTCTTCTCAGTCGGTGCTTACGGCCGTTATGTCGGAGATCAAGGCACACCGTCTGAATCGTAATGGCGATATGGGTGCCGATCCGGCCGATAGTTTCGAAGCACCGGAGAATCTGCAGCAAGTGGAGACTTGTGATATGCGTCTGAAAAATGGGGTTGCTTATCTGGTGTTTCGGGATTTCTCTATTAAAATGCTTGGCAAGAAAGAGGGAAGCCGCTTGTATGAAAAGGCGGAAAAGGCCCGTGCGGAATTGGCTTCCCGTATCCGGATAGAAACGCCGGATGCTTATTTGAATACGCTGGGAGGGGCTCTTGCCCTTGCTGCCGATGGAATTTGGGATGGGCAAGTCTGGTTGCATGGTGCGGTAGGTTGGCGTATGCCGCTAAGTGGCTGGCGCGCTGCTTATACAGGGGATGCTTTAGGCTGGCACGATCGGGCCCGTACGCATTTTGATGCCTATGCGGCCAGCCAAGTCACAGAGGTTCCCAACACGATACCTCATCCGGCACAGGATTCCGTCCTTAATCTGGCCCGTTCGGAAAAGCGGTGGGGAACTCCCCAATACAGCAATGGGTATATTTGCCGTAATCCCCGCAACAATACCCAGATGCATCATTACGACATGAATCTTTGCTATATAGACGAACTGCTTTGGCATTTCAACTGGACGGGAGATTTGGAGTATGCCCGCCAGATGTGGCCGGTGCTCGTCCGCCATCTGGCATGGGAGAAGTTGAATTACGATCCCGATAATGACGGGCTTTATGATGCTTATGCATGTATCTGGGCCAGTGATGCCCTTTATTACAACAGTGGTGCCGTCACTCATTCTTCTGCCTATAATTACCGCGCCAATAAGATGGCGGCTGTTATTGCCGAAAAAATCGGTGAAGACCCTACGCCTTACCGGGAAGAAGCCGGGAAGATATTACGGGCCCTTAATGCACGTTTATGGTTGTCTGATAGGGGACATTGGGCCGAATATCAGGATTATATGGGGCATCGCCGTTTGCATGAGTCTGCCGGAGTGTGGACCATCTATCATGCCCTCGATAGTGAAGTGGCCGACCCTTTTCAAGCTTATCAGGCTACCCGTTATGTCGATACGGAAATTCCTCATATCCCTGTTCGTGCCAACGGCTTGGAAGAAAAAGGGTATGCCACCATTGCTACGACCAATTGGTTGCCTTACTCATGGAGTGTCAATAACGTAGCTTTTGCAGAGGTGATGCATACGGCACTGGCCTATTTCCAGGCAGGGCGTCCGGAAGCCGGATATAAGCTGATGAAGAGCTCTGTCCTCGACGGCATGTACATCGGTGATAGTCCGGGCAATTTCGGGCAGATTAGTTTTTATGATGCCGCCCGTGGGGAGTGTTATCGTGATTTCGGTGATCCGGTAGGGGTTGCTTCCCGGCTTCTGATTCAGGGATTATTCGGGATTCTGCCCGATGCTCTGAATGACAAGTTGGTGATTCGTCCCGGGTTTCCGGCAGAATGGGATAAAGCGTCTCTTGCCACTCCCGATTTATCTTACCGTTTCCGTCGTGAGGGAATGCGGGATATTTATACGGTCAAACAGCATTTTGCCAATCCGATGGAGCTGAGTTTACAGATAAATGCTTTTAAAGAGAGAATCGAGTCGGTGAAGGTAAACGGCGCTTCTGCCAAATGGGCATTTGTAGAATCCGCTTCGGGCTGTCCGGTGATGGCTGTCACGGCACCTGCTGCCAGAGAGACGGTTGTTGAAATTATCTGGAGCGGTGCTTCCCTTCGGACGCTTTCTCAGGAGCCGTTGGAAGTACATCCCGGACAAGACTTTTCCTTGACGGCTTTGGAAGGCACTGTTTATGATAAATTTTATGATCCTCAAGGAATACTTGTTGATCCTACTGTAGATAAAAAACGGTTAGCGGCTCGGATTTCCAGTCAAACGGGGCATCATACTTTTTTTGTATTGGTAGAACAAGAGGAAATGAAATGGTGGCAACCGGTGAATGTAAATATAAAGCAGGAGATGATGCCGGCCGTTCTCCCGTTCACTCATGTAAAGGCGGATTTGTGCGAACCAATCGATATCACTTCGGCATTCAATGCTTCGGTTACCGATATCTATCGTAATGAGTATCTTTCTCCCCGTTCTCCTTACACTACTTTGCAACTTCCGAAACAGGGAATTGGAGAGTGGTGTCATCCCACGTTGACGGCGGATATCGATGATTCCGGCATGAGAGCATTGGTACGTGACGGGCTGCTGTCTACTAATTTAGGAGTATCGTTCCGTACACCGGAAAAAGGAAATAACATCGCTTTCACCTCCTTGTGGGATAATTATCCGGATAGTCTGTCGATACCTCTTACGGGCAGAGCCTCCCGTGCCTATCTGTTGATGGCCGGTAGTACGAACCATATGCAATGTCATATTGTCAATGGGGTTGTTCGTGTGCATTATGCAGATGGAACCGCAGAGACTTTAGAACTTGTCAATCCGGAAAACTGGTGTCCGATCGAACAGGACTTTTATGTCGATGGTATGGCTTTCCGGCTCCAATCTCCTCGTCCGTATCGTCTACATCTTAAATCAGGATTGGTCAGTAATAATCTTGAAAAAGATTTGAATATAACTGGAGTATACGGACGCCCGATCGATGGGGGTGCGGGTATACTGCTCGATATGCCATTGAATCCGGATAAGGATTTGAAGTGTATAACTTTGGAGACCGTATCCAATGATGTCGTTATCGGCTTAATGGGAATTACCTTACAAAAATAAAAGAATGAATGAACCGCATTGTATTAAACGAAACATCCTATTTCGGTGCTGGCTGCCGTAGCGTGATCGCTGTGGAAGCCGCCCGTTGTGGATTCAAGAAAGCTTTCTTTGTGACCGACAAAGATCTCATCAGGTTTGGCGTAGCTGCCGAAGTAATGAAAGTATTCGAAGCTAATAATATCCCCTATGAGCTTTACAGTGATGTGAAAGCCAATCCGACCATTGCCAATGTGCAGAACGGAGTAGCTGCCTACAAGGCGTCGGGTGCCGATTTTATTGTAGCGTTAGGTGGAGGTTCTTCTATCCAATGCTTTGCTGTTACCGTATGTCATGGAGTATAACGCGGAATCTCCGGCTGCTTCGAAATACATCCGGATTGCCGGGGCGATGGGAGTAAATACGGATGGCATGACGGAGTCAGAAGGGGTGCAGGCAGCTATCGATGCAGTGAGAACCCTTTCGGTAAGCATCGATATTCCTCAGAAACTGCATGAAATCAATGTCAAAGAAGAAGATATTCCGGCATTGGCCGTAGCTGCTTTTAATGATGTGTGTACCGGAGGTAATCCGCGTCCCACCTCTATAGAAGATATTGAAGCTATTTATCGGAAGGCTTTTTAAAGTTCCGGGTACCGGTATTCCGCTTAAAAAGAGTGTAACCAACATCTCTATTAAATTTAAAATCACCCATACCACAGTTTTAACTGCGCTGTAAAAGTTGGATATAAAACTTTAGGAGTGCAGTTCTATTTGACTGTGGCATGGGTGATTCTATTGAAAGGGGTATTTTCTTGGTTCCTATTTAAATTTTCCTCTTAAAATAATGTAGAGCAAAATTTAAACAGGAACTAAATTCATCCTTTTTTTGTGAAGTTTCACGGTTTTAGTTACCGTCCGGTTTTTCTATTTCTGTAAACGGACTGTCATTCCAATGAAAGTTTTCCACAGCGTCCGGATGTGCCGGATCGTAAGGCTGGTAATCTTCCCTCAGGTATTGAATAAGGTCAATTTCTGCCTTCTTCATCCCTTCGATCACACATTTGGCAATCTGATATGCACCATAGGGGTTGAAATGGGTATTGTCTTCCAAAGCTTTATCTTGTCCCGGATAAGTACCTGCCGGATAGTGTACGAAAGCTTTCTTTGAGGCTTCTACTCCCATGGCTTCGTATAGGGTGCGGGTCATTTCGTTCAAGTCTATTAAAGGAACGTTCTCTTTGGCGGCCAGCCAACGCATGGCATCCGGATAATCCTCGTGTGTGTCTTGTATTTTACCGTCTGCTCCGAAACTGCGACGTTGGGTCGGGGTGACCAATACGGGATGTGCCCCGTGTGCACGGGTTTCGTCTATAAAGGTTTTCAGGCTGGTCATATAAGAGTAGAATGCTCCTTTCCCGGGTCCTTTCTGCTTTTGGTCATTATGGCCGAACTCCATGAACACATAGTCTCCGGGCTTCATTTGGGTTAGTGCCTTTTTCAAGCGTTTGGCTGCAATGAATGTATTGGCGCTTTCTCCGGATTCGGCATAATTGGCAAAGCAGATATTTTCATTGAAAAAACGTGGAATCATTTGTCCCCAACTTCCCCAAGGCTCATTATCCTGGTCTACTACTGTAGAATTTCCGCATAAAAAGACAGTGGGGACATTGTCCGTTCTCTCTATCGTTAATTCCGATATGCAAGGTGATTTTCCATTAAATTCTAATGTCAGCTTATCGTCCCAGTTCAGTTTGCGTTTTTCACGAGGTTTGATGCGTACTTGCTCGGTGTCCGAAATACGGGTGTTTCGCTTATTGATGGTAAATATGCAAGGTATCATTTCTCCTTTCTCGCTTTTAATGTTCTCAAAGAACAAACGACGCGATTCGCCTCTTATGGTAGTTTCTCCTCTCTTCTTACCGGATCCTAACAGTACTGTTATTCTATAATTTCCATCGGGAATTTGTACGGAAAAGAAAAAAGGAGCTGTATCTGAGGAGGTCGATACTGGCTGCAAGTCATATCCGTATCCTTTACTTTCCGAAAAGAGATCGGTAGGGGTAACTTTAATGTAACCTTCTTTTGTGCTTTTTTCTTGCCTGAAATCGAATTTATAGTTTTGTGCCGTACTTGTTAAGACAGTGAACAATCCAACTGTCAAAATAGAAATGTTTTTATGTATTCTCATGATAATATAATATTGAAAAAGACTTTCTGTAATGAAAGTGCTAATTTACAATATTTTATTGTTAAAAGGAATACTGAATTGCTGTGAAAAATAAGTTTCGAATATTGTACTATTCTATATGATGGAAAAAGTATTTAATGTGCTTTTTCAATGCAGGGATTTTCAAACTGAGCTGATGTTTTTTTACGTTGATCCCTGATGTTGCGTTGATCCGGAATCAACGCACTCAGAACACAGTAAAAAAAGAAAAACGACAAACGATTTTGCTCGTTTGTCGTTTTCTGTCGGAATGAGGCGACTCGAACG
>OHNQ01000056.1_pt1 | contig 78864 bp, 83 predicted proteins | sample 1569621 | NCBI WGS metagenome assembly OHNQ01 (sample SAMEA3879516, study PRJEB24766) | human gut metagenome | biome: human-associated habitat; feature: feces | place: USA | collected 1985/1987
CTCATCAAGGATGTCACCCCGATCCCGCACAACGGCTGCCGTCCGCCCAAGCGCCGCCGCGTTTGATGAAGGAGGAGAATTGATATGGCAAAGAATACACAGCCTGTTCTGAAGCGCTGCAGAACGCTCGGCGTTTCTCCCGCAGCCATGGGCTACTCCAAGCAGTCCAACCGCAATCCCGGCGGCAAAAGAAGAACCAAGAAGTCTGAGTACGGCACGCAGCTGACCGAGAAGCAGAAGGTCAAATTCGTGTACGGCATTCTCGAGAAGCAGTTCCACACTCTCTACGAGAAGGCCGAGAGCATGAAGGGCAACACCGGTGAAAACCTTCTGAGCCTGGTCGAGCGCCGTCTTGACAACGTTGTTTACCGTCTTGGCTATGCTTCCACACGGTCAATGTCGGCGACGTCATCGCTGTCTGCGAAAACAGCTGCTCCGCCACCCGCTTCAAGAAGATGAAGGAAGACGACGCTTTCATCGCTGCTCCGAAGTGGCTGGAAAGAGACAAGAACACCCTCAGCGGCAAGGTTATCGCACTGCCCGCAAGAGACGATATTGACTTTGAGATCGCAGAAAATCTGATCGTCGAATTGTACTCCAAGTAACGTTTCACCCTCGTTTATTGGTAAGCTGAATTCGGCAACGAAACAAGGTTTCGTAGTTACAAGGAGGGTAATTTATTCATGGTAGAAATTGAAAAGCCGCGTATCGAGTGTATCGATTCCCAGGAAGACGTCTCCTACGGCAAATATATCGTAGAGCCTCTGGAACGGGGATACGGCACCACGCTCGGCAACTCCCTGCGCAGAATTCTTCTTTCCTCGCTGCCCGGCACCGCCGCGACCTCCATCAAGATCGCGGGCGTGCAGCACGAGTTCTCCACGGTCCCCGGCGTCAAGGAAGACGTCACGGAGATCGTGCTGAACGTGAAGAAGATCATTGCGAAGCTCCACTGCCAGGGCACCAAGACCGTCTACATTGACGCCGCGGGCGAGTGCGAAGTCACCGCCGGCGACATCAAGGCCGACGGCGAGGTTGAGATCCTCAACCCCGAGCAGCACATCTGCTCGCTTGGCCCCGACGCCAGCTTCAATATGGAGATCACGCTGAGCCATGGCCGCGGATACGTCCCGTCCGATAAGAACAAGACGCCCAACATGCCCATCGGCACCATCGCCGTGGATTCGATCTATACGCCCGTCTACAAGGTGAACTACACCGTAGAAAACACCCGTGTAGGCAACATGACAGACTATGACAAGCTGACGCTGGAAGTCTGGACGGACTCCACCATCTCCGCAAGAGATGCTGTGAGCCTCGGCGCGAAGATCCTCTCCGACCACCTGAGCCTGTTCACGAACCTCTCTGAGACCGTGGCCAGCAAGCCCACGATGGCCGAGAAGGCGGAAACGCACCGCGACAAGGTCCTGGAAATGACCATTGAAGAGCTTGATCTGTCTGTACGCAGCTTCAACTGCCTCAAGCGCGCCAACATCAACACCGTCGAGGACTTGATCTCCAAGACCGAGGACGAGATGATGAAGGTACGCAATCTGGGACGCAAGTCCCTGGAGGAAGTCATCAACAAGCTGGCGATGATGGGCCTGTCCCTGGCCAGCGAAGACAACAACTAACGATCCAGCGCATACCGCGCCCGATCATAACAAGGAGGAAACTGAAATGCCCGGAACTCGTAAGCTCGGTAAGACTACCGATCAGCGTATGGCGATGCTCCGTCAGCAGGTCACCGATCTTCTGGACAACGGCCGGATGGAGACCACCATCACCCGCGCCAAGGAGATCAAGCCCCTCACCGAGAAGATGATCACTCTCGGCAAGAAGGGTGACCTGGCCGCTTACCGTCAGGCGCTGAGCTTCATCACCCGCGAGGATGTGGCCAACAAGCTGTTCAAGGAACTGGCTCCCAGCTACGCCGAGCGCAACGGTGGCTATACCCGCATCATCCGCACCGGCATCCGCCGCGGCGATGCTGCCGAGACCGCCATCATCGAGCTGGTGAAGTAATTTTACTTTCATAAAAAAGAACACGCCGACAGGCGTGTTCTTTTTTATGCCGCTGGGGAGGACGGGGCGGCGGAGGGCGTCGACGGGAGGGCGGCGGAGAATGCCCAATGCGGCAAGTCTGCGGAGAGGGGAAAGAAGCGGCGGTGGAGTGCATATACTGCTTCCGGTGATGTGATGAGAAGAAGGGTTTGCGCCTTGCTGGCGGGGGTGGTACTGCTGTCCGGCTGCGGGGCAGGGGTGATCTCGACAGCAGGGGAGACGAGGGATACCGGCGATCCAAAATACGTGGCACTGACCTTTGACGACGGGCCATCGCCGCGCTGTACGCCGCGGCTGCTGGATGGGCTGCGGGAGATGGGGGCAAAGGCTACGTTTTTCGTGGTGGGCTGTCAGGCGGTGAAGGACCCGGACATCGTGCAGCGCATCGCAGCGGAGGGCCATCAGGTGGGGAACCACTCCTACGACCACGCGGACCTGCACAGCCTGACAGCGGCGCAGGCACTGGCGGATCTGGAGAAAAATGACGCGCTGCTGCGGGAGCTGCTGGGGGAGGGGGAGTACTGGGTACGGCCGCCCTACGGGCTGATGACGGAGGCAGAGGCAGCGGCACTGTCCGTGCCGCTGGTGAACTGGTCGGTGGACACGGAGGACTGGCGGACGAAGGACAGCGGAAAAATACTGGACGTGATCTACCGCTGCACCGGGGACGGGGACATCGTGCTGCTGCACGACCGCTACCAGAACACAGTGGATGCGGTGCTGACGGCGATCGAGCATTTACAGCAGCAGGGCTACGTATTCGTAACGGTGGCGGAGTTGCTGGAGATCAAGGGCATAGAGCCGCAGGCAGGGAAGACGTACCGTCGGGCAGAATAGAAAGCGCCCCGGAGCGATGCTCCGGGGCGCTCTGTGCAGTTGCGTTACGCAGCGGCGGCCAGCATACAGTTGATGACCAGGGTCAGCACGATGAACACGGCGCCCACCCACTTGGTACCCTTGGCCAGCTTGGCGTCCAGGCTCTTGGCCTTGGACTTGGCCATATAGCTGTCGGCAATACCGCCGATGGTGCCGGACAGGCCCTGGCTCTTGCCGGACTGGAACAACACCACCAAAATCAAAAACAGGGCGGCGATCAGCTGCAAAATAATGATAACAGTCAACATTTCGGACTCCTCCACCTATTCCATGCCATACGGCATTTGTATCACAGTACATTGCATTTTACCATAATACAACGGACTTTGCAAGAGGGAATGTGCTGTTTTATGGTTGTTTTTTATGCTTCCTTCGCCGGGTGAAAAGTAAACGGGCGCCGTTCGGCTTACGGCGCCCGCTTCAGAGGTGAAGTTTCACACAGCACCCTCAAAACCTCCCGCCAGAGGTGCCGACAGCCGCACGGCTGTGCGGCTGCCCGACGATTTGAGGATAGAAAGGAAAAGCAATTCATGTAAAAGAATTACTATGGGTACAATACAACAGAAGACCGTGGTTTGTAAAGCGACAATGTTTCATGCAAATATGAGAAAATGTCATACATATATATTCCACTGGAACACCACAAAAAATCGTAAAAAGTGCCGAAAACCCGCCCTTGCCACCAGCGGTGCGAAGGGAGTATAATCTTGCTATGAAATAGTGTCATATAAACAGGAGGCGTCATGGATACCAAAAAACTGGAAGCCCTGCTGACGGCGGTGGAGTTGGGCAGCTTCACACGCGCCGCCGAGGTGCTGGGCTATACGCAGTCCGGATTGACCCACATGATGAACAGCCTGGAAAAGGATATTGGCTTCACCGTTCTGCTGCGGGGCCGCAGCGGCGTCCGGCTGACCCCGGCAGGCCAGCGGATACTGCCCCTGGTGCGGGACTGCCTGACCTCCACCGCCGCCCTGGAGCGTGAGATATCCCTTATCAACACCCATAAGGAGGACTCCGTCCGCGTGGCGGCCTATGAGTCCATCGCCCGTCATTGGTTGCCGGAGATCATCCAGCAGTTTCGCCGGGAGCACCCGGATGTCACTGTGGACATCCAGATGGGCAGCGTAGACGAGGTCTACCGCTGGGTGCTGGAGGATCGGGTGGATATGTGCTTTGCCAGCCGCCAGGACGCCCCGCTGGAGTGGACGTTTCTGCGGGATGACGAGCTGCTGGCCATCCTGCCGCCGGAGTACGACAGCGGGGAAACGGCCTTTCCTGTGGAGGCCTTTAACGGTCAGGAATTCCTTATGCCCTCCATGGGCTTTGACAAGGATATCCTCCGCGTGCTGAATGAGCACGGCGTCACGCCCCTGATCCGTACCACTCAGGTGTCCGACAGCGCCGTTATCTCTATGGTGGAGCACGGCCTGGGTGTCAGCGTTCTGTCCCGCCTGGTCCTCCGCGGCCGGCAGAACAGCGTCCGCGCCCTGCCGCTGGAGCCCCGGGCTGTCCGTGAGCTGGGTATCGCCGCCCGTCCGCAGAAGGAGCTGCGCCCCATCGCCCGCCAGTTCATCCGCCAAGCCTGCGAGATGATCGAGAAGATGTGACACAGCGCTGCGCGCGAAATTACCACAACACAAAGGAAATGATTATGCTGCAATTTCAAGAACTCACCGCCGCCCACGGCGACCGCCTGCGCGGCTATTACCGGAACTGCGACTACCGCCTGTGTGAGTATTCCCTGGGCGTCAAGCTCATGTGGCGGGACCACCTGCATCCGTCCTTTGCCGAGGTCGCCGGCTGCCTTGTGATCCGCAACTGTATCGAGGGCGAGTACGTCTTTGACTACCCCATTGCCGGCTCCGAGGCAGATGTTGAAGGTGCCCTGCGGGCCATCGAGTCCTGGTGCGCCGCCACCGGCACGCCTCTGGTGCTCTCTGTGGTGCCGGAGGACAAGGCCCAGACCCTCTGCCTGCGCTATCCCCGCTGCCGCGTTATCAGCGAGCGGCCCTGGAAGGACTATCTTTACCGAACAGAGGAGTTGGCCGCTTTCGCCGGCCGTCGGTACAGCGGCCAGCGCAACCACATCAACAAGTTCCGCCGGGATTATCCCGACGCGGAATTTACCCCGCTGACCGACCCTGACGATCCCCGCCTGGCCGCCTTTTGGCAGGACTATGAGGCCGAGTTTCACAAGTCCGGCCCCCTGGCTGTGCAGGAGCTGTCTCTGGCACAGGAGATGTTCTCCCGCATCGGTACCGACTGGTTCTGTGCCGGCGGTATGCTGGCAGAGGGGCGTCTGGTGGCTGTCTGCCTGGCGGAGAAATGCGGCGGCACCCTTATCGACCACATCGAAAAGGCCCTGTACTCCCATGCCGGGGCCTATCCCGCCCTGGTCCAGGCTTTCGCCGCCTACTACGGTGGGGACTGCACATGGTGCAACCGGGAGGATGACGCCCGGGACAAGGGCCTCCGCACCTCCAAGCTGCAATACCTGCCGGATCACTTGGGCGGCAAGGTCCGTATCGAGGCGGGCACCGAGCTGGACGCCCTCAAGGCCGTCCCTGCCATCAAAACCGATCGCCTGTCCCTGACGCCTCTCCGCAAAGGCGATATCCCTGCGTACAGTGCCCTGTGTCTGGACGACGAGCGCAACCGCTGGTGGGGCTACGACTACCGCACCGACCTGGGCGATCAGCCCCTGACCGACACCTATTTCTACGATGTGGCCCGGGCCGATTTCGCCGCCCGCCGCGCCGTCAACTTTGCCGTTCGCCTGAAGGGCAGGCTCATCGGCGAGGTGGTGCTCTATAACCCCGACTTTCGGGGCGGGTTCGAACAGGGCTGCCGCATCGCCCCGGAATACGCCGGCCACGGCTATGGCGCTGAAGCCTTCGCAACTGCCGCCGACTGGGCACTGTACCATCTGGGGCTTGCCCGGGTGGTGGCCAAATGCTTCAAGGAAAATGAGCCGTCCCGTAAAATGTTATCCGCTTGTATGCGTCCCAGCGGCGAGGACGATACGTATTTATACTTTGAAAAGACCGTCTGACGCATAAGACAAGCACCTCCGCGCACACTAGGCACGGAGGTGCTTTTTCATGCAGTATGAGACGCTGACCGACCTGTTGAACAACGAGGCCGCGGCCTACGACTACTTCTACGCCCTGTCCCCGGAGATGCAGACCCAGCTCCAGCAGCGCCGCGATATCCGCGATCTGCGCCAGCTGAAGCAGGCCGCCGCGGACATCCAGACAAACTCCCGTCCCGCCGCTTTCTGAATGAACAGCTCAGAAAAACAGCGCCCCCGGCTGATGCCGGGGGCGCTGTATGTTCATCTCTGATACTCGAATTCCAGATCGTACATGCTGACGATGTCGCCGTCCTGAATGCCCATTTGCTCCAGCGTGTCGAACAGGCCGCTCTGCCGCAGCATCTTGTCGAAATACATCCGACTTTCGTAGTCGGAGAAGTTGATGTTGCCCATGAGCCGCTGGAGCCACGGCCCCTCCACCAGCCAGGTGTTGTCCTCCCGCTCGATGTGCAGTGGCTCGGTGGTGTCGATCACCGGCGGCTTGGGCACGTACTCCGGCTCATACACCGTCACCGGCGGCAGCTCACTGAGCCGCCGGGCGATGTGCTGCACCAACTCCCGGGTCCCCTGGTGGGTGGCGGCGGACATGGCGAAGAACTCATAGCCCAGTGCCTCCACATGGGCGCGGAAGGCATCCAGCTGCGCCGTGTCCATCAGAAGATCCGTCTTGTTGGCCACGGCGATCTGCGGCCGTGTAGCCAGCTCCGGGCTGTACTCCTTCAGCTCCGCGTTGATGGCGTCAAAGTCCGCGATGGGGTCCCGCCCCTCGCTGCCGGACACGTCCACCAGATGCACCAGCAGGCGGCACCGGTCGATGTGCCGCAGGAAATCGTGGCCCAGACCCGCGCCCTCGCTGGCGCCCTCGATGATGCCGGGGATGTCCGCCATGACGAAGCTGACGCCCTCGTCCACGTACACCACACCCAGATTGGGGTACAGGGTGGTGAAGTGGTAGTTGGCGATTTTCGGGTGGGCCTTGCTGACCACACTCAAAAGCGTGCTTTTGCCCACATTGGGGAAGCCCACCAGCCCCACGTCCGCCAGCAGCTTCAGTTCCAGCACCACGTCGTGGCTCTCGCCGGGCAGACCCGCCTTGGCAAACCGCGGCACCTGCCGGGTGGGGGTGGCGAAATGCTGGTTGCCCCAGCCGCCCCGGCCGCCCCTGCACAGCACATAGGGCTTGTCGTCGGACATATCCTTGATGATCTCGCCGCTCTCGGCATCGCGCACCAGCGTGCCCCGGGGGACCTTGATGGTCAGGCTTTCGCCGTCCTTGCCGGTCTTGCGGCCGCCCTGGCCGTCCACGCCGTTGCCGGCCACATACTTGCGCTTGTAGCGGAAGTCCATCAGTGTGGACATGTTGTCGTCCACCTTCAGGATGATGGAGCCGCCGCTGCCGCCGTCGCCGCCGTCCGGACCGCCCGCCGCAATATATTTTTCCCGGTGGAAGGCCACCGCGCCGTTGCCGCCGTTGCCGGCCCGCACAGTGATCCGCGCCTTATCGATAAATCCATTTGCCATGGTGCTACCTCGCTTTATCTGAAAACTTGCCTATCTCTCCATTTTGCTTCTATTTTACCCGAAAGGAGTAAAAAGGTCAACAAAAAACCTCCCGCCATCGGCGGGAGGCTTTTCAAATACCAATTACTCCGCGGGGTAAACAGAGACCTGCTTGCGGTCCTTGCCCAGACGCTCGAAGCGGACAACGCCGTCCGCCTTGGCGAACAGGGTGTCGTCGGTACCCTTGCCCACGTTGGTGCCGGGGTGGATGTGGGTGCCGCGCTGACGCACCAGAATGTTGCCAGCCAGCACGAACTGCCCGTCAGCGCGCTTGGGGCCAAGGCGCTTGGACTCGGAATCACGGCCGTTCTTGGTGGAGCCCATACCTTTTTTATGGGCAAAGAACTGCAGAGAAATGTTCAGCATTTTCAAGTACCATCCTTTCTGTAAGATGATCGAGGAAGAAGGCTCACGCCTCCATAACTTCGATGTTGTCGGGATACTCGTCGTGGAGCTGTGCCAGATACACCATCAGCCCCGTCAGCAAATTCTGACAGGTGCTCTCGGCGTCGGACGCCAGCCCGCCGGGCAGCCGCAGCGTGATGCTGGTCTCCCGTTCATTGACCTTGACGGCGGCGCACAGCCCCATCACGTCATTCACGGTGGCCTCCACCAGCCGTATGGCGCTGGTGACGGCGGCACAGACGATGTCCTCGCCCGCGTCGGCATAGCCGCTGTGTCCGCTGACCTCAAACCCGACGATACGCGATTCCTCCGTGAGGAATGTCACAGTGGTCATTGCCGTCTCAGAACGTGATCTTGCCGATCTCGACCTTGGTGTACGGCTGACGATGACCCTGCCGTTTGCGGTAACCCTTCTTGGGGGTATACTTGAAGATACGGATCTTCTTGCCCTTGCCGTTCTTGACCACAGTGGCGTCCACCTTCGCGCCCTCCACCACGGGAGTGCCGAACTTCGTGTTCTCACCATCGACGATGGCCAGAACCTGATCGAACACCACGGCGTCGCCAGCATTCACGTCCAGCTTCTCGATGAACAGAGTGTCACCCTCGCTGACGTTGTACTGCTTACCGCCGGTAACGATAATAGCCTGCATAACCTTGTTGCACCTGCCTTTCCTTAATTACGGACTCGCTGTCGGGGGCGGCCGGACAAGCCGGCGCTTGCTTACCCATTCAAAGCGGCTTATCAAGTATAACAGCGTCTTTCTCCCTTGTCAACAGGGAAAGACGCTGTTTTTGCCTGTTTTCGCAAAAATTTCCCGCTTTACGCCGTGGGATAGGCCAGTTTCTCCTGGTTCCACCCGGAAATGATCTCCGTATAGAACGCGCAGCACGTCTTCGCCAGCTCCACGTCCAGATTGCGGTAGTTGCCGCACTCCTTTGCGCTTTTTCCTGGCATTTCGCCCTCAAATACCGCCCCCTGGGCGAACACCCGCTGCACAAGTGCCACGGCCTGGGCCAGTGTCAACTGCTTCCCGTCAAACAGGAAATAGAATCCCGTCTGGCACCCCATGGGGCCGAAGTACACCACCGCGTCCTTTTCCGGGCTGTTCCGCAGCAGTGTGGCGATCACGTGCTCCACCGAGTGCATCTCCGCGTTGGTCAGCAGGTCACCGGTGTTGGGCTTTTTGAACCGCAGGTCCAGCGTCACCACGTCTCCGTCCTGCCGGCTGAGATACAGCCCCGGCACCAGCACGTCGTGATCCACCGTAAAGCTGGCGATACGTTCCATGTTCAGCCCTCCAGTCCGTCCAGGAACGCCATAGCGACCCTGTTCAGGTCCTTCATGGCCTCCGGGAAGTTAAAATAGAAATCATGGTGCTCCAGCACGCAGTCTGATACGGACTTCAGCGCCATGAACGGCACCTCGTTGCGGTAACACACCTGTGCCGCCGCGCCGCCCTCCATTTCAATGAGCAGGGGGTGGAAGGTCTCCGCGATCCACCGCGCCCGGTCACACTCCGTGGCGAACCACTCGCCGGTGGCGACGCTGCCCACCCGGTAGTCGTACCCGGCTTTGTCCATGGCGTCCTTTGCCTTCTCCAGCTCGGCGGTGGGGAAGTCCATCCGGTTCACCGTGGACACCAGCCCCACCGGGTCGCCGATGCCCGACGTATCTACGTCGTGCTGCATGAACCGATCCGCCAGCACCAGCGTCCCGATCGGCACGTTCTCAAAGCACCCGGCAACGCCCACGTTGACGATCCGTCCCGGCGCGTACAGGTCGATAAACAGCTGGGTGGCCATGGCAGCGTTTACCTTCCCCACGCCGCCGCAGCAGGCGACCACGTTCTCCCGTATCCGGTAGAAGGGCACGCCCGCCACCGTTTTTTCCGGCTCCGCGCCCTCCGGCAGCAGGCTCTCGATCTCGCCCTTCATGGCGTACAGCAATCCAGTCAGCATACAGCAAACCCTCACTTTTCCCGTTTTCTCCATTGTAAATACCCCGGCGGCAGAATGTCAAGTTGCATTTTCCCCACTTTCCCTGTAAAATAATAAAAAACGAAAGGAGCACATCATGGTCATCGGTATCGTCTGCGAATTTGACCCCCTCCACAGGGGACACGCCCGCCTTCTCTCCCACGCCCGCGCCTTGGGCGCGGACACGGTGGTCTGCGCCATGAGCGGCTCCTTCACCCAGCGGGGCAGCTTCGCCGCCCTGTCCAAAACGGCGCGCGCCGAGATGGCGGTCCGCTGCGGCGCTGACCTGGTGCTGGAGCTCCCCACGCCCTGGGCCATGTCCCCGGCGGAGACCTTCGCCCGCGGCGGCGTGCGGCTGCTGGCCCTTGCCGGGGCCGATACCCTCCTGTTCGGCAGCGAGTGTGGGGATCTGCCCGCCCTGCGGTGTCTGGCCGACTGCCTGGACAGCCCCACCTTTGCCGATCACCTTACCGCCGCGCCGGAGTCGGGCCTGACCTTCGCCGCCCGTCGTCAGGCTGCCGCCGCATCCCTGCTGGACAATGCTACCGCCGCCCTTCTGCAAAGTCCCAACAACACCCTGGCCGTGGAGTATCTCCGCGCCCTGCGCCATACCCACAGCGCCATGACGCCCTGTACACTCCGCCGTGAGGGTGCCAGCCATGACGGCGCTCCGGAGGGGGATACCGCCTCGGCCTCCTTTCTGCGTGAATTGCTGCGGCAGGGCAGGGGGGAGGCCGCCTGTGCCTATATGCCCACCCCGGCGGCGGACGTCCTCCGCCGTGAGCTGGCCGCAGGCCGCATTGCTGACGGCGCCCTCTGTGAGCGCGCGATACTGGTCCGCCTCCGTGCCATGACCGAGGCGGATTGGCGTCCCTACGACCCGGGAAACGAGGGCCTGTACCACCGGCTGTATCAGGCATCCCGCGACGCCTGCACCGTGGCGGAGCTGCTCTCCGCTGCAAAAACCAAGCGCTATCCCCTTGCCCGCCTGCGCCGCATGGTCCTCAGCGCCTACCTGCAATTACCGCCTGCGCCGGAGCGTGTGCCCTACCTCCGCGTGTTGGCTGCCACGGCCGCGGGCCGCGCTCATCTGCGCTGTCTGCGGGATGCCGGTGCCCCGGTGCTGACGAAGCCTGCCGACGTTCCGGCGCTGGGGCCGGCGGCGGAGGAGCTGTTCACTCTGGAGTCCCGCTGTACCGACCTGTATGTGCTGGCCCGCCCGGATCTGGCCCAGGCCGCCCCCGGCCAGGACTACCGTACCACACCGGTCATAGTGTAAACAGACGCGGCGGGGGCCGCGTCTGTATTCACTGCTCCTCTACCACATAGCCCTTTCGCCGCAGAGAGCCGAAGATCTCCTGGATGTGGGCCTTGTCCCGGGTCTCCAGCGACAGATTTACCACACAGGAGCCGATGGCGGCCTTGGTGTTGCGGCGCTCGTGGTTCACGTCCAGCACGTTTGCGCTCAGGGACGACACCACCTCCAGGAACGACGCCAGCGCGTGGGGCTGGTCCGGCAGCACCGTGGAGAAGTTCACTGTCCGCCCCTCCTTGGCAAGGCCCCGGGTCAGGATGCGCTCCAGCATGGTCACGTCCACATTGCCGCCGGACAGCAGAGCGCACACCGTTTTGCCCTCGGTGTTCACCTTGTGGTACATGGCGGCGGCGATGCCCACGGCGCCTGCGCCCTCGGCCACCAGCTTTTGCTTTTCCAGCACCGTCAGGATGGCGCTGGCGATCTCGCCCTCGCTGACCGTCACCACCTCGTCCACGTACTCCCGGCACATATCGAACGTCAGATTACCGGGAGTCTTGACCTTGATGCCGTCGGCAACTGTGTCCACGCTGCTCAGGGTGATGATCTTTCCCTCCTTCAGGGACTCCGCCATGCTGGGTGCGCCGGCGGCCTGTACGCCGATAATGCGGCACTGGGGCCTCAGGTTCTTCACCGCGTAGGCCAGCCCCGCGATCAGTCCGCCGCCGCCGATGGGCACGAAGATCATATCCACGTCCGGCAGCTGCTCCAGGATCTCCAGGCCGATGGTGCCCTGTCCGGCCATAATGCTGTAATCGTTGAAGGGGTGGATGAACGTCAGTCCCTGCTCGTCCCGCAGGCGCACCGCCTCGGCATAGGCGTCGTCGTACACGCCGGGTACCAGTACCACGTTGGCGCCGTAGCTGCGGGTGGCCTCGATCTTGGAGATGGGCGCGCCCTCCGGGATGCAGATGGTGGCCTTGATGCCCATGTCCCGGGCGGCGAAAGCCACGCCCTGGGCGTGATTGCCGGCGGAGCAGGCGATAACGCCACGCGCCTTCTCCTCGTCGGAGAGGGTGGCGATCTTGTAGTACGCGCCCCGAAGCTTGAACGCGCCGGTTTTTTGCAGGCAGTCCGCCTTCAGATAGAACGCGCACCCCGGCACCAGCCCCTTGGTGGGGATCACCGGCGTCCGGTTGATGACGGGCTTCAGCACCCGCTGTGCGTCGTGCAGCATGGCCATGGAGATCATAAAATGCGCCTCCTCATTCAATATAGGTAAATTTTATCACACCGTTTTGCTCCGTGCAAGGCGTATGGCAAACAAAATTTTCAAATTTGTGCGCCGCAGGCGGACACACAGGCGTTTCCGGCGCACACCGCCCCAAAAGTACCAAAATCGCAAAAATATCTTGACTTTTGCCGTGCTTCCGGTATAATAATATGGCTTGCGTCTGCAAGCATATCCTTGCTCTCATCCGAGAATGAGGGCCATTTGTCCAAAAGGAGGTGCAAAAGTATGGCTAAGATTTCCGCCAACTACGAGGTCGTTTACATCATCGACCCTGCACAGGGTGAGGAGGCTGTTGCCGCCACCGTGGCAAAGTTCCAGTCCCTGGCAGAGCAGAACGCGACCGACGTGGTAGTCGATGAGTGGGGCAAGCGTCGCCTGGCTTACGCGATCGACTACAAGACCGAGGGCTATTATGTGCTGATGAGCTTCACCAGCGGCCCGGAATTCCCCAAGGAGCTGGATCGTATCCTGGGCATTACCGAGGGTATCATGCGTTCCATGATCGTCTGCAAGGGCGAGTAAGGGAGTACAGCAATGCTGAACAAGATCTTTATCATGGGTCGCTTGACCCGTGACCCGGAGCTGCGCCGTACGCAGTCCGGTACCCCCGTCACCAGCTTCTCTCTGGCTGTGGATCGTGATTACAAGACACAGTCCGGCGAGAAGGAGACGGACTTCATCGATGTGGTCGCCTGGCGCGCCACCGCGGAGTTCGTGGCCAAGTACTTTACCAAGGGCCGTATGGCCGTGGTAGAGGGCCGGCTCCAGATCCGCGCCTGGCAGGACAAGGAGGGCAACAACCGCCGCAGCGCCGAGGTCGTGGCCGACAATGTCTACTTCGGCGACTCCCGCCGCGACAGCGACGGCAGCAGCGGCGGCAATTACGCCAACAACAGCTACGGCGGCAATAACGGCGGCTACTCCGCTCCTGCCGGCGGCTACGCTGCGCCCGTAGGCGGCTCCGGATTTTCCGAGATCGATGAAGAGGACGGCGACCTGCCGTTCTGATGTGCAAGGCACATGACATTTTATAAAGGAGGAAACTTCCATGGCTATGGAACGCGAAAATAGACCCGTTCGCGGTGCCGGCAAGCGCCGCAAGAAGGTTTGCCAGTTCTGCGTGGACAAGTGCGAGTGCATCGATTACAAGGACGCCGCTAAGCTGCGCCGCTTCATCTCCGAGCGCTCCAAGATCCTGCCCCGCCGTACCACCGGCACCTGCGCTATGCATCAGCGCCAGCTCACCGAGGCCATCAAGCGCGCTCGTCAGATCGCCCTGCTGCCCTTCGTGACTGAGTAATTGTGTGATAAAAAACAAGACCGGCGTCGCCGGTCTTGTTTTTTATGCTGTTTCTCCGTGGGATTTCTGGTAAAATAGTGTATCATACAGAAGAAACCACAGGGAGGAGGGAGCGCGTGGACGACAGACAACTGATGGCGAGCATCGCCGGCGGTGACGAGGCAGCCCTGCAGGCGCTGCTGCGGCGTTTCACGCCGCTGTTCCTCTATATCCTGCGTCCCATCCTCCCGGATGAGCGGGACAGGGAGGAGTGCCTGGCGGACATATCCCTGCGCATCTGGCAGGGGGCGGGGAGCTTCGACGGGGCAAAGGGCAGCCTGAACGGCTGGCTGACCGCCCTGACCCGCAACGCCGCCCTGAACCGCGCCCGCGCCAAGGGAACGGAGGACGCCCCGCTGGAGGACACCGTGCCCCACGGGGACGGCAGCGCCGAGGACGAGGTGCTCCGCCGCGAGCGGCAGGCGAAGCTGCGGGCGGCTATCGCGGGCCTGCCAGTGTACGAGCGGGAGCTGTTCTACCGGAAGTATTACTACTGCCAGTCCACCGCCCAGATGGCCGCCGAACTGGGCCTGACGGAGCGCGCGGTGGAGGGCCGCCTGTATCGCCTGCGGCAGACCCTGCGCCAACAGCTGGGAGGTGATCTCTATGACTGACGAACGCCGCTTTGACGATCTGCTCCGTGAGGATGCCGCCGCCCTGCCGCCGCCCGCCGCCGGCGAGATCAATCCCTGGAGCATGGCCATGACCCGGGTGCTCTGGGGTCTGGGTCTGATCACCATTACCCTGAATTTCCTGTATCTGGATGTGATCCTGCCCGCCGTCGGCGGCCTGCTGCTGGTGCTGGGCTTCTGTACGCTGCGGCGCGAAAACACGCCCCTCCGCTGGTGCTATATCCTCTCTCTGGCCTCTCTGGCCGTCCGCGGCGCGTGTATCGTCCTCGCCGCCCTGCCTGTGGAGACGGGGCTTGCACCGGCCTATGTCAATATCGCCCTGCTGCAGGTGCTGTATGTCTGCCTGTGGCGGGGTATGGTGGGTGTCTCCCGCGCCGCCGGGGAGGAAAAGCCCGCGGCCACCGCCGCCGGTGCCATGGCGGTGTTCTACGCTGTCCTTACGGTCCTGGCGCTCATCGGCGTGGAGGGCTGGCTGCTGGTCCTGCCGATGCTGGTGCTCTACATCCTCCTGCTCCGCAGCATGGTCAGATTGTCCCGTTCTCTGGCCGATACCGGCTACGCCATCACCGCCGCCCCTGTCCGCCTTCCGGATGCCGCGGTGCTGTGGGGCGGCCTGGGTGTGCTGCTGGCGGCGGTGCTGCTGACGGCATTCCTGGGGCAGCGGTATCCCATGGACTGGCATACCCGCAGCGACGCACCCCAGAACGAGACGATCCGCCAGCAGCTGCTGGCAAAGGGCTTCCCGTCCTATGTCCTCGATGACCTGACCGCCGAAGAGGTCTCCCGTATGGCCGGTGCCGTAAGGGTCTACCGTCAGGTGGAACGCCTGTACAGCGATACGGACTACCGCACCATCACCACCACCCACTATATGAGCGACCCGGACCGTCCGCTGGTCTTTGACCGTACCATCACCGACGTGGATGGAGAGGGGGAGCGCCACTATACCTACGTCTACCGTGTCTATGATACGCTGGAGCAGACCATGACCCATGTGGCCGTGGAATTGCCGGAGGAGGACGGTGTCCGCCGCTATATCTATATCCACCACCTGACCTACGCCGCCCCGCCCAGCCCCTACACCGAGATGCTGGAACTGTGGCCGGCGTGGCAGACGCAGGGCGACTGGTTCCCCGGCGGCCATGTCAGCGGCCGCGTCCTCTGCGAGAGAAACGGCACGGCGCAGGCCGCCGCCTTCCACACGCTGAAGAGCGGCAGCCAACAGGTCAGCGACCTCTTCGGCACCCGCCAGACCCAGCGGATCACCGCCGGCTGGTCCTTCCCCCACGGCGTCGAAAGCCCCCGCGCCTACGTTTTCTACGACGCCCTCCGCGGCCAGGACGGCTGGGTCATCGAGAGCTGGGCCAACTACGTCTGCCAGACCGCCCCGGTCTACCCCTTCCGTGACGCCGCCGCCCTCTGGCACAGCTACGGCAGCGACGCCTACTCCCTCCGCCAGACCGCCCTTCAGGTATTCGACGGATAAGCACAAAAAGCAGCCCCTCCGGCCTTGGCCGGAGGGGCTGTTCGTATTTTCAGGCACTCCCCCTGGCGGAAGCCGGGGGGAGTGCCTGTGACTTTACTCCGTCATGATCTTTAAAATCACCCGGTCGGTCTCCCGCATGCCCTGCGCGGCCAGCACGCCCACATTCCGGATGGTGTCCTCCACATCAGCGCCCAGAATGCCGTCGCCGGGGCGGAAGTTGTTGCCGCCGGCGTACATGTCGTAGCCCAAGATGCCGCAGTCTACGCCCATGGCGATCTTGCTGGCGCAGCTGGCCTTGGCACCGTCGCAAATGCAGCCGGAGATCATGGCCACGGCGTTTTCCAGCGTGTGGCTGATGCCCTCGCAGTCCGCGCCCCGCAGCCACGCGATGCCGCAGCCCGCGCCCACACCGGCGCTGACCGCGCCGCAGTAGGCGCTCAGCCGCCCGATGCCGGTCTTCTGGTGTATGGTGATCAGGTCGCTGAGACACACCGCCCGCAGGATGGTGTCGTCATCCGCGCCCATGAGCTTGCCGTATTTCCATACGGGCACCGAGGCGGTGATGCCCTGATTGCCGGAGCCGGATACGATGACCACCGGCATTTCACAGCCGTTCATCCGTGCGTCCGAGCCGGCGGCCGCCCATGCCCGCGCCTGTGTCGCCCAGTCCTGACTGCTCTCCAGCAGGGTGGAGCCGATGTTGGCGCCCCAGCTGTTTCGCAGCCCCTCGGCGGCGATGGCGGTGTTCTTCTCGATCTGCCGCCCCACGGTGGGGCGTATGTTGTCCAAAGGTACTGTTTCTGCGAATGTGATGATGTCCTGTACGTTCAGCACGGATTTGTCCTGCAGGTTGTCCTCGGCGTTGCCGGTGACGGGCAGCTCCCGCAGGATATTCCCATCCTTTTCCATATAGATGATGTTCGTGTGGTTGTTGGCCACCCGCACGCAGGCGTGGTGCCCTTCCCGCCAGCCGGTGAGCTTGATGTCCAGCAGACACGGCGTTTCGGGACAGGTCACGCGGATGTCGGTGTCGTCCAGATACGTCTGGATGGCAGCCACATCCGCCTCCGTCACGTTGGCGATGACCTGAAGCTCTGCGTCGGCGTCGCCGGCCACTATGCCCACGGCGATGGCGGCGTCGATGCCCCGGCGTCCTCCTGTGTTGGGGACGACCACAGACTTCACATTCTTCAGGATGTTCCCGCTGATCTCAGCCAGGATCTTTTCCGGTTTTCCGCCCAACACCTCGCGCAGTTTTGCGGCACAGTACGCGACGGCGATGGGCTCTGTACACCCTGTGGCCAGCAGGAGCTCCTCCTGCAGTATCGCCGTGTAGGCGGCGATCTTAGAGTCGTTCAGCATCACACATTCTCCTTTGTTCAGTTGTTGTATTCTATCGGCCCTTCGGCCGGATAGCTCTTCTTTACAGTGCGGGCACGTCATCCTCCTGCTGCACCCAGTCCTGCACGTCCACGACCTCAAATTCCGTATCCGTCTTCCGTATGACCACCTTGCTGATACCCGCGTTGATCACCTGCCTGCGGCACATGGCGCAGCTGGTGGCGTCGCCCAGCAGCGCCCCGGTCCGGCCGTCCCTGCCCACCAGATACAGCGTGCTGCCCACCATATCCCGGCGGCTGGCGGAGATAATGGCGTTGGCCTCGGCGTGAACGCTGCGGCACAGCTCGTACCGCTCTCCTCGCGGCACCTGCATGGCCTCTCGTGTGCAGAACCCCATGTCCACGCAGTTTTTCCGGCCGCGGGGCGCGCCGTTGTAGCCGGTGGAGATGATCTCGTCGTTCTTCACGATGATGGCCCCGTATACCCGGCGCAGACAGGTCGCCCGTTCCAGCACCGTCTCCGCAATATCCAGATAGTAGTTTTCCTTGCTGATGCGCCCCATAGCTGCGTCTCCTTGCACTGTATTCTATCAAATATTATAATACATGGCGCCCATCCCTGACAAGCGGCGTTTTCCCCGCGGTACTCGTCGATACGCTGAAATTCCGCGCCAAAAACTATGCAAATAGCCGGGTGCCTGCGCTGCGGCAGCATAAAAGGACGGCCTTGCAGCCGTCCTTTTCCCTCCTGCGCGGTCACTCCGCGTTTTTGAATACCGTCTCCGGCGCCGTGATGACCACCCGCGTGTTGTCCGCCACCGACCCGGTGAGGAACGCGTTGCCGCCCACCACCGAGTGCTCGCCGATCACCGTCTCGCCGCCCAGAATGGAGGCGCCGGAGTAGATAGTCACATAGTCGCACACTGTGGGGTGCCGCTTTCCCGGCAGGCTGGCATGGCCCGCCCGGGGGGACAGTGCGCCCAGCGTCACACCCTGATACAGCTTCACATGGCTGCCGATCACCGTCGTCTCGCCGATAACGATGCCTGTGCCGTGGTCGATGAAGAACCACGGCCCGATCTGCGCGCCGGGATGGATATCGATACCCGTCCGGCTGTGGGCGTACTCCGTCATCATCCGGGGGATCATGGGAACCTGCCGCAGGTACAGCTCGTGGGCAATGCGGTATACGAAGATGGCGAACAGCCCCGGATAGGCGAAAATGATCTCCTCCTTGTCCGCCGCTGCCGGATCGCCGTCAAACGTGGCCTCAATGTCCGTCATCAGTGTCTGCTGTATGCGGGGCAGCTGCTCCAGTATCTCATGGGTCAGCGCCGCCGCGGCAAAGGCCTGGCCCTCCGGCAGCGCCAGCGCCACCTGTGCCGTCAGCGCCGTCTCGATACGCTCCAGCAGCAGTGCGGCGTAGTTCTCCGGCGGTAGCGCCATCAGCTGCGCGTCACCGAAATATGCCGGGAACAGCAGCCGCCGAAACTCCTTGATGATGCCGATGATGGCACCCCTGTCCGGCAGCCGCAGCTTTTTGCCGTACAACGGCACCGCCGCGTGTGTCATATTTTCCGCCATCGCCTTGGCGATCTCCGCGTTGGAAGTCATAGTCCTTGTCTCCTCTCAAAATAAAACGGCGAAGGATGCGCCCGCATCCTCCGCCGCCTGTGTGTACAGGTATCACGGCCCGCTTACAGGGCCTTTTCAGCAGAAAACGCACAGCGCCCATGGGCACGACAACACACGCCCGCGCAGCAGGCGGACGTACAACAGGCGCAGTTTATGGTGAGCAGCGTGCTGTTCATGCGTTTTCTCCTTCTCCGGAAATCTTACATAACATTATACTGTCCCGTCCCGCGCAAAGTCCATTGTCACCTTTCACAAAAACCATACCATACCGGTGGGAATTTTGCATATTCCCGCCGCCATCCGGTTCCGCCATGTTGGCGGCTGTCAGTTTTTCACAAAAATTTAGCGCTTTTAATTGCGAAAGTATGGTCTATCTAACGGTTGACTTTTGTACCCCGCGGCGTTAAGATAACGCCAACATAAAAACCAGCCGACCACCGGCGGAAAGGAGACCCCACATGGCACGTCACATGATGCAGCGCGATATGCTTCATAACGACATGGCCGCGAACCATGCCGCTGTCTCCTATTACGTCGGCACCAGCTCCGTCTGGGGCTTTTATTGGTACGCCTATTTTACCTCCCGATACCAAACGCCGGCTGTAAAGAATTGAACCCGTCTTTTCCATTTCCCATGTGTGTGAAGCGGCTTCGTCTTTCAGACGGAGCCGCTTTTCAATTTACCCCATCATCCCTGTTGCCCCCTATTTCAAAACAAAAGGAGAAGAAAATCATGACTGCAATCATTTCAGCGGCTGTCATCTTCGTGGTGTTTGCCGTAGGAGACATGATCTCCGCGAAAACAAAGGCTATCGTATCCATGCTGCTGGTGGCCTCCGTCGTATTCCTGGCAGGCTTCTGGACCGGCGTTTTCCCCACCACCCTGTTTGCTGACTCCACCCTCCTGAGCATGGCCGGCCTGCTGGTCACCATGCTGCTGGTGCACCTGGGAACCACCATCCGGCTCCGCGACTTCGGCGCCCAGTGGCGCACCGTCATCATCTCCGCCGTGGCCTGCATCGCCATCTCTGCTGCCGTGTTCTTCATCGGCCAGCTGATCATCGACCGCGGCTTCGCTCTGGTGGGCGCGCCCATTCTCTCCGGCGGCGTTGTCGCCACCCTGACCATGCAGGATATGGCCAACAAAGCCAACCTGCCTGACCTGGCGGTGTTCGCCACCCTAGTCATGTGCGCCCAGGGCTTCGTGGGCTACCCCGTGGCCTCCCTGTGCCTCAAGAGCGAGGCCAAGCGCATCAAGGCCCAGATCGACGCCGGCACGCTCCAGGTGGACGCCGGTGCCGCCGCGGCCCAGAATGCCGCCGCTGCCCGCAAGAAGCTGATCCCCGCCCTGCCCGATAAGTACAACACCCCCAACGCCATTATCGCCAAGGTCATTCTGGTGGCGCTGCTGTCCGTGTGGGTGTCCAGCCTGTTCCACGATGCCGTTAACAAGCTGGTCTGGTGCCTGATCTTCGGTGTGCTCTGCAAGGAGCTGGGCTTCCTGGATGAGGATGCGCTGGGCAAGGCTCACGCCACCGGCATCGTGATGCCCATCATCACCCTGTCCATCTTCACCAATCTGGCCGCTGCTACCCCGGAGATGGTGGGCGGCATGGTGGTGCCCCTGCTGGTCTGCGTGGTCATCGGCACGGCGGCCTTCTCCGTCGTCTCCATCCTCGTGGGCAAGATCTTCGGTTACAGCTGGCAGATGTCCATGGCCATCGGCAGCTCCTGCCTGTTCGGCTTCCCCGGCACGGTCATCATCTCCAACGAGGTCTCTGAGTCCACCGGCACCACCGCCGAGGAAAAGGCCGCCATCAACGCCCAGATCATGCCCAAGATGCTGGTGGCCGGCATGGTCACCGTGTCCATCACCTCCGTACTGGTGGCCGGCGTTATGAGCAGCTGGCTGTGAGCCCGGCTCATTTGAAAGGAGTGCTTTTCCATGTCTGATATTCGTTCCTTCGTCGATACCATCTTCGACGAGTTGATCTCTATCCGCCGCGATATCCATGCCCATCCGGAGCTGGGTATGCACGAGGTCCGTACCTCCGCCCTCATCCGCAGTGAGCTGGAGAAAATGGGCGTGGACGAGATCCGGAAGCCGCTGCCCACCGCCGTGGTGGCTTTGATCCACGGCAAGAAGGGTCCCGGCAAGTGCGTGGCGCTCCGCGCCGATATCGACGCCCTGCCCGTTCACGAGGAAACCGGTCTGCCCTTTGCCAGCGAGACCGAGGGCATTATGCACGCCTGCGGCCACGACCTGCACACCACCATGCTTCTGGGCGCCGCAAAGACACTGTGCCATATGCGCGACCAGTTCACTGGCACCGTCAAGCTGATCTTCGAGCCCAGCGAGGATCTGATGCCCGGCGGCGCACGGGCACTGGTGGCTGCCGGCGTCATGGAGAACCCCCATGTGGACGCCATCTTCGGCCAGCATGTCTGCCCCTCTGAGAATGACTCCGTGGGCCGTATGCAGCTCTATAAGGGCTACTTCACCAGCGCCGTGGATCTGTTCCACATCAGCGTTCACGGTAAGAGCGGCCACGGCGCTGCGCCCCACACCGCCCGTGACGCCATCGCCTGCGCCGGGTATCTCATCACCGTGCTGCAAACCGTGGTCTCCCGCCGCATCGACCCCATGGACACCGCGGTCCTCACCGTGGGCACCATGTCCGGCGGCGATGCCGTCAACATCACCGCCGGCGAAGCGCGGATGGTGGCCGTCCTCCGCAGCTTCAGCGACGCCGGCCGCGACACCGCCATTCAGGAGGTCCGGCGCATCTGCAAGGGCATCGGCATCGCCTTCGACTGCGACATCGAGGTCAATTTGGAGGAGGGCTACGCGCTCCAGTACAACGACCCCGCCATGATCGACCTGGTCAACAAGGCCGTCACCGCTGCCGGCGGCAAGGCGGAGTTCATCGACAAGCCCTTCTCCGGCAGCGAGGACTTCAGCTTCTTCGGCAAGCTCACCGGCACCCCCTCCGCCTTTATGATGGTCGATGCCGGCCGCGGCGAGAGCGCTGTCTCGCTCCACAACGGCAAGATCGTCTTCAACGAGGAAGTCATGAAGCACGGCGTCACCGGCCTGGCGGCCATCGCCATGGAGTACCTGAACCGGTAATTCTCATATTTGTTTCCTCACAAATTGGTATAACAGAAGCGGGAGACCTGCACAGCAGGCCTCCCGCTTCCCATTATTCCTCCACCGGCAGCGCCAGCCGCGAGCAGTACCGCCGCGTCTCGATCTCCCGCCCCGTGTACGGCGCCACGATGCCCAGCACCCGCGGCGCGCCGGCGGGCTTCAGCCCCCGCGCCTTTACCTCCCGCCCCAGCGTCAGCCACGCCTCGCCCACGCCGCTGTAATCGCCGTAGTACAGCACCGACAGCACCCGGCACGCCTCCAGCGTCACCGCGTCCGCCGCCGCCCGGTTCTTCCGCACCGGCACGCACACCCCGTAGCGGCACGGCTCCTGCCCGATGTATCCCTCCAGATAGTCCGTGCGCTCCGATATGGTGAACAGCGGCTCGTCCGACAGCACGCACCCCTTCCGCACGCACGCCCCATAGAAGTCGTACATATCCCGGTATCGCTCCGCCGTGGTCAGCCCCTCGCACCACCGTATCCGGCACGTAACCGCCGGCAGCTCCATCATCTGCACCGACAGGCTCTCGCTCTCCGCCGCCCGCAGCCGCATCTCCTCCACGCTCCGCTGCAGGTCCCGCAGCCGCGTTTCCAGCGCCTCCAGCAGCACCTCGGCCTCGCCGCCCTGCGCGAAATAGTCCGCGATCTCCTTCGACCCCAGCCCCATGGCCTTGAATTTCTCGATCTGCATGATCCGCGCCACGTTGTGGTTGTCGTAGTACCGCCGCCCGCTGTCCGGCGCGGTGAACACCGGCGTCAGCAGCCCGCGCTCCTCCATCCGCATCAGCGTGCTCCGCGACAGCCCGCAGGCCCGTGCCGCCTCCGTGATCTGAAAAAACTGTTTTGTGTTCTCCGCCATAAAAAAATCCCTCCTGACCCCTTGCTTCGTTCACAGGTGAACGGGTTATACTTCCATTATAAGGAAAAACCCACTAAAGTCAACACTGGAGGTGCACATGTGCACCTCTGTCTTCGCCTTGGCGAAGACAGATACCCGTGCCCCACTGGAAAGACCCCGATATTTGAGAGGAGCGTACATCATGAACCACAAAAAATTACTTTTGACCCTGACCCTGTGCCTGTGTGCCCTGCTCTGCATGGTGGTCACCGCCTCCGCGTCGGAAGTGTCGGTGCACAGCCACCCCGTCTGCGGCAAGACACATACCGACATCGGCGACCATACCGGCACCTGTGGGGATGTTACCTGGACAGCTTGGGACGGCAATGATATGGATGCCGGAACTGGAGATATACAGCTTACCACTGGTCACTATTACCTCTCCGATAATGTAACTCCCACATCAACAATACACATTGTTGGGCAGGTATGTCTCTGCCTAAACGGTTGTACCCTAAGCTATTCGGGGCTTGTGTCCAGTGATAGTGACAGTATTGGTGGCATGATATTGTTGGATGACAGAGCTGTGCTGAACATCTGCGATTGCAAAGGCGGTGGCAGTATCGTGTACAATTATGATAGCAGTACTTGGCGAAAATCTACTATTCTCGTTAAGGGAGAGAGCACACTGAATTTGTACGGCGGCAGTGTGATAAAAGAAAACGGTACAGAGACTACGGCTGTTGACCTAAACTATTACGCTGGTGCGAATTTTCATATGTATGGCGGTAAGGTTGAAAACAGGAGCACCCGGAATGCCTATAATACCTATGCGGTGTATGTGGGCGGAAAACCAGGTGACCAAGTCGAACGTTCTGATGTGAAGCTGTACGAAGGAGAACTCGGTAGTAGGGGCTATGGTATTAGAGTTTTTATTGCGAGTCCCAGTATTCTTGTTGCGGGCGGGAAAATTGAAAGCGATAATACGGCGATAGCGGTGGGAGATGCATCTCTGACACTACAAGGAAAGCCAATAATCAAAACAACGGAGGATGATTCTGCGGCGATCAAAGTGGGTTCGAATAATATCAAAGTAGAAGATAGTTTCGCCCCCACGTCCCCTGTATCTGTAGAGAACACAAGTGAGATGTTCGGAACAGCTTCCTCAGCAGACAAGGCGCAGTACTTCACATCCTTTGAGAACGGAAAGTTCGTGGCGTACGACAGCGCGGCCAATACCCTAAATCTTACCACCTGTGCCATCACCCAGCAGCCCACCAGCGGCAACAGCTATACGGTCAAGGGCAACGCGCCCGATAGCAAGCTGAGCTACCGGTGGTATGCGGCCAAAAAAGGCGAGATCACCGTAACAGACGCGGTTGCGAAGAAAAGCGCGGACGCCAGATACTTGAATTCGTGGAATGAATGGCGTGTAAAATGCGGTAATGAAATTGACTGCTTCACACTCTACATGAACGAGGGAGACGTGCTGACGCTGAGCAGGATTTTGGGCGGATGGGATACGAAAGTTTCAATTTCCGACAGAACGGTTCAAGAGAGCGACGATGGGACCTATACATTCACCGCACCCGCGGCCGGCGAGTATACGTTGAAAATCAGCGCCAGGGCGTTTATTGTGGACGATAGCAATGTGCCTGATCGTTCTGATTTGAGTTTCGAGGCGGCCTTGCGAACGCTTGTGCCGGATACGGCCAAACCCGCGGGCGGAACAGCTGCGGCGCTTGACACCGCCGGCCTGTCCGCTGGCAAATATATTTGCCAGGTCACATGGGAGGGCAAGAGTACGCTGAACAGCGGTGTTGTCCAGTTCAGCGGCAGCTCGCAGCAGCCCACGGGCAGCGGTGCCTACTACTACGCCCCCTCCGCGGCCGAGAATAAGAAGGACTCCCCCAAGACCGCCGACCCCGGCGTTCTCCTCTACGCCGGTCCGGCCCTCGCGTCCCTCACCGGTCTGGCCTGCACCGCCAAAAAGCGGCATTAAAAAGGTATTCTCCCGGTGTTTCTGACCCCGGCGCCGGGCGAATATACAGCAAAGGCACCCCTCGTGGGTGCCTTTGCCATTTCCCCGCGCCCGCAGGCGCATAAAAAGCCCCGCAAAAAAACAAAAGAAAAAAATACACATTTCCCCCTGAATTTGCACCTCATGTTCTGCGCCCTTTTGACACAAAGTAACCCTGTCACCGGCGACAAAACAAACCCCGTTTTCGCCCGTTCAACGGCAAAAACGGGAAACATCACAATAAAATAAGGGGTGAGACGCTTGTATGAACCACGGCATATCCCCGCCTCCCATCGTCTCTCCGCCTGGCTGCTCTCGGCGCTGTTTGCCCTCTCCCTCTGCGTGCAGCAGGCTTGGGCCGCCCCGGCGGAGCGCACCGTGATCCCCCTGGGTCAGGCGGTGGGCATCAAACTCTTTGCGGACGGCGTTCTGGTGGTGGCTCTGGCCGATGGCCCCACGCCCGCCCGCGCCTGCGGCCTTCGTCAGGGCGATATCATCACCGCCATGGACGGCGCCGCTGTCGGCTCCACCGAGCAGGTCCAGGATCTTCTGGCTGATACGGCCGGCGCGCCCATTGTCCTCTCCGTCCGCCGCGGCGCGGACGCTCTGGCCCTCACCGCCTGTGCCCGCGAAAATAACGGTGTCTGGCAGCTGGGTGCCTGGATACGTGACAGCATGGCCGGCATCGGCACCCTGACCTACTACGACCCCGCCACCGGTCAGTACGGTGCCCTCGGCCACGGCATCACCGACGTGGATACCGCCCAGCTCATGCCTCTGGCCTCCGGCGCCATCATGGAGACCACCGTCAAAGCGGTGAAAAAGGGTGCCAAGGGCGATCCCGGCGAGCTCAAGGGCGACTTCTCCGTCCAGCGCGATGTGGGCACCGTCACCGTCAACAGCAGCGGCGGCATTTTCGGCACCGTGGCCGACCCGGACTTCCTCTCCGGCGGCACGCCTGTCCCCGTGGCCGCTGCCGGCCAGATCACCACCGGCCCCGCCACCATCCTCGCCACCATCTCCGGCAGCGATGTGCGGGAGTACCGTGTGGAGCTCGTCCGCCTCTACGGCGCGGACGAGCCCACCCGCAACCTGCTCCTCCGCATCACCGACCCCGCCCTGCTCTCCGCCACCGGCGGCATCGTTCAGGGCATGAGCGGCAGCCCCATCCTCCAGAACGGCCGCATCGTCGGCGCGGTCACCCACGTCCTGCTCAACGACCCCACCCGCGGCTACGGCATATTCATTGAGAATATGCTCGACATGGCCGGCTGACAGACCCGGCGGGGAGGGCCGGGAAGCCCTCCCCGTCCGGCCTTTCCTATAAAAACGAGAGGAGCGTTTTTCATGCAGTCCCTGCTCATTAAGGACACCACCCGCGCCCAGCGGGAGGAGATCGTCCGCCGCGCCCTCAGTGCCTGCGGCAGCCCCTGTGACGGCTGCAATGGCTGCGGCAACGCCGGCGGCGGCCGGGTAGACAGTATCTACCAACCCTATATCGACGGCGAGAAGGAGTTGGCGGAGATAAACGCCGAATATTCCGCTTCCCGCGGTCTGGTAAGATAAACGTAAAAGCGGCCCGAAAGGGCCGCTTTTCTCCGCGTGCACATATTTGTCACTTCTGCGCCTGCTCCTGTTCATAGGCCTGCTGTACCGCCACCGCCAGCTGGTCGGCGCAGGAGGTGCTCCGCGGCCCGCAGGTGTTGCCCCGCAGCAGCGCCTCGATCTGCGCCACGCTCATGCCGTCCACCAGCTTGCTCACGGCCTTCAGGTTGCCGTCGCAGCCGCCCACAAAGTGCACGTTCCGCACCTTGTCTCCGTCCAGCTCGAAGGAGATCTCCCGCGAGCAAGTGCCCTTCGTTCTGTATATATGCTCCATTTTGCCACTCCTTTGCAGAAAGATTACATTATTTTCGAATAGCTTACAGGTTTTTTCTCGTTAAAACTAACCTGATATCCCTCGCCGGGTGCCAGCAGATAGTCGTACCGCGTTCCGCCGAACCAGTGCATCATCAGTCCCGACGTCACCCCGCCGTGGATCACGCACACCGCGTCCTCCCCCGCGTCGATAACGGGCTGTATCGCGGCCAGATTTCGTGCCAGCACCTGCGGCGCACTCTCTCCGTTGGGGCACATATTGTGCTCTGAGTCCTCACACCACACAATAAATTGTGGATCGTGCTCCAGATCGCCGGCGTAGGCCCGCATCTCGAAATCGCCGAAATCCATCTCCCGCAGCCCCGGCAGCACCGTGTATGCCACGTCGCCGTATATGGCCCGCAGCGTCTGTATCGTCCGCGTCATTCCGCTGACGTAGTAGTGCTCCGCCGTGGGATATACGCCGGTCAAAGCTTTCTGCTGCAAGGCCTCCAGCGATTTCGGCAGCGCCGGGATATCCGCCGCGCCATAATACAGATTTTTCTGGCTGCCCTCGGTCTCCCCGTGCCGCAAAAGTGTCAGTTTCATTTCAATTCCTCCGCTATCCCGCAGAAAACGCGCGTCACATGTTCCGCTTTTTTCGCCAATTGTTGCAGAATTATTCCATAGCGCTCCCGCCATACCCGCTCCGCACCGTCCATGGGCACAATGCCCCCGTTGACCTGTCTGGCGATGACGACTGCGTCCTCGAACAGCGGCAAAAACCTTGTGATATCGTTATTTCTGCGGCTCAGCGCCTCCAAATGCCGATAGCATTTGCAGCCTGGTACCGGATCGGATATTGCCAGATCGCATACGTCATTTTCTGTTAAGTTATATGCTTTCAGCGCGTATGCCAGCTTTCCCTGGAACGCGCCTCCAATGATCAGGATCATATTTACCTCCACAACACCAGTACCGCTGCACCACCTAACTCCGCAATGGTCAGGGCGAAGCCTGACACATCGCCGGACATACCATCCAACTGCCGGAAAGCGTACCATGCCGCCAGCCAATAGCACACCGCCGCAGCCAACGGAGCAAAGCTGTCCCACAGCAGTACGGAGAGCCCGCACACCGCCGCCAGCACAATGGCGGCAAATACCACAGGTGCGCCGCCGCGGGTCATGGCGCTGTACTGGCTGGTGGACATGGGCCGCAGTGTCAGAACGGCCAGTGCTGCACAGGCCCGTGATGCCGCAGGTATCAGTGCCAGCGGCCAAAGGGGCAGCGCCTCCGCCGACAGAAATACCGCCCATTGGCACAGGACCAGCAGCGCCAGACAGATCACCGCGAAGGCCCCGCAGTGGGAATCCTTCAGTATTCGCTGCCGTGTCTCCAGGTCCCGGCGGCTCAATACAGCGTCGCACACATCCATATAGCCGTCCAGATGCATAAAACCTGTGATCAGCCAGGGAGCTGCTGCGCACAGCAGAGCAGCCAGCGGCTGCGGCAAAAAGCTGCCCAGCCACGCGCACAACGCCCATATGCCGCCGACGATCAGCCCTATCAGGGGCAGGCAAGCCAGCATTTTTCGCCGGGCGCTCTCCCGCCATATTTTTTTAGGGCAGGGAATGGTCAGGAACATACCCCACGCCATGAAAAAGCCGTATATCCAGTCAGACACGGGGCAGTTCTCCTTTCCACAGGTGGGGCAGGCCCGCCGTCATCTCACATACCACGTCAAATTCCGCTGCCAGCCCTTGACAGATATCCGCCAGGCCCCGAACATAAACTTCCGTCCAGTCCCGGTAGTCCTCGCCGCCGTGCCAGATATCGTCGCACACGGCGATGAAGTGGGCGGGGTAACGGCTGATATCCAGCAGTTCCCGCAGTACCCGATTTGCTGCGCCGGCGTCCGGCGCGGGACCGGGGAACATCTGCTCCGACAGGCAGGCGGTAACACTGTCGAACAGCACCGTACCGTGCCTGTCCAGTGCCAGTAAGGCGGCAGGCAGATCGAAGCTGCGCTCGACGGTGATAAAATCCATGCCTGCCCGGTCCGCCACATGGCGGCGGATACGTGCCAGGTCCTCGTCATCATGGGGAGTCATGGTGGCCCAATAATACCGAGGTGCGTCCCCGGACAGTGCGGCGGCCAGGCGTTGGGCCATGGTGCTCTTTCCGCTTTTTCCGCCGCCGATCAGCAGTATCCTCATGGCTTGTCCACCGTAAAGCTGTCGCCTGCGCGTATTTCGTCCAGATAGTCATCCTGTATGGCCGCCTGGGCAAAGGTGGCCATACCGGCCATTACGCCGCAGGCACCCTCTAACACCCGGAACAGCAGGGGACACCCGCTGCCCTCACCCAGCCGCATTCCCAGATGCAGGCAGGGCTCCAGACCCAGCCGGTCTGCTGCCAGGCGGTAGCCCACCTCATAGGAGTCGTGGGACAGAAACAGATAGTTCCGCACTTCGGGGCACAGCGTAACGGCACACAGTGCGGCCACCACGGAGATGAAGCCGTCTACCGCTGCCGGTATGCGCTCACGGGCACAGCCCAGGAAAGCCCCGGCCATGGCGGCGATATCCAGTCCGCCCACGGCGCACAGCACATCCAATACATCATCCTTGTCAACAGCCCGATGCGTCAGCGCACGGCGCAGCACGTCCTTCTTGCGGGCGAAGCCCTCGTCTGTCAGTCCGCCGCCCCGGCCGGTGACGACCTCGATATCCGCCCCGGTCAGCGCGGACAGCACCGCGGCAGAGGTGCTGGTGTTGCCGATCCCCATCTCGCCGATGCCCAGGGCGGTGATACTGTCGGCTCTGGCGCGCGCCGCCTGCTCCATGCCGGCGGCCATGGCGGCAAGCGCCTCCGGCCGGGTCATAGCGTCCTCTACGGCGATGTTTCCGGTGCCTCGCCGGACTTTCCGGTCCAGAATGCTCACGCCCGGCACGTCGGCGGCAATACCCACGTCCACGACGGCCACATCGTCGCCGAAGGCGGCGGCCATAGCGGACATCCCGGTCCTGCGCCGGGTCATGTTGATGGCCTGCTGCAAGGTCACGGACCGGGGCGCGCAGGACACGCCTTCGTCCACCACGCCGTTGTCGGCGGCAAACACCGCCACGCGGCAGCTGTCCATTTTCGGGCACACCTGGCCGGTGATACCCGCCAGACGGATGGATATGTCCTCCAGCGCGCCCAGACTTCCCGGCGGTTTGGCCAGCTCTGCCTGCCGTTTCCGGGCCGCGTCCATCACCGCCCGGTCTGCCGGGCGGATGGCCTGTATATACTGCTGCAATGCTGCTTCTGTCATGTCGGTTCCTCGATATACCCCTGCGCCGCCAGCCAATGCAGCGACGGCAGGGCGTTCTGATTTTCAATGGTGAATGTGGCCTCCGGCGCGGCTTGCAGCACCGTGTCGATGATCTGCCGCATGGGGATGTTTCCCTCTCCCAGCGGGGCGTGCAGGTCCGTATCGCCCTGGTTGTTGTGCAGGTGAACGTGCCGCAGCCATGGGGCCATAGGCACGATCCAATCCATGGGCGGCGTTTCGCTGACGCAGGTGTTGGCGTGGCCCACATCCAAGCACAGCCCCAATCGGGGATCGTCTATCTGGGCGGCGATGGACACCAGCGTCTCCGGCGACGGCTCCATGACATTTTCCAGCGCCAGTGTCATGTCGGCCGGTACGTCCCGCAGGAATTCCCGCCAGAACCATACCGACTGCTCCACATACCACTCCGGAAAGTAGACATGGGGAATAAAGCCTCCGTGGAATACCATGCGCCGTATGCCCAGCGCCTGCGCCGCGTCCAGTGCCTGCCGGAACCGCCGCATGGCTACATCCCGGGCCAACGGATCGATGGCGCAGGGGATCAGCTCGGCGAAGGGGCCGTGGAGCCACAGACTGCTGATACCGTGTATTTCCTCCCGCGCCCGGGGCAGGGCGGCGGGATCATCCAGCAGAGGCGCATAGGAGAAGGCGATGGTCTCCAGTCCCAACTGCCACTGTCGGGCCAGCGCCGCCGCCCGGCTGTCCATGCCGGAGATATGCAGTTTTCCTTGCAGCAGGGGTGAGGCCATGTTCCGCGCTCCTTTTGTCATTCTGCGGGGTATTATAGCATGAGTCCCGCAAAAAGAAAAGCCCCATAGGGCAGCAAAAAACCCGCTTGCGCGGGCAAATATCTCCGGACACCATAAAGCGGAGTGCCGCTTGGCGCTCCGCAGATATGGCAGGAAGAGAAGATGAAAAAAGTTTTTTGTTTCTTGCACTATTAGGATATCGCGGAGATGTGAAAAAAATTCGGTTACAAATATTAAAATTCTGTGAAATCTTCAACAATGTCCGCCGAACGATTCGTATTCTCGGCGTTTTTCTCCCGAACTTCCCGGAAAAAGGTCTGCAAAACGTCGCGGCATTCGTCGCCGCACACATTGCCCACCAGCTGTGGCGGACGGGGAAAGCCCTCCATAAACAAATTCAGCACGCCGCCGCAGGCGCCCATCACCTCATCCCGGGCGCCGTAGTACACCCGCCGGATGCGGGCGTTAAGAATGGCCCCGGCGCACATGGGGCAGGGCTCCAGCGTCACATACAGGTCGCACTCGTCCAGCCGCCAACTGCCCAGCGCCGCATTGGCCTGGGCGATGGCCTCCATCTCCGCGTGAGAGACGGCGGCCTGCTTTTCCTCCCGCTGGTTGCGGCCGCGGCCCACGATCTCACCATTGCGGACGATGACGCAGCCCACCGGCACCTCGCCGTGGACAGCGGCCTCCTGTGCCAGAGCGAGGGCCTGCTGCATGAAATATTCCTGTTCCATAGCTGTCCTTTCCGGGCGGACAGGCCGCCCCTGTTTGAAACCGGGCATAAATGCGTAAACTGGACGTACAATATTGATGTGGAGGGGAACCCTATGGCAAAGAAGCACAGCACAGACCCGACGCTCCGTGAACTGGAACGTGAACTGTACAGCACCACCCAGGCGTTGAAGGAGGCCTATATCCGCTTTGACTATGTCTGCGACAGCGAGCTCATCGACGCCTGTATCTTCGAGATCAACGCCCTGAAAGCCCGCAGCAACTACTTGCTGCGCCGTATCAAGGAGCAGAATGGCCAGAGTGTGCCCTCCGGCATTCCGCACGCGGTGCCGGTGCTGAAGACAGAGCCGTCCGCGCCGCCCTGTGTGGCTGCCGGCGCGATAAAGGGGGGAGAGGTATGTCCGTCATAGAGATCGTATCCCTGGCCCTGGTGGGCCTGTTCCTGTTGGTAGCGGTGGTGCGGCTGTTCCGCAAGCCGCTGAAGCTGGCGCTGCGGGTGGTGCTGAACAGTGCCCTGGGCCTGGGTGTCCTGTGGCTGCTGAACAGCACCGCCCCCGTCACCGGGCTGACGCTGGGCGTCAACTGGTTCAACGCACTGACGGTGGGTGTTCTGGGCCTGCCGGGGCTGGGGCTTCTGCTGCTGGTGAAGTGGGTGCTGGTGTAGTTACATAGGGAGGAAGGCTTCACTTTATTCCGTTCAACAGTCTGTTTGCTCGTTCAACAGGGAACTTATCCTCCATATCAGCCACCTCAAACAAACTCGATGGCAATTCTTTTTCCCCGACCAAAGCAAGGTATTCCTCAACAGCTCTGCGGTCGATCGTGATTTTTCCGTGTCCCGCCCAATGGCGATTGCTCTCATCTTTTTTCAAACCGGTGATCCAATACCTATCGCCATTTTCAACGTCTATGTAGTTTGAACTGCCGCCGATGGCTTTTTGAAAAGCATGGTCATTAAAATAGACTGTCTTTCTGGTTTTTGAGGTTTTTACATAGCCGATCCATGCAGGACCGTCATCGGAATATCCAGACTTTAACTCGATATACATTAGATCCTTTATCATCGGAATTCCTCCAAACCTGATTTGCGGGTCTTACAAAAGCCGCTTACTTCTCCATCTTCTCCAGATCCCACCCATACAGCGGGTAGCGCTGCACGGCGCCGAACAGCTTTTTCTTCAGATCAGGATAGCGCTGCTCCAGCTCCGCCAGCAGCTCCTTCACCTCCTGCCGGCGGCTGTGGCCGTCCATAGGGCAGGTGTTCTTCACCACCGGCAGCGCCAGCTTCACCGCCATGCGGCGGATGTCCGCTTCCTGACAGTACAGCAGCGGCCGTATCTGGGTGATGTCGGTCCGGTCCAGGTACGTCACCGGCTGGAAGCAGCCGATGCGCCCCTCAAACAGCAGGTTCATCAGCAGCGTCTCCACCGCATCGTCGTAGTGGTGCCCCAGCGCGATCTTGTGTATCCCCCGTTCCGTCAGCGCCGTATGCAGGCTGCCCCGCCGCAGCTTGGCGCACAGGGAGCAGGGGTTCTTTTCTTTCCGATCGTTGAACACGATGTCGTATACCGGTACGGAGATGCGGGTATAGGGAACGTCCAGCTGCGCGCAGTAGTCGGCCACCGGGGAGAAGTCCATCCCCGGCATACCGGTCTCCAGCGTGATGGCCTCCACCCGGAAGGGCTTGGGATAGAATGCTCGCAGCCGGGCCAGGGCCGTCAACGTCAGCAAGCTGTCCTTGCCGCCGGAGACGCCCACGGCCACGGTCTCTCCGGCTTCGATCATGTTGTAGTCCTCCACACAGCGGCGGACCAGTCCTAATATGTGCTGCACGGTCATGCCTCCTGAAAATGTAAATTGCGATTTGAGAAAACAAGAGTATAATTGAGAAAATAAGAGAAAACACAAGATGTTCATGCCGTAAATTAAATCGGTGTTGACAACACGCCGGCACTGTGGTATAAATAATCCTGCGCGCTGAGCGCGTTTTCTCTGCCCCGATTGTAACAAGGGCGCGTGAAAAAGTAAAGCACACATTATATAAATTGGAGGAAGATCACCATGTCCACTTTCATGGCAAACAAGGCCAACATTGAGCGCAAGTGGTACGTCGTGGATGCCGCCGGCAAGCCCCTGGGCAAGACCGCCGTCATCGTCGCCGACCTGCTGCGCGGCAAGGGCAAAGTCACCTATACCCCCCACGCCGACTGCGGTGACAACGTCATCGTCATCAACGCCGGCAAAGCTGTCCTGACCGGCAACAAGATGGAGCAGAAGTACTATCGTACCCACTCCGGTTGGGTGGGCGGTCTGAAGGAGACCAAGTACCGCATCCTGATGCAGGACAAGCCCGAGCTGGCTATGCGCGTGGCCGTCCGCGGCATGATGCCCCGCAACATCGTCACCAAGGATTCCCTGAAGCGTCTGCACATCTACGCCGGCGAGCAGCATGACCATGCGGCTCAGAAGCCCGAGCTGGTCAAGTAAGGAGGAAAAAGAGAATGTATCAGTCTAAGAATCCCTACAAGTACGGCACTGGCCGCCGTAAGTCCTCCGTCGCCCGTGTGCACCTGTTTGAGAACGGCACCGGCTCCATCACCATCAACGGCCGCAGCATCGACGAGTATTTCGGTCTGGAGACCCTGAAGATGGTCGTCCGTCAGCCCCTGAACGCCACCAACACCCTGGGCAAGGTGGACATCGTTGCCACCGTCGAGGGCGGCGGCGTGTCCGGCCAGGCCGGCGCCCTGCGCCACGGCATCAGCCGTGCCCTGCTGCTGGTGAACCCCGAGTACCGCGCCATCCTGAAGAAGGCCGGCTTCCTGACCCGCGATCCTCGTATGAAGGAGCGCAAGAAGTACGGTCTGAAGGCCGCCCGCCGCGCACCTCAGTTCTCCAAGCGCTGAGTTTATACCGCTTACCTGCAAAACGCCAGAAACCACAAGGGTTTCTGGCGTTTTTGTTTGTGCCTGTCCGTAACAGTATGTTTCGTTCTGTAGATTTCTTCGGGGACATTTTAGGGGACAATTACGGACAAAAAGGGACAAATAAAGGGACAACTTCAAGACGCCGTCTAATGCCATCGCAATCGCCTCCAAAACCTTGGAGGCAGTATGAAAAACTCTTGGACAAAAGAAGAAAAAGCGACTTTCCGTACCCAGCATCCCGCAAAATATCCCATCAAGCAAGCGAATCACAATTCTCCCAAAGCCGACGTAAAGACTTTCGCCGACCTCATTTATGCAGCAGATCGTCCCGAATATAAGGGCATAGTGACAATTGCGCGCCGCCCCAAGGGAACATCTACAATGGAGACGGTAGCGAGCGTTCCTGCGGAGCAGGTGGGAGAATGGCTCTCCCAGATGCATGTCTCGGCTGATGCCGACTACTATATCACAAAGGCGCAGTTCAAAGCTGCACAAACATGGGACACTGGTGAATTGTTTGCGCTGAACGCGATTTGGGTAGATATTGATGCGCACGAAAAAGCTTCAAACTGTCCAAATCCGGAAGATGCGCTGTCCTTGTTATCTCAAGGCCTTGAAATATGGACCGAGCTTCCTGAGCCCAATATTGTGGTTTACAGCGGAAGGGGTTTCCATCTTATTTGGCTTATCGGCCAGTGTGCAGCGAGCCTTGGCTTTATGGCAAGCGAAATCTCAAAGCATATTGGAAATGCCATCCAAAATCTTTTCACCGACTTGCAGATCATCGGCTACTCGGTTGATTCGGGGTATTGTTCAAATATTGCTGGAGTGACACGCATTCCAGGCACATTTAACACTCGCGCAAATAATTACTGTACCTGCGAAATACGACATTCTGTTCGGATGTCGCTCGTAGAGGAATATAAGGATCTTCAGTTTTACTCAAAAAAGAGTATAGCAACTTCTGAGCCTTGTCACCGCTATATGCCTACGTCTGCACAGGATGCGGGCAGTCGGCGCGTAGATGCCTTGCTCAAGCTGATAGGGTTGCGGGAGAACTGGGAGGGATATCGAGACCATTTTTTGCTCATTCTGTTTTCGGCCTGCCAAATGGCGGGATATTCCAATGAAGAAGCTCTTCGGCTGGCACTGAAGGCCAACACACAATTGAAACCCGCTCTATCCGAGCGCGAGGTTCAGTCTCTACTGTCAACCGCAGTAAAAAAATACTACAAAATGAAAAATGCTTACATTGTAGAGAAGCTGAATCTTACCGCCGATGAGCAGGCCGCCATCGGTATTTCCGCCATGCCTACAGGGGCAAAAAAGCGCGGCAAAAATCAGGCGCGGGATGAAAAGATTGCAGCTAAGCGGAGGAAGGAAAATCGCATGATCATGCGGTTTCATATCCTCGGCTGGAGCATTGGTACCATCGCAAAAAAGGTGAACCGCTGCTATAACACAGTTAAGAAGCGCATCGACGAGTACACGGAGAAACTGGAAGAACTCTTTTCTCAGCACGAGATTTGTATGCTTTTCCGCCAGCGCGCAAAGCGCATCGTGGCGGAGCTGAAGAAGTGCGCAACCCCCATTTCATTTTTTGAAGACCTTATATATTATGCTAATATGGGCACGCTCATCATGAACCAGGCTATAGCAGAAGGACTCGCATATCAGTCTGAGCACGAACGGAAAGGTCCAAGAAAACAAGATGGAAGCTGTATCTGCACACACATGAATGCGAAGGGGTGGTTTGCAAAATGAACAAGGCACTGCTATCTTCCAAAAACATGTGCTGGTGCACGCCGCAGGACTTTTTTGATAAATTGAATAGCGAGTTTGGTTTTGTGCTCGACCCCGCGGCAACGAACAAAACAGCAAAATGTGCTCTGTTCTACACGCCTGAAATGGACGGACTCTCGCAAAGTTGGGATCGCGGCGGCGCTGTCTTTTGCAACCCGCCGTATGGCCGGGAAATTGGCAAATGGGTGCGGAAGGCGTTTGAAGAATCAACCGGCGGGTACCCCATCGTCCTGCTTATCCCAGCACGAACAGATACATCTTATTTTCACGACTACATCTATGGGAAGGCGGAAATTCGCTTTATTCGTGGACGGCTGCGGTTCACAGACGACGAGGGAAACGCAGCCGACCCTGCGCCGTTTCCCTCTATGGTAGTGATCTACAACGGGAAAAACTCGCTGCCCCAAAACAACGTATCCGGCACAGTCCCAAAGGAGACATGTGCCTAATGCCAGGGAGGTTTCCAACATGAAATTTGCCCCCATTTTACCGCCTATGAAGCCCAGTACGCCGGCAGCTTCGAACCGCGCAGACGGTGCGCAGCACACCGCTTACCGCGTACCTGAGGCGATGTTTAAGCTGCGCTTGCTGACCCGGAACATCAATGATGACGCTGAGAATCTGCTTACGCTAAACAAGAAAATCGGGCAGGCATTGATACGATTTTTCTCTGAAATGCAGTCCGTTCAACGGATGGCAAACGCCGAATCCGCCGATGAGGAATATGCTGAGACAGTGGCAAGGGAGGTGAAAAGTGCCATTGAAAAATTGGACAATAACACATATTGGAGCCTCCTGAGAACGCTCACGCTCATGGGCAAAATTGACGCAGTCAGGGCAGGATTAGGCACAGATGAAATGTTGCCCCCCGATGAAATATGCACGCAGCTCTACCGGAAAATTGCTCGTGAAACACATGCGTTTGACGCTTTTGTCGAGGGAAATATGTTGCTCGTTCGGATGCCTATGCTGCCCTCCATCCGCGCCCATGGTGTAATCAATAGCGGGCAGAAGCGCGCTATCTTTGACACGCCGATGTTCGTGGAAACGGTACGCGGGTCAGTGCTTTCTGTGAAAGAAAAGCTGCCGAAAATCGCAAAGAAATGCATTACCTATCTCTTCATTTACAGGGATGCAGCTGCCCCACATCTGGACTCCGATAACCATAATACCAAAGCGATCACCGATGAAATCTGCTCTCATTTTGAGGCGGGCGATGATGGATTTTATGCGGATTTCCGCTTCTTTACGAGGGCATCCGAGCTCCTCCCGGCAGGGACATACGTCACGGTTTCGGCGATGGACGGCGCACTCCCCACGCCTGAACATATTATCGAACTGTGGACGGCGCGACTGCGGAGCGGAATGGATATTTGACCCCATATTCATTACACCCCGGTGGGAGTGTTTTGCACACCAAAACACGGTCATTCCGAATACCGCATTTCAGACAAGGCGGCAGACCTGCAAACCCGCTGAAGCACAAGGGTTTTGCAGTTTTGCAAGGGCGGAAAAGCCAATGTCTCTGTACGAATAGGACAATTCGGAAGATACTTTACCCACATGACAGCCGCCCGAATAAAAGGATAAATTGTTTATAAGGTACGGCTTATTCAGGGGCGGCTGACCAAGACTGAGGAGAGGAGCACCACAATGTATACGCCTTCTAAAATAAAAATCAGTATGCTGTGCGCACTTGCCCTTTGCGGTCAGGTGCGCCGCGATGACCTTGCTATTTTTGCGCGGACGGCTGACGCAGGAGTTCGCACGATACGCGAGCTGGAAGACAAGGGTCTCATCGAGGACAAGACTGTCGAGGCGACGGTGCGGATCGACGGAAGAAACCGCCCGCGGATGCGCCATGTCTGCAGCCTCACAAATGCAGGGCTTTTGTTTCTGCTTACGCATGGCGCGTCACTTTTTCCGTGGCTGGCAAGCGTACCGAAAGAAATCGTTGGGCGGGTCAATTTGAAAGGCGGCAGCTGCACGCGGCGAATTCCGTTGGACAGGCGGCTGGATCTAAGTGGAGCCAATTGCTTTTTTATCGCGGCAGGCTACGAGACCCGCCCTCTTGTATTCGACGAAAACATGAAAGAGGGAAAGCCCTCGTTAGCAAGCTGCCTCGCAGAGATTTTACCGCCGCTGGATGCTCGCAATGACCGCAGCTTCTACAATGCACTGGAGATAAAGAGGAGCATTCTGGGTAACGGTATGGCTGCACGCTTTGCCCGGTATGTGGGGTTTGTTGTGCACGGCGGCATGCCGGCAGCCGTATACGTCGTGCCGCAGGGGGGACTGTCATGGGGCACGAGCGTGGTGAACAAGGAGCGAGCACTGTTTGACGACTTTGTCCTCAGAGGGATGCATACCGCAAAGGATATGGGGCACGATTGTATTCTGCTGGTTCGCAAGCCCCGCGATTTGAGCAGGACACTTGCCATGGAACCCGGCAAGGTGGTGCCGCGGGGTATGCGCTATGTCGTGCCGATGAGCCGGGAGGGGATGAGAGATTTGGAATATATCCAAAACTGGGGCTACCACAAATTAAAGGCAGCGTGCAGTGAAAGCATAAGCGAGGCAGGCTATGCGAAGAACACGGAGAAGGGTACGATTCCGGGGAACGCGGCAACGAGAATATCTACGGTATGCCCGCTGATAGACCCGGTTACCGGCAACTACATCACGATAGGACCGCTGATAACGATTCACGTGCTAAAGGAAAATGCGGCACTGATGCGGGTGGGAAAGCCCATCACCGTTTTCTGCTTTCCGCATCAAATGGCCTTTTATCGCGCGGCTCTCGGTGAAGAGATAGATTTCCTTCTGGCCGCTGCTGAAGGCGAGGGGTGATCCGCGTAGCGGATCACTCCTCGCAAAGATGGCAGTCGGCTGCATATTGGTCACAGAAGCATTGCCATGTAGATGGGCAGATGGAGAATGTTATCGGAGCGCATAATATCCTTTGTGTAAAGGATGTAGCTCTCACCGATTTTCGAGGAGAACTTTGCGCGGAATTTGTCCAACGATGCGTGGCTGCGGTAGTTGCCGGACTTCACTTCGATGGGGGCTATTTTTTTGCCCTCGGCAATCAGGAAATCGACCTCCATGTGGTTTTCCCGATGCTCCTTATCGCAGCGGGAGTAGAAGTAGAGCTTATGCCCACGACACCGGAGCATCTGCGCCACCATGTTTTCCAAAATCATGCCCTCATTTACATCCAGCTTGTCAAAGAGGATGGCTTTATACAGCTCGTTGTCTGTATAGCCCTTGTCCATGAATGTCTGTGTCACCAGAAGTCCCGTGTCCGCCATGTAGCACTTCTGCGTGGTGTGGTCGGCGCTGAGGGCAAGCCCTACATTTGGGTCGGTGGCGTTGAAGCAAGTGTTGACCACCATCGCCTCGTTCAGCCAGATAAAGGAATCCTCATAGGAACGGAAACGCGCATTTTCGCCCAGCGAACTCAGGCGATATTTCTTTTCTTTTTTGGATAGCTGACCGGGGATGCCATCGAAGACCGCATAGACCTTATCCTCGTATCCCTCCGCAAACTTGGCTACGTCGTCGCGGTAGAGCCGCAGAATATTCCGCTTGGCCGCATCGGAGGCGGCAAAGTCCTTCCCGTTCAGGTAGGCGAGGATGGACTGGGGCATCCCGCCCACCAGCAGGTACTGCCGGAAGCTGTTCATGACCTTTCGATGCACCGCCTGACCCAAGGGTTTTCGCGTCTCGAATGCCTGCCGGATAAACGGAACGGTGACCTCGTCACCCAGCGCCCATAGAAATTCCTCAAAGTCCAAGGGGAACATCTCCAGATGCTCCTCCTCCGAGGGGATGATAATGTCCTTGACGTTCTTCTTGAGCCGGATGAGAGAACCGGTTTCCAAATAATCGTAGCGCCCATCTGCCACAAGGTACTTGATAAGCTGCCGTGCGCGGGGGAACTGCTGTACCTCGTCAAACACGATGAGGGACTCTCTGGTGTAGAGCTGTGTTCCGAAGAAGACGGACAGCTTGGCAAAGAACATATCAAGGTCGGTGCTGTCATTTTCAAAGATGTCCAGCACATCCTTCGGGACATTTCCGAAATCAATAATGATATGGCTTCTATATTCATTCTCTGCGAACTCCTTGGCAATGAAGCTCTTGCCAACGCGCCTTGCTCCGTCAATCAGCAGAGCTGTCGTTCCGCCGCTTCGCTGCTTCCACGCAACGAGGTCGTCATAAATCTTCCGCTTCAGCATACCGATTCCTCCTGCCTTTCAAAGTCGTGCTGTTTTCCATAGTTTAGCACAGGCTCGCACGAAAAGGCAAGTTAAAAATGTCGATATTTGCACGAAACGGCAGGCTTGGTGGTTTTGCTACTGCACGAAACGGCGGATTTTCGGATTTTGCGAAAAAATCGAGAGGCTCCCTCACAAAGCTCCCTCAGAGCCCCGCTGTGCCACGCTGCAGAGTTGGGTATAGTTTCAGGCACACGGACAGTTCCGCGCCTGCTGTGCCTCGCCTGAGGCCCCCGGCGGCACACTGCTCTCCCGACACCTGAAGCAAAAGAGTGCTCCTGCGAGGTGGATCCTCGCAGGAGCACTTCTTCCAAGCAGTCCGATTGGCTTCATGCCGCGATAAGTTTCACAAGGAAATGGCTCAGATACAAAACGCGGCATAGAGAGGAACGATTTTTTTGTTGTCCTCACAACCGAAGTTTTTGGCAGAGAGCTTGATAGCATAAGCGGGCTTGTAGGTGTCCATGTAGACCCTTAAACTCTTGGCCTTAGTATTATCGGCAGACTTGACCTCAATGGGAATGAGCTGCCCGTCACGCTGAATGATAAAATCAATTTCAGCCCCACGCTCGGACTCCCAATAATAGGTGTGGTAGCCGTTCATGGTAAGCTGCACATTGGCATAGTTTTCCGCCATACCGCCCTTGAAGTCGTTAATTTCCTCGACCATATAGAGAATGTCATTGGCGGCTAAATCCTTTTTGGCGCAAAGCAGTCCTAAGTCGGACACATAAATCTTGAACGCATCAATATCACGGTAGTTTTCAAGTGGCTTTTTGATTTGCTCGACCTTGTATACCTGTGACACGATGCCAGACAGGCAAAGCCATTCAATTGCGTTTTCAAATTCGGAAGCCCGTCCGCCTTTCTTAATCAGCTTATATTGGAAACGGGTATTCTTCTTTGAAAGCTGAACGGTTATATTGTCGTAGGCAAGTCTGGTTTTCTTGATTTCATTCAAGTTATTATACTTGCTCATATCATTGAGATAGCTTGCAAGTATCGTATCCTGCGTATGGCGGACAAGGATATAATCCTTTGTTTCAGCGAATTGCATCACGCACTCCGGCATACCGCCGACCACAAGATACTGACGGTAAAGCTGCATTGCGGCGTCGTGCAAGGCAGACGGCAGCGGCGTATCGGTTTTGAAGCACTTTTTAATTTGCACAACCAAATCGTCCTCACCGAGTGCCAACATAAATTCCTCCATATCCATAGGATAAAGCGTTTTCATATCGACCTTTCCTACGGGGAAAGAGAATTTCGCCCTGTTGACCGCAACGCTGAGTAAGCTGCCTGCGACGATGATGTGATAATCTGGAGCGTCCTCACAAAAGTATTTGAGCGAAGTCAACGCCCTCCCGCAAAGCTGCACCTCGTCAAAGACTATCAGCGTTTTTTCCTTTACGATGGTCTGACCTGCGATATGGGACAAAATCGGTATCAGATAATCGGGGCTGATGTTTTCCTCAAAGGTTTCGTTCAGCTTTGGATTGGTTTCAAAGTTGAAGTATGCCACATTTTCATAGTGGGTGCGCCCGAACTCCAAAATGGAATAGGTCTTTCCGACCTGTCTTGCGCCCTGTAAAATAAGGGGCTTGCGGTGCTCGCTTTCTTTCCACGCTTCTAAGAAGCCCATAATCTTTCTATACATAAGCAGTCCTCCTTAAAGGTACTGACCATAGTATAGCAGATATTCGTGTAAAAACCAACAATGTGAAGCGAGATATTCGCAAAAAATGACACGAATATTTTTGCAAATCTAACATTATTCGACGCGAGACGCGTTTTCTACATAGCTCAGGCACGTCCAGCACTTCCATCCTCACGGGCTTCGTGCAGAGCCGCATACCTTTGTGTGCCTGAGAAGTCTCCTGATTCACACAACGAGAAGACCACCCCGACAGGGTGGTCTTCTCTGCCGTTATTCACTGTTTAAGCAACGCGGTTCATATCACATACCATGTCAATGAATGTCTTCATATCATCGACATACTGATAAGGCGCATACTCCGCGTAGATGTCCGGGCTGTCGAGTACAACGATTTGTACGCCATCTGCTCTCACAGACTCCAGTGTTCCCGGTAAACACCTCGCTTCACGCGGGGTTTTGCAGCGATAGGCAATACAACCCTGCTTATCGAAAATTTTGGCCACAACAAAAAACGTCTTATCGCCCATCTCTGCTTGTCAACTCCTTCAGTTTATTCTTAAATGCTTGCTCCGTTTGGATATCACCTGCATCAAACAATTCTCGCATGTGCAGCCCAATCGTTTCAGAACTATATTTATATGCGTATTGATGACTCCAAATGTTAAAGCAAAAGTCTCGGCCACACCAAAGCTGAACCTCTATCGGGTAAGACCAGCTATCCCGCTGATAGTACAGATGAATCGCACGGTATCCATCGTCAACTTGTTTTTCACTACCACATCCTAATTATACCCAAAAACATATTATACGTCAACCATCCCAAACCTCAGTTAAGTTCCCAGTAAAAGCACTGAACCCGGCATAGAAGCATTCATGTAAAGCTCAATCGCTATTGCTTTCATATCCGCACTAATCGATGCGAACACAGCGACTTCCATACAGCTCAGGCACGGCCAGCACTTCCGTCCTCACGAGCTTCGCGCAGAACCACGCCCCTGTTGCTCCGACAGCAGTGCCAAGGCCAGCAGCATCCTGCACCTGAGGTGCCATGCTGGTCACAAAATGCTCATACCCTCCGTTTGCTGGAAGTGTTATTAAGCGCGAGGCGGCTGCGAATGAGCGGCAGGACGAATATGAGGCGTATGTCTGCGGCGGGAAGGACTCCGCCGCAGACGCTTTTTATGAGACCGCCTGCGAGCAAAGCACAAGCCGGTGATCCGCGGAGTCGCGCAGATCACCGGCCCTTCAGCTTTCGTAGGTTGTGTCGGTCAGGCACGGGAGAGGAAGATGCTTACCGCGTGCCTGAGAGGTATCTCACAAGTCTGCCTCTGCCAAATACCGTTTCAGCAGGAAAGTGCAGAAATAGGGAAATGTGTAGATGTTATCGCTGAAGCCGATATTGTCGCCGGTGAGCTTGATGCCGCAGTGAATGTCGTCATACTTCTCACTGGCAATCAGTGTACGAATGGATTTTGCAGTGCCGTTTTTCGCCTTGACCTCAATCGAAGCCACAAAAAATGAACGAGTTTTTCAAGCGTTATCACATTTTATGAGCGAGTTTTGCTCATATCTGCACAAAAACCGCGCAGATCTGTTGCGGCATCAGTTTTTCAGGCAACCGATAGGGACGACACACACGCCATCCGGACGGCGATAGGCAAAATCGCCGGTTCCGGTCAAGACCATCAGGAAGGCGGGCGCGTTCATTTTATCGGTATCAATTTTTTCAGCCATCGCTTTCAGGCTTTTCGCGCCCTCCTCAATGAGCCTGTCACCGCCGAGCTTAATTTCAACGAGTCCGTATTTCCCGTTTCTCAAATGAATAACGGCGTCGCATTCCTGTCCGTCTTTATCTCTGTAATGGTAAACCTCTCCGTTCAGAGCATCGGCAAAAACGCGAAGATCTCTGATACAAAGTGTTTCAAAGAGGAAGCCGAATGTCTTCAGGTCATTGATCAAATCGTTCGGGCCGATGCCTAGAGCGGCAGCAGCAATAGACGGATCAACATAGTACCGGGTATCTGATGAGCGAATCGCAGTCTTGGAGCGTAGATTGGGGTTCCATGCAGGCATATCCTCTACAACAAAGATTTTTCTGAGCGCATTTACGTAGGAAGCAACCGTTTCTTCGCTGATCGCCACTTCGTCGTTTGTCGAAATATCCTGTGCAAGCACCGTATTCGGCACCTGGCCTCCTTGATTTCTTGCGTAGGAGCGCATGAGCCTGCGAACTCTTTCTGGATTCTTCTGTACATTGTCGGCACGGTTAATATCTGAGTGTACAACTGCATCATAGTAATCAGCCGCCTGATCCAAAGCAATTTCATCGCGCATATCCACAGCCTGCGGCCAACCGCCCCGGCACACGAGGAAAGCCAGACGGTCGATACTTAAATCTGAACTTCCATCTACCTCCGTATTTCCCTCAAATAGATCTTTTATGCTGACTTCACCTGTTGAATCCCCGGATTCATATAGGCTCATCGGCCTCATCGTCAACCATGTAAAACGCCCCGTACCGGAGTGTGTAATCTCCTTGGTATCGGCGGGAACGGCAGACCCGGTGAGGAGAAATTGTCCCAACTCGCCGCGATGGTCAACCTCAAAGCGAATGGCATCCCAAAGCTTTGGAGCAAGCTGCCACTCGTCAATCAGTCTCGGTGTCGCGCCTTTCAGCAGCCGCTTGGGGTTCAACTCGGACATCGTGATGTTCTGCGCTTTCTTTTCCGGGTCGTCCATATATAAAATGCTGGCTGCAAGCTGCTCCGCAGTTGTGGTTTTACCGCACCACTTTGGGCCTTCGATCAGCACCGCACCTTTGCCTTCCAGCTTCCGCATCAGAATATCGTCAGCAATTCTTTTCCTGTAATTCTTCATTTGGGATACCTCGCCTTCCTTTGCGTTAGCTTTATTATATGCACTGATTATGGATTATGCAATGGTTTTCCGATAGTTGGCGAAATATTTTTCCGACGATTGGCGGAAATTTGATACGATAGTTGGTGGCACAATCCCTGTCCCTGCAAATAAGCAACCCCTCTCTCTGCATCGCAGCGTGTCACGGGGATGCCCTTCATCTTGGCACGTTGTTAGGCTTCAAAGTCCACGGACGAGTTGCAGCGGCTCATCTCGACATCCTTTTCTTCGTTGTCCAGTTCTTCGAGCGTGTAGCGTCTCGAATTGCCCCGTGTATAGCCCAGAGCGACCATCAGTTCAGGCGCGGAGTCGAATGTGCCGGACAGCCCCTCGCCCTTCTCAGCGGCAGCCATCGCTGCCTGAGTCACCGCGTTAGGCACTTCCATGTCGTATGGAAGCCTTCCCGCTTGGACGACGACCTCTGCAAAAGAAGTAAATGCCTCTTCAAGCGACAGATTATATCGGGAGCAGATGGCCGCCAGCTGCTCCCTAATGTTGGTTTCCAATTCAAAGGTTATTGTTGTCTTCATCCGCATCGCACCTCCAGTACCATTATTATACCATGTGCAAGGCGCTGCAGGAAAGAGACTCTTAAAGAGGCAGGTGATCTGCGCCATCGGCGCAGATCACCTGCCTTGTCTGTTCAGGTAGCGGAATCGTCCTCGCTCATGGCCTTGTCGATGGCGCGGTTGATGTAGGCGTTGACGGACTCGCCGCGCTGTACCGCGTGCGCCTGAATGACCTCTTTTTTGCCTTTAGGCATTACAAGATTGATGCGGTCGTAGTTATTTTTCATATATTTATTTACGGCCTTTTGTTGGGCCTTGCTTGCTGGGGACATATTACAGACCTCCTTGCTACTACATATCATGGTAGCACAAATAGATATCTGCGTAAATATACAAATTGCACATATTTACACAGATATATTTAGTGATTCTGCCAGTTGATATATCTGCCCAAATATGTTACAATGAGTGTACAAAATAAAACAGCGGCAGTTATGAGGAGTTGGCGCTCCTCACAACCTGAGCAGGTGAATGCCCACCTACACAACGGAAAAATTCCGCACCGCAGGGAGAAGTATACCCTATTTTTGAAGGGTTTGCAAGTGCTCTCTTGCCGAAAGAATGCTCCGTATCTCCAACGCACCGTGTAGGTATATCCTGCACGGTGTTTTGTTTATCAAAAACAAAGGAGTACGGACATGGACGAAAACAGAAAGAACACCATCGAAGTGGAGATGACCGAGGACGATTGGATGGAGCTGCTGCAGGTTTGCATTGACCTGCGCGTGACGCCTGACACCCTGATTGAGTGCTTTTGTTGGGAGGTCATCCGCCAGCAGTCATTGCTGCGCATCGTCGCAGACGCTATTCGCCGGGACGCTGTTACACGCAGCGCAAAGTAACGGAAAGGAGCTTTAACCATGGAAAACAGGAACAACAACCCCATTGCGGAAGAGATTATCCATAACAACCCCACTGGGTATGGACTTTTCGCGGGTATCGGTGACAATTTCAACAGCGCGGCGCAGGCTATCTGCGAGCTGGCGGACGACGCGATTTCCAATCTCCGTGCCAACAGCGACGACCCCGACCTCTCCATGACGATTGTGGTGTCCTTCGAAAATCTGGGCGATGCGGTGGAGATCGGCGTGGTGGACGGCGGCACGGGCATCACCAATTTGGACAGTGCGCTGACCATCGCCTGCCGGGACGGGGCGCAGACGCCGCTGAACGAGCACGGCTTCGGGTTGAAGCACGCGCTGGCGTCCTGCGACAGCAGCCCCAGCCAGCAGTGGAGCATCCGGACGCGGACGAAAGGGGACGCGGCAGCAGACCAGTACCGCGAGGTCACGGCACCCTATTCCATGGGTACATCTGAGGAGGACCAGCCCATGAAGGTGTTCTTTTACCCTGGTGCCGGCGGTCTGCCCTACCCGACCGGCACCGCTGTTACCGTCCGCTGCCCCATGGCAAAGTTCCAGACGGTGAAGCCTGACCGTAAGGCGGCGCAGTCTGATTTCCACCATCTCGTGATGTATGCCATCGAGGAGCTTCGGTATATCTATGCCGGCGTGCTGGCAGATACGAGCATCACGATGAAGGTGCTGGAGGTCAACGGCGGCACAGAGAAGTGCCACATTCTGAAGCCTCTGCAGCCCACATGGGAGGAGGGAACCATGAAGCGGCTGGAGAATGTCCCCTATGATTTGGGCGGCGGACAACTGACCATCCACTGCCGGTATGGGAATATCCTCCCTACCAAGGGCAATGCCATTTACTATAAGGGCAACATGACCTCCAGCGGTGTAGAGCTGCGCATCAACGGGCGCGCCATTGAACACGGACTGTTCGACCGTGTTTGGGGCGAGGCTATTCACCCCAGTCAGAACCGCTTTCTGGTGCAGGTAGACCTGATTACGGACAATTCCGCCGCACTGCCTGCCACCAAGAATACAAAGACGTCCTTCTGTGAAGCGGACCCGCGCCTGAACAAGCTGTTCCGCTGGATCGCAACCTATGTCCCCGCACCGCCCAAAGACGCGGACACCATTGAAGCCCGCTACGTCAAGGAGCTGGCAGCCAAGTGCGAGAGCAACCCCGATGCCCTGCGGGTGAGCCGCGAGGAGCCGGTATTTCAGAAAATCGGGCTGAAGGCGAAAGTAGACCTGTTTGTGGGCTGCGTCAATGGCGTGACCATCTATGAAGCCAAGGCGGGCAAGACGAAGGCGTTGGATTTATACCAGCTCCGTATGTATGTGGACGGCTGTGCGCTGGACAACAAGCCTGTGGATGAGGCAATTCTCATCGCGCGGTATCACCCGCCCGAGGTGCGGGAGCTGCTGGACATCCTCAACGGGCTGTCCGCGCCTGATGGCCGTCCCTACAATTTCCGGTTGGTCACATGGGATGAGGAGGGCATCTTCGTGCAGCAGAGTGCGTGACTGAGGCGAGGGAAAAGTGTGCAATGGTTGCACACTTTTCCCGCCCTGCGCGGCACACGAATTCGATTGTGCGTGTGCGCCTGAATTGTATGAACCGAGGATACGGAGAACGACATGATTATCAAAAACGCCATCAAATGCAGAAAGTGCGGGGATGTTATAGAATCTACCTCGACACACGACTTTAAAATCTGCTCGTGCGGTGCCTGTGCTGTGGACGGAGGACACGAATACCTGCGGCGTTCCGCGCCGTCGCTGGATGACTTTATCGACTTGAGCGTGGTCAAGCTGGACGAATCAGCCGACAAGTTGTTTTTCTCATAATGGTACAGCAGGTCGCGGCGTTGCCGCGACCTACTGTTTTATACAGCTCATAGTTGCACATATGTGCGGGCGAAAGCTCGGTATCCTGTTTTGCCTTTCCGTGCGCCGCCTGCTACAGTAAGGCCAGAAAAGGCGGGACTGCTTGTGGATGCAAAGAGAATATGCTATACTCTGTCCTGTGTGATTGAATTCAGGAGGGACGCCATGTTTTATACGGATGAGGAAATATCTGTCATCACCGGCTTTCTCAACGGCTATCTTGTGCGTGACCATGCCAGTGCCAAAGTAAGAGAATCGTATATCAGGATCAGTGCAGGGCTTCAAAGTCATACATTGACCAAGGACGATTATGTTTGGCTGGAGAATGCTCTGTTGTTTCTGCGGCCGTACTGGTGGAGTGACCGCGAGGATGGGAAAATGCTGATGGATGCGTTCCTGCATACGCAAACATTAGCAAAAGGCGAATAGCGAAAAAGATGAAGGATGTACCAGCTGATACACCCTTCATCTTTTTTTATCGGTTTATTTGCGTTTCGCCCCTTCGAGATTTTGTCGGGGGTCATGGCCACGCTGATATGCTCCGCTGGGCATGATCGCCCATCCCGTGCCTACGCTGCTCCGTCCTCAATGCCTAATGACCTCAAGTACAAGGTCATCGTAGCGGAAAGATGCCGGGGCTTACAGGTGGAAAACGCTTCTTCGCCGCGAGAACCGGCTTATCCATTCATATCATCGTATCCATGAGTGCGGCCAAAGCTGCTTGCTGCACTGATGTCAGGCAATTCCATTTATCCAACATCGCACGCTGCGCGGGAGTCAGAGCCACACAAATGTCGTCCTGTGCAAAGAATTGCGACAACGTAACACCGAAAGCATCGCAGATCTTCTCAAGCGATGCAAACGATGGCGTCATAGATTTTTTATACCACGAGGAGATGGTAGACTGTGGCAGGCCAGAGCGTTCAGCAAGCTGATATTCCGACCATCCCCGTGCCTCACGATTCTGCTTAATGATTTCAAGAATGTCTGTCACAACTTCACCACCTTGGAATTTTCGTTTATTATACTTTGGAAAATCGTTGCTTTTTAATAATTATTGTCGTATTATTTATTGCGACAATAATCTTGTGAAGGTGTGACTGCTTTGGAAGAATACCGACGTATATACCGTTGTGCAGTCATGGGACAGCGCCCCATGCGCTTGCCGTGGGGGTTTGACGAGGAAGATGACCGCTGCCAAAAACTGAAAATGGAGTTGGCGCAGCAGATCATGGCGCTGCGCCAGCGCGGTGTGACACAGTTTCTGACCGCCTGCGACTGCGGCGTAGGTCTGTACGCAGCCGAGATCGTCAACGGTCTGCGGGAAACCACCGACCAAGACCTGATGCTCATTTGCTACATACCACATGAGGAGCAGGCTACAAAATGGGCGCCCTACCTGCGGGAACGCTACTTTACGATGCTGGAGAAATGCACCCATATTTCGGTCGTGTGTCCCGTGGGTACGCCGGATGCACAGCTGCAAGCCTATAGGAAGATCATCGACCTTGCCGATGTGGTACTATGTGTTCATGATACGGACTTGTCAGCAACGGACAGTGGGGAAAACAGAGCCTTTGTTTTTGCTGTGGAAAGCCATACGCCCACGCTGGTCTTGCATCCGAAAGAGCTGACCGCAGAGTGGGTCGGCGAGCGGTTCTATCCCAGACGGTCTTGATAACAGGATGATTAGCCCCTGTTCACGATGCAGCAAGCCGGATCGCGCCTTGCCTGCAAAACAAAAAAGCCGTAGGCACAGATGCCTACGGCTGCATGAGGAAAAGTTCGTTTTTCGTAAATCATATACAATTTACGACAGAAAAGTTACCGCAATTCCATCTTTTACTATACATTGACTTACCAAAAAAGTCAACAAAAAATGCAGGAAAATTGTGAAATAGCAAGAACTATCTGAATTGCGATTCAAATTGCTTTATATTGTTTCCATCATCTGGAAGTTCAAAAGAAAGGATACCACGGCATCTTGTTTATTGCCGTCACAAACACCGTCAGAAAGAAGGGAAGATTACTATGTCACGTCGCGGAGAGAACATTTACAAGCGGAAGGATGGTCGGTGGGAGGGCCGCTATATTCGCGGCCGGACACCTGCCGGCAAGGCAGAGTATGGCTATGTATATGCCAAAAGTTATGCAGCCTGTCGTGAGAAGCGACGAAGGATGGAAGATGCGCTGCCACAGAAGCCTATGTTGACAGGTGAAATGTCGGTATGTCAGGCAGCAGAATTCTTCCTGTCCGAGCGCCGCGGCGCACTGAAGGCCTCAACGATTGGGCGTTACGAGTATATGATACGGCACTATATTGTCCCTGAAATTGGAACGACCCTGCTGCGTGATCTGACGGCGGAAAAACTTTCTGTATTTTTTTCGCGGCTGCAGGCAGGAGGATTGTCATGCAAAAGTATTAGGGATATTGGCGTGCTGCTGAAGACGATCTTCAAGGTTGCAAAAAAGAGCTGCCATTGCGATTGCCCCGGCAGCGAGGCGGAGCTGCCTTCGTACCGCAGCAAGAGGATAGAGGTGTTTTGCGATCAGGAAATGGCCTCATTGGCGCGGAAGATCTTGGCATCGCCAGACATGACGGGGCTGTGCGTGCTTTTGGTCTTGAATACAGGATTGCGTCTCGGAGAAATCTGCGCCCTGCGCAAGAGCGACATCGATTTCCACTCCGGCTTCCTGCGGATCGAGCGTTCTGCGGCCCGCGTGCGGGATGGCTCAGGCACACGGCTGGTGGTGCAAGCCCCGAAAAGCAATAGCTCTGTGCGCCTTGTGGCGGGTCCCAACGATATGCTGGAGTTGATGAAAACGGCCACCATGAGCATCCGCGAGGACAGCTATTTGCTGACCAACACGGATATACCAATGGATCCGCGGACACTACAATACCGATACCGCAAGCTGCTGGAGCACTGTGGCATCCGTTACCGAAATTTTCATGCCCTGCGACATACCTACGCGACACGGTGCATGGAAAGCGGCGTGGACATCAAGAGCCTCAGCGAGCTGCTGGGCCACGCTGATATTCGGACGACATTACAGACCTATGTGCATTCCTCTCTGGCTCATAAAAAACAGGTGGTGCAGAGTATATGCTTTCTGCCGATTGAAAGTACGAGGGGCAGTTTAACTCCGTCAAAAATTCCGTCAGAGATGCCGCAAAGTACTGTGCCGCAAAGATGCGCAGACGCAGGGTTCGTAAATTGTATATGATTTACGAAATACCCAGAGCGTGTGCTGATACTTTGCAGTATGCACAAACCGCAGCAGCATCATTCATTTGCAACAGACAAGTAAATATGATCCGGTGACACCGTGTGGCTGTGTTGGTCGTAAAGATCTTTTTATATGCAAAAGATCAGGCAGCAGCCTAAAAAAGAATTTGGGTTAGAAACCCTCTGCGGACGGCACTGTGAGCGCAAGGAAATGGTCGAAGCGGCGAAAGCTGTTGGGTAATACCGCCATTGGGAGGAAGCTTCTGAGAAGGTAGATCATGTACGAAAGGCGAAAGCCTTGTGGCGCGAGGGCAGGAGAATTGCACGGTCAAGGATCTTTGGTACACAGTGGCGCTCTCTCGCTGTGACGAGGGCAGGAGTGTGCGCTGACGGATTTTGTCAGCGTTTTTTCTTGCCAAAATGTCGCTGGTCATCCCCTGAGAAGGGGTTTGTCCGGCATTTTTTCGTAATAAGGAGGAGTGTTACTATGTCTCAACGCGGCGGACGTCCCATTGATTTTCAGGCGTGGGCACAAAACCAAATAGTCAAAAGGGCTGTAGCAGCACTGGAAGCGCGTGACGAAGCATTTGCCGAGCGAAACGCAGATACGCCGCTGCCGCAGCTGGCGCGGTATCTGAGCCGGTGTGCCACTTCGCTGGGTCACAGCCCATCCCCCAGCGAAGTGGATGGCGGTACGTTTATTGAGCAGCGTTTTGGCAGCTGGGCAGCCGCGATGGCGGCGGCAAGGCTGCCGCAGCCTCGTTCCATGCGCAAGCTGCGCGACACCGCTCGCTATAAGGCGGAAAAGGTGAAGCAAGAACCGCTGTTTCGCGAGGAGCGAAGGCAGAAGCGGCAGCGCAAGATGGAGCAATCCGAGCAGCGAAAGAAGGAGCAGGCTATCAAAAAGCGTGCGGAGCGGGCTGCTAAGGCTGAGTGGGCGGCGAAGAAGAAGGCGGAGGCTGAAGCAAAGGCTCTCACCTTGGCAGAGACCTCCGCTGAAGCCGCACTTGATACAATATCCGCAGCAATTAACCCCAGTCAAGCCGAGACAGTCTGAACGGAGACTGTCAGCTTTCCATAGGGGGACGGGGTTTAAGCCGCCCCGTCCCCCATCCTCAAATCCGCAAAAGGCAAGTCGAGACGGCAAATGCCGTTGTCTTTTCCATAGCGGGACGGGTTTGCCGGCCCCTCCCGCATCCTCAAAATCAACAGCCCTAATGGCTGAAGGAGAATTGACATGAAAAAGAATCTGAGATATATCATCGCGTCGCTGCTGGCGCTCATGATGCTGCTGAGCCTGTGCGCCTGCGCCCAGACCGGCACTGCCGGCAATAGCGGACAGTTAGACCTTGACTATGTGGGGGAGGATACCGACCAGCCCGAAGAGGAAAAGCCGTGGTATTCCTGGTTTACGGAGGCCTTCAGCTTCGGCAAGAAGGACACGGCCCCCACCGCGCCCAGCAAGCCTGATAGTGTGGCAGATTTCTACTCTCAGGGATCTTCGGATGCACCGGAAGGCAACAAGAGCAACAAGGCAGATCAGGCCACTCCTACTACGCCTGACGAGGAGCCTGCAAATATCACAACGCCAGATTCCGGCGGCAAGAAGAACGACGGTAAGAAAAACGACCAGAAAGCTGAAGATAGCAATACTCCCACACCTACACCGGATCAGAAGCCGGACAGCAAGAAGGATACCGTCACCATCACCATCCGCTGTGACACGGCGGTAAAAAACGGCATGCATCTGGAGAGTAAGTGGGCGGGCATCGTCCCCGCTTCTGGCTGTATTCTGGATGTGACCACAGTAGAGATTGAGCAGGGGAACTCGGTTTTCGATATTCTTAACCGTGTGTGTCAAAAATACAAGATTCACATGGAACACCGCAGCAAGAATTATATAAATGGTATCAATAACCTTTACGAGTTTGATGGCGGTCGCTGGAGCGGCTGGATGTATTCGGTCAACGGATGGTATCCCAACTACGGCTGCGGTACGTATTTTGTCAAGGCAGGAGACGTAATCGAATGGAACTATACTTGCGACCTTGGCAGTGACCTGAATGCAAAGATGGACGGTGCCGAAGACTGGAAAAATACTCATGACTGATTTCTAAATCCGATTCTTCGGGGAACTGCATCCGGCGGTCAGAATGGCATATTTCGTACTGGCGTTGGGTGCCACATGAGGATGAGAGCCGAGACTTGTTAAGACCAAGTTAGCTCTAACAGGATAGATATTGCCGCCCTCCACATTTGAGATAGCGAGAGAGAATTATGAGCGAACGAAAAACCATTATAAAAACGGTGGGTCTAAAAAAATACTATACCGTGGGCGGAAACACTGTCCGTGCATTGGATGGCGTGGACGTATCTGTGCTGCAGGGTGAATTTGTCTGCATTGCGGGCCGCAGCGGTTCCGGAAAATCGACTCTTCTGAATATGTTGGCAGGACTGGAGCCGCCCACCAAAGGGGAGATCATCGTCCGAGGCAAGCATCATCTGGAGGCCATGGACGAGGAGTTACGGACAAAGTTCCGCCGCCGCTATATCGGCTTCGTCTTTCAGAACTACAATAATTTGCCCCAATACACGGCGTTGGAGAATGTGGCGCTGCCACTGGCCATCCGGGGCGTACCGGAGGATGAACGGAACTGGCTGGCGTGGCAGGCCCTGAGCCGTGTGGGACTACGCGGACACGTAGATCACCGGCCTGCGGAGCTGTCGGGCGGCCAGCAGCAGCGCGTCAGTATCGCGCGGGCCATCATCACCGAGCCATCTATCGTGCTGGCGGACGAGCCCACCGGCAATCTGGACAGCCGCACCGGTCAGGAGGTCATGGAGCTGCTGTGTGAGATCTTCCGGGAGAGGAACACCACTTTTGTTCTCAGCTCACATGACCCGCAGATGCAGTGTTATACAGATCGTACCGTCTATTTCAGTGACGGGAAAATAGAGACAGAGAATCACCACACCGGAGAGGAGCGCACACAGTGAAGAGAGAAACGGTAAAACGGGTACTGGCCCTGTTGATCTGCGTATTGATGACAGTATCCCTGCTGCCCACCGTCGCTATGGCGGAAGAAGTCACGGAGGATGTGATAGATGACAGCACCATTGAGGCTTACACGTCTTACGAAAACGGAGAGGATGCCGGCGTCGGCGGGGTCTCGGTTACGGACGAAAAGCCCAACACGGATATCAAGGTCATACCCAGCGACGCCAACGCCCTGATCCTGATGGATACCGGCGCACAGTCCCCCAAAGGCGTTCCCGGTCAGGTGGTGAAGATCGTGCTGCCGCTGGCGGTGAATAAGGAGTACCTGCCCAGCGAGAAATACATGCTGCGCAACATCAACATCTATCCCGATGTGCCTACCGACGCCAGCGTGTCCAACTGGCCCTTTGAGCTGATCTACGCCAGTGATGTGCAGCACTTAAAGGATATGTCCTACAACTCCACGGCGGAGGTGTGGTTCGAGTTCAAGGTCAGCGAGTTTGCCAGTAAGGGACGCTACGCCGTACCCTTTAAGATCAACGCCACCGTGTGGCGGGAGGATGCCGTGAACGGCACCACCATCACCGAGGACGTGACCTTCAAGGTCAGTGCCTATGTGACCGTTACCGACAACGGCAATATGTCCGGCGTTACCACCGCCTTTGGCAGCCTTCAGGTGGCGGGCACCAATGCGGGCGGCTCCTATACTGTACCTACCGGCACACCCAATCAGACTATCTCCATGCGGATCCCCGTGATCAATGTAGGCGGTACCCTGACCAGCGTGACGGTCTATCCCGTGGTGTCCGCCGCGCTGGACGAGTTCCCCTTCGTGATCGATTCCACCAATTTAGGCAAATATTTCGACTACTGGGCCAGCGGCGAGGTGAAGTATCTGGACTACACCTTCACGGTGTCGCCCTTTGCCACCTCCGGCAACAAGTCCATTAAATTCAAGGCCAACTATTTCGAGAACAGCGCCCCTGCGGAGGGCTCCTTCTCCACGCAGTTTACCGTGATCGATGGCTATGACGCCTCCGCTATGTCGGTGATGGTGCAGAGCTATAAGCTGTATGTGGAGGATACCGAGGTGTCCGGCCTGATGGCAGGCGAGGAGACGGAACTGCGCCTGACCCTGATCAACAATTCCAAGTATGACACGGCCAAGAAAATCATCTCCAGTCTGGTATTCACCAATTCCCCCGGTCTGACGCTGTGCGTAGGCGGCACGGATACCGCCTATGCCGATTCCATCAAGCCGGGCGGCACGACGATCCTGAAATACAAGATCATGGCCAAGCAGGACGCAGAGGTTGGCCCCGCCATGCTGGGCATCAATCTGACCTATGAGACCACCGAGGCGGTGGCCGGTAAGGCGGCGCAGAACATCATGCTGCCGGTCAGCCAGAAGATGGATGTTCTGGCCGGTACGCCGGAGGTGTACGGCACACTCAGCAAGGATAAGGAAGCTACCATCTCCGTGCCGCTGACCAACATGGGCCGCGCCAAGGCTATGAATATCCGGGTGCTGGCCACGGACGGCATGACCGCCTCCACCCCCTGTTATGTGGGTGACCTGCTGGCAGGCGGCTCCACCAGTGCCGATGTAACGGTGGGCTTCTCCAAGATCGGCGCGTTTGTGGGCAAGATGATCCTCCAGTATGAGGACGCCAACGGCGAGACATATTCTCAGGACATCTCCGTGCCGCTGAGCGTGGCGGAAAGCTCTGCGGATACAGATGCCAACAGTGTCAACGCAAATAAAGACGGCACAGGCAGCCGCTGGTGGCTGTGGCTGCTGGTGATTTTGTTGGTGCTGATCATCATTGCGATCATCGTCTATGTGATCATCCGGTATCAGCGGGGCGAAATCGGCCCCGGTGCGGTGAATACTGGCACTGGTGAATTTGATGACTTTGATGACGACTTTGACACAGATGGCGATAAAACGCTGACCTACGCGGGAAGCGATAAGGATGGCGGGAACGTATGAAGCCAAAAGATCTTTTTCACTACGGCTGTACGAACCTGTTCCGACGAAAGACCCGAACGGCCCTGACGGCCCTCTCCATGGCGGTGGGCGTCATGTGTATCGTGGTGCTGATCTCTGTGGGGCTGGGCTATGAGCAGGCGTACCGCGAGAGCATCGAGGCCATGGGCAGCCTGACAAAAATCGATGTGACGCCTGCCACCGGCGATTACGGACGCAAGGCGCTGCTGAACGACAAGGCGCTGGAGGCCTTCCGGGGCATTGACGGTGTGGAGGCGGTAACGCCGGTCTACCAGCAGTCCGCCTACATCGTCTCCGGCAACTATGTCAACATGGTGCGCGTCTACGGCATCGACATGACCACGGCGGAAAACTTCATGCTGACGCCGGAGCGGGGCGTTATGGCCGGGGACGGTACACACCTGCATCCGGAAGTCATGTTCACAGACGACGTGGCGGCTGGCCTTGCCAACAAGGCAAAGGATTGGGAACTGGCAGTAGACGAGAATGGCAACGCCCTGATTGACCTGCTGGAGGTGCCTGTCCGCATGACCTTCGATTCCTCCAGCCTGACCGGCGAGCCGAAGGCCGATACCGATGGGCGGGCGCTGCCCTCCGGCAATCTCTACAACTTGCGGGTAACCGGCATCTGCTCCACGCTGAACAACAACTTCACCTCCTCCGCCTTTATGGCCTATGACCGGCTGGAGGAGATGGTGCAGGCCAACGCCAACTATCTCGGCGCTGCCACGGAAACCAAAACGGCGGAGGAAAAGGCCAACGGCCCTACCTATGATCTGGTATGGGTGAAGGTGAAGAACGTCAACGATGTGCAGCGCATCGTCAAGCTGATCCGTGACACGGGACTGAACACCTACTCTCTCAATGATATGCTGGAGACGGTGCGGACGCAGTCCCGGCAGATCCAGGGGATGCTGGGCGCGCTGGGCGGCATCGCCGTCCTGATCTCCGCCATCTGCGTGGCAAACACCATGATGATGTCCATTACGGAACGGACGCGGGAGATCGGCGTGCTGAAGGTGCTGGGCACCGTTCGCAGCGACATCTTCAAGATGTTTCTCTCGGAGGCACTGATCGTAGGCGTGATCGGCGGCGCGGCGGGCTTGGCGCTGAGCTTTATCGCCAAGTGGCTGATACCGGTGATCTTCGCATCCCGTGAGCTGCGGTGCGTACTGCCCTGGTGGCTGGCGGTCTGCGGCGTGCTGTTCGCAGGCGCGGTAGCCATTGCCGCCGCATGGATGCCCGCCCGTAAGGCGACGCTCATCAGCCCCAACGAAGCCATCCGCTCTGAGTGAGGAGGTAGCATTTATGAAAAAGATATGCTGTGCGATTCTGGCCGTGCTCTGCATCCTGCCGTGTCTGGCGGGCTGCGGAAAAAAGGATAAGTATGTAGAGTATCGTATAACCTTATCAGATGATCTTACTCAGCCTGGAACAGTTACCATGCAGTTTTATGATTACTATTTTGATATGGAGAAAGTCTCCATAGAAGATGTGCAGACCGGCGAAATTGAGACTAACTACTATGCCACGGGTACGTTTCTATCTGATACGAACTTAGCGAACCTCCCCGTACTGATCCACTTTAATGGAGATGTTCTTACATTGGACGGTACAATGGTCACCACGGCTTCTCCCATTATGCTCATGCTCGATTTTTCTGAGGGCAAAACACACGAAATTGGCCTCGAGTTTGATGGGCTCACAAGAGTATTTTTTGCATCAGCCAGTTGCTCATAAATAATTGTGGGCAACATCAAAATAGAAGTGTTAAGGAATAGGAGGGAGTACCCATGCAGTAGTTAGGAATTGCAAGCCGATCCCCAAAGCCAGCTATTCTTTGTGGAGTGTGGATAGCTGGAGAGTCACGTACACTCCTGGAACAAATTTATTGAGGAGGATCAAAAGATGAAGAGATTCAAAAGTCTCTCCGCGCTGTTTCTTGCGCTTGTCCTTGCGTTAAGTCTCAGCGTCCCCGCGTTCGCGGCAACAGGTAACAACACGATCACGTCCATTAAGTATAATACCGAATCGTTTACGATTACCCCGTATACCTACACTGGCGATGATGGCGATGGCGAGAGCTTTAAGGCATATTCCTGCCACCTTGAGTCTGCTAACGTTAACAATTCCGTATTGGCGAACATGCCGCTTACGGTAACGTATTCCGGCGGCACGCTGAAAAACGGAACTACCACCTATACCGGTGGCGGTACGGTGACAACCTATGTTAATGTTATCAACCGTGTTGCAGCACTGACGCTGACCAGCACCAACGGCGTAACCGAGACCTACTATATCAGCGCATGGAAAACAGGTACCACATTCTATGCTTCTGTGAGTGTCGAGTTTAATACTGCCTATGCGTTCTCTCAGACAGCGGTCAATACGAAGTATACGGGTGCGAACACCACCCAGAACCCATATATGCAGGCGACCACCGCTACGCAGAAAGCGACTGCCCAGTCTGCGTATGAAGAGACCAATGATGCTTTTAAGGGTAGCACCTCCGACACTTTTAACGGTCTGAGCTATGGTTATACCGCGGCCGATATCATCACCCAGATCTGCAACGCGAAGGGTGTGTATATCTCCAATAGCAGCGGCTATATCTCCCAGATCGGCGCACTTAATCAGGACACTGCCGGCCAGTATGTTCATCCTCAGTGGGGTGGCCCTTACGGCTCTGGTGGCTGGATGTTCAAGGTTTTACGTGGCAACGACGCGATTTACCCCTCCATTAGCGCAGGTTCTTTCTACCTGATGCCCGGTGATGTAGTCACTTGGCAGTATACCGCTGACGTTGGTTACGATCTGGGTGCGCCCATGTTCTAAGCGACACAGCACTTAAAAACTATTCCTTAACACTTGGGGGATGCCCGGTCCTTTCTGGGCCGGGCATCCCCTGCCAACATAAAGCGTGTGTATGCTATGAACAGGTAGGAGAAAATGACCACAAAAAACATGACCAAGATTTGGACCAAAATTTGGATGGTATTGCTGGCATTGCTTGTGCTGATAGGGTCACTGAAGCCGGTCACGACTTATGCCGTCACCGGTGGCTTGGGTGTATTCCTCTACTGGCCAGGCGATTTTAGCTCAAACGGAGGCTTCCCCCAAAACACATATACCGACATACAGGTCTACTCCGAGGAGTACCCGGATGCAGGCTCAATGAACAAGGTGACAAATATTCAACCGGAGATTTTCTATATTGTCACTATCCCAGGACTGGACGCAGCCACGGCATCACGTAAGAGTTACGATTTAACACTGACTCTGAAGGAAAAAAACAATGACGCACCGGAACTAAAACTTCCTACAAACAATTACTATTTACCGGTTCGCGTTACATGGACCGCGAATGATGGACGGCAGTGCGATATTTTTATCATTGCGATCCCTGAAATTCGGGATTATTCCAAGGCGGATTTCAGTAAGCCTGCGCAAATGTACTTGGATCTGTTGCTTGGAAATGAATTGGACGACTTCTATAACAGCCTTGCCGCAACAAAAAAGGGTGTGGCTGGCGGTTATTATATTGATAATTATCGCTGTTTGATGCGAATACTTAACTCCACTAACTGGCTTTGTGCGGGTTTTCTCGATTCGTATAAAGATTACTATAGCAAATCTGAGGATGCACTTGCAGAAGTTCAGCAGACACTTAACCAGGACGGTTGGTTTTCTCCCGAGCAGGCAACCGCATGGTTTACCGACGTGCTGGGGTACTATTGGGAGTATTGTGAAGCACGCATTGAAGAGCCGGAGCTGCTGTCGCTGCAGGTCATGGGCGTTGATGCGGTCAAGGTATCTGAGTCGGAGTATTCTCTCTGTCTGCCGGAAGGTGTGAACTGGAAAAAGGCTTCGTCATCGATCGAGTACCGCGCAAACACCATCAACGTTTTTGAAGCGAAGGGAAACTGGACTCCGGGAGCGGGAATAATGCTGCTGCTGAGTGCAAAAGATCCTGCGACAAACACTGTATATAACTCCGGCACTAACGGTTATGTACAAGGCAGCTATTATCTGCGGCTGAGTTCGAGTACGGATGAGCCGGAATTCTCGGTACATTCCTTCCAGATCAATGACCGCACGGCGAGCATTGACGAGGAGCATCTGACAATCTCATTGCATTTTGCTCCGGACTGGTTGCCGAAACAGATCCCTCAAATTACCTGCTCCGGAACAGGCTATGAATTCCTGGATGCCGCTGGGAAGACCGTAGAGTCTGACGAAAACGACAAAATCGACTTTTCAAAGGCCAAAAAGCTGCGCTTATATGAGGATCTGACGTCATATGCGCAGGCGGGGAAAGATACCGAGGGACTGTCTTACCACAAGGACTATGAGCTAAATTTCACGCAGGGCGATTCCGCTGAATGTGAGTTGTTGTCCTACTCCGTCGGTGTGGCGGGTGAGCAGATCGATTGGAGTGCTGACGGCAAGACGATCACGGTAACGATTCCCTACGCGACGGACTGGAATACGCTCAAGAGCAGCTATACCATATCCTATGACGCGACCGTCACCATGCCGAATGGTGAGGATTTTGAACACTCCGAGAAGACACCTATTCAATACACGGTAGCTGCGGAGAATGGAAACGACCAACGGACTTATTCTGTTATTGTAAAGAAGGTTCCCCCTGCCACCGGCAATGAAATCGAGAGCTTCTACTGCGGATCATTGGAAGGCACGATCGACGATGATGCAAAGACAATAACGCTTGAGTTGCCGGAAGGGTCTACCAAGCGCTTTGCTCCGCAGATCACAATTTCCGAATTTGCCGTTGTTGAGCCAGCCAGCGGTGTACTTCAGGATTTCACCGAGCCGGTTCCCTATACCGTTACCGCACAGAGCGGCGATACCAGGACGTACAAAGTCATTGTAACGGTCTCTACGCAGCGAAGAGAAAATCCTGATAAATCGGCCTATCAGGCTAAGTTGGACGGAATCATCGATAAATATCGGGAGAGCGCGGTAGACGACTGGGAGTGGATGCAGCTTGGCATCTACGAAAATTTGCCGCAGGACAACGGGCCGAACACCAACAACGGGTTTGATATTGTCAAAGAGATCAAAGACTTGAACGTTGGCCCGAAAGGTAGAATGACAGACATCGCCAGACTGACGATGCTCCTGACCTCAAGAGGGTATGATTGTTCAAACCTTGCCAAGTATAACGGCGGCAAGCCCTTTTTGGATGGAAGCAACAATGAGATAGACAACCTCGTTGCAAATATTGCGTCCACAACTGACGGTGGTGTAAACGGCAGAATTTTCGCATTGTGTGCGCTGGACATGGGCAATTATACGCTTCCCGCCAATGGGGCGAGAAGCAGGGAGTCCTTGTTGGAGCAGCTACTCAATCATGAATATGGGTCGGACGGCTATGACGTTGATATGGTCGGTATGCTGATGTACGCTATTGCGCCGTATCAGGAGGTTTCTGGTTATGAAGAACGGACAAAGGCAAAACTGGACGAGGGTGTCGAAGCCATTTTGAAAGAAATGCGTGAAGACTACACGTTCCACTCTTGGGGAACCGTAAACAGCGAGTCTGTTGCACAGGTCATTTGCGCATTGGCCTCTTGTGGCATTGACCCTTATTCTGACCCCCGTTTCGGGGACGGTGACCGCACGATCCTTACACAGTGGATGGATATGTTTTCCACGCCGGATGGTTTTAAGCATGTGCAGAGCGAATCTGCCAGCAACCTGCTGGCGACATACGAATCCTGTTATGCCTTACAGTGGTATCTTGGTTTCCTGGAGAACGATGAGGCGGGGCATCCGTACTATCTGTATTATCATCGATATGATTTCTCCACTGTGCTTTCTTCGGAAGCTAACATACTGGAATTCTCTATTGAGGGTCAGAAAGGTGTCTTCGGAGAGGAAAATGGTCAAAACACCATTTCTGTTACCTTGCCCAAGGGAATGCCCCTCCAGAATATAACGCCTGATTTCACCTTATCAGCGGGCGCGATTTTGGAGGCTCCAACGATTCCCGTTACACTCGCTGAGGGTGCGGCCCAGCCGTTCACTGTGCTGGCGGAGGATGGCCAGACCAGAAAAACCTATTATGTCACGGTTACGCTTGGCGACGTAGATCCGGCAGGCGCAAAGCTTGATACTTCGACCATAGTCCTGCAAGACGCCAATCAGCGCAATCTTGATATTCTGGACAAGGCCGTCACAGTGAAAGAGGACGGCGAGGACATTTTGCTGACGGTCAGCAGCGGCATCGATGTGACAAAGCTGCGTGTTATCGCTAACATCTCGTATCGCGCAAGTGCCTCGCCTGTCTTGGATGGCTCTGTGAATCTTGACCTCTCAGATTGGACGGAGTTTACCATTACCTCTGCGGATGGCAAAAACCACGCTACTTATCGAATCAAGGTGCAAGCGAAAACGGTAGCCTCCATCACGGCATTTTCGCTGACGATCAATGGCAAGGTCTACGACGGAGATATTGACAACGTAAGCGGCGCGATCTCTGTGACTGGTGTGGACGACAGCAATTTGACCACTACAAAGTTTGCGCCGGATATCACGCTGGGCGCTGGCACAACGGTGTGCAGCCCGCTATCCGGAACTGAGCAGGACTTCTCTGCACCGGTCACCTATACGGTCGCAGGCCGCGATGTAGAGAGCCGTACCTATACGGTTCGGGTGACGAACACGGCAGGCAGCTTGATCTCTGCCTCCGGAGAGACACCAACACCGTCCAGCTCTGCCAGGATCGAGAAGTTCACGGTGCTGGGTGTAGACGGTGAGATCGATCACGCCGCTGGTACGATTGAGATTGTACTGCCTAACGGGACGGATGTAACCGCGGTAGCACCTGTGGTTACTGTACCTGCTGGCGCAGTGGTAAGCCCTGTATCCGGTGAAGTGGTGAATCTGTCCACACCGCTTACCTATACCGTGAGGCTTGGCAGCGAGACGCGATACTATGTTGTTCGCGTGGTGTATCAGCGCAGCACCTCGCAGCAGCTTTGGGACAAGGTCTCTGAAGATAATACGGTAACCGATCATCAGGAGAGCCGCAGCACACACCGGTTCTCGTAAGGAAGGTCAGACCGATGACGGAGAATATATTCACTATTACAAAAATAAAGGTGGGAAATCAATGAAAAAAAGATTCATTCCCCTGCTGGCACTCTTACTGTCGCTATGCATTATTGTGCCTGTGTCTATCGCGCAAATAATGGCGGCGGAGGCAGTTCAGATATCTGTTACTGCGACAGGCGGCAGTGTAGAAATTGACGGTCATACCGTAGCCGGTGGCGGCAACCATAGTGTTAAGGAAAATACAAATGTCACTATAAAGGCAGTTCCGCAGGACGGTTATGTGTTTGACTGCTGGTCTGTGACCGGAGGATCAATAGCCGCAGAAGATCTCAAAAAAAATCCGGCAACATTAAGTGTAACGACCGGAGCTGTTGCCCTTACCGCGAACTTTGTTAAAACCGTAACCATCACGGTGGCAAGCAGCAACGATGCATGGGGTACAGTTACCGCAAGCGCGGGGAATGCGGTACCCGGTGGGGCAGGTGTCACGCTGACAGCCGAGCCGAGGGAAGGCTACCGGCTGGATGGTTGGACGGTCTCTTATACCAACGACGATCCGATGGTTGATTACAGCAGCCGGGTCAATATCTACACACTGACCAAAGGCGAAGGCAACACGGCAACACTGGCTATAAGCGAAACGAACACCGAGGCGAAGGCTCTGACTGTAACGGCGCATTTTGAAAAGGCAGATGCCGGGCACTTCCTTAGTTACGATTACTGTGAGCTGCAGCCGCTGGTTTTCGATCTTCTCCCTGGCAACAAGAAGGCAGCAAGCATCACAGGGTGGTCGAACGATGCGAGTGAAGACATTGTAGTGAAATTTAATGAACTCGGCAGTGACAACAAGGTCACAGCCTTGCGCGGCTACACGATATGGGGTGGCCTCAAGCGTGTGGCTGATGACGTGACGTTTAAGTTTGACAACGCGAATGCAACGAACTACTCGAAGGGTTCGGGCATGGTTGGCCAGAGGCTTGCAATCGACGAGACTGCTTACGCGGTAGGCTTCACAATGACCGACAAAGATGGGAAAGTGAAGCATGGTACTGTCTTGCTGCAGTTCCCCGGTCGTGCGCTGGTGGAGGCGGATCATGGTACGGTGCAGTATGGCGAAAAGACATACAATAACGGCGATGTGATCACGTTCACACCGGGCGGCTCCGAGACCATTTCTGCGACAGCAGCAGACGGGTACCGTCTGAAGGAATGGGTCATTGATGGAGCTACGCTTGCGAGCTCGGAGGATGGCTCCGCGACCTTCACCGTTCCCAACAAGTTCTTCTCTATCAAGCCTGTCTTTGAAAAGACCGGAGATACTCCACAGGGCCCTGGCTGTGCCACGGTGGATGCAGAGCATGGCAAGCTGGTGTATAACGACAGGGAATACAAGAACGGCGACGTGATCGTCTTTACTCCCGGCGAAACAGTGACTGTATTTGCCAGAGTAGACGAGGGCTATTATCTGGACAGATGGAACATTCTAGACGCAACTGTAGAAAGCGAAAATGTTTATAAGGATTCTGTGACATTCGTCGTTCCTGACGCAGCCTTCACTATTAAGCCCATCTTTGAAAGCAAGGAAGGAAAAGTAGAGCTGAATTTCCATGCCTTTAACACGGGAACGGATGAAGACCGCCCCAACGCCTATGGCTCGAAAGGTTGGTATGAGGAACTTAATATTTATCCCTTCCAGTTCTACACATTTGATGCCCAAGATCTCACGATCGATGAAGCAATTGCAAAGAAGAACCGGGGTGAACTAGATAATCTTTATAAAGCAGGCTACACTGGGTTAATGGCAAAATGGCCGCTTTATATTGAACAGGGAACCGGCGTCCTTGTCGCGGCGAATACATATCCGGCATTTCCTGCGGGCGTTGACAGCAAAGCAACCTATATCTGCGAAGACCTGACATCGACAGCTACAAATAAGCTGGGAGATCTGGTTCGCTATGAGGATTCCCAGTACAGAATACAGAACAGCAGACTGTATATCGCTTTTATTGCGAACGAGGATGTCACCGTTAACGCAAAGTTCCACGAGCTTGGTTATTATTCGTTCAAGGCTGTATCCAACGATGAAACCATGGGAACCGTAGAAATTACCCCGGAATGCCTTGCGGGTGGAACGCAGCAAGAGGCAACGCATGTAGTCATGCGAGCGATACCGAGGGATGGTTACAGATTTAAGCAGTGGATCGAAGCTGATGGCAGCACATATCTGTCAGCAGAACAGAAAATGATTTCGATAGCTCAGTTTGTGTTTGGAACCAAGGCGGCATCCTTTACAGCTGTGTTTGAGGAGATTACAGATTCTCAGCCGCTGCCGATTCAAGCAACGTCCGACCCCGAAGGTAAGGCAACCATTGAGGTCAAGGCGAATGGAATGGCTATTACCTCGGCAAAGGAGAACACATCTGTTGTTGCGTCCGTTGCAAATGTGGATGAGTATTATGAATTCGACCACTGGGAGATCACAACAGCTACAGAGACCGCAGTGTCGCTTATTTCTGAGGAGGACTGCAGAAACAGTAGTGTTGAGTTTGCTATGCCGTCCGTGACGGAGGGTGTCCGTATAAAGGCAGTCCTGAAGGAGCGGTATGTAACACTCAGCTGGGAGGTCATGAAGGGAGGCGGCAGTGGCTATCAAGGTGCTTCCGACCTTGCAAATGTGGAGATATCCGTAAATGGTTCGTCGGTAAGCAACTATACCAAGGTCAAGAAAGACGATGTGATAAGCTTTTCAGTGACCGTCAATGACACTGATAAGTATGTGTTCGAAAAAGTTGGAAAACGAGTTTTCCGCACCGGTAGCGCTCGCATAGAAGAAACCTTTACAGAATATTCCGGCACTTTTAAACTCACAGAGTGGACGAGTATTAGTTTGCTCGTGTGTTTGAATGACAAGACCGAGGAAACTGCCCGGCATGACATCATGCTGACAAAGGCGACAGGCGGTACGATCACATCTTCCAACTCGACTGCACAGCCGAACACGACCGTCACGCTGACCGCTGCTCCCGATAGCGGCTACACGCTGAAGAGCTGGATCGTGAAGGACGAACAGCAGAAGAGCATTGCTGTCACCGAAGATAAGACTAACAGCAATGTTGGTACTTTCACGATGCCTAAGAGCAATGTCACGGTAACGGCAGAGTTTGAGTCCACGTCGGAGATTACACCGACGATCACATCTGTCGCACTGCTGCAGGGTAAGGCCGGTAATAAACTGGCAACGGGCGTTCTGTCCGGCGACAAGTGGACGATCACCATTCCCGATACCGTGTCGGCAGAGACGGTTGAGCTGATCCCCGAAGGCACGTCCGGCCTGTTTCTGAAAATCGTGACGCCCACCGGCGTAACAGTAAAGCAGATGGACGGCGGCGGCAGCTGGGCAGGCGACTGGTCTAAGGGTGACATTGTGTGCTGGATGCCGGTAGGCGAAGAAGTTACTTTCCGGGTAATTGCAGGAACGGCCACCAAGGACTATACGATTAAGTTGGTCTATTCCGGTTCTCCGTTACTGTCCGATGGCTCCGCCACCCGCAGCAGCAAGACCGCCGCAACGGTGACGTTCACCTCCAATGTGGCAGGCACCTACTACTATAAGGTAGTGGATCACGATGCAGCGGCTCCCACGGTGGATGAAATCAAGAAATCTACCACCCATGGTACAGCCAGCGCGGGTGAGACGACCTTCACCATCAGCAATCTGACCGGGGATGCCCGTGATGTCTACATCGTGGTCGTGGCAGCCAGCGGCGAGAGTGCACCCCTGAAGATCGGGATCCCCGCTTACGAACCAAATCCCGGTAAGTACACCATTACAGTGAACACCCCCAAGGGCGGTACCATCATCCCCAACCGCACCAGCGCCAATGAGGGCGATGAGATCATCGTTACCGTAACGCCCGATGATGGTTATCAGATGGTGGAAGGCTCTCTGACCTACACGCTGGCGATAGAAAACGGTAAGACGGTGAAGATCACCAACAACCGCTTTACCATGCCCGAAGGTAATGTGACCATCAGTTGTCAGTGGGGGACAGCCGCGACGACCGCCAAGGGCATCACCAGCTTCTCCATCAACGGCGTGGCCGGTGCGGTGAACAATACCACCAATACCATCACCATCACCATGCCCCGCGGCACAGATGTGACGAAGCTGACCCCGGTTATCGCCACAAACGGCGTCAAGTCTCTGACGCCCGGTAACGGCGTAACGGTGGACTTCACCAATGCCGTGACCTACACCGCCGCCATGGAGGATGGCAGCAGCAAGACCTATACTGTCACGGTCTACGTGGACAAGGGGACGCTGGCCGATCAGTTCTGGGATAAGCTGACGGATTTCGCCACCCAAGTTCCCTGGTGGCAGTATGCCGAAAAGCAGCAGAGCACCAGCAAGTATCCCAAGTATTGGTAAGTAGATGGCTCCCGACCCCACAGACACCCTGAAATACCAATCGCAAAACGAACAAAAGAGCAGCCATTCCTAGGAATGGCTGCTCTTTCTCTGTAATGACTCAGGCACGGGCGTGATGGGCGTTGGCCTCCCCGTGTGCCTGAACCCCGCCTACCCCCACGGCATGACACTATGGGGCTCTGAAGGGGCTGAGTGCGCCTGCGAAGGCAATTGCTATACGCCGCGCGACTCACGAAACGTAAATACGCATTTGATGTGTCAGAGCAGGGATGCCAGTTAAGCATTGAGCCAGTTGTCGAGAATAGGCCGCACCGGTTGAATAAATGAAGGAAGACCACTTGCCGAAAACAGCAGGTAGCCTTCCCTTAGATAGAGAGTGATTTCCTTGGAATTTGTCCTTCCGAACGTATTGACAATATACTCGATTATGCTACGCTGGGATTAGGGGGTTAGGTGCGGGCGAGGAGCAGTGTCCCTGCCTGAGCTTTGTCTGCGAAAGCTGCTGTGGTTACTGCGGAGCTACAGTGGATGTGGAGTCCGAGTTGCTTACTTGCTCAGGTCGCCTTGCGAGTCCCAAATCACCATCGGTGTATTCGTCAAGGATAGTAGATATTTCATCATCAATACGTATGACTGTCAGCGAAACATAGTGCAGCTTCGCTCGCCAATCTTGCCTGCGCAAAGTATGCTTCAACTCCTCAAATGCCTTTTCGCTGTTCAGGATGATGATCGTGTGAATCCTTGGGATATTCTTATCGTTCTGCAAACCGAGGATCACATCTGAAGCAAGTATGTCGTGCCCGGTAAAGTAGTAGAAAAACCATCCTTCATCGCCTTTTTCGTTGACTAAAAAATGATGCATGTTCTCATAGTTCGTATCTAGACCGCGGCTACGCGGAGAGTGTTTTGACGAATATGGCATGAGGAGGGTTGTTTCAAATATCTTGTCTATAAAAGATATGATGCGAGTGCCGTAGTAGAGTAGCTGCCAACTCTGAATCAGTTCGATTACTTCGCGTGTGTCTCTTATATACTTCGCCAAGTCAATGTCCAGCCCTAATCTATATGCAACCAGATTCCATTCAGGCTTTGACTTAACGTTCTCGGTTCTTAAAAATCGAGAAAACAAACTGGGGGATAGCTCATATTTTGTTGCAATATCCACCTGCGATACCTTGGGGTTCTGTTGTAAAAATACGTTGATTACATTTTTGACTAAGTTTGTGTCCCTAGGAAACCTATCTCTGCTTCCTGTGAGTGCCATTGTCTTTACATAGTAACCTTCGAATTCGTACAGGTCGTTTGCCTTATTTACCTTTTCGCTCACATGAACACCTCCCGTCATTAAATAATAGTACCATTTGAATAAAAAAAAGTCAAGCATGCGGCTTGATAAATAAATCTGTTGAGATAACGCGCCTGTGTTTAGACGATTGATGCACTAATATAAATGGTTATGTTTATTTTTTTGAACCATACTGTTGACTTTTGTAAATATATATGTTAATCTAAAAGTGCAAAAAGTCGCGGCGGCACAGCGGGGTTCACGACTTTTGAGAAATCTAGACTTCTAGGATTGATGCAAAAAAAGAAGGGAGGCGAATTATTACCCAGGATGCGGCATACAGTACGGGTCGGCTCGCCCGGAATCAACGCCTGTGGAGACGGATTTCTGTCGTTGAAGCAGGAAGCTACTCTGCAGCAGGGCCATATAAAAAGGCTGCCCCCATTTGCAGATGGGGGCAGCCATCCAAGCACACCGTGGTAGGGTCCATGATGCACCTGTAGGACAATATGTATTGTATCATGAATCCTCCGCAAAATCAACAACACAGTTTTAAGGAGGAAAAGATGGGGATGTTACTTTCACGCGCCGAGGCGGCAGCGTATCTTGGCATCAGCGCAAAATTGCTCGACGGTTTCCGCAAGGATGGCAAAATCTCTTATGTTCAGCGGGTTCCCGGCGGCAAGGTCTTTCTCAGCAAGGAGGAATTGCGTCAGTTCAGGGCAATGTACACGCGCCCTGTGCCCCGCGCATCCACCGCCTTTGCTCCCGCTTTTCGCGGCGAGGTACCTGAACGAGGGTGTCGCTGATGGGACGCAGCAAAAAACCTAAATATGGCACTGTCACTCGCAAGGGAAGAAAGTATTTTCGAACACGCATTACCATTCAGGACGGGACACGAGTTACGCTCTACGGCCGCACCGAGAGTGAAGTAGATCAAAAGGTCGCAGAATTGCGGGCAAAAGTCGCGCGAGAAGCTCTTGAACGGGACTGCCCCACTGTTGCGCAATATGCACAGCTGTGTCTAGAGAACAGATCCCCGTTTATCGCACTCAGCACATTTGACAATTATGCACAAACTATCAAAAAACATATCGTAGAGCCGCTGGGCGACAAACTCATGTGTGACGTAACGCGCGATGACATACTCGCCGCAGTGCGACGCTCTGCCGTATTGTCAGAGTCTACTTATGGTGCGGTTCAGATGTTCTACAAAAGTATTTTTGGCGAGGCTGTCAAAAACGGAATTATTTCGGAAAATCCCGCACTTGTCCTTCCTGCAAAGGGTGGGAAAGCACCGACAAAGGCTAGAAAGTCGCTGACAGACGAGGAAGTGCAGATCCTTTTGAACGCTGTTAAGGGATTGCCGCCGTACACTTTCATTTTGCTTGCGCTGTACACTGGACTCAGGCGGGAGGAAATCCTTGCCTTGCCTTGCGGTGGGATAGCGTGGATCTTGACTCAAAAACGCCCTCACTTACTGTGCGCGAGGCGTGGCACGTCCATAAGAATCGCCCTTATATCACCGAAAGATTGAAGAGTAGGGCGGCTTATCGAACTGTACCTATCCCCTCGGAATTGGCGCAATACTTGAAAGAGAAAGAGAATACGGCCAATTCCGAGTACGTGGTTTGCAACCGCAATGGCGGCCTGTTGTCGGGCTCGCAATATAGCCGCCTGTGGAAATATGTTACCACGCGCAGTACGAAGCCGCGCGAATATACGCGCATTGCGCCAGACGGAACCAAGACGAAACATCGGGTTGTTCCCACTTTGGGCGAAAGGGCTGCACACAACAGTCATGTGATTTATTCTATTGACTTTCGCGTTACACCGCACATGCTGCGGCACACGTATATCACCAATCTGATTTATGCTGGTGTCGATCCCAAGACGGTGCAGTACTTAGCGGGGCACGAAAACTCGAAGATCACCATGGATATCTACGCTGAAGCCAAGTACAACAAGCCGGACGCTCTGGCAGCGCGTGTCAATTACGCATTCAACATTCCTAACCTGTAATATAAAAACAGGCGATTGCGAAAAGATGGGACAATTGAGGGGACAATTTTTCCCTTATAATCCCCAAATCCCTTGCAAATACAATGGTTTCTATCGTGGGAGCGCAAGAAGTACGGTCTGAAGGCCGCCCGTCGCGCACCTCAGTTCTCCAAGCGCTGATCGGACGCAAATTCACAACTCAAAAGCTCAAAAACCCCGGAAAATCCGCATTTTCCGGGGTTTTCTTATGCTCATTTTCATAAAATATGACTGATTTTCTCCATTCTTTCCTTTGACCATCGACCGTTTTGCAAAGCTTATTATACCACGCAAGCATAAGGCCTATGTTAAGCAAGAGGTCTTTGGGGTGATTGGAACAGCGAAAGACTGGCTTTTACTACCCGGTTGACAAAACGGACCACTTCCTCTTTGCTGTACTTGTCATAGCCCTCCACGACGACATGCATCAAACCGTTTGACAGATGGGTATACATCATTTCCAGCTCTGTCTCACTGGCTCCGGGCAGTTCTTTCCGCCAGTAAGCAATGCTGTCCGCCTTGGCCAGGGCAATCATCCGCATAAGGACGGTTGCGTTTGTATTCCCCAGAATTAGAATTCGACACGCCGTCTGATTCTGATCGACCATATCGTAGATGGCTTCGATCAGAGCCGTCACATCAAGCGAATTGACATAGCGAAGGGAGTTCTCAAATGTATCGATGAGCTCATTCTCAATGCTCTCCATCAGGGCAAAGCAATCGCTGTAATGGGCATAGAAGGTGGCACGGTTAAGCTGCGCCAGCGCGCAAACCTCCTTCACCGTAATTCTGTTTACAGGTTTTTCCTTCAGCAGCTTCAGAAAAGACTGCTTGAGCACCATTTGCGTATAGCGTTTCCTTGCATCCATCTTCTCCATATAGAGCCCCTCCAAAAAAGTTTACAAAGAAAAGCAACGCTTCGACAGAAAGTGTTGCTTTTCTTTCAGCTGTATGGCAAGTGCTGATTGTTTCTGTCTTTCTCCTCAAGTATACTGTACTTGTGAAAGATAATCAACACTTGTATGCTTATTTGAGGAGGCTTTTTTAATGTATGATAAATATCTTGTTACAGGTGCCACCGGCTTCCTTGGCAGAGCTGTTGTAGAAGCGCTGGTACGCCGCGGCACACGAGTGTATGCGCTTGTGCTGCATGATGACCCCTATATCAATTTGCTCCCCAAAGAAGTCCATACCGTCATCGGTGATGTGTGTGTGAAAAACTCACTGACAGACTTCTTCGCGGATGCGGACAGCCGTACCTGTGTGATTCACTGCGCCGGTATCGTCTCTGTCGCGTCCAGACCCGGTTCGAAGCTCTATCAGGTCAATGTAGGTGGGACATGGAGCGTTCTCCGGCAATGTATGGAGCGTAATGTGGGCAAAATGGTCTATGTTAGTTCCGTCCATGCCATACCGGAAAAGCCAAAGGGCTGCACCATTACGGAGGATTGCGAATTCTCCCCGGGGCTTGTGGACGGAGATTACGCCAAGAGCAAGGCAACCGCAACAGAGCTTGTCTTCAATGCGGCAGAGCGCGGGCTGAATGCCAGCATTGTCTTCCCCTCCGGTATCATCGGGCCGGGCGATATACAGGGAGGGAGCTTCACCTCAATGGCGAAATCCTTTCTTGCCGGGAAGCTGCCCTTTGCCGTTTGCGGCGGATATGACTTCGTGGATGTGCGGGATGTGGCAAAAGGCATTCTCGCCTGTTCCGAAAACGGAGAGCCCGGCAAAGGATACATTTTGTCCGGCCACTATGTCACCATTCGCAAGATGCTCCAGCTCGTGGGGAAGGCTGCAAAGCTGAAGTATCGCCCCATCTGCCTGCCACTGGGGCTTGCAAGGCTGGCGGCTCCATACTATGAACGTCGAAGCACGAAGGAGCGAAAGCCGCTGTTTTTCACCCCTTATTCCGTTGCTGTTCTTGCCTCAAACGGGCAATTCAGTCATGCTGCAGCATCGGAATGCTTTGCGTATCATCCGCGCCCGCTGGAGGAGACCTTGCGGGACATGACAGCCTGGCTTTTGGGGCAGAGGAGAACGGACGAAGTGTAACCTCACCTCAACAAAAAGCACCTTTAGGGGCGCGGGCAAATAGCCCCGCGCCCCATTCGCTGTCTTCCCAGAAAAAGACGGCTGTTCCTCAAAAGAACAGCCGTCCCGTTTTTTTCTGCTGATATGTATCTGAAATCAGACCACAAACAGGTACAGGAGATATCTACAAGTCTGTTTGTCAGCCCATATCGGCGGATAGAGCCTTGCTGATTTGGGCTTGCAGTGCCTCCGCCTGCTTCTTTTCCGTGATCGCACCCACGATGGGGTCGCCCACGATGTTGCCGTTCCTGTCAACCACATAGGTGGTGGGATAGGCAAAGATATTGGTGGTGAACTTTCCCGCCTCACCGTCGGAAGCAAAATACACGTTCTGATAGGTCGCGCCCTTCTTGGCAAGTACATCCTTGGCCTCGGAAATGGCCGTCTCGTTGCCGTCCAGCGTGAAGGTGTTGACGCCGATGAGGGCGCCGCCCTTCTCCGCAAGCTCCTTGTTCAGCGCGTCCAGCTCGGCAAGCTCCCCTACGCAGGGGTTACAGGTGGTAAACCAAAAATTCACAACGGTGACGGCGTTTTTGGCGAACAGCTCGCTGCTCTTCACCGTGTTACCGTCCAGATCCTTGCCCTCAAAGGCGGGAAACTTCTGCATACTGCCATCGTCAGGCGGCGTGGTCATATCGCTGCCCGCCGGGACGCTCGTATTGTCATCACTATCAGGCGTCTCTGACAGCCAGGGATACTTCGTCTCCAGCTCCGCCCGCTGGTTCTCAATATCCTTGATCTTGGTGGCCTCGCCGGTGAGCAGCGTCAGCTCCTCCTCGGTGAACTGATCCTTGGCGTTCTCGATGGTCTTGAGCAGAAAATCGCCGTAGTTGCCGCCGTCCTCTATCATGGCCATGCCCTTATCGGCTGCCATAAAGACCTTTTCCCAAAGAGCTGTGTTTTCCGACAGGATGGCATTTTCCTGCGCCATCAGCTGCTCGTACAGCGCTTTTGCCTCTTCACTGCCATCCTTGCCGTCCGTGTCCTCCGCGGGCTTTGTGCCACAGGCGACCATACCGGCGGCCAGCACCAGCGCCAGCAGCAGTGTGATGATTTTCTTTACGTTCATTTTGTTTCCTCCGTTTTTAATGTATTTGCAGGTTCTACAGATTCTTTTTTGCCGTCTCCAAAGCCGTAGCGGAAACTGACGGCGTTGGTGGGACAGGCGCGGATGCACATCCCACAGCGGATGCACTCGGTATGGTTGGGCGTTTTTGTCACGTCCACATCCATTTTGCAGGCCTTGGCGCATTTTCCGCAGGAGACGCATTTGTTCCTATCCACCTTCATCTGGAACAGGGACACCCTGTTAAACAGCGCGTAAAACGCACCCAGCGGGCACAGCCACTTGCAGAAGGGCCGGTAAAATACGATACTCAGCACGATCACTGCCAGCAGGATGCTGAATTTCCAGGTAAACAGGCTGCCCAGCGCCGCCCGGATGCCGGAATTGGCAAGGGACAGTGGGATGGCCCCCTCCAGCACGCCCTGGGGGCAGAGATACTTACAGAAGAAGGGGTCACCCATGCCTACGTCGTTGACGAGAAACGCCGGCAGCAGGAAGACCATCACCAGCAGCACGGCGTACTTGAGGTACGTCAGGGGCTTGAGCTTTTTTGTTGAGAGCTTCTTCGTGGGGATCTTATGCAGCAGCTCCTGAAACCAGCCGAAGGGACACAGGAAGCCACAGATGAAGCGCCCCAGCAGTACTCCCAGCAGAATGAGAAAGCCGGTGATATAATAGGAGAAGCTGAACTTGGAGGACCCCACCACCGCCTGAAACGCCCCGATGGGACAGGCGCCGGAGGCTGCCGGGCAGGAGTAGCAGTTCAGCCCCGGCACGCAGACGGTCTTGCCCGCGCCCTGATACAAGCCGCCCTTGAGAAAGTTCGGCAGGTGCAGGTTGGTCAATAAGGCCGCCCCTGCCTGTATCCAGCCCCGAAAACGGGCCAAAAGATGGGACGCGCCCGAAGTATTCTTCTTATCCAATGCCCACACACTCCAGACATAATTTGATCGCTTTGCTCAGCACCGTGGCGGCCTCGCCCCGCCAGACACCGAAGCACAGCATGGCGGCTCCCGCCAGCAGCAGCGTGACCTGCGCTGCTGCCTTCTTCCTGTGACTCATTTTGATCACCCTTTCCTGTTTCTGTGGCCTATCATAGCGCAGGCGGGTTAAAATCTCTGTTAAGAACAGAAATTTAACACAAATCTTATCCGGCTCTGCTATAATAGGAGACAACCTGTTCATTAAGGAGACGACTATGCACCTTTTGATTGTAGAGGACGAGCGCACCCTGTGCGACACCGTCGCCCGCAGCCTGCGGCGGTCGGCCTACAGCGTGGATTGCTGCTACGACGGCGAGAAGGCGCTGGAGCTGCTGGAAACGGAGCGGTACGATCTGGTGCTGCTGGATCTGAACCTGCCGAAAAAGGACGGAATGACGGTGCTGCGCACCCTGCGGCAGACCGACAGAGAGACACCTGTGCTGATCCTCTCGGCTCGCGGCGAGGTGGAGGATAAGGTGACGGGTCTGGATGCCGGCGCCAATGACTATCTGGCGAAGCCCTTCCATCTGGCGGAGCTGGAGGCGCGCATCCGCAGCCTGACCCTGAGGCAGTTTACCCAGCAGGATGTGGTGCTGCGCTGCGGGCAGCTCACCTTTGATGCCCGTGCGCGGGCAGTTTCCGCCAACGGGCAGCCCCTGACGCTGACCCGCAAGGAGACGGGGATCCTGGAATACCTGATGGCGCATCAGGGGCGGCCTGTGAGTCAGGAGGAGCTGATGGATCACGTCTGGGACAACAGCGTGGACAATTTCAGCAACTCCATCCGGGTACACATTTCCGCTCTGCGGAAAAAGCTGCGGGCGGCGCTGGGCTATGACCCCGTCCGCAACCGCATCGGCGAGGGATATTTGATTGAGGAGGAGCAGGCATGAAAAAGCTGTCTCTGCAATGGCGGATCACTCTGATGACAGCCTTGCTCATCTGCTCCACCTGCATGGCGATGAACTGGCTGATTGGCTGCTCCGGCCGGCACTATATGGACTCCATTGGTGCCAACCTCTCCACCGCCATCGATCCCTCGGAGGGGGCGGTGGAATACTTCGACCCCAGCCGGGAGGGGCTTGACCCCAACCTGACCATTGTGATCTATGGGGCCCAGAACTCCTTCACCGCCACCAACTGGTACATCACGGCGGTGGTAACGCTGCTCAGCGGCATCCTCGCCTATTTTGTCAGCGGACGCGCCCTCAAGCCTCTGCGCAGCTTTGCCTCGCAGGTCGAGCAGGTGCAGATGAGCAACCTGGCAGACATGAAGATCAACGAGGACGTATTGCCGGAGTTCCGCCAGTTCAGCCATTCCTTCAATCAGATGCTTGAACGGCTGAACAACGCCTTTGCCGCCCAGCGGCAGTTCACTGGCAACGCTGCCCACGAGCTGCGCACGCCGCTTGCGCTGATGCAGGCGCAGCTGGAACTGTTCTCCGCAGAGCACCCCGACATACTGCCGGAAACAGCAGCATTTCTTTCTTTGTTGCGGGAGCAGACGGAGCGGCTGACGCAGATGACAAAAACACTGCTGGAAATGAGCAGCCTGCAGCAGGTGGCGCGGAACGAACGGATTCAGCTTGCGCCCATGGTCGAGGAGATCTTCACAGACCTCGCGCCGCTGGCAGATAAGCGCGGCATCACGCTGACGGCGGATGGCGACGGCGTCATGACCGGCAGCGACGCGCTGATCTACCGGCTGCTCTTCAACCTGACGGAAAACGCCGTCAAATACAATCGCCCAGGCGGCTCGGTGCGGGTCTGCGTCACACAGGAGCCGGAAAAGCTCCGGATCCGTGTCTCCGACACCGGCTGCGGTATCCCGGAGGAGTATCAGCAGAGCATCTTCCAGCCCTTTTTCCGGGTAGACAGATCCCGTAACCGGGAGTACGGCGGTGCGGGGCTGGGACTTTCTCTGGTGTGGGAGATCGCCGACCTCCACGGCGGCTGCGTATGGGTGGAGGCAAGCTCGGAGAAGGGTTCCACCATTGCGGTAGAGCTGCCGGTGCAATAAATTGTGTGCGAACCTCCGATGCACTGCCTGTATGGGCAGGATCTAAAGCATTCTATAAAATACCGGGATGGTTTTCGTCTTCTTTCCTGATTCCAATCCCCTGCAAACGAAGAGCCTATGTTGGCGCCTAACCTTGGTGCCAACATGGGTTCTTTTCTCTCCATGTTTCCATATTCTAATCGTAAAGGCACTCAAAAAGTATGTTAATTCCAAGGAGGTGCGGGAGGAAAAGAAGGCTGTCGCCAAATCCCCGGGCGAGGCATTGAAGGAAAACCGTATCCGCTGCCAGATGACGCAGGAGTTTGTGGCGGAAACGCTGTGTGTCAGCCGCCAGTCCGTTTCCACGTGGGAGAACGGCTTCAGCGACCCCAACACCTCCAATTTGATTGCCCTTGCAAAGCTCTATAAAATCTCTCCGGAGCAACTGCTGGAATATGCGGCGGGGATGCCGGATGGCGAAAGCAATATACCGCCATATGCCTGCTGTGCTCCTTCCTCCGCCGCCCCTGTGCCCGTACAGGGGCGGCCCCCTTTTGCCCTTTTGGCAACACGGGCGGCTCTGCCCCGGCTGTCATTCTCAACACAAAGTTTTTACGTCACATGTTTCTTTTTGTGTTAAAATGGCAGTGAGCTTACCGGATTGCAGTTTCATTTTGCCGGGAAGCTGACTCTGACACAAAGGATGGTTACGCCGATATGACAGCCTCTTCGTCTCTCCCGTTTCATGAAAGCCCGTACCGCTACTTTGTCATGCGGAATCTGTACGAGTCCGCTGTAAAGCAGCTTGTGCTGAAGCTTGAGATTTTGAACAGTGAATTCAATACGCTGTATGCACGAAACCCCATCCATCATATTGAAAGCCGGGTCAAATCCTCGGAAAGCATCGCCGCCAAGCTCCAGAGAAAGGGATCTCCAGTTACGCTTGAAGCTGCGGCGCGGGATATCAACGACATTGCGGGCGTCCGCGTCGTCTGCAATTACATCGATGATGTCTACCGAGTCGCCGGGATGCTGGAGCGGCAGGAGGATCTGGAGATCGTCAAGCGGCAGGATTATATCAAAACGCCGAACTATAACGG
>OHNQ01000071.1_pt1 | contig 68975 bp, 66 predicted proteins | sample 1569621 | NCBI WGS metagenome assembly OHNQ01 (sample SAMEA3879516, study PRJEB24766) | human gut metagenome | biome: human-associated habitat; feature: feces | place: USA | collected 1985/1987
GCTATTTTTCTAAAGTTTTTCTAAATACTCTATACCTCCTTCTTGAACACGGTTTACAGTTCTACCCATCACATATGTATCGGTGTGACACATATGTATCAATTTAGTTTTATAAAAATAAATTGCACAAATGGAAATATTGATTTATCTTTGTATCCAGTTTGCTTTATGGACATTTATCTTAGTAAACGGTCATAATGGCAGTATTCTAGTAAGAATTTAAGATATATATGAATATGAGAGATCGTATTTTAAAAATAATGGAACGTGAAGGACTTACCCCTTCTAAATTTGCCGAATCGATCGGTATACAGCGTTCGGCAATGTCACATATTATATCTGGGAGAAATAATCCGAGTTTGGATGTTCTGCTAAAAATACTGGAACGGTTCACTTATGTTGATTCTGACTGGCTATTGTTTGGCAAAGGCGAAATGATCCGAGAACATGTGTTAACTGAACCTAATTTGTTTACAAATATGCTTGAAAATCGTCCCAATGTACAAGTTGTTGCCGAAAATCGCAAGGAAATTGGGGTTGAGACACCTGTAAACATCCAGAAACAACCTGTTGTAGAGCAAGTTATATGCCAAGAAAAGCCTTCTAAAAATGTTAGTAAAATAATGATATTTTACTCCGACAATACGTTTGATACTTTCGTCCCTGAAAAAAACAAGAAAGACTAAGGTAAACTGTTCGGTATATACGTTATATTCATGTATCTTTGCGGATAAATTGAGTAATCGTGTATATGAAGAAGTACATCTTAGACATGAAGGTGACTGAAAACTGTCACCTTCATAAAAATTATTGCCTGCTAAAGTTAACCTCGGATGGGAATCTTCCAGAGATGCTTCCCGGACAATTTGTAGAGGTTCATGTAGAAAACTCTCCTACAACATTCTTACGTCGTCCGATTTCTGTCAACTATGTAGATAAGTCTAAAAATGAGTTGTGGTTATTGATTCAACTTGTTGGTGATGGCACGAGAAAAATGGCAGAATTCCGTCCCGGTGATATTGTAAACATAATGCTACCACTGGGTAATAGTTTTACAATTCCTTCCAAGGAACAGGAGAACAAAAGACTTTTGCTGATTGGTGGTGGTGTTGGAACCGCTCCGATGTTATATCTAGGAGCTTGTTTAAAAGAAGCCGGTTTTGAGCCTACTTTTCTACTTGGAGCTCGTTCTAAGGATGATGTATTGCAATTAGATGAATTCCAGAGATTTGGTAAGGTTTATATCACAACCGAAGATGGTTCGCTAGGCGAGAAAGGGTATGTGACTAACCATACGATCCTTAAAGAGGTCCGATTTGACCAGATTTATACTTGTGGTCCTAAACCAATGATGGTGGCGGTAGCGAAATACGCAGGTGCGGAAGCTATTTCTTGCGAGGTTTCTCTTGAGAACACGATGGCTTGTGGCATAGGTGCTTGTTTGTGCTGCGTAGAGAAAAACAAGGAAGGTCATAATGTGTGTGTATGTACAGAAGGTCCCGTATTTAATATTGAGAAATTGTCATGGCTGAATTAAATGTAAACATTGGGAATTTACCGTTGAAAAATCCGGTAATGACAGCATCCGGCACGTTCGGATATGGTATAGAATATGCTGATTTCATGGATATTTCACGTTTGGGGGGTATTTTCGTGAAAGGTACCACTATCCAACCTCGTGAAGGTAATGATTATCCAAGAATGGCGGAGAGTCCTTCCGGAATGTTGAATGCCGTGGGATTACAGAATAAAGGTGTAGACTATTTCATCGAGCATATTTACCCGACGATAAAAGACATAAACAATAATATACTGGTGAATGTATCCGGTTCAACTATTTCCGATTATGTTGCCACGGCAGAAAAAATCAACGCTTTGGATCATATCCCGGCAATCGAACTGAATATTTCTTGTCCTAACGTGAAAGAAGGTGGTATGGCTTTCGGAACAAGTTGTGTTTCAGCGGCTGAGGTTGTCAAGGAAGTTCGGCAATCTATCAGATGGCTTTTGCTACTTTTAATGCACAATATGCGTATTCATTCATCTTTTAATCGCCTAAGTGGAACCTCAAACTGTTCTACCATTTGGTACATAGGTTCTTTCCCCTCAAGGAAGTCTTGATAGTCTGGATACTCTTCGTAAAGCTTCAGCTTTTGAAGGACTTCCCGCGCCGTTTTAGCGCCTACACTCCGACTCCAGCCAGCAAAACCTATTGAATAGTTAATTGTTTCGGGCTTAAATGGCCACGGCCTTTTTACTTCTCGCCGCAAATGAATTTTCCCATTCTCCAATTTTGTTGTAATGTTTGCCCCCTCCAGTGCGGCTATAAATTCTTTCATTGTTGGCGAAACATGATTGTCCCATGTCTGCCCAGCCGCCCTCTGTTTTGACGGTTACGGACAAATCACTTAAAAAATATTGCACTGCTATTATGCACCACTGTAACGAGAACGCATTGTATACTCCGTTCCGTTTCGTGTTAGTAGGAAACCAATGGGACTGCCTTGATAAAGGCTGTCAATCCACCGCTGATCGGCACTCCCGATGGGGCTGATGACCCCTTCATATTGAAAGGAAACATCTATTTCCACAATCCAAGTATCTTTGCTGATTTCAGATGGTCTAAGTACGTATATATCCGCGCTTTCTCTGTCCATATCAGTCGTTGGCAGTAGGCGCACTTTGAGATCCCTGTACTCCGTAATCGTAAATGTTCGAGCATCGGAAGGAGTCATCAAGTCGTCGAGGAACGATTTTGCTAATTCGACAGCAGCTTCCTCGGGATAGGTAGTGCTTTCTTCAGAATCTAAGGCTCTCTTTCCGCTTACATAAACGTACAGTTTTGTATTCTCGATGGGAATGGAATACGGCGTTTTAGGTTGAGGATCACTGACGGGTACTTGAGGCAGCGGGACATTGGCAGGCATCTGAATTCTGCGCAACACAAGCAATGCAACTAGCGCACACAGCACTGCAGCAACCATCCAGTGGATATGCTTTCTGCGTATATATTGAGCGAATTTACCATCGTGTGCCATTTGCTAACCTCCTTACCTGTTTCTTCCTACCTTCAGAAACGTGATGACCTAGCGATCTCTTTTTTAGTCGATTCCCCTCACATTCATAAAGCGGTAGTTTTAAGCCCACCGCAAAGGACTGCCTTGCGGTGTAAAGAATACTGTGGATTGGATTTCTTTTCTGCACCTCATTATAATACAATAATACAAACCGCGCGGAAGTAAAAGGGGATAAATACAAACAAGCCATTTATTTTCCGCCAAGGCTTTCACTACTTGTTTTGTAAACACACGAACACAAGCAATTAGGCTGAATATTTCATATGTCACCTCCCTACTGATATGCCAACGTGGATGCTCTATTAGTATAGTTGATTTAACATGGCCGATTATTACAACATTTCCCAATTAATTGAAATTTGTCCTGGTTCTCCTGCCCAGATGTCTCTATCAGAGTCAGGCTCTCCTTGGGCGAATATCCCTACAGCACCGAGTGCAGGGTGTGTCCATCTGACACGGAAGAAGATTTGGTTGCTGTTGTCCCGAGTGTGCTACCTGCAACACAGATATTTTTATTGTAACATGGACTGTTGCGCTTTGCAACGAGGGGGTTTGTTAAGTGCCAAGTCAGATTCTTGGCATACCCCGTGTGCTGGTGACCTCGCGGACGCTGCCGCCGCGCAGCTTGTTATACTCCTCGCGAGTCATGTCCACGTCTGCCGCCAGCAGATGGTTGGTGATGTTGTGCTCCACGGTCAGGTTGAACAGCAGCTTGGACATGCGGTTTGCGAACACGCCCAGCGTTCCCTTCAGCACGTCAGCCACTGCGTGGGGCAGGAACGCTCCGGCGTTCTGCACCTTCAGGTAGCCGTCATAGAACCGAACGGCCTTTTCTACGAACTCACTTTGGCTGCCGCAGTTAGCCAGTGGCGCGTTTATTTCTATCATTTTCTTTGCTTCCGGCGTAAGCCAGAAAGCGTACTTTTTCTCCTTGAATTTTTACCGTGACCCCGCAGTTTTTCCCGTAACTGCCGTCACTCCTGCCATACGGAAGGCAAAGGATACTCAGTACGGAGCTATCCTGCGTCATATCTCAAGCATCCCTTGCGATCCTGCGCTGGCGGCTTTTTTGTTCTTGCGTGGGTATAGATATCCGGCGTGGCGGAGAGCTGGCTGTGGCCGAGGATACCCGCTACCGTTGCCATATCCGCACCGCCCGCGATCATCAGGCTGGCAGCGGTGTGGCGCAGGCTGTGGATATTGAGCTGCTCTCGGTCAATGTCCCGCCATTGCAGGGCGCAGCACTCGCCCCGCCGCATCCCCGTGGCAATGATAAGCTTGAAGTATGTCTCATACTTGATGCTCTCATTTTCCAGTGCAGCGATGATTTTCTGCGCCGTTTCTTCGTCGGCAATCTTTTTCCCTGTTTTCTTACCTGCGTAGCGCGACATGGAAGTGGTGACAGAACACCTATTTTCATGGAATATGTTTTCTGTTGTGAGCTACGAGTATCATTTATGGCCGATAGACTTGCATTACCGAGACTCGCTCTCGAGGAGGAAATAGACGTACCAATCACTGGAAATGTGCTTTCAGGCAATGGCTTTCCTGTTATGTCACGTTTTGGTTAACACAAGTCACTTTCCAACAATCCTTCCAACAGACGCCCCAAATCTACGCAAAACTTCTCGATACATATTAAAACACATTAACACGAGAAGATCCCCCAATCCCTTGCAGCACAGGGAATTGGGGGATCTTACTTGGCATGAATGGGTACACCGTAAACGCATCCACGCCATTTTGCAGAACTAACGCAGCGAATGTGTGTCCTTACGCAAAGTTCTTCCTATGGAACTTGTACGAACGCCATCCAAGTGATATACTTTTTGAAACGCCCCGGAAAGGACTGAGTGTATGGACCGCGCTGCCGACTTGTGGACCTTGGTCAGCAATTTAAAAAATGCCGCTTATGATGAACAGGTACATATTCTGCAAATGCTGGGCGATAAGCTTATCAATGATTGCCGCATCGAGGTCTTTGGCGTGACCATCGAGCCGCTGTGGGTAGAGGCCTATTGCTATGACGAAACGCATTTCCCCGACTACAATACCCATCGCAGCCGCAAGCAAAAAAACCGATTTGGACAGCTGTATTTCCATGAGCGAGGCTATGGCGGTGTGGATATTTGCTTATCAAATTCGGAGGATTTCTGCCTGTCCTTTCTGCTGAAGGCTACTCTCGCCAACGGGCACTTTCTGACGCAGACGCAGCTTCCGTGCGTGTTGTTGAGCACCGGCAAAACGAAAGCGGACTTCGAGCATCTGGAGGACATACTCCACCCTGCGAACGCCCGTCACACCATCTGCCACACGACCCGTGTGAACTTGACCAAGCCCTGTTACAGCGACGCCCCGCTGACCTCATTTGCGCTGGACGCAATTCCCGAGTATGATTTCCGGTTCGCCCGGAAAAACCTTCGAGAGAATGTACGGGCGTACCTGCTGGCCTATATGGCCGCACATCCGGACTGTACCGAACAAGAATGCAGGGAAAAGTGCCGCCGTGTGTTCGGATGGGTGCCCGACCTGGTGCGGACATGGGTGCACAACTGATGCGCAGCTTGTTATTGCTCCGGCTGCCGCAGGAACAGCACACCCAGGGTGCCGGGGCCGCAGTGTGAGGACACAGTACAGCCAGCCTGGGTGACGAATACCTCCTGAAAGGGTGCCAACTCCCGTACCAGCTTCGTCAGTTCCTGTAGGGTGTTCTCCGCCACCTCGCCGGAGTGGGTGATGAAAGCGTAATCAGCCACAACTGTCTTATCCGCCAACCGTTCGGTGATATACTGGCGGTACACCTTTTCCATGGCGCCGCGGTACTTTTTGCAGACTGCCAGCTTGCCCTCCCGCATTTCAAGACAGGGCTTCAGCTTCAGCATATTGGCGCCCAGCGCCGTCACGCCGCTGCAGCGGCCGCCCTTCCACATAAACTCCAGTGTGTCCAGTACGAAGCTGGTGTCGCTGCAGGGTGTCAGGCGGCGCAGCTCCGCGGCGATGTCCGCAGCCGTCATACCGCTGTCCCGTAGCTTGGCCCCCTGTAGTGCCAGCAACCCGCCGCCGGTGGAGAGCTGGCGGCTGTCCACCACGTGGATCTGTCCCTGGCCCGTCAGCTCCTGTGCCGCCAGTACCGCGTTCTGGCAGGTGCAGGACAGTTCCGAGCTGATGTCGATGTGGACGATGTCATAGCCCTCCGCCAAAAGCGGGGAGAAAAATGCCTTGAACGCTTCTGGACTGATCGCTGTTGTTTTGGGCAGGGTGCCGTTCCGGCGGTAATCGGTGTACAGCTCCGCCGAGGTGTAGTTTCCGTCATCAGGGAAGACACGCCCGCCACTCTGGATAGTCAGGGGTATGGTGCGGATATGGAAGCGCTCCAGCAGCTGGGGCGTCAGGTCACAGGTGCTGTCGTAGGTGATGCAGACAGGTCTGGGCATGGGGTGTTCCTCCTATTTTTCCTATGGTAACGGCAGTATACCGAAGAAACCTCAACGTAAGCTCAAAAAATCTCGATTTTTGAGAGCAGGTGTGATAAAATCCAAAAAAACACAAGGGAGGGACAGCCATGTTCCGCATTTTGGTGGCCGAGGACGATGACAACGCCAGATTTCTGATGTGCGAGGTGCTGCGGCGTGCCGGGTATGAGCCGTGCCCTGCGCGGGACGGTGTGGAGGCGCTGGAGGTGATGGAACACTACCAGTGCGATCTGGCGGTGGTGGATATCACTATGCCGCGGATGGACGGCATCACCTTCACCCAGACGCTGCGGGAGGGGAACTGCGATCTGCCGGTGCTGATGGTGACGGCCCGCGTGACCCAGGAGGACAAGCGCCGGGGGTTCCGGGCGGGGACGGATGACTATATGGTCAAGCCAGTGGACGAGGAGGAGATGCTTTGGCGTATCGAGGCCCTGCTGCGGCGGTATTGCAGCCGGGCAGACCGACGCTTGACGGTGGGCACCACGGTGCTGGACCGCGGCTCCCTGCAGGTCATCACTCCGCAGAGTATGTGGCAGCTGTCCGCTAAGGAGTTTTTGCTGCTGTATAAGCTGCTGTCTTACCCCCGGACACTTTTCACAAAACGGCAGCTTATCGACGACATATGGGATCTGGACAGTGATGTGGACGAGCACACTGTGGAGGTTTACATCTCCCGACTGCGAGAGAAATTCCGGGACAACCCGGACTTCGAGCTGCGGACGATTCGGGGATTTGGCTATATGGGGATGCCCCGGGAGGACGGCAATGGCCAGAAATAAGGTAAAAAAAGAAAAGCCGCCTGTCCGGCTGCTGGGCACCATGTTCCTGCTGGTGCTGGGGCTGGTGGCGGTGTATGTGGGGATGGCATTGGGGATATTTACACTGGTGCAGCGGCTGGTGCATCTGGAGGACGCCAGCTATACGCTGCTGTGGCCCATCCTCATCCTTTCGGTCAGCGCCATCCTGGGCGTACTGCTGGCCATATTCATTTTCCGTGGGTATCTGGCGCCGCTGTCACGGTTGATGCAGGCCACGCAGTCAGTGGCGGAGGGCGATTATACCGTGCGGGTGGATATGCGGGGCGCCCGGGGCGAGGTGGCGGAATATATCCGCAGCTTTAATAAAATGGCGGAGGAACTGTCCAGCATGGCGCTGCTGCGAATGGACTTTGTGAATACCTTTTCCCACGAGTTCAAAACGCCGCTTATCTCCATCCGGGGATTTGCCAAGCTGCTGCAAAACGACGACCTGACACCGGAGCAGCGGCGGACCTATACGGATACCGTGGTGCAGCAGTCCGAACGGCTGGCTGCCATGAGCACCCACGTTCTGGAACTGGCCCGGTACGAAAACACCGAGATCGTGTCCGACAAGACGCTGTACAGCCTGGATGAACAGCTCCGCCGGTGTGTGCGCCAGCAGGAGAGGGAGTGGCTGAAAAAGAGCCTGACCGTGGAGGGAGACCTGGATCCGGTGGACTATTACGGCAATGAGGAGCTGGTGGAGCACATCTGGTCTAACCTGCTCTCCAACGCTATCCGGTTTACGCCCGCCGGCGGGCAGATCACCGTGGTGCTGCGGCGGGGTGAGGGAGAGGTCACCGTGTCTGTCTCCGATACGGGTATCGGTATGGACGAGGAGACACAGCGGCACATTTTCGACAGGTTCTACCGGGCTGCGCCATACCCGGATGACCGGGGCAACGGCCTGGGCCTCTCCATTGTCCGCCGGGTGGTAACGCTGTGCGGCGGGAGGGTGACGGTGTTCTCCCGCCCTGGAAATGGCTCCACATTTACCGTGACGCTGCCCGCAGAGGAATAACGGTGCGATCCGCCGGATAGTGATGTGTATAAAAAGGCACCTTTGGTTAAACAAGCACCCGCCGCACAAAAGGGAACGACCGCCCATTCGGCGGTCGTTCCCTTTTATCGTGGGGAGGGACAGGCCCCCTGAAATGCCGGAAGCCCGGCCCGGCACAAGGCCGGACCGGGCCCCGGCGCTGGAGGGGACCAGCACCCTTCGCTGAGAGGTCCAGGAGGGGTAAACGCACAAAACGCGGGGGATGTCAGTACAGGGGAATTACGTTATCGCTGTGTTATGCTGTGTCAGCCGTTACTTGGCAGCCTTCTTGGCTTCCTTGGCGGCCTTGTCAGCCAGGTAGTACATACCGGGAGTGTTGTAGTACTCCTTCTGCAGGTCCTTCACCTGCTTGCACATCAGCAGCAGGCCGATCATGTTCAGGATGACGATAATAGCCATGAAGCCGTCGGTGATCATGTACATGGTGGTCACGTTGGAGAACGCGCAGGCGATGCCGATGAACAGGGGATACATAAACACCCAGATCTTGGAGAACTTACGGCCGAACAGGATCTCGGCCTGGATCTGGCCGAAGAAGCCGGCGGAAATGATCGTGGAGAACACGAACATGAACACCGTAATGGCGACGAAAATGGCGCCGAAGTTACCGAACACGGACTGGAAAGCAGCCAGGGCCAGCTGGCCGGAGCTCAGACCCTCCTGGGTCCACACGCCGGAGGCCAGAACAGCCAGGGCGGTGATGGTGCAGATAACGATGGTATCCATGAAGACTTCGAAGATACCGAACTGGGCCTGACGGATGGGGTGATCCGTATCGGCGGTGCAGTGACCGGCGATGGTGGAGCCTACGCCCGCCTCATTGGAGTACACGCCGCGGGCAGCGCCCCAACGGATAGCAGCCATGACGGTGGCGCCGGCGAAGCCGCCCACAGCGGCGCGGCCGGTGAAGGCATCCTGGAAGATCATGCCAAAAATAGCGGGGAGCTCGCCCACATGGGCGAAGATGATGACCAGAGCGCCCAGCACGTACAGGCAGGCCATCACGGGCACCAGGATGTCGGTGACGCTGGACACGCGCTTGAAGCCGCCGGCCAGGATAACGCCCACCAGAACGGCAATGATGATGCCGGTGACGGTCTGGTTTGCGCCGAAGACGTTGAACTGCTCAGCAGCGGAAACGCCCTGAGAGGCCAGGGAGGGGACCAGCTCGATCATGAAGAAGAAGGCGTAGCCGACGCCGAACACGACGCCGATCTTCTTGCCCAGACCGCGCAGGTAGTAGGCGGGGCCACCGACCCACTCGCCCACGTCGTTCTTACGACGGTACTTGATGCCCATCGCGACCTCGCAGTACTTGGTGCACATGCCGAAGATAGCCAGGATCCAGATCCAGAACACAGCGCCGGGGCCGCCCAGGGCGATAGCCACGGGCACGCCGACGATGTTGGAAGCGCCGACGGCGCAGGCCAGGGCCGCGAATGCGGCGGAGATGGGACGGACCTTGCCCTCTTCCTTCTTGGCGAACATCTTGCCGAAGGTCTGGCTCATGGCGTAGCCGAAGTGGCGGATCTGGGGGAAGCCCAGATAGATGGTCAGGAACAGACCGCCGCCGCCGATGAGGATCAAAATGGGAATGCCCCAGAACCAGTTACCAAAATCTTGAATAGCTTGCAGTATAACCATACTTTTCTCCTTTCACGCGAAACAATAGGTGATTTTCTCTGTGATTGCGCTTGTGCGTTTTGCGTTTTGTGCTTGGTGCGTTTTGTGCGTTTTGACAGGGTCTCTCAGCGTAGGGAGGGATAGCTCAGCTCAGCAGACGCTTCACCGCTTCATAGGTGATGTTGGGAACATTTTGGAACGTCTGCCGCATATCCACGCGCTCGGTGAGCATATGTCCGTCGCGGCCGAAGGTACCGATATTGACAACGGGGACGTCGATCTGACGGATCTTATCCACCGGGTGCGTGTATTTCACGCCGTATTGGGGCATGTTCGTCTCCAGCGCCTGGATAGCCAGGGTGTCGTCGCACACGGCCATAAAGCTGGAGTCGGAGATGTAGGGGTAGAACATACGGGTCTTGATCTGGCGCTGGGCCTCGGGCCGCACCACCTCGATAGCGCTCTCCACCGCGTCCAGCAGAGCCTTTTCCTTGGCCGTGCGGCCGGTCATCTCGATACGGGCGCTGAAGATGGAGCCGAAGAATACCACCACGGCGGGGGACTTGTCCTCAGACCACTTCCATGCCTCCTGCACCACACGCAGGCCGAACAGCCGCAGATCCAGCTCAGGATCGTCCTCATGCAGCTTCACGGTGAACTCGTGAATGGCCTTCTTGAATGCCTCGCCGTGTGCGGCGGCCAGCTCGTTGTAGAACTCGCTCCAGGTGTAGACACGGGTCTTCCAGGGCAGCTGATGGAAGTCCACCTTGCTCAGCTCGCAGAAGCGCTTGTACTGGGCATTCAGGTACTCCACCGTCTCGTCAAAGGCCTCCACAGCCATCTGCTTGCTCTTTTCCAGCACGATGGAAGGACTCCAGCCGTGGGTGAAGAAGTTGTAGTAACCGAAGGCCGTCAGCGCCGTCTGCACGGTGTAGGGGCCCTTGGTGTCCATCTGCTTCAGAGAGATGGGCGGAATGGCGACCTCACCCTGTGCGATATCACACAGGTCAGTGTTCAGGGACATCTTGCGCGTGATGTTGGCCAGCACCAGGTTGGGATCCAGCGCGCTGAAGGCCTGGCCCACATGGGCCTCCTTGCCGAACACGGCGAAGCAGGGCAGCAGCTTGCCGATGCTGCCGTAGTAGATGTAGCGGTTCTCGTCGCCGGGAGCGTAGTTGGTGGAGTAGTCCGCGTTGATGCACGCCACATACTCGAAGTGCTCCTTCTCCTTCAGCTCCTCCAACAGGTCCAGGGCGGTGATGATGCCCTTGGAGTTGTCCTCCTCGTCGCACTCGCCGATAGCCAGCAGGTTGCCGTCCAGCTCCTCGGGATGCTCAGAGAAGTACTGGATCAGGTACATATGGCCTGCCACACCGGACTTCATATCCAGCGCGCCGCGGCCGAACAGATACTCGCCGGACTCGATATCGTCAATGACCTCCTGGGGCAGCACGAACGTCTCGCGCAGCTTGGCGGGCAGCTCCTCGCAGCGGAACGCGTACTCGCGGATGGTGCCGAAATCGTCCACGCCCACGGTGTCGATGTGGCCGATGAGGATGACCGTGCGGTTGGAATTGCCCTTGGTGCCCTTCACATAGGCCAGCGTGCTGTGCCGCACCACAAAGTCGTTCTTGGTCTGGAAGCACTTGACCTGCTCGGGATGTGCCTGGAAGTAGGGCAGGGACATATAGAAGCCCTGTATATAGCGGGCCACGGCGCTCTCACCGCCCGGCTCCTTGTTGATGCTGGGGATGGCGACCATCTCTTCCGTCAACTGCTTGACCTTGTCAAAAGAATTTAATTTCATGTCTTAGCTCCTTTGTTATGCTGCGCGTATCAGTCGCGGTGATATCTCTCGATGCCGGCCATATAGGTGTTCAGTACCTGGATGTCCTTGATGTCGTTTTCGGGAATGTGGAAGATGTCGCGGTCGATGACCACCATGTCGGCGAACTTGCCGGCCTCGATGGTTCCCATCAGGTCCTGATCGCCGTTGGCGTAGGCCACGTTCTTGCTGTACATACACACCGCGTCATACACGGATACCTTCTCGTTGGGGTGATAGCCGCCCACGGGATAGCCGTCCATATCCTGACGGGTCACGGTGGCGTAGATGCCGATCCAGGGATTGAAGCTCTCCACCGGTGCGTCGGAGCCGCCGGCCATGATCAGTCCCGCGTCCAGATACGTCTTCCAGGGATAGCTCAGCACGGCGCGTTCCTTGCCTACGCGCTCCTCGATCCAGTGCAGGTCGGTCATCAGGAACGTGGGCTGGATATCCAGCACGATCGGCAGCTTCTTCATGCGCTCGATCAGCTCCGGCGTGGCCATCTGGGCGTGGATGATGCGGAAGGGGAGACGCTTGGCCTGCTCCTCCGGCGTCATGCCATCCTTCAGCCCCTGCTGCAGGCAGTACTCCACCGCGTCCAGAGTGACCTCCAGCGCTTTGTCACCGATGCAGTGGGTGGCGGGCTGCAAGCCGTGGCGGTATGCCTTGTACATTCTCTTGGCCAGGTCCTCGGGGCTGATGACCAGAATACCGGTGTTGCCGGGATCGTCCGCGTAGTCGGTGTACAGCTTGGCGGAACGGGAGCCCAGGGAGCCATCAGAGAAGCTCTTGAAGCTGCCCATCCGTGCGGCACGATAGGGATCATTCCGCTGCTCGGGTGTCAGGTTTTCCGGGTCGAACATGTAGTCCAGGCACACGGCCATACGCACCGGCAGCTCGCCGCGGTCGCTGCGGGCCACATAGTCGGCGAAGTCCTCGTCATAGTGCCAGATCTCCGCGGCGTAGGTGTGCATCATGGTCACGCCCAGGCTGGAGGCCAGCGCCAGACCCCTCTTCATGCACTTCTCGCGGGTGGCGGGCACCAGGAACGGGTCGGGGATCAGATTGTCGTAGATCTTGGAGGCCTGCTCACGGAAAATGCCGTTGGGATTGCCGTCGGCATCCAGCTCCACCAGGCCGCCGGGGCCGTACACGTAGCCGTTGGTAATGTTGGCCTTCTCCAGCGCCATGGTGTTGGCCACTGCTGTATGCAGGCACACGCGCTTGATGACGATGGGGTGATCGGTGCTGGCCTCGTCCAGGTCCAGACGGGTGGGCAGCCGGTCCTCGCAGTCCTTCCACTTGGACTGGTCAAAGTTGGAGCCCTTGATCCACTCGCCCTTGGGCGTCTCCGCCGCGCGGTCACGCAGCAGCTGCAGTGCCTCGGCGCGGGAGGTGGCGCCGCCCAGGTCCACCGTGGTATAAGTCTGGCAGAAAGCGAAGAAGTGCAGGTGGGAGTCGCCCATGCCGGGCAGCACAGTCTTGCCCTGCAGATCAATGCACTTCGCACAGTCAAAGCGCTCCAGCGCCTCTTCCTTTGTGCCCACATAGGCAAATTTGCCGTCCTTCAGCACCACTGCTTCCTTGCAGACGCCCGGCGCTTCCATCGTGTAGATCTTACCGTCATAAAACAACGTATCAGCTTTGACCTTCATTTTGTACACCTCTCCAATTTCAACGTAGTATTATTGTGATTTTGTACAGTTTTGCGTACGTAAGGTTTACCTTAGTTGCCATTATAACGGAAAATGGACCGGGTGGCAATTTGCCGCCTGTTCCCCCTGCGGAACAATTTGTGCAAATTATGTTTCCTGAACGGAACGTTTATTGACATATTTGACGTATTTTGCTATAATCGTTAAAAACCAGCGCAAAAATGAGCCTGAATTGATTTTGAGGAAATCACCTATGGACACTGCAAGAGAAAATATCACAAGAGAGGTCGGCAGCCGCATCCGCTACGCCCGCAAAAGCCGGGGTATGTCGATGGACGAGCTGGCTCAGGCCATCTACAAGACCCGTTCGGCCATCTCCAAGTACGAGAACGGACAGATCTCCGTGGATATTGCCACGCTTTACGACATCGCCAACGCCCTGAAGGTCAGCATCTATGATCTGCTGTACCGCAATACACCGGATATTGACCAGGAGTACAACGCGGAGGTGCCCGCCTTTTTCCGGGAGGTCTCCCAATTATATATGTACTTCTTCGACGGCCGGGTCAACCGCGCCCAGTGCACCGTGATCGATATATTCCCCACGGAGGAGAGCAGCACGGCCGAGGTGCTCATGTACATGAACATCAAGGACCTGGCCCACTACCGGGTCTGTGAGAGCACCTACCACGGCACCCTGACCCACTACGAGGCGTTCAGCGCCATGCTGTTCCAGAATGACGATATGCCCATGGACAAATACCAGATCGGCATTCCCCAGCCCTATATGGACGACGACCGGAAGTGGGTGCTGACCTATGGCATCTCCTGCCGCCCGCTGATGCCCTCCGCCGCCAAGCGCCTTCTCAGCAAAACACCGCTTTCCATCGACAAGGCGCTGGTCCAGGAGCTGAAGATATCCAAGGAGGATATCCGCCTGATGAAGCATTATAATATGTTCGTCATGGTGTAGCCGGCATCGCCTTCTGTATATGTATGAACAGTCTTACCCGAAAAGGACGCCCCGGCGTCCTTTTTCCATAGGGAAACGCGTTTTTTGAAAATATTTTCGGTTTTCCTGTCCGCATTTGCTCCGCTGCGCCGTTTACAGAGTGAAGACGCAGGACGGAGACACACTGCTGTCCGCACACAGCTACAGCGCAGAAGGGAGGAGGGCCTATGCTGCTCTATATCCAGACCATAGAGGATCCCCGGCAGACCCGGCAGTTCGAGGACATATACACCGCCTGCCGGGGCCGTCTGCTGGCGTTGGCCCGCCGGAAGCTCTGCGGCGGTGCGGAGGCCGAGGACGCGGTGCACCAGGCGTTTCTGGCGCTGGCGGAGCACTTTCCGCGGCTGTGCCGCCTGCCCCGCCCCCAGCTGGAGGCATATCTGGTGGTGGTCACGGAGCGTAAGTGTATCGACTGCCTGCGGCAGCAGGCCCGCCGTGACGGCGTGCCCTTTGACGAGAACACCGTTCTGGTCACGCCACCGCCTTGCGGCGACCCGGTGGCCGACGCTATGGGGCGCTTGCCGCCCCGCTGCCGCGAGGCGCTGCTGCTGCGCTACGGCTGCGGCTACAGCACCCGTGAGACGGCGTCCCTGCTGGAGCTGTCCTTTGCCGCGGCCCAGAAGCTTCTGCAGCGGGCCAAGGCCGCCCTGCGTACAGAACTGGAAAAGGAGGGCATATCTGTATGAGCATTCTGCTCAATGATGAAGCGCTGTGCTGCGGCGCGCGCCGACTGGCGGTGCAGCTGGCATCTGAGCTGCCGGAGACCGGCGCCCCGCCTTCGCCGGAGTTCACCCGGCGGATGGAGCCGGTGGTACAACAGGGCGCGCGGCGGCAGAGCCGCCGGAGAATGTGGCAGAGAACAGCGGCCGCGCTGGTGACGGTGTGCTTGTCCTGTGGGGTAATACTGGTGGCCAGTCCGGTGGCGCGGGCGGCGGTGAGCCGCTGGTTCGTGCAGATAACGGAGCTGGTGACAGCCTACCGCATCACCCCGGCGGACGCCGGGAACACGGTGCAGGACTACACCCCCACCGCCCCGCTGGGCTATGTCCTGTCGGGCGACTTTACCGGCAGGGAAAACGGCATCCGGGTCATGCGCTGGACGTCCTCACAGGGCGATCTGCTGTTTGAGGCCGTGCCCGTGACCGGCGACGAGCCCATCAGCGTGGAGCTGCGAAGCAACAGCACCGGCGGCCTCTCCTCCACGGAGACGGGGCAGCGTCCCACGGGCGGGGCGGGCGAGCCGGAGGACTACGAGACGGAGAATGTGACCGTACATGGCCTGTCCGCGCAGCTGTACCGCATATTGCCCGCGGAGGGCACTTCTCCGCAGGTGCAGCACGGCTGCGGCCTGTGGTTCTACCGGGGAAACGACCCCGTGCATTTCCATCAGGTGTCCATCCCGGAGGGCGCTGCGGCGCTGGTATGGGTGGACGAGCGAGCCAACTGCCTGTTCCTGCTGATCGGCGGTCAGTCCCGGCAGGAGCTGGTGTCCACGGCAGAGAGCATGTATGAGAGCGAAAGGAGCTAAGACCATGAAAAAAATCACCGTTATCGCGTGCCTGCTGGCGCTGCTGACGCTGAGCGCCTGCGGCGCACAGACGCTGCCCGCCGATGAAGGCGACGTGCCGCCGGTGGAGGGCATTTCCCAGACGCAGGAGGACGGGCAGACCGGCACGAAGGTGGTCTATATCCCCATGTGGATGCAGGACTACTCCGTGGTGTACTACGACGCCCACCTGAACCGCACTGTGGAAAGCGGCGGCGACCTGACCGAGGAGGAGATCAACAGCCGGGAGGACATCTTCCCGGAGGAGATGTACACCATAGCGGCGGAGCCCAACACCAAGGTGGAGTATGACCTCCACGGGTTTATCCAGAATATCTACTACCGGGGCGGCGACGGGGCGTATTATCTCGACCCGGCTACCGCCGCGGCCATGCAGCCCTGATGCGCTGAGTGCAAAGGCCCGCCCCGTAGGGGCGGGCCTTTTTGTGCCTCCTTATTGCTGCGCCAGTGCTGCGGCCACAAAGCCGCGGAACAGGGGGTGGGGCCGGTCCGGCCGGCTCTTGAACTCCGGGTGGAACTGGCAGCCCACGAACCACGGATGGTCCGCTATCTCCACCATCTCCACCAAACGGCCATCCGGCGACGTACCCGCCACCCGCAGGCCCACGGCCTCCAGCTCCGGCCGGAACACGTTGCTGCACTCATACCGGTGACGGTGGCGTTCCCATATCTCCCGCTGGCCATAGGCCTCCCGGGCCTTTGTTCCCTCCGCCAGCACGCAGGGATACTTGCCCAGCCGCATGGTGCCGCCCTTGGCGGTCACGCCCACCTGGTCCGGCATCAGGTCGATGACCGGATGTGCCGTCACGGCGCTGAACTCTGCGCTGTGGGCATCCGCCCACCCGGCTGCGTGCCGCGCAAATTCGATGACCGCGATCTGCATCCCCAGGCAGATGCCCAGATAGGGGATACCCTTCTCCCGCGCGTACTGTGCCGCCAGAATCATCCCCTCAATGCCCCGGTCACCGAAGCCGCCGGGCACCAATATGCCGCTGCACCCGCAGAGCGTTTCCGTGAGGTTTTCCGCCGTCAGGTGCTGTGAGTCCACCCACCGGATGTCCACCTGTGCGCCGCAGGCGGTGCCCGCGTGGAACAGGGACTCCGCTACGCTGAGATAGGCGTCGTGCAGCTCCGTGTATTTGCCCACCAGCGCGATGGTCACATGACGCTGCTCCGCCGCGTGTATCTGCGTCACCAGCTCTTGCCAGTGCCGCATATCCGGCTCGCCGACGCCCAGTCCCAGCATGCGGCACACCACCCGGCACAGCCCCTCCCGCTCCAGCAACAGGGGCACCTCATACAGGGTGGACGCCGTCAGGTTGGGGATGACGCAGTCCTCACTGACATTGCAGAACAGTGCGATCTTCTTCCGCATGTCCTCCGGCAGCGGGCTGTCGGTGCGGCACACCAGGATATCCGGCTGGATTCCCACGCTCAGCAGCTCCTTCACGGAGTGCTGTGTGGGCTTGCTCTTCAGCTCGCCGCTGCCGGGGATGGAGACCACCAGCGGCACGTGGATATACAGAACGTTTTCCCGTCCCTGCTCCGCCGCCACCTGACGGATGGCCTCCAGATACGGCTGGCTCTCGATGTCACCCACCGTGCCGCCGATCTCCGCGATGACCACGTCCGTCTGTCCGTCATCCATGGCGTACAACCGCCGCTTGATCTCGTCGGTCACATGGGGGATGATCTGCACCGTGCCGCCCAGATAGCCGCCCTGCCGTTCCCGGTTCAGCACCGACCAGAAGATCTTTCCGGAGGAAACGGAGCTGTCGCCGGTCAGCGCCTCATCCACGAAGCGCTCATAGTGTCCCAGGTCCAGATCCGTCTCCGCGCCGTCGTCGGTGACGAACACCTCGCCGTGCTGGTAAGGGCTCATAGTCCCCGGGTCTACATTCAGGTACGGATCGAATTTCTGGTTTCGCACCCGCAGACCGCACTGCTTCAGCAGCCGGCCCAGCGATGCCGCGCAGATGCCCTTTCCCAGCCCAGACACCACGCCGCCGGTCACAAAAATATACTTCATCCCGCCATCTCCCCTGTAAAAAATATGCTCCGATGGTACACCCCCATACTTCCGCTGTCAACGGTGCAAAACGCAGATATTTCATCGGAATTATCATATAATATATAGAATTAGGGAGAAATTGTTGCAGAAGCGAAAGTTCTTCTTGCATTGGTGGGCGGATGGTGGTATGGTAGTATTGGACTCACCTTAGGGGAGGTTCCTCACAGGAAAAAATAAGCACCCGGAGGCTTATGCCTCCGGGTGCTTCTGCTTATGTCTCGTCGGTGATCTCGCCGCCGGACGCTTCCCGCCGGACCACCTTGATCTCGCAAGTGCGGTGGTTGTCCACCCGCGTCACCAGCACGTCCAGATCCTGGCAGCTGAACCGGTCGCCTACTTCCGGAACCCGGTCGCACTGCTCCATCACCCAGCCGCTGACGGATGTCATCTCCGTCTCCTCGTTCAGATGGAAGAACTCGGCAAAATCGTCAAAGTCCATGGCCGCGTCCACCAGATAGGTGCCCTTGTCCACCTTGTGGATAAAGACCTCCTCCTCGTCATGCTCATCCCAGATCTCGCCCACCAGCTCCTCCAGAATGTCCTCCATGGTCACGATGCCGCAGGTGCCGCCGTACTCATCCACCACCACGGCCATCTGGGTCTTGGCCAGCTGCAATTTTTTCAGCAGCAGACTGATGGGCTCGTTTTCCAGCACGAACATGACCGGGGAGAGTATCTCTTCCAGCGGCTTGTCCGTTACGCCGCAGCCCACATAAAAGTCCTTCTGGTGTATGGTGCCGATAATATGGTCGATATCCTCCCGATAGATCAGCAGCCGGGAATACTTTGTCTGGGTGAACAGGTCCGCCACCTCTTCCTTGGTGGCGTCCACCGGCAGTGCCGCCAGGTCCACCCGATGGATGAGGATGTCCTGCGCCTCCTGCTCGGAAAAGCCGATGGCGTTCTTCAGCAGGTCGCCCTCGTCCTTGTCGATGCTGCCCTCCTGCTGCACCTCGTTTACCAGCATCAGCAGCTCCTCCGGGGACATTTTGTTGTCCCCATCCAGATGGAACATCCTGGCCAGCAGCTTTTTCCACAGGGAAAACAGCGCGTTCAGCGGCATCAGCAGCCAGATCAGGCACCGCAGAAACGGCGCGGCCGTCATGGCCCAGCTCTCGGCGCAGTCCTTGGCGATGCTCTTGGGGGAGATCTCGCCGAAGATCAGCACCACCACCGTTACCACGATGGTGGACAGCGTAGCGCCGGCATCGCCGAAGCTTTTGACGAACAGTGCCGTGGCCAGGGATGCCATGGCAATGTTCACGATGTTGTTGCCGATGAGAATGGTGGACAGCAGCTTGTCATAGCGCTCCAGCAGCCGGCACGCCAGCGCGGCACGGCTGTTGCCTTTTTCCGCCAGCATTTTCAGCCGCGTGACATTGGCCGAGGAGAACGCCGTCTCCGTGGCCGAGAAATAGGCGGACAGCAGCAGGCATACCGCCATAATAATGATATATGTAGTCGTTGACACGATCAATAGCTCCTTTTTCTGTCATCTGTTTCTGTGATCCACACTGGTCTAAAGGCGCAAAAAAGCACGTCTGCCCCGCGTCAGGCGGCGCAGATATGCCGCAAAAAACAGATGGCAGCCCGGCAAGTTCCCGGGATGGTCGCCGCTGTCGGTATCCATATCGCCCTGTATCCTCCTTTTGATATAAATCCTGCCTATTATATACAAAACCACCCGTCCTGTCAAGTCCGCCCCCTTTCCGCAGATCACGGAGCTGACTGGACAGTAAAAGGGCTTCCCGGTGGGAAGCCCTTTTGAATGCGCGTGTGCATTACAGCGCCCGCAAAAACTCCGGCTTCAGGTCCCGGCGACCGTCCAGCGCCGCGGCGATCTGCGCCAGCAGCGCCTTCCGGTCGCCGTTCAGTGTGCCCTTCAGCGTCAGATAGTTGCTGGCATGGTTGGCGCGGAACACGGTTCCTTCGCTGTCCACGTGCTGTAAAAACAGCTCTGTTTCCTTCAGTACCTCCAGGGGGCTGAGCAGCGTAAAGCTGCCCTCCCGCACCCAGGCCTCCAGCGGCGTTCCCGGCTCCACCATCAGCGTCAGCAGACCCAGATAGTCCGGCTTCATCTCGCTGACGGCTCTGGCCGTGTCCGCGGCGTGCTCCCGCCAGTGTGCCACGCTGCCCAGCCCGGAGATGGCCGTCACCGACAGCGCCAGCCCGCACCGCCGGGCCTTCTGCCCCGCCGCCACGATCTCCGCCGCCGTGTGGCCCTTCTGCATCTTCTCCAGCACCGCGTCGCACCCGGACTCCAGCCCCATATACACCATCTGCAGGCCCTTGCTCCGCAGCAGGCGCAGCTCGTCCTCGGATTTGATCTGTAGGCTGGTGGGGGAGGCGTAGCATGTTACCCGCTGGCACTCCGGAAACAGCCCATAGACCAGCCCCAGTATCTCCACCAGGTCGCCGGTCCTCCGCATCAGTGCGTCCCCATCCGCCAGAAAGACGCGCTCCACCCGGCGGTATACCCGCCGCGCCAGCTCAAAGTCCTCCCGGATCTCGTCCATGGGCCGCATGGCAAAGTGCTTGTCGTCGTACATATCACAGAAGGCGCACCTGTTGTGGCTGCACCCGTAGGTCACCTGCACGATCAGGCTGTACGCCTCGCTGGGCGGTCGGTATACCTTTCCCTTATAACGCATGGTCATCACTCCTTTTGCTGTATTATGCCATACTTTGAACACTTTGAAAAGGGGGCATATTCCAGCCCCGCCCCACATAGGCTGTGACATCTCAACAAACGAGGTGTACTATGGAGCTGAATTACAACCGCGTGGAGCTGCGGGGCGTGGCCGAGGACGCGCCGTTGCTGTCCCATGTGAACCACGGCTGTGCGTTCTACCGCTTTACCCTGTCCGTCCTGCGCCTGTCCGGTCAGGCGGACAAGCTGCCCGTCATCGTCCCCCGGCCGCTTCTGCTGCTGACGCCGGTGTCCCCCGGCGACGGCGTACATATCACCGGCCAGCTGCGTTCCTTCAACAACAAAAGCGGCCAGGGCAGCCGTTTGGTCATCTCCACCTTCGCCCAGACGCTGACCCATGACGCCGGCGAACCGCTGAACCGCATTTTCCTCAGCGGCGTGCTGTGCAAGCAGCCCGCCCTCCGCCGTACGCCCCTTGGCCGCGAGATATGCGACATGATCCTGGCGGTGAACCGCCGCTACGGCCGCGCCGACTACCTGCCCTGCATCGCCTGGGGCGCCGTGGCTCAGCAGGTGTCCCTGCTGCACACCGGTGCCCGGCTCACCGCCGAGGGTCGGGTCCAGAGCCGTGTCTACTCCAAAACGGAGAACGGCGTCACCACCGACCGCACCGCCTATGAGGTATCCATCATGCGTCCGGCGGACCGGACGGAATTCCCGGAATAACGCGCTTCCTCCGTCCATTCCCGCCCATTCTGCGGCGCTGTCTGCGCCGAAAAACCGGCATTCTCCCTGTTGCGCCCCGGCTGGTATTATGGTAAAATTCCTGTAAAGAAGTATGTTATAAGGAGAGCCTCCATGCGCCATTCCAGCCATCTGCATCTGCATTTCCACACCCACCACCGCGCCGCCCGTTATGACGTGGACATGACCAAGGGCAGCATCACAAAGCATCTGATCAACTTTGCCCTGCCGCTGATGGTGGGCAATCTTTTTCAGCAGCTCTACAACATGGTGGATACCTGGGTGGTGGGCAACTACGTCAGCAACGAGGCCTTTTCCGCCGTGGGTACCGTCACCCCTATTATCAACACGCTTATCGGCTTTTTCCTGGGATTGTCCAGCGGTGCCGGCGTGGTCATCAGCCAGTATTACGGTGCCGGCCGAGAGGATAAGGTCCGCCAGGCGGTCCACACTTCCCTGGTGCTGACGCTGCTGATGGGCGCGGTTTTCACCGCCGCCGGCATCGCCATGACGCCCCTGATGCTCCGCCTGATGAAGACCCCCGCCGAGGTGGCACCGGAGCAGACCACCTACCTGGCCATCTACTTCGCCGGCGTCATGGGACTGCTGCTCTACAACATGGGCTCCGGTATCCTCCGCGCCGTGGGCGATTCCCGCCGCCCCTTCTACTTCCTGCTGGTGTCCGCCGTGCTGAACACGGGATTGGACCTGCTCTTCGTGCTGAAATTCGGCATGGGCGTGGAGGGCGTGGCCTACGCCACCATCATCGCTCAGGCGGTGTCCGCCGCGCTGACCATCTGGGTGCTCATGCGCACCGCCGGCTGTATCCGCGTGGAGCTCCGCGCCCTGCGTATGACCTGGTCCGTTCTCCGTCAGATCGTGTCCGTGGGTATACCCGCCGCCCTGCAAATGGCCATCACCGCTTTCTCCAACGTGTTCGTCCAGGGCTATATCAACTATTTCGGCCCGGATTGTATGTCTGGCTGGACGGCCTATACCAAGGTGGACCAGCTGGTGATCCTGCCGGTCCAGTCCATCGCCATGGCCGGCACCACCTTCGTGGGCCAGAACCTGGGCGTGGGCGACACAGCCCGGGCCAAGAAGGGCGTCCGCACGGCGCTGTACCTGTCCTTCGCCGTCACGGCGGTGCTGTTGGTGCCGGTACTGCTGTTGGCCCCGGACCTGACGGCGTTCTTCAACAGCAAGGCCGAGGTGGTGTCCTATGGAGCGTTGCTGCTGCGGCTGCTGTCACCCTTCTACTTCTTCTTCTGCATCAACCAGATCTACTCCGCCGCCCTCCGCGGCGCGGGCAACAGCCAGGTGCCCATGTGGATCATGCTGGGCTCCTTCGTGGTCTTCCGCCAGATATACCTCTACATCGTGGCCCACTATGTCTCCAACGAGATCATCCCCATCGCCATGAGCTACCCCGCCGGTTGGTTCGTGTGCAGCGTGGCCACGCTCATCTACTACCGCTTCTGCAAATTCGACAGCCATCGGCTGGTGGAGGACGTATGATGGACAAGTGTGAGACCTGCGTGTGGTACGTCTATGACGAGGACTACGACGATTATATCTGTGACATGGATCTGGACGAGGACGAGCTGGCCCGCTTCCTGGCCGCCGATACCCGATCCTGTCCCTATTGGCGCCCCGGCGACGACTATATCACCGCGCGAAAGCAATAAAAAGCACCCCCGGACTACCGGGGGTGCCTGCTTGTTCCGCCGAAAAGAAACACCACCCATTGGGTGGTGTTTCTTTTCGGCGGTGCCGCGTCAGGCCTCACGCTTGCGGCGGCGCAGCAGCGCCGCGGTGCCGGTGTAGCTTATCAGCGCCGTTACCGCGTAGGGCAGCAGCCCCGCGTCCGCCAGCGTCTTTCTGCCAGCAGAATGTAGTAAGCTTTGCGTTCGAGCCTTCACTGACATTGGGCGAGCTGCTGTAGTTTCAAGTCTGCCCGCTGGGAAGCTTCGACCAGTCCGGCGTATAGGCGTGCTTGCCGGTGTCCGCATACGGCAGCGTAAGCGCGACGGTGTCAAGACTGTCGCCGGCGGCCGGATTCACCGTTACATCGATGTCGGGCGCCCGTATCTCGTAGTGCGTTTCGCCGTTGGGCGTGACTGTAGCGCCAATTCTGAAGCGTGAAGATTTGACTGCGGCAGCGTGGACGGCATCTTCGGAAGCAAGACAAAGGCCGCCGTGCTGGCGTTCCAGAAGGCCAACGGTCTGGGTGTGGACGGCATCGTCGGCCCCCTGACGTGGGCAAAGCTGGGCTAAACGACACGGACGGACGAATTGTCTGCATAGAATAGAACCAATACCGCAGGAGGGGGACGGAAGCTTCCGTCCCCCTCCTTTTTCAACGGTTTCAACGGGCAGGACGCTCCGCATACGACTAAAAACAAGGCTAAAGCCTGCTTCCGGGCATGAAAAAACTCCCGAAACACAGGCGTTTCGGGAGTTTTGGTTGTCAGGCGGCTTCAATTCGGATATTTTTCTAAATCAATCCTTGATAATCGTATCAGTCGTCCAACTCCGTCTCATGCTTGAGGATCGCGCCGGTGGCGGCGTTGATCTCGTAGCTGTACTCCATGCCGCCGGACTTGAACTCGACCTCGTAGACGAGCGTGCCGTCCTCATCATCCAGCTCGATGTCCATGTCATACGCCTGATTTTCACTCAAGCCCGCGTGGTTCAGGGCGATGGACTTCGCCTTGGCGTGACCGATGTCCGCGCCGTCGGACGGCGCAGTGGGCTTCGTTGTCGCATTTGGTGTGGAAACGGCAGCCAGCAAGTCCTTCTGTCCGCTGAACACCTTCCCCGTATAGGCGTCCACCAGATACTCAAACTCGCCCCATGCCGTGTGCAGCTCGACCTCGTAGTGCGCGGGGGATTCGTCGAGCTCGGAATCGACCTCCGCCGTGACGGAGTCGAGCGCTGTTGTCCCGGCATACTGCTCCGCAGCGTAGGCGGCGGCATCCTTGCCGATGGGCATGGCGGGCGCGCCCGCCTCGGCAAGGTCCTTGAGTTCCTCGACCGAGAGCTTTGCCAGCGCGTCAAACTTGAGCGACGGGTTGATGGCGAGGACGCGGTTTACCAGCGCCGCCTTGCCGGTGGAAATGCTGTTTTCCCGCGCCTGCTGCGTAAGTCCCGCGTCCTGCGTCAGCGTCTGCGTCAGGACGGACGCCCTCGATTCGCTTGTCTGCAAAACACCGTCCACGGTGCTCGTCAGCTCGCGCTGGAGTTTTTCCGCGCGAGCGGTATCCTTGTCCTCCACCGAGATCATGATGGCGGAGGAAATGCTATTGAGGTAGCCGTTTCGCACGAGGCTGCCCACGATGGCATTCACCGCCACATCGAGCTTCGCGCCCTTGAGATCCGCGCCGTTGCCCATATCCGCAAGGATAGCTTTCGCGTCCTCGTTGAGCGGTGTGCAGGCAAGGACCTTTTCGCTTCGATTCACCTTCAGCTCAATGCTCGGGTTCACATCCAGCGACACCACGGACGCGACCGCGTTCGCTCGCTGGTAGAACAGTCCCCCGCCGCCGAGCAGCATTACCGCAAGGCAGGCGGCAATGAGTGATGTCCATCTTCTCTTCGTCGTTTTCTTTGTTGTCATGGGAATTACCGTTCCTTTCCGCTCTTCGCAGCGGGAGAGAACGCCGTTCGCATCGTTTGGCGCGGTCTTTTCGACCGCCGCGGCCAGACGCTGCTCCATTTTTTCATTGGTCATCGGGCGTCATCTCCTTCCAGAAAAATTCGCATCTTTTTCAATGCCCTGTGATATTTCGACAGGACGGTGGGAAGCGGCAGTTCCAGCAGTGCCGCGATCTCCCGGTGCTTCATGCCCGTGACCGCGTGAAGCAGCACAATGCGCCGCTCCTCATCAGCAAGGCTTGCCAGCGCGCCTTGCAGCAGCGCACGCTCGTCGGCGTCCAGACCGCACTCCTGCGCGGGAATGGCGTCCCATTCCTCCTCGCTGAGTGCGGCATGGCGTTCTTCGCGCCGCAGGCGCATCAGACACAGGTTGCGGCATATGGTCAGAAGCCACCCCATCGGCGAGCCGGTGGAACGGTACTGCTCCGCGCAGTCCCACACCTGCACATAGACATCCTGTGTGAGATCCTGCGCGTCGTGCGCGTTTTTAAGGTAGGAAAGCGCTAAGCCGTACACCGCCGATCTCGTGCGCTGATACAGCTCCGCGAGCGCTTCACGCTCACCGCCGGCAATGTGAACCAACAACTGCTGCAGCTCGTGCCGCTCCTCCGCCGGCGCATATTCGGTTGTCATCAGCATACTGAGCATGGGCTTTTTTCTCCTGTCATCCGTGTAATGCACGGGAAGGACGATTTATTGCACGGGATTTTTTATTTTTATGATTTTGTTTCTTTCGCCTCATCGAACTGCAGCATTCTGTGATCCTCCGTGAGCACCTTCATCTGACTGATGGCAATGGCGTTGAGTTTCGCCAGGCGCTCCGTCTGCGGGATTCCCTCGTTGATGAAAACCGCATTCAGGTTCTCCAGATTGGACAAGCACACAAGCTGCGAAACGTTGGCGTAGTCACGGATGTTACCCTTAAGATCTGGATTGGCATCGCGCCACTCTTTTGCCGTCATCCCGAACAGTGCCATATTCAGCACATCGGCTTCGTTGGCATAGACCAGGGAAATCTGACGGGCGGACAGCTCCGGCGGGATCAGATTCTCCTTGATGGCGTCCGTATGAATGCGATAATTGATCTTGGCAAGGTTACGCTTGATGTCCCAACCAAGCTGCTTCATTTCCTCGGCCTTGAGGCGCTCAAACTCTTTGACTAAGTAGAGTTTAAACTCCACAGAGATCCAAGAGGCAAACTCAAATGCAATTTCCTTATGTGCGTAGGTCCCACCATAGCGGCCAGCCTTAGAAACAATGCCGATGGCACCGGTCGCATCTACCCATTTCTGCGGTGTCATCACAAAGCTGTTCAGCCCTGCCTGACTTCTAAACGCATCGAATTCGACACGGTTAAAATTCGGATTGTAGAGTGTTTCCCACACGCCGAGGAACTCGATGGTGTTTCTGTTGCGAAGCCAGTTTTGAATAATGTAGCGCGGATTATCACTATCCTTGATTTTTGCAATGTCTGTCAAGCTGAGAAAATCATCCCGCTTGAGATCCCACTGTACATTGATTTCTGTTCCACGAACGACCAACTTATCCATTTTCGCCGCACCTCCTCATAGTTAATTCTTTCAACAGCCTCTGGCATCCCGCCAGCACATCCTGCCACGTTGCCTCGAAATCGCCCGTGTACCACGGGTCGGCAACATCGTGGGAGCAGTCGGTGTAGTCCATCAGGAGGTGCAGCTTGCCGTCCGGGTCGCCGCCGCAGATGCGGTGCATATTCCGCAGGTTTGCGCTGTCCATGCCGATCAGCAAATCGTAGTTCTCGTAGTCGGCATTGGTGAGCTGCCGCGCCGCGTGGCCGTCGCAGGAGATCCCATGCTCCGCCAGCTTGCGCCGCGCCGTGGGATAGACCGGATTGCCAATCTCCTCTCGGCTGGTGGCCGCTGATTCGATATGAAATTGCGACGCCAACCCAGCCTTCTTGACCAAATCCTTCATCACGAATTCGGCCATCGGACTGCGGCAGATGTTGCCGTGACACACAAAGAGTATCTTTTTCATCGCTCTCGCTCTCCTGCGTTACTTCTTTTTCTTCAGTATAGCAGGAAACCATCTGTTCGTCGAGAGAAGAATGCAGCCACGCCTGAGATTCTATGGCGGCCAGCAGTTTTGCTTTCTTCCAGCCGAAGTGCAGCACGGCTCGGATGTACCACGTCCGTTCCTCGTTGCTGCCGCACCTCTCTAAAATCGCCACATTCCGCGTCCAGCCGAGGTACATCGCCAGCCGTGTGATTTCAGGGGATTCTTCATAGGCCATGTAAAACGCCCGCATACGGCGCAGATTGCGGGGAGAAAAGCCCTCGGTTGCGGGATAGGTGTCTTGCAGGTATTCCGACGCCGCGACAGCGGCGCCTTTTTCGCTCCTGCCGCTGACCACTCGGCCGATCTCACAGTACAATTCCATCTGCGGGAGCTGTGCCGCCATAAGCGCGTCCAGCGCGGCAAACATGGCGGTGTAATCTGTGGGCTTGCGGATATTCATGGTCTTTCTCCTTTCCGGCGCTGTACGCCTTTTCTGTAAAATAGAAGCAACGGAATGACAATGCCATCCCGCTGCTGTTTCAATTTTAAGGATTTGTTGCCTCCAGAGGGTTCGGTCGGTATCCGTCCATCAGCGTATCGTTCTCCATGATGAAGGGGCGCGTCGTATCCTGGCCCCAGGAAGTATCATATTTCTCCATCAGGTAGTCGCTCAATTCCGTGCGGTTTTGGAGCTTCACTAAACGGTATGGTTCCTGGAACGCCACCTTTTCGATGAAGTACAGTGAACCGTCCTCCACAGGCAGCAGCACGCCGACATGACCAATGAAGAGCGTATTGTCCTCATCCGAGAATTTATCGTGGAAGACAACCGAGATCATGCTTGCCCTGCTGTCTGCAAACGCGATACCACGGGCTGCCCAGTCCTCCTGAAGCGCTTTGACCTGCGCTTCGACCTCTGTGCTGTCCGCGGCGTTCACCGGTGCAAACAGCGCACAGAATTTGGAGATGCTGTCACCGCAGAGTGAGTCAGGATCAGCGTCGATCGTCTCTAAATCGGTAAAGAGCGAGTCCTCGCCCTGCGTTTCCGGCTGGTCGGCCCCTGCTGTAATAAATTCGGTGAACAATCCAAAGGCTGTGATGCGGCAGTTATAACCGGGAAAGCTACCATTTGCCTCCGTCCATTCATCCTGCATTTCGTAGGAATCATACTTGGTGTCGGTCGGCGCGGCGCTCTCGAAGCCATCGGTCAGCCACTCGCTCTTGACGCTGGCGTTAAACTGTTCCACCCGATCCATCAGAGCGGTGATGCGGAATTCTTCGATTCCCGCATCCGAGAGAAGCTGTGAAAGCTGTTTGCGGGAATCATCATCGGTCAGGTTGGAGTATTCCACCGTCTCCAGCGCGGGCTGCTCTGTGGTCGGTTTTTCCCGCTTGCCACAGCCGGTAGCCGCGGCAAAGAGCATAAGGGTGCATAGCGCAAGCGCCGCGGCTCGAATTTGTTTTTTCATAGAGTCACCTTTCTGCAAATCTTGTAGATATTCGTCTTACTGCCTAAGCCAAGCATTTAGTATGATAGCACGTCGGCAGAGAAAGTCTACAGGAACTTGAAGGAAAGCGGTTTTGCTCTTACACCTCAATGACGCTCGTTACCGGCAGCCTCTTCAACCGAATGCCATGATCACGCTCGAGTTCTTCTAAAAATTCATCGATTTTAGGGTCGCCTACTATATGGCCTTTATACCTCGCCCTCATGCACTTGTGAACGGTTTCCTTTTCTTCCTCTGACAATGTATCATAGAAAAAGAAGATGTCTCCTTGAATGCTGAATTCCATTAACGTATCCATATCTCTATTCGCTCCTGTTCTTTTGTTGCTTCCAGTATATCAGGCCTCGGATCTACAGTCTATCAAAAGGAAGCATCGAAAGCATTCTTCTACTTTTCCAACAGATCCGCTCAACTTGCAAGCCGTTACTCGGGTTTTCTACTCTGCTGCAAAGCCGCAAAGGAAAAAGCGGCGCTGCACCGCTCTTTCCTTTACTGCCTTTTCCACCAGATCTTAGCAGATCTGCACGATCTGCTCCCACAGCAGGATGTGCTTTTCATCAACGGCTTTGTTGTCATGATAGTGGCCGAACAGCCAGTAGTGATATTTTGCTCTCTTTTGTACATCTTGTAGGAAGTCCGTGAGTCGGTCCGCCTCGTTGTGGCGGCTCCCCATGAGGGCGATGCTGGTGGGAGCGCAGTGGGTGATGATGTAGTCCACTTGCCAGCCGACCGCGTCGAGGTTTCGCCGTGCCTCGGCGTATTCTTCATCGGAGGGAAGTTCCTGCGCCCACCACGAAATGTGGTTGATGCGGTATCTCGCTCTTGGTTTGCGCTGGAGCATCGTGAGCCTTCGCTCAAAATCCGGGGTATCCGGCTCCAAAATTCCATCCTCGATGTCATGACTTTTTGCGCCGCCCATGGTGAAGAAGCGGCAGCCCTCCAGCTCGAAGATCTGACCGCGCATCAGGTGCAGAACATGGGGACGAATACGGTGTACCTTACCGCCGTGCCACTCCGCAACAGGGTATCGCTCCAGCGCGTCATAGTTTTCATGGTTGCCGCAGACGAAGGCAAGCGTGAAGGGCAGGCGTTCCAGCCAGTCCAGCGTTTCATCGTCGCGGCTGTCGCCAAACCACACGCCGCCGAAGTCGCCAGTGATGATGACCGTGTCATCCTTCGTCATGTTCGCTTGTTCCGGGAAGTTTTTTTGCTCGAACCTTGCAAAATTTCCGTGACAGTCGCCAGTCACATAAATCATGCGAATTTCCTCCTCTTGGGTTGGTCTACGGTCTGTTCGATTTCTACGCCGTTGCGGAAGGTGACCTTGATGCGGTTGTCCGCCAGAACCGTGACCTTTTCCAGCATCTGATAGACCACTCCATCGTCCCACTCCGCGATTCCCACAGTCACCGCGGTCATTGCCGTGGCTGCTGCATGGATACGGCGGCTGATCTGCTCCTGCTCCTGCCGGATACTGAGGATAGCGGCCTTTCGGCGTTTCAGTTCCTCCATTGTGGTGGAGATGGCGCGGAAACGCTCGGCGTATTCGTCCACATCACCATTTGCCGCCTCTGCCAGAAGCATATCGAATTGCTTGCCCAACTCCGTGACCGCCCGGTCAATGTCTCCGAGGCTCATGCTCTCACCGGGGACCGGAGCCAATTCCTGCTCCATCGCATCCACCAGTTGATCCGCCAGAACCTTACGCCCTGACATGGATGCGTTGATGGCTGCCAGCACCGCCTGCTGGAGCGGCGCTTCGTCCAGCGTCGGAGATTCTTTGCAGTATTTCTTGCCATAATCCAATCGGCTGCTGCAGCGCCATACGGCACGTTTCTCACCGTGCTGTGTCCACACCACTCTGCGGTATGCCGTGCCGCACTCACCGCAGAACAGCAGACCACTGAGCGCGTACTTGCCGCTGTAGCGGCTCATGCCTGTGGGGGCGCTCTTTTTCGTGCCGCCGGTCTGGGCCCGGCGACGCGCCAGTTCTATCTGCACCGCATCGAACCGTTCTCGCGGGATGATGGCCTCATGGTGGTTCTGAATCAGATACATGGGAAGCTGTCCAGTATTACGGATGACCTGCTTGCTGATGCAGTCTCGAATGAAGGTCTTCTGGAGCAGGACGTCACCGCAGTATTTTTCATCTGAGAGGATCGTCCGCAGGTTGGAGGTTGTCCATTCCGTCGTTCCTGCCGCATTCTTGAATCCGCCTGTTTCCAAGGTTTCCTTGATATTGCGCAGCGTCTGACCGGATAGGTACAGCTCGTAAATTTTTCGGACAGTCTCTGCCTGCTCTGCGTTGACCACCATCTCTCCGTCAGGTCCTTTTTCGTACCCCAGCAGGGTCTTATACTGGATGTTTGCCTTTCCCGTCCGCATCGCCTGATGCTTGCCCCACTTGACGCGGGAGGATATCCCTTCGCTTTCGGACTGTGCGAAGGCGCCGTGGATGGTGATAAGGAATTCGCTCTCCGGATAGATGGAGTTGATGTTCTGCTCCTCGAAGATGACCGGGATGCCCATGCTGCGCAGCTCGCGGGTATAACTCAGGGTGTCCACGGTGTTGCGGGCGAAGCGGGAGACGGATTTGGCGAGGATCATGTCGATCTTGCCCTTCCTGCACTGCCGGATCATGCGAAGAAAATCCTTGCGCTTGCAGGCGGAGGTACCGGTGATCCCCTCATCCGCGAAGATATCCGCCATCGTCCAGTTGGGATTTGCCATGATCTTTTCCGTGTAATATGCTTTCTGGTTTTCATAGCTGCCAAGCTGTTCATCTTTTTTCGTGGACACGCGGCAGTATGCAGCTACCCGGAGATTTTTCTTCTTTTCCTGATCCTGCGGCGATTCCTCCTTTGCAGGGATGATAATGACCTTCGGTTCAGGGCGGGTCTGCGTCATGCATCATCACACTCCTCTAAGACTTGATTATTTTTCAGCAGGACCTTGACCGTCTTACTGCCATAAGTGATTTTCCGGACACTCTGCCGTAGAAGGTTCGCATCCAGTTCCCGCATCTTTGCCTGCTTCCCGAAGATGCTGCGGAGCCGGCGGGCTTCGTATTCCTCCATCTCTACGCTCACAAGGGTCAGTACCGCCAACTCCATTGCCTTTTGGCGCGCGATTTCTTCATCCACAGGAGGTGTCTGCAGCAGCTTGTCCAGTTCCAGCCGGCGTTGCCTGATGTCTTCCGTGGTGGGAACACCGGATGATTCTATCTTTATGAGCTGCGGATCATCGACCACCTGATTCAGTATCTTGAGGACTCTTCGTGCTACGCTGTCGGGTACGATGCCGCCGCACAGCTTGCGCAACTCCTTTTGCGCAGGTGTCTGCTTATACTCAGGGCGCATCTCTTTTCTGCGTTCCTGGGCAGCGTGGAATTGCTCCGTCGGGATGAGCGCAGGAAAATACTTCTCACCAATGTATCGGTCATCCTCTAAAATCCGTGCTACCATATTTTTGTTCCAAGGCTTGCCCACATCGTAGGGAACATCCTCCGTCTGAAGCTGCTCGGCAAGCTGCTTGAAGGAGGCTCCGGCGAGATATTGCAGGTAGATGCTCCGTACTGTTTTCGCCTCCTGCGGCTGCGGTACGATCTCACCTAATTCCATTTTGTAGCCGAATGGCTGTTTTCGGTTTCCCATTATCTCCGTGTCCTTTCTATTTTTTCTGTGACCTCCAACCCGTTGAGAAGCCGGAAGCACAGTTTTTCATTGTTTATGACCACGATTTTCTCGACCAGATCGCTAAACAGTTGCTCATCGAAGGCGTCCAGCCGGTCCGGCCCGCTTTCAAGAACATCCAGCACGTCTTGTGTTTGCTGGATGGTATGATCCTCCTCAGACCGCAGGATGCGTTCCTTTTGGAGTTTCAGTTCCCGGCGGCGTTCCGCAAGCAGATTGCCGCGGGATATAAAAATGTCAGGATCGACGCTGCCCTGCTGCTTGAGCTGGGTCAGAAGTCGTTCCTGACTGGCAATATCCGATATTTGTTTGTTGATCTCCACGATGTTTTCACTCCAGAGGAGACTGCCGGTTTTGGCAGCGTGGAGGTCAGAGATGAGCTGAGTGAGAACCTCGATGCCATAGTGTTTGAGTTTGTAGTACATTCGTAAGAAAGCCTGCGATACCTGTTCTTCCGGGACGGGTTTGAGCGGGCAATCATTTCCCTCGTCATGCTTGCAGCATACCCAATACCATTTGTGGTTGACCTGTTTTGCGCGGACTCTGGAACCACAAGCGCATCGCATTTGCCTGGATATCTCATTATGCTGCGATCCCTGTTCAGCCTTACGTTCACGGCGCAGTTTTTGTGCTTGATCAAATGTTTCTTGGGATATAATGGCATCATTGATAGCTTCTACAAAGTACTGCTTTTTTTCGCCATGATTTCTTTTTGATTTGAACGGAATGGCATCTGTCGTGTATCGTTTTTGAAGTAAAGCGTTTCCCGCATATCGCTCATTTTTCAGAATGTAGTCAATTAACTTATATTTCCAATCCAGGTCGAGCACATGACCATCATTCAGCCTTTGCGCAATTTCTCGGGAGTTCGCGCCGGAGAGATATTCTTCAAATATTCTTCGGATTACTGCAGCCTCTTCGGGAACAATCTTGAGTTCATCATCAATTCGTGTGAATCCAAGAGGAGCCTGATAGGTATTGAATCGGCCCTTGCTCATTTGCAGTTGGTAACTCCATCGCCGCCGATTGGAGATGGCTTCACTCTCTCGTTGAGCCAGTGCCGCGAACATAGCGATGAGAACTTCGCCGGATATCTGCGCGGTGTCAATGTTCTGTTCCTCGAAGTAGACGCTGACACCCAGCGCAGCTAATTCCCGCACCGCTTCCAAACTCTCCTTGGTGTTTCGGGCAAAGCGGGAGGAGGACTTCACAAGGATGCGGTCAATGCGCCCTTTCCGGCAGTCCTCCATCATCCGCAGGAAGTCATCCCGCTTGTCTATGGACGTACCGGTGATGCCCTGATCGGCGTATATGTCCGCCAGCTCCCAATCGGGGTTATCTGTGATGAGTTTGGAGAAGTAGGCATTCTGCGCGGCAAAGGAGTGCTTCTGATCCTCGGAGTTGGAGCTGACACGGGCGTATGCCGCCACGCGGAGCTTTCTGGTGTTTTCCTGACTTGCTGCCGGGATCGTAATGACCCGCGGAGCCATGGCCAGAGAACCGTTGGTTTTCTCCTTGCCGCTCATTTGTTGTCACCTCCTGTCAGCAACACACAATACCATATAACATCTGCAATAGCTATCCTAAAAGCGAAGAAATCAAAGAGAAATAATGATGTCCGCGCCAAGCTGTACCCTCATCCGCGCGGCAATTTTTTTGGCTTCGCTGCCGCTGACGAGCCCCTGCTCCCGCAGGCTGCGAAGCATGGTGACGATGCCGAGATAATCTGCGTTTGGATTCATTCGGATTCCTCCTTTTGTGATTTAATTTGAGCTATAATGAAAACTCCCAAGCCCACTTCATACAAATGGGTTTGGGAGTTTTCGTTATGGTGTCTTTATGGGATGATCTCGATGCTGAAAACATCCGCGATGGGAATACACTGCCGATCCGCCATCTGGATCACGCCGTTGACCGCGTCGATCCGCTTGACCGATCCGATGACAGTTTGGTAGCTGCCGCCGTTCTTCCGTTCGTCTGGCACAAAGTAGGTGATGGACACCGTGGGCCTGCTGGGAAGCAGCTCCTGGAGACGCTGCAATTCCGCGTCCACTCGTGCCATTTCGTACTCATCCAGTTCCATGCGCTGGTCCGTCAGCCGCCCGGTTTCCGCAATGGCGGCGCCGTGACCAGTCAAAGCAGCAAAGGGCGAGAACTGCGCCGCACGGTCATAGAGGGACATCCGTGGATGTTTTGGCGAATCAGGATGGGGCAGACGAATGATGTCATCGTATTGTCCGCTCATGCCTTATGCCCTCCGATCTGCTTATTCCGCTCCTTGGCGGTAGCGCCATCCAGATAGCTCCCGCCATTCAAAATGGCGTTTTTGCCGAACTTCTTTTTAATGTCGAGCATGGCTTCCTGAATTTTGCGTTCCCGTTTCAGTTTAGCTTCTTCCTCCTGCAACCGCTGCTCCTGCACTTCAACGTTGTCAAACAGATTGAACTGTACCGGGGCTTCCGGCTCCTGCTGTGCCGTATCTTCGCCCACCAGCCGATTGGCGGTGATGGTAAGTCTCCGAATAGACAGCTTCGAATTGACCTTTGCGTCATAAACGCCAAGAACGGCGTCCGTGATGCTCCGGGCCGAAGATGTCTTTCTCGGCAGGTTTGCTGTTCCGTGGGTGTGCTTGGGGATCTTTCTGCCATAGCGGTCTGTCACGATTTCGCCGTGGTAGCTGCCGCCAGCGGTGTTTTCAATGTCATATCCCACCGTCAGGGTCAACTGATCCGTTACCAGTTTCTTTTCCAACAGATCCAGCGCGACGGCTTCCGCCATCTCCCGTACAACCAACCGTGCTTTCTCAAAGGAATACGGGCATTGGAGAACCTGCCCGGAGCAGATGCTGTTCGTTTCCGGCCGGTATGCCTTGATATCCTGCATACGGCACGGCTCCCAGCCCCATGCGTGGTCGATGAGGAGTTCAGCGTTGATGCCGAACATCCGATAGAGCAGTTCTTCATTGTAGTATTCGTTCGGCTTGCCGATAGAGCACCTTGCAACATCCCCCATGGTGTAGATGCCGATGGCTTCCAGCTTCTTTGCGTAACCGCGCCCAACACGCCAGAAATCTGTCAGCGGGCGGTGCGCCCAAAGCTGCTCACGGTAGCTCATTTCGTCAAGCTCCGCAATGCGGACGCCATCTTTGTCCGGCTGGACGTGCTTTGCCATAATGTCCATAGCGACCTTGCAGAGATAGAGGTTGCTGCCGATGCCTGCCGTGGCTGTGATGCCCGTGGTGTGCAGGACGTCCGAGATCATAACCTTTGCCAACTCACGGGCGGTCATGCGGTAAGTTTGCAGATAGTTCGTCACATCCATCATCACCTCATCGATGGAATAGACATGAATGTCCTCCGGGGCGATGTATTTCAGGTATACGTTGTAGATCTGGGTGCTGATTTGAATGTATTTTGCCATTCGAGGAGGGGCAATGAGATAATCTACTTCTCTGGATGGGTCAGCCGCCAGTTTATTGGCATCGCAGCTTTTTTCGGAAAGTTCGCCGCCAGCTTCGCGCCGCCGTTCCGCGTTGACTTCCTTGACACGCTCCACCACTTCAAATAGCCGCGCTCTGCCGGAGATGCCGTATGCCTTTAGGGAGGGGGACACGGCAAGGCAGATGGTTTTCTCCGTCCGGCTGGCGTCAGCCACCACCAGATTGGTGGTCAGAGGGTCGAGCCCACGCTCCATGCATTCTACGGAGGCGTAGAAAGATTTCAGGTCAATGGCGATATATGTCCGTCCGCTCTGCTGCATAGCGCGCCTCCTCGTCCTTGGTGTCTATCAGTATATCATGCCACCGCAAATCGAACAAGTGTTTGTGACAAACTTTTGCGAGGAAACTTGTGGAAACAGCCCATTTTCAAAACAAGGGCACCGTGTTACAATGATGCCTGTTTGCGGAATGGGAGGGAAAGCATGTTCTATACAACGGAAGAAGCCGCCATCGTCTGCGGCTTTCTGAACTTATATCTGGATCGGCCCAGCGTGGATGCCAACCTGCGGACACGCAACGCGGCATTCCAGCTTGGCGCCGCAGCGGAAACGCTGCAGCCAGAGGACTACCGATGGGCGGAGAAAGTTCTTCACTTTCTGAAGCCCTGTTGGTGGCAACTGCATGAGGATCATCGAGCCTTGGAAAATGCGCTTTTGAAAACACACCTCTTAGCTCAGAGATAAAAAACGAGGGCCGCTCCTGTCTTGGTTGGAAGCATACTGCTATACCTGAATATGGAGCGGCCCTCGCCGTTTCTGAAATTTTCTTTTGCTCAGTCCTATTCGACACTACTTCCCGGACTGTCGGGCGGTTAAACGAACCGGCGTCTGGCAGCGCCCATCGGGAATCTCACCCCTCCGAGGATCTCTCCGAGCTGCCCCCATTGCTTGCGGCTGTGGCTGGACAGAATGTACCATTATAGGCTGACGGGATCATTGCAAGACAGGCTGCCATGCCTGCTTTTGGCTGGGTGAGTTTCGCTTGGCACCTTATACATCTGGCCGTCATTTACGCCGGAAAACCGGCGCAGGTGGTTCTGGCGCACCCGCCGCATCGCTGTTCCCCCTCGTCAGGGGACCGTCAGCTGATGTTATTCGTCACCGGATATAGCCGCTGTTGTATCGGCGTTTTTCAAAGAGCAAGCCCCGTCAAGCATTCTGACGGGAAAAGGGCTTGTACCCCTTCACTCTCTTAGGCGATAAGAAGCGAAAATTATAACCACTTTTCCAAAATTTCTTGAAAATCTTTTGGAGCGCACTCTTTCAAAGATTTTCTCAGCTTCCTTAAAATGCGGTCGCGGCGTTTCCGATACCCCGGCTGTGAGATTCCTGCTGCTTTTGCGCATTCTGCTTCGGTCTTCATCAAAAAGAAATCCGCACGGATTAACGCTTGCTCTGCAACCTCCAGCTGGGCAAGTGCCTGATAGAGATACCGGATCATCTCTCTGTACTCCACCGCATCTTCCACGCTCAATTCTTCATCAGCAAACTGCAAACGATCTTCCTCTACGAGCCGTTCATAGGAATCCTCACGGCTGGGAATGAACCGAGCAACCTGCTTTTCGTTGTCCGCCTCAAATCGCTCAGTTTTCAATTCATTTTCAAACCGCCGCATCTGCCGGTCACTGGCTCGAAGAGCTGCCAACACCTCTGGTGTGATTTTCACGCCTGGATACATTTTTTCATAGTCCGGATAATATGTATTGGTATACGACATCTTGTCTCCTCCGTTTCTGATTTTTTTGGAAAATTTCAGAAACGGGGGACTTCGACAGCGGTATCGCTCATTCGCTAAATTCCGACAAAGCAAAAGAGAAACGCACAGCAGACAATGCTGTACGTTTCTCTTTTTCCTTATATGTCCCGCTATATCGGGGACATATTCATCATCCTGAAAATAGAAGTTTCCTTCGCACGAATAGAAACGAACTTCAAGTTGCAGGGCATAAACTGCTATGCTTCCAGAGTTCCTTTGGCTGCTTGGACGGCATCTGTTCTTTTCCTCTAATACAAGGATCTTCTTAGTGACCCTCCAGCTTGCTTACCTCATTTTTCATGGTTTGCTTCACCTTCGTTATGCAGATAATTTGTACTATCTTTCTAATCATTAGAAGTGAAACGGCATTTATTAGAAGCGCGGTTCCAATTAAAATAGTGCTAAATGAAGGAGGGGGTGAATCTGTGCGTGACATTAGCAAAGCCTTTGGCATTGCCATATCTGATGCACGGCGTAAATGTGGCTTGAGGCAGGTCGATTTGGCCGAAGAACTGGGCAAAACAAATCGGTGTATCTCTGATTTGGAAAACGGAAAGACAATGCCCCGGCTGGATACTGTTGCGCAGTTTGCTCGCAGGCTCGGAATCAGTATAGATGAAGTGATTCATGATGAACCGCAAGCAGAGGTTCCCCTTTGCGCTAAACAGTTTTTCGCAGGAATGAGCGAAGAGGTTGCTGCAAAGTATATCCGGCTTTGTATTGATGCCAAAGATATTCCCGACAGGACAGAGGAAAAATGAACAAGAAGGCGGCGATAAGCATTATGAGAATGCTCATCGCCGCCTTTTATCTATCCACGGCTGGAGGTGAGTAATTCCTGTGCCGAGTCTTTATGTAGTCATTTACTTCACTCTATTGACCAAAGAATGGGCGGCGATGTGCCGCCGCCCATTCTCCAAGTCTTAGGACAACGAAAGATATTGCTTAGTCTGCCAGAGATTGATGTTCGCTTATGGGTCTTTGCCAGCGGCCTTGCTATTCGGCCATTCGTATAGGCTGGAAGACTCATCTGGCGGCTCCGGCGGCTTTTCGCGGTATTCACGCTCACAGCGCAGATCGATCTGCACTCGCAGGAAGCCAAGGAACATCGCTGAGAGGAACTGTAGGAGCAGGACAACTCCAAACAACGCCTCTATCTCCGTTTCGTCGAATGAGGATAGAGCACTTTCAACGGAGAGATGATAGAACCAGCCGGTGTACCATAGGTAATAGATCAGTACGCTGCCAAGCAACGTCCCGACAAGGCCAACGACCAACAAAGCGATGTCCTTTTGCTTTTCTCTCTGCCATTCCTTCTTATTCATGGTTACTTCATCGCGCGATAGAGGAACGTCACGATCTGGGCTCTCGTGCAGTTGTTGCCGGAGCCGAACAGACCATTGCCGATACCACCGGTAACGCCGTTCTTCTCCGCCCAAGCAACCGCCGTCGCATAGTAGGCGTCAGAGGTCACGTCCAGGAAGGCGGAATTACCGCTCACGGCAGGGCTGCCGTTGGCGCGCCACAGGAAGGTGACCGTCTGCGCTCTCGTGCAGTTGCCGTTGGGGTCGAAGGTCACAGCGCTGGTGCCGCTGGTGAAGCCCTTCTCAACCGCCCATAAATGAAAGGGGCTTAGCCATAGCTCCGTGTCAGATCAATGGAGTCCATATCGTCCGGCAGGAAGGGGACCCCTTCGCCGCTGCGCGAACGCTGGAAATGCATCTCCTCGCCGGAGGGGGAGATGAGGATCGGGAAACTACCGCTGAGGGAGCTGCCGACGCCGGCGGAGAGATCCAGCCGCAGGCAGTCATCCTCCATGCGCCACACGCCGGAAAAGACCCGTGTCAGCTCTGTATTGTCTTCAAAGCGGTGGTAGAGCTCGGCAATCCCGGCATAGTCAGGGTCGCAGTCGCCGTAGTGCAGGCTCATCAGCCAGTCATCACAGACCCAGGTGGTGTCTGCCAGACCCATATCCGTAGGCGGCAGCCACCAGTCGTCGCCCGCTGGCTCCCAATCCTCGGGATAGTCAAGGCCTGTGGTAGCGCCAAAGATTCCAAAATCCATCAGCATGGGGGCGTAGTTCACGCCGGTGGGCACGACGGGGCAGCCGGCCTCATCGGTCAGCGGATACCATTTTACCTCCAGGCCGTCGTTGGTCACAAGGTTGACCTCCGTGTCCGGCTCATCCGGCCACTCCTCATAATTCACGAATACCAGCACAGGCTGCGCGTATTCTTCCCGATAGAAGACCTCGTCCGCCACCGGCCACACTCCGTTGCCCTGTGACTCCCAGGTCACATGATTTACAGCGAGGCTGGTGCTCTCGTCCCGTGGGACGATGCAGTAGAGCTTGCCGCTCTCTCCGCCGAGTACGCGCTCCGCCGGGATCTCCAGCAGGAACGGCAGCTCGGAAACAAGATCGCCGCTGTTTTCGAGCAGCCAGTCCGTCATCGACGATCTGTCGTTTGGCTCGCGCTGACCGAGGTAGGCCACCGCGCCGGCCAGCTGGTCATCCTCTGCCATACACGCCCGCAGCAGGACAAGTCCCGCCTCCGCTTTCTCTGGATCGTCTGGATCGTCCTTTGGTTCAGACACATTGCCCTTGCCGCCGGAAAGCGCCCCTGTCATGCTGCTGCCGCCTTCTGTCTCGGGCGGCTCGGTCTCTCCGCCGCAGGCAGTCAGGCTCAGCGCCAGCACCAGACAAAGAAGTGCCGGAAGGGACCGGCGCAGGATACACTGCTTCATCGTCCGTCTCCCCCTTTAGAACTTTCCGCTGCGTCCGCTGCCACCGCCGCCGCTGCAGCTGCTGGTACCAGAGCTGCTGCTGTCATCGCTGCTGGAAATCTTGCTGCGAACCTCGGTGGTGTGGGTATAGCGGTCATACTGCTTGCTCAGCTGCAAGCCGCCCGGTGCAACATACTCGTTTGCCTCGACTTTCTGATGTACGGTTTTCATGCTGCGCTTTAAGAACAGACAAATCGCGCCGGACAAGAGGCAGGAGGCTACAACGGCAACCGCAATCAGCAGTGCCGGACTTTCCCGCACGGGTTTTCCTGCGTCAGCCCGGGTCAAGTACTCGTCGCAAGTGCTCAGATAATTGGAAACGCCGCCATACCAGTCATCTTCCTTGAAGTTGCCCAGGAATGCCTTTTCCAATTTTTCCTGACCGTAGTTGTTAAAGGCGGTTTCCGCATACGTACCGTAAACAAACATGGCGTAATCCCGCTCCGCCATGCTCAGCAGGATGATAATGCCGTCCCGGTTCTCGCCCATGCCCAGTTGATCTCCGTGGTAGAGCTGATACGTGGTTTTGTAAACACCGCCGCCGTCGCTGTACACGGTGTAATCATCTACAAACGCAACGTAGACGCCGCAATGATGGCGCAGGGAAATTTCCTTTGCCTGTGCCTCCAGCTCCGCCCGCTGGGTATCGGTGAGCATGTGGCTGTGGTCGAACACATAGCTCATGCTCTCGCTTTTCAAGGTCCGGGGCACATTTGGCACCGCCGTGGTGGGCGTTTCCGCCGGCTCCGGGTCCGGTTCCGTCTCGCTGGGCGGGCAATTCGCGTTGATATACTCCGTCACGGCATTCATCATGGCATCGGTGGCTTGAATCAGTGCCGTTCCGCTCATGGTCACGTCTTCCCCGTTCCATGCCCGCTCCGCCATGTAAGGTGCCACCGCATCATATACGGTATCCGCCAAATCCTGCGCGCTGCCCCGGGTCTGGCTCAAAAAGGTATAAATGCTCCAATCGTCTTCTGCCAGTGCATAGGTTCCGTCCGGCTGCGCCCGCATCAGCAGCGTCAGGGAAACGCCGTCCCGGTTCTCGCCCCAACCATAGCCGCTGTTTTCATAGACGTATTCCGCAATGTCCATGACGTCGGTATCCGCAGACACATTCTCATCGGTAAATACGTCAATCCGCAGGTCCATCTGCAATTTTTCCGAAAGCTCCGGCAGGGCATGCTCGCCCATGTAATCCAGCTCCACGGAGCCAAGGGAATCGGTCTCGTCATAAATCACACCGTATTCCGACACCGCCATGGCAGGAACACACAGTGTCAGCGCCAACAGGAGCGCCATCAGCAAAGCTGTGAATTTCTTGTTCATGTCCGCCCCTCCTTATCGCAGCATCAGCACTGAGACAATCGTTCCCAAAATCGACAGCGGTGCGGCAATGGCGGCAAACAGCCCCCAAAACCGTCCCCAACTCATGGGAAGGTCGCCCACCAGTTTTCCGGTCTGTCCGTTCATGGCAAAGGTAAAGTCCTTGCCGTGCCACTTCGTGTTCAGCATCCACACCGGCATCAAGGCATAATGCACCTTGCCGCGCTGTAGACTGGAGCTGCCGCCGGTTCGGATGCAGGTATCATAACCTCTCACGCTGCCCAGCAGCGCCGCGTCCAAGGTTCCCTGACAGCGCTGGTCCGCCCGCTCCCGGCTCTGCTCCACGGTGACGTCGAATTTATCCGCCAAATACCCGGGAAGATAGGCCGTGGAGAAGGGTTTCAGCTTTTTGTAGTCATAGGGCTCGATGGAGTCCATGTGGTCATCCGGCATTTTACTGGACGCGTCCACCGGAACCTTTTCAAAAGTCACTCTGCCGGCGCGGTAAACGTCAAAATGTCTTGTCTCCGTGATTTCATAATCCCCGGAGGTGTAGGTGCGGGAGCGGGTCGCCTCGTAATGGGCATCGCCCTCCGCCTCGCCGTCAAACATCCAGAACGGAACATAAATGCCCTGAATTTTCTGAATATGGTTTTCGTTGGTGAAACTCTTGGGCAGGAAAATTTTTCCCGCGCAGTGCTCTTTCAGCGCCTTGACGGCGTCCTCTTTGCTGTACTTGAAGGGGATAATGAAATCCGGTTTCAGCTGACCGGCAAACTGCCCCGGCACCACCGTGGGGTTGCCGCAATAGGGGCAGGATGTTGCCGCCGTGCTCTCATCGCAGATGAGCTCCGCACCGCAGCTGGGGCAGCTGTACGCTTTCATGTGCGCGCCCTCCTCGCCCCAGTCGTCGCTGAAGCCGGAGGTATCCCAATCGCCGCCGTCGGCGGACGCTTTCTTCTGCTCCGCGGCCTTTTCTTCAGCCGCCTGCTGCGCCGCCGCGGCCTTCTCTTCTTTCTCCGCGTAGAGCGCCTCGATCTCCGCAACGTCGTAACTCGCGCCGCAGTATTCGCACTCCAGCTTACCGGAAGCGCCTACGAAGTGCAGCGGGCCGGTGCAGCCGGGGCATTGATAGTTGGTTACCTGTGTTGGCATAGATGGTTCCACCTCTTTCTTTTTCTCACAAGGAAGCGCCCGCCCGCGCTGCGGGCGGGCGCCGTTTGATACGCTGTGGTCAGGCAAAATATACCGATGACCTTACTTGATCGTCATGCCGCTGAGGATAACGTCGGGCATCGTACCCGGAACGCAGTCAATATCTGTCAGCCCGATGGACAGCGCACGCCCATCGTCGATCTGCGCGACGTACTCGATCCAGTCGTAGCCGATGCGCTTGTAGGTGCGGCCCTTGAAGGTGATACCGCCGATCACGCGATCATCGATATCCTGATAGTTTTCAAAGCTGTCCTTGTAGTAGTCGAAGTCCTCCACATTGGCTCTTACCTCGAATCTGATGGCACCCGCGCCGAAGGCTGTGGGATCGTCGTTTTCCACAAGACACTTCTTTCCCTCGTCATACGACCAGCCGGACTCGGGGATCTTCGTCGTGATCTTGACCGCGACATCATCGTGCGCGAACTGCGTGACGGTTACGGAGAAGTCCTTCATCTTGGCGTTTGCGGTGGCGGCCTTATTCACCTCAGCCGCCTCAGCCTTCACGGTGTCAAGATACTTTTCAATCGCCTCCTTGCCGGAGAAGCCGCTGGTGTTGAAGGCGCTGACCTTATAAACGCCCGGCTCCTCCTCGGCGAAGTTGACGTAAACGTAGTGGCTGGAATCGTCCTTCGAGACCCACTTGTAGTAGCGCTGATTCCTCTTCATGTGGTCGCTGTACTCTTCCTTGACGAACTCGCCCTCCACGCCGAAGTAATCGACGAGGTCTTCGTAGGTGGTGTCAAAAATATTGTTATTGACCTCGTTCATCCACACGTAGCCCTTCTGCACCGCTTCCTCGCTCACAAGGCCGGTACCGCTGGGAGCATTTGAATTGCCGCTCGGCGCTGTGGACTTCGTATCGCCGCTGCTTGCCGGGGCGTCCGCGCCGATGGCGTCCGGCATGGACTTGCCCGCCTTGATGAGGGGCAGATACCAGTCGTCGTAGGACTTGGGGCGAGAATCCTCATCCGCGTCGTCCCAGTAGGTTCCCCACGGGCGCAGATAGATCTCGTAGTAGAACTCATCCTCGCCGTTTTCGTAGTAGCCGTCGATGCAGATGAGATCATCCCGATCCGCCAGGCCGGGGTCAACGATCCAGTCCGCGTGCTCGATAGCGATATCCGTGAACTGGCCGTCCTCAGAGGTCATCGTGCCGTGCTCGCCGGTACCGGCGCTGCTCAGGGTGACATTCACCTTCGCCATGAGGCTGTCTCTTGAGTAGTCCTCATCCCAGAGGCGGACGACGCCGGTCTTATCCGCGCCGATGTCAATATTGCCGCAGATATCCCACCAGTCGCCCTCCATGTCCTCGTAATAGCCCGAGCAGCCGGTCATCTTCCACCAGCCGTACCAGTCGCCGTTCCACCAGTCCAGCAGCGTATCACCGGTCTTTTCCGGCGAGGAGTCGGCATCTTCCTTCTCGTAGAGGGTGTAAACCTCGTTGCCCCAGAGATCGTCGAGCATGATGCAGCCGTCCTGTAAAAGGCCATTGCTTTCCAAACCGTCGCGCTTGAGCGTCAAAGAGCCGTCACTTTCAAGAGACCACTTAATGTCGGTCGCCTCGCCGCCCAGGCAGAACACGCCCTTGCCGCCGCTCTTGAGCTCGATATAGGACTCGCCGTCATAGAGGTCAGCTAAGGAATACCAGCTGTCGCCGTCGCTGGAGAACTCTGTGCCGATGTATTTGCCGAGGTTGGGGTCGGCGGATTTCCCGCCGTCCTTGCCGCCGCAGGCGGTAAGGGAGAGCACCAGCACCAATGCCAGTGCAAGAGAAACGATTTTTTTCATAGTGAACTCCTTATCATCAATCCTGTGGTTCCGCGATCTGCGCTTGCAGCGGCGGCATTATGCCTTTTGAACGACGTTGCCGTTCTTATCCGTGAATTTCCCGGTGGCGATCTTGACGAGGTCAATGAGCCAGCCGATCCCGAACAGGCCGCCGGTGAAGAGGTAGAGAATGCCCGTGCCGATCTTGCCCGCATAGAAGCGGTGGATGCCCGCGCCGCCGACGAAGATGCACAGCAGCAGGAGCGTCAGCCAGTTTAGAGGTTTATCCGCGCCGGGCATTACCGCAGGCGCCACATAATCGGGAACCGTCTCGTCGGCAAGGATCTTCTTGATGGTGTCGGTCACACCGTCGATGTACTGGCCCTGCAGCAGCGGTCTGCTGGCAACGCCCTTGACGCCTTTGCGCATCACGCTGTTTTTGCCGACGTCGATGCCGTTGATCGTGGCGCTGCTATCCTGCGTGACAGGCGTGATCTTGATGTGCGTGCCGTTCTTGACATGGAGCCAGATGGTAACATCAAGGTTTGGTTCCTTTTCAAAGACGACGCGCTCGCCGGGAATACCGCCCTTGACGGAAAACGGCATCTGGAACGCCGCAGCGCGGGCGTTCAGCTTGTCATAGATCTCCTGGATCGTCATTGCGTTGGGGATATCAAATTCGCGGGGGAAGGTTGCGGTCATAGAGTCCTTCAAATTTCCGGTCAGGTTCGCCATAATCGTTTCCTCCTAAAATTTTTGTATTTATATATTGTTGATCCCTTGCAGGTTCCTCCCATGTATTCGGTTTACTTCTTGCCAAAGGTCAAAAACGGCTGGATCGCCGCGGCCACACCGGAGATGGGCATGGTCTGGAGCCAGATCTTGCCGGGGCCGGTAAGAACGGTGTTGAACAGTCCCTCGCCGCCAAGCACCATGTTTTTGAGTCCCTTGACCTGCTGAATGTCCATGGATACGCTCAATTCAAAGCCCATCACATAGCCGGTATCGACCACCATCTGCTCGCCGGGGGCGAGGGTGTATTCCACCAGTTCGCCGTCCACCTCTGCAAAGGCGATGCCGTTGCCGGTAAGCTTCTGCATGATGAAGCCTTCGCCGCCGAAAAAGCCCGCGCCCAGCTTTTGGTTGACGTGCATCGATAGCTGCACCCCCGCCTCCGAGGCAAGGAACGCGCTCTTTTGCAGGATAAAGCTCTTTCCCGGCGTGACCTCCAACGGAAGGATCTGGCCGGGGAAGCTCGAGCCGAAGGTGATCATTCCTTCGCCCCGCGCCGTGTAAATGTTCTGGAACATGCTCTCGCCGGTAAGGGCTTTGGAAAACATCTTTCCAATGCCGCCGCCACCGGTGGTGGTCATCTCCATGTTCGGCGTCATCCACACCATGGATCCCTTTTCGGTAATCATGCTCTCGCCGCTGTTGAGTCTGCACACTACAACGGGGAATGCGCCTCCTTTGAGCTCGTATTGCATAGGGGTACCTCTCTTTCTCGCTTTTGCGGGTCTCATTTATGCTTTCTCCGGCGTTCCGCCCGAGAGCGGCGCGCCGTTCGTCCCCTCATCAGGGCCGGGGGGATCCGCAGTATTCGCAGAATTTGCCCTGATTGTTACCGCCGCAGGCGGGACAGGTCCAGGGGCCTGCCGCAGGAATGTCCCGCGCAGCTTCGCACATCACGGAGTCCTCTCCCGTTGCAGCGCCGGCAGGCTGCTTGCCGCCGCTGCGCGCCTGCTCAAGCGCTTGGCAGATCTCGTCGCCCATCTGACGATACTTGCGGTACTCCGCGCAGTCCTCCGGATCGACACGGCTCGCATTGATCATCTTGGGGCGTCCCGAGGGCCGATCCATCGGCGCGTGACTCATCGGAGCGCGCTGCGGCAGTTTCTGCGGTTCATAGTACACAGAGCTGCTGTTGAGCGAAAAGCGCATCTCGTCAAAGTAGGGGTGGCGGACGGAGATGACAAGGAAAAAGTCGTAGGAATACTCGTAGCGGGGCGGAACGTAGCTCACGTCCTTGCCGTCTGCATCCTCGCGCGTCAGCTCCGTGCGGCTCTCATCGATGTCCATTCGGCAGCCGGTGATGGCGTCAAAGTCCAGAATATCGGGATTGGCCTCCGCCAGATCCCGTGCGCGGGTGACGGTGAACCAGCGGTGATCCTCGTCCAGCAGCACCTTCCGATCCTCGCCGAATGAGCGGGTGGTGCGGAACTGCGCCGCCTTTTCCCGGTTTTCCTCGCGGTAGGCAAGCTGCCCTTTGATGTCCTCCACCGTGGAACGGCGGCGGTCGCTGAACCACGGCGAAAGCTTTTTCGCGCAGTCCTTGCAGAGATTGCCGTCCTCTAACTTGCGGTTGCCGAGAAGGCCGATCTTCTCGCCGCAGATGTCGCAGTACTTCTTATCAAATAAGCCCATGATCTATTGCTCCTGTTCCTGTGTTTTTTGGAATGTCACCGTTTCTACGCTCTCATCCGGCCGTTCCAGCGTCAGCTCCAGCGTTCCGCTGCCCTCGCCGTCCGCTGCCTCATAGCCAAATTCCTTGATCCTGCCAAGTGAAGCACCGTCCGGCGTCACAAGCTCGCGCTCCTCCACTTCCAGCTCCGTCCAGACGACCTTGCCCGGCCGGAGATAGGTAAAATCGAGGGGGGACGCCAAGACGGTCTCGCCGTCCGCGCTGAGAACGATGCCGCTCTCTTCGCCGATGTCGGCCTGCCAGCGGCCATCTTCACTTTCCCACGCTCCCTCCAGCACGGGCCAGAGTGCGTCGTTGTCCACATAGGTGTGGTTGCCATCCAGCAGGAACGCGGCATCCGGATTTTCCATGCCGTCGCCCCCATCCATGATCTGATCTGTGACAAAGTGCTTATAGAGCCCGGAAAGGGCTAAACCTACGAGTATCCCCGCCAGAAGGATCCAAATCATCCGGCGCTTCATCCAACGATGTCCCCATCGTCAAAGGGATCGCCGCACTCGGGGCAGAACTTGGGGGGATGCTTGGGGTCGGCAGGCTCCCAGCCGCACTTGTCACATTTATACTGGGGGACGCCGGCGGGCTTTTTCGCGCCGCACTCAGAGCAGAACTTGCCCTTGTTCACCGCGCCGCAGGCACACGTCCAGCCGTCGTCCGCGACGGCGGGCTTGGGGCTGCCGCACTCGGGGCAGAACTTGCCGGTGGCGGTGGCACCGCAGGCGCACTTCCAGCTATCGCCGGCGGGCTTGGGCTCAGGCTTCTTGCTGCCGCAGTTGGGGCAGAAGTTGCCGGTGATGCCGCTCTGGCCGCAGCTGCAAGTCCAGCCCTGTACGGCGGGGGCCGGAGCGGGAGCGGGCTGCGCCGCCTGCTGCTGCATCTGCATCTGTTGCTGCTGACCCATCTGGAAGAGGTTCTGTGCGTTCATGCCGCCTGCCTGACCGGCCATGCCCATGCCCATGAAGGCCATGGCGGGGCCTGCGCCGGTGTTGGCGGCTGCCGCTTTCATTGCGTCGCCCTGCGAGCCGACAATGTGCGCCGCCGCGCGGGTGGGATCCATGAAGGCCGCGTTGCGCTGCAGCTCCTTGATCATCTGCTCGTCTTCCTCGTTGGCCTTCACGCTGGAAACGCCGAAGGAAACGATCTCCATGCCGCGAAGATCGCGCCACTTGCTCGAAAGCTGCTCGTTGAGCGCGTCCGCCAGTTCCAGCGTGTGGCCGGGCAGGGCGGAGTAGCGGATCCCCATTTCGCTGATCTTTGCAAACGCGGGCTGAAGAGCGGTCAGCAGCTCAGTTTTCATCTGGCCCGCGATATTCTCGGTCTTATAGTCCTCGCTGACGTTGCCGCAGACGTTGGTGTAGAACAGCAGCGGGTTTTTCAGCCGGATGCTGTACTCGCCGAAGCAGCGGATGCCGATATCAAGATCGATGCCCGCGCGCTGGTCCACCACGCGGAAGGGAACGGGACTGGGCGTGCCGTACTTGTTGCCCGTCAGCTCCTTGGTGTTGAAATAGTAGATGCGCTGATCCTTGGGGGCTTCGCCGCCGAAGGTGAAGCGCTTGCCGATGTTGGCGAACACGTCCTTGACGCCATCGCCCAGATCACCGGAGAAGATGCTCGGCTCGGTGGACATATCGTAGGTGTATTCGCCGGGTTCTGCACACACATCGACCACCTTGCCCTGCTCCACGATGAGCATGCACTGGCCGTCCGCAATGGCGATCACGCTGCCGTTGGTGATGATGTTGTCGTCGCCGTGCTTGTTGCTGGACCGGCCCGTGGCCTTTTTCCTGCCCTTTACCGCCAGCACGTCCGAGGGGATGGCTTCGCAATAGAAGTATTCCTTCCACTGGTCGGCCATCACGCCGCCGGTTGCGCCCAATGCCGCTTTAATGAGTCCCATAGTTCCTGTCTCCTTTTCTGTTTGGTTTTGTTTGAAATGGTTTCCTTGCAATGACTGCCGCTTCGCCGTCAGGGCGGCGGGGCACTAATCTGCCTCCGTCAGGAAGGTGTCTCCGCTGACAAAAAACGGAGCCTGATCCGTAATGGGCCAGGTGAACCAGCTCTCGTCCCATGGCCGCTTCATGAACAGGCACAGCTTTGCCGTTTTCTCCGGAATCGTAAGCGAGAACCACTGCGGCTCGTCAATCCGGAGTGTGCCCTCATACAGCACCGTATCCGTGATCCATTCTCCCAGCGTGCCGTCCTCATTCTGCTCGGCACTGCCTGTGCAGAACTGGATATCCGTCTCATACCAGCGCCCTATCAGCAGCAGCTTGTTCTGCCCGCCCTTCTCCAGTACGGTCACAGGGAGCGCCTCCAGCGGCTTTGCCACCTCCGCAGGCGGGTCCCGCCAGTAGAACATGAGCGACTTGTCAGGTTCGTCCGCCAGGGCCAGCGTCAGCGTCTCCGGCATGAGACTCGCCTCGCGTGTATAGATGGCGGTGCGGGCTGCCGGCGCGTTGTCCAGCTCATCGTATTGCTGGAGGTACAGGGTGTTCCGGTCTGTCAGTGTGACATAGTACTCCGTCTCAGAGTCTTCGGCGTAGAGCCGAGCGGACCAAAGCTCGTTGGAAAGACCGTACATCAGCGGCTCATCCAGCTTTTCCGTCAGCAGATCCTCCTCCGTCTCGTATTCCGGAGCGTCCGTATCCAAAAGGTGGGCGCTGTAGTAGTCGGCACGCAGGATATAGCACCCCTCATCGTCGGACCACCGGCGCTCAATGTTCAGCAGAGAGGCCATATGCATCTCCTCCGGGCTGAACTCGTCGCCCTCCACTTCACCGGCGCTCATCCGCCAGGTCCCCTCCAGGTCTGCCATACAGAGCTCCCCGCCGGAAGCCGGCCGTTCCGCCGGCTCAAAATAGAAACGGTTCCCGTAAGGGGTCTCCAGCATCACGGAGCCATCCTTCTCCTTGCGTCCGTCCATGGTAACGAAGTCTCCGCAATCATCCTCTCCGGTCAGCCGCAGGGCATTGTCCGCCCCCAGCCACCATTCGGCGTTTATCAGGTAGGAGGCGTAGCCAAAGCCCAGCGCCTCCCGGAACAGCGCGGTTCCGTCCTCATTAAGATAGAGGTCCGCCCACCATTTCTCCGTGGGCATGGCGCTGACCTCCGTGCGGCCGAAGGAGGGATTGTAGGACTCGTGCCGCACAGCGGTCCAATAGGTGGTGTCATGCGATACAGGTGTGGGCGATGCGCTGTCGTTTTCTCCGCTGCTGCCGGTGGGGGGAGTGGCGGTACCCGGCTGGCTGCCGCAGGCGCTCAGGCTGAATGCCAGCAGCAGCGCCAGCACCAGCACCAAACATCTCTTTCCCATCGCGTCATGCCCACGGGTCCTGCGCGGTGGGGATGCGGATGCCGCTCAAGGGGCTGGAATACTCCCACAAAAACCATTCCCCGGTAGAGGGCTTCTGCCGCAGCTTGATGGGACGGGGAGAATCTGCGCCTGCCGTCCGGAGAAACAGCCGGAGATAGCCCGGCTCCATGTCCTGGGGGCGGGGATCCGGCAGGACGTTCAGCACATAGGGCTGCGCGGGGGTATAGCTGTTTTCCGGCGCTGCGCCCTCAAAGTAGGCCAGGGGCAGATACTCCTTGCCCCGCAGGCGGTCCCGCAGAAATTGAGCGTCATAAGGCGTCATGGGACGCGGCCCGCGCAGCAGGTCCATGGCGGCCACACCCGCGTCCTTGTCCTTTATGTATAGGTTCAATGCGCACAGGAAGCATGCGCAGACCTCCTCCGGCGTGCGGCGGGACAACGCCTCAAATTCCGCCGCCGTATCCGGCAGATGGGTGAGAGTTACTTGCATGATACTTTTCCTTTCTCCCATAATTTGCGTTTGCTTTGCGGGAAGAGTATCCCCTGACCCATTTGGGGCCGGGGGATCCGGTGATCCGTTACCGATAGGTGCGGCTCCAGTTTTCGCTGCCGCCGGACTTGGTGTAGTCATGGCCGTTGGCGGCTTCCATGGCGTACCAGTATGCCCAGTGGCTCTCAGTCATGTCCGAGAAAGTGCGAAGCTCTTTGAGATGGCTGCGGATATAGCTCTGATCCGCGCTGCGTTCCAGCAGGCGGCAGGTGACCGCCGCCACCTCGGCGCGGGTGATGGTGTTCTCCGGCTTGAAGGTCCCATCGGAATAACCGGTGACCCAGCCGCGGGTGGCCGCAAAGTTGATGTACCTGGCTGCCCAGTAGGTATCCGACACATCGGTGAAGCTCTTGCTGCCCTCGGTCAGCTTTTCAAAGCGGCTGGCAATGGCGGCGAACTCGGCACGGGTCACAGGGGCGTCGGGGCGGAAGCTGCCGTCCGAATAGCCGGTGATGATGCCGAACTGCTGCATATAGCCGATGTAGTTGGCCGCCCAGTAGCCCTTCGGCACATCAGAAAAGGTGTTGGAATAAGTCTTATCCGCCTCGATCTGCTCGGTGAGCAGGCGGGCGAACATGGTGGTCACTTCGGCGCGGGTCATGTTGCGCTCCGGCCCGAAGGTGCCGTCGGTATAGCCCACCAGGAAGGCGAAGTGGTCGGTGCGGTTCAACTCCGCGGCCTTGCGGTTGACGAAGGTCACGGGAGAATAGGCCTTGCCGTTCATCGTGACGCGGGAACCGCTGACGGTGAGGGTGTAGGTTTCATTGGAGAGCACATAGCCCTCCGGGGCTTTCTTTTCCAGCAGGGTGTAGGTACCGCTGGAAACATCCGTAAAGCGCACAGTGCCGCTGGTGTTGGAGGTGGCCTGATAGGCCTCCCGGCCCCGGCTGTCCTCCAGCACAAAGGTGGCCCCGGCAAGGGCCTTGCCCTGAGCGTCGGTCTTGTTGGCTGTGATGGCCGCGCCGGTGGATCCGCCACCGCCGCCGCTGGTGCTACGGGTGTAGGTGTTGGTGAAGGTCATCTTGTTCGCCGAAATCTCGTAGTCCACATAATCGACGTCGTTGTCACTCTCCATCCGCGTCGTGGCGTAGATGGTCAGCCCGGGAGTCTGGCTGTCATTGGGCTTCACATGCCACACCGCGTCGTCATACGTCCAGTTGGCAGTACCGGCGTTCTTTTCCCGGACATAGAAGCCCTCGCAGACCAAATCCTGCACCTGATCCGACGGGCCGGAGATGACAAGTGTACCATCGTAATCGCCCACGCCGTTGGTGGTAACAGCGGCAGTGTAGAGGTTCTTCACATGTGCCTCCATGCCTCCCACGCCGACATCGAAGATCTCCAGCTCGAAGGTCTCCCGGCCGGGAGCGGTGTTGCCGCCCAGCTTTACCGTCTTGGTGAAGGGCAGCTCATACCGGGTGTAGGTGTTGGTGAAGGGAGCCTTTTCCAGACCATTCGCGGGGTCCTCGCCCTCGTTGCCATACAGGTCAAAGGAGTAGGTGTAGGTTTGGTCCTCCTTGGCGATGCGCTTCACCCGATACAGCGCGTCGGAATACGTCCAGCCGGCGGCTCTGCCCGCCCGTTCGCGCAGGAAGATGGGATATTGGCTGAAATTGCTGTGGATGCTTTCGGGGATCCTGAAGGTCAGGGCGTAGTCCTTGGGGCCCGTGCCGTTGGTGGTAATCTCCGCCGTGTCAATGAGCTGATAGATGGGGGTCGCGTTGCTGTCCTCATCCGTTTGCAGCAGCAGCTCAAAGGTAAAGGTTTCCCTGCCTGGGGCGATGTTGCCGCCCTGGGCGACGGTCTTTTCAATGGAGAGGGAGATCTCTGCCTTCTCCTCCAGCTTGTTGACGAAGGTGGCGATGGTCGCGCCGTTCGTATGCCATACAATAGGAATGTTCACCGGGCCGGTGACATATGGCTTGATGCCGAGAAGCTTCCCTTCGCCGGTCGGCTCCTGAAGTACGGTCACGATATATTGGTAGCTGGAAGGGAGATAGCCAAAGGGCGCTTCCGTCTCGACAAGCTTGTATGTACCGGGGTTGATGTTGGTATCAAAGGTGGCAATGCCGTTTTCGTCGGAGTAGGCGAATTTGCCCTCGCCGTTGGTACCCTGCATTGGGGTCAGCTCAAAGAGCGCCCTCGCCAGCGGGTTGCCCTGGTCATCCTCCTTCTTTACCGAAAAGGAAATGGACTCCAGCATCGGATCCCCCTCCGGTTGCGGCTCATCCGCCAGCGCTGTCGTGGAAAGCGTTCCCAGCACCATCACAAGACAGAGCAGGATGCTCAGAAGCCTCCCAGTGTTTTTCCATTTTCTCATGTCATTTCATCTCCTTCTGTTGAAATTCTTCCGGCTGATTCGGCAGGGAACTCCCGCGGAGAGGAAGTTTCTCCTGCCACAACATCGCCGCGCACCTGCAATGCTTCCGCGCAGGCAGTGCATAGATCCAGATCCTCGCAGATCAGGAAGCAGCGGTCGCACACCAGTCTGCCGCAGACAGGACATTGGCTGAATATCTCTGAGGCTTCCGCCGCGGCCTTTTCTCGGGCAGCCGCCCGTTCCCGCTCGTAGAGCGTCCGGAACACCGCGCGCATCCCCTCTGTCTCCGGCCTCGTGCCGGCCTTGGAAAAGCGGACGGGGCTGCTGTGCCATGTTCTGCCGCACTCCTGACAGTGAAGGAGAAAGCGAAACTCCCCTATGGTAGAGCAGTCTCCCATCGCCTCCTTTATGACCTGCTTCATGTGTAGTCCCTCCTCTCCGGCAGTTCTCCCGATTGCGGCTCTGTTGACTCTATCTCTACCAGTTTTCGCAGGAAAAAAATATAGGCCCAAGTCCTGTTTTGGGGCAAAACCCGCAAAAACAGGACTCAGTCATAGACGGAACGCACAAAAGAAAACGATACCTGTTGGATGTTTTCAATAAGGAAAAGATGGAGGACGGTTTTTCCGTCCTCCATCTTTTGATAGGGATGTTCGCCATTTGGGCAGGCGCCGCGGCGCGGGAAAAACACCCCTGTGTCCGTTATTGATATGAAAAAGGCTGCCAACCGGCAGCCTTTTTCATCGGTACGATTATTTACCGCCGCCCTGCAGCAGCTCCTCCAGCCGCTCACAGCGCCGGAGAACATCCAGATAAGCTTTCAGGCTGTCGTAGGAATCCACTCCCAGCTTGCTGTAGATGTGGCTGTTGTGACCCTTCACCGTCCCCACGCTGATGAACAGCAGGCCGGAGATGTCCTTGACCGCATAGCCTTCGGCATAGTAGCGCAGGATCACGCGCTCCGTACCGGTCAGCCCCTTTGCCCGGTCGATCAGCTCGGACACAAGGCTTTCCACCTGCCGGGGCAGGGCGACCTCAGGCTGGCTTTCCCGCAGGCGGCTGTGGAAGTAGGCCGTCAGCTCGTCAATCTCCCGGATCCCTGTGGGCTGCCAGTCCTGCGCCTGGCTTCTGGCCGCCGCAAAGCCCTGAGCAATGGGCGTGGCAAAGCGGCGGGAAAGGGCGGCGGCCAGCACCAGCATCCCCGCAAGGAAGCCCAGGGAGCCAAGGATCCAGCCGATGCGGGCGGTCTGGGCACGGTGGCGGTAGCCGCTCTCCGGTATCAGCGTCACCGCCGCCAGGGGATAGCCATCCGCCAGCCGTCCGGGGATGACCTGGTACTTTCCGAGATAGGTCGTGTCGTTCCAGATAAAGGTGTCGTAGTCCCGGCCGCTTCGGATCCTCATCTCACCGGAGGCCGACAGGTCCGTCCCCTCTGTGCTGCCCAGCATGGCCTTATCCAGAAGGAGGGTATCCCCGTTCATGGGGGCCAGCAGCATCAGAAAGCTGCCGTAGGAGCTGGGGACCGTGCTGTGGGACAGGCCGAAGTAGAGCTCGCTGAGCTCCATGCCGCAGACGCCCCGCACCGTTCCGTTCCCATCCCGCACGGGAACGCACAGCAGCGTCACACTCTCCCAGGTATCCGGCAGCGGCACCCGCCCCGTCCAGAGGCAGCCGCCGGAGAGCCGCTCACCCTCCCACGCCATGACCTGCCGGTAGCCGGGGATCAGGGACGTGTCCAGCTCCGGATTCCAGCGGTTATGAAGCTGCAGGCCGTTTTCCCGGGCGGCATCCACCGTTCCCCGGAAATAGGCTGTGGTGCCGCTGGGATGGGCGGAGCGCAGACCGGAATAGCGGAGATACACCCCCATGCGGGAGGTTTTGGATTCCGGCAGCGTTGTATTGGCTGTGGCATCCAGACAGAAATATACGCCGCTGCAGGTGCTGCCCGCCATGGTGGTTTCCAGAGCGGGGATCATCAGGGATTCCAGCTCTGCGATAAGCGCCGGATCGTCATTCAGCGCGTCAAAGGAGAGACCGCGGCGGGCAAGAAAGCGCTCCAGCTCTCCGCCGACCGTTTCGGAAAGCTCAATGCCCTGCGCGGCGAGGGCATCCATCTGGGCAGTAAAAAGTGCGGCGGTGTTGCTCTGCTGCAAAGCCGCCGTTTCTCCGAATTGGCGTGCTGTGCGGGAGAGGACACCCGTCACGCTCAGCAGTAGCAGCGCGGCAGCCAGCATCGCCAGCACCATACACAGCCAGTACAGCGCCAGACTGCCGCCGATGCTGCGGTTGCCCGCTGAACTGTCAGTTTTGGACAGACGCCCGCTCAAAAGCAGCACGGAGCTCCCTCCCTTCCCGTTTTTGTCACTTGCCATAGCTTTTTTGGAGCTCCTCTCGCACGGTACGAAGCAGCGGCTCCAGCGCGTCCGCGCCCTGCTCCAGGTACTGGGCCCGCCCGGCTGCCAGGCGCAGACGCACCGCCTTTTCAAAGTGGGTCTCAAGATTGAGATAATCCTCCCGCTGGGGCGGCACATAGAACGTGTAGTCCTGCCGTGTCTTCAGAAAGGCTTCATAGAGCGAAACATACATGGGATCGCTCAGCGTCTCGATGGCGGCAGGCAGGTAGCGGTCAAAGCCTTCCTTCGTCACCGGCATGTATCCAAGAGATGTAACGAAGTCCACGTTCCGCTCCGGCTCGGTCAGCCACTTCAGGAAGGTCATGCAGGCCTTTTCCCGCTCCGGCGTGGACTTTACCGTGCAGACTCCCACGCCCCGCTGCATGACCAGCTTTTCTCCGTCCTCAAAGATGGGACAGGGCAGCGAGACGATCTCCACCTGCTCGGTACGGTTGTCCTCATAGGTCACCACGTCGGAATAGTACAGCACGCTGGCGGACGAGGCGACGGACGCGATCACGTCACCGGTGCGCAGCGGCTCGGTGGCATAGCCGCTGCCCAGCCAAAGCCCGCCGGTCAGCGCGGCTCTGGCGTAAGGCTCCCATGCGTAGGCGAATTTGGGGCCGAAGGCAATGCCGTTCTTGTCGAAAAAGTCCTCGCCCAGCGATTCCACCCCCACCTGGAAATAGTTGAAATGGTCGTCGTGAACAAAGAAGCACTTGCCGCCCGACCAGTCCGCATACCGCTCCGCCATGGCGTACAGCCCCTCCCAGGTGGCCAGTTCGTCCAGGCTTGCGCCGGTCTCGGCGGCGAAACGGTCAAAGGCCGTTTTGTTCACAAAGAGGATCTCCGTGGATTTTGCCAGCGGCAGAATGACCAGCCGGTCATGGACCGTCCCTTCCTCAACAAATTCAGGGAGGTAGCCCTCCAGCTCTTCGTCGGTGAAATAGTCCCGGTAGTCCACCAGAACGTTCTCATCCGGCAGCGCCAGCACGGTCTTTGGGTAAGACACGAACAGGTCCGGCAGCTCGGGCGCTCCGGGGTCCTTGTAGGCGGCGGCCAGCACGCTCTCGTGGATAACGCCGCTGTTGCTGACGCTGTCCACCCGCACTCGGACGCCCTGCTCCTGACCCACGGTGCGGTTGAACTCATCCACCAGCGCGTTCATGGGTGAGTTCACCTCACCTCCGTAAACATGCCAGAGGGTGACGGTGACGGGTTCTCTGTTGGTTTCCCCGCAAGCGGCGAGGCACAGCACAAGACCAGCGGTCAGCGCCGCCAGCAGGAAAATTCGTTTTTTCATGGATATGCCTCCTCGCTCGGTGGGAAAGGGTTTCGCCCGTTTTCGATTTTTGGGAGAAAGGCGCGGCGGCATTGCCGCCGCGCCTTTCGGTGCTTTGCTTGCGCGTTATGCCCGGAGGATCACTTCACGCTGCGATAGATGAAGGTGACGATCTGGGCTCTCGTGCAGTTGTTGTTGGAGCCGAACAGGCCGCCGCCGATACCGCCGGTGATGTCATTCTTCTCCGCCCAGGTGACCGCCGCCGCGTAGTAAGCGTCAGCTGCCACATCGGTGAAGGCAGAATTGCCGCTGACAGCGGGGCTGCCGTTGGCACGCCACAGGAAGGTGACGATCTGCGCGCGGGTGCAGGTGGCGTCGGGGCTGAACATGGTGTCGCTGGTGCCCTTGGTGATGCCCTGCTCCACAGCCCACAGAACCGCGTCATAGTAGTAGCTGCCAGCCTTCACATCGGCAAAGGGCATAACCTTGGTCTTGGGGGCGGGGCTGCCGGCAGCACGCCACAGGAAGGTGACGGCCTGCGCGCGGGTGCAGATGCCGTTGGGGTTGAAGGTGGTGGCGCTGGTGCCGGTGGTGATGCCCTTGTCCACGGCCCAGATCACGGCGTCCTCATAGTAGGAGCCTGCGGGCACGTCGATGAAGGGATTCTTGCCGGTGGGGGCAGAAGCCTTGAACGCGGCCTCCACGGTGACCTTGCTGGCGGGCATGGTGAAGGTGAACTTGCCGTTCTTCTCAGTCAGCTTGATCTCCTTGTCCTTGCCGTCCAGAACGGTGAGGGTATCCAGCACATAGCCCTTGTCGGGATCGACCGTCAGGGTGACGGTGGTGCCCTTGGAGGCGGACTTGTGGCTGGCGGTCACGTCGCCGTTCTTGGCGCTCTTCACGGTGATGGGATAGGTGGTGACACCGCCGCCGCTGCTGCCGCCGCCGTTGTAGACCCAGTTGGCCTTGACCGTCACAGCATTATCCGGCATGACGAAGCTGGCGTTCTTGCTGCTGGCGCTGAGGACGGCCACATCGTCGGAGGTCCAGCCGTTGAAGGTGTAGCCGGACTTGGTTCCGGCGTAGATATTGACCGTGGTTCCTGCGGCATGGCTGCCAGCGCCGGTAGCGCCGGTGCCCGCGCCGGTCAGGGTAACGTTGTGATACTTGGCAGCCTCCGCGTCGGCGATCTTGATGGTAAGCTCCTTCGTGCCAGAGCCGCCGCCGTTGGTGGCCTTGACGGTGAACTTGAAATCGCCGGCCTTGGAGGGCGTACCCTTGATGGTGTCGCCCACCAGCGTCAGGCCGTCAGGCAGAGTGCCGGTCTCGATGCCCCAAGTGATGGGGTTGGTGCCGGTGGCAGCCAAGGTCTGGCTGTACGCATCGCCCACCTTGCCGTCCGGCAGGGCAACGGTGGTGATGGCGGGCTTGGTGGGAACATAGGTGCCCTCGGTGGCATCGAAGGTGTAGGTCAGGATCACGCTGTCCGCGTGGTTATCGCCGGTCAGATTGGGGCTGACCGTGGCCGTCTTGCCCTCGATGGTGTTGTAGGCGGACTTAGCGGAGAATACGTCTGCGCCAGCGGTCACCAGCGTGATCTTCACGGTGTAGACCGTGCCGGGCTGGAACGTGCCGCCGATGGCAAGGGGCGTACCGCCCGCAACCATCCACTCGGTATTTGTCACAGTGTAGGAACTGTCGGTGGTGGTTGCTATAGCCGCGGCAGCGTCCTTGACGGGCTTTGTAACGGTCAAATTCTCCACCTTAATGCTGGTCAGTGCAGGGATCACAGTTTCGCTTCCTGCCTTCACAGCATGGCAGTCAGCGCACTCCTCATGCCGCATGCCCGCCGCGTTGGGGGTTGCCGCAGTGACTACCTTCCACTGCCAGTTGTGGTTGGCGGTTTCGGTGTAGGTGGAGCCGTCCGTCATCTTGCAGACGGTGCAGTGGCGGCTGTGTGTGCCGTTTCCGTTATCCGTCCATGCGGAGAAGGTGTGGGCTTCCATCTTGAAATCATCGCCTGCCGTGCAGGTCTTGGTATGCGTGCCGGGGTCCATGTATACCCAAGGCTGCTCTTCGGTATTGTGGGTATGGGGCCCAGTCAGCGCCGGGAAGGTGTAGCTGACCTTACCATCCGCATAAGTTGCCAGATAGCCGTTGACAGTGTAGATGCAGTTTGCATCGAAGCTGTAGCCGCTCTTTACCGTCACAGGGATGGAAACGGTGTAGGCCGCTGCGCCAAACTTGCCATCCGTCGCAGCAGGAGACCATTCCGGTGCGCCAACGGTGTACAGGGTGTCGTTGGCTCCGGTGGCCGTGGTTGCGGGGGCTTCGCCGTATTTCGGGGCGGTAACCGTCAGCGCAACACTGCTGATCTTGCTGGTATCGGCTGCATTGGGTGTCTGATACCTTGCGAGGACACCATATCCAGCCACATTATCCGTATGATACTCAGCGTCTCCGCCATCTGTAACCGTATAGGAAACATTATACTTCTTTGTAATGGCTTCAACGCTATCATTGTTACCAAGTTTCAGCCATACCGCATAGAAATACGTCTTATTCGGCGCTACAGAACCAGTTATTGGGTCGTCGAGAATGTTTTCGTATACGGAGGTCGTAAGCTCAACATCATCCGGAAGGGTGGTGTCTACAAGCTCGGCTTCCGGGAGGCTCTGACCGATCTTGTCGTTCAGAGTAGGCAGCTTGACCTTGACATTCAGACCGGGTCTGACAACAGTATTATCCTTCAGCTTAAAGGTAGCGATCAGAGTTGTTGCTCCTTCATCAAGATTGTAACCTTCTACAGTTTCAGTAGTGCTTGTGTTAAAAATGCGATCGAATTGGATTCTATCCTTGTCAAACTTAAACCCATCATCAGCCTTAAAGGTCACAGTGCCTTTGTAGATTTTGCCGCTTTCAAACGTAGTTACAGCATTGCCGTCCTCGTCCTTCCAATCAATGCTCACCACCGTATAATTTTTGCCGATGTTGTGTACCCATTGTTCCGGAGTGTAGTTGCTGGGGCTTTCGCCGTCAATCGGGCTGCGTGGAGAAGCCGCCACAAATTGGATTTCCGTCTTTGTACCATTAATCCAATACCCACAGATACACTGGTACTTATCAAGAGTTTCATTGTATTCCAAGTTATGCGGCTCTTTTGTCTGTGCGCCGCAGCTACATGTTTTGAAATGATACTCTTTGTCGTTGTTTAAATTTTGCCATTCGCCGCTGAAAGTGTGTTCATGTCGAACGGGCACACTCACATAGATAGTCATCCCTGCGCCGCCGTTATCGATGCCGGAACCCTTGCTCGAGTAATCGCCATTCAGATTCACTTGGGTCTTGGTATTAAAGGCATAGCCGTCTTCTGCCGTCAGCGTTATGCGTGCGACATAGAAGTTGCCTGCTACTGCCCCGGACTCAGGAATGTTTTCCCAAGCCGTATTGATGGTGTTGACACCGGTGTTGGTGCCGGAGAGCGTGAAGTCAGCTCCCGATGTAGCTCCTTCCTGCAATTTCGGGACATCCAGTGTCACACTTTCGATGGATGTACGGGTGTCTGCCGCCGGCGCTTCGCATACCATCAGCTTGACGATATGCTCGTTGGCAAAGGTGTTGACGGGTTGACTGTCCTTTTTCAGATCGAGCCGGAGTTCAAAGGAATAGACATTGGGGGCTGCGCCCTTCCGAATGGTGAAAGAGTATTCGGTGCCGGTTGGAATCTGGTCGGTTGGGATAAGGCCAGTAGTATCACCGGAAGTATGGCGCATGCACTGGGCGTCATAGCGATATCCCTTAGTCTTCAGTTCGTCCGCCAAATCCTTCCATTTGAAGGTGATGGTGTGATCTTCGTTATTTTTGATTACCACAGGCGTGCCATTCCAGTCCTTGGCGTAGTCGATCTTGTTGCCGTCCAGCGTGACGGACTCCATCATGCCCCATGCGTTGGGGATGATTTTGACGGGGTTGGAAGCACTGCCCTTCAACCACATTTCATAATATTCATAGTGAGGTTCGGTAAACTTTTCCAAAACACCAGTGTAAGCATTGGGACCGGTAAAGGTGCCGCCAGGCGTAACAACTGCGCTGTAGCCAAAGCATTTATCCAATCCCAAAGCAATATTGGGGTTGCCTGTCGGTTTATCTTTTTCAAATATACCGTCATCTGCGTAAAGGTCTACTGTGCCCTTAAAGGTGCCGCCATTCAAACGGTACGGCATATAAAGGCTCGTTTTCCAGGGCCAGTACTGCAAATAAACATTGCCCTCAAAGGTGCCGCCGTTCACTGTGACAGCAGGATTGGAATTATTCTCCTCTGCTGTATACAGCACCTGCACATCCTTCTTGAAGGTGCCTTTGTTGATTTGAATAGAGCCGTTGGTGTCTTGATATCCGCTCAGCTTTACATGGCCGTCAAACACGCCGCCGTCAATGATGACCTTACACTTTCCGTCTGTACGCAGAGCGTAAGAATTTCCGTCAAGATCTTTGTAGGAATGTTCAGGGTAAAATTTGCCCGGATGGCTGATAGTCACGCCTTCCTTGATCGTAATATTGCTGTCCATAGCCCGGACTGTATCGGCATTAGACTCATGCGGCTCAGCAGTAACGGTAAAACTTCCATTTTCCAGCGTTAAGCTACTTCCTCCATGCACATGGAATAAGCAACAACCTGCATCACTGGCAATATAGTTCTTAAAAGCGCCGGTGATCGCGCCGGTTTTCGCAGAGCTGCTGTCCTTGATTGTCAGATTACTTCCATCGTACACTCGAAGGAACACCCCCATAGGGAGTAACCTGGTCATCAGCGTCAGGGTTTTTCCGTTCAAGTCGAGAGTACAGGTTTGGTTTTCAAAAGTCAGCCAATCCTCTACTTCCAAGCCGCTGCCTGTGGAATGGAAATTGGTGGTGTCAATGTCCTGCCCCAGCTTGATGTATTCTTTCTTGGCTTTGACTGCCGTTTGCAATTCCGCATAGGAATTGACGGTCGTCCATTCCGCCGCGCTTGCCGTCACGCCCATGGCGGGCACGAGCGAGAGCAGCATCACCAGCGTCAGAAGCAGGCTGGTAATTCGTTTTCTCATGTTTTTTCTTCCTCCTTCATAGAAAGAATTTGTTGTGCGCCGCGTTTTTGTCCCCGGCCCGCGGCCGCCGGGTCGGTTTTTACCGGGCGCTCCCGCCCGGCATGGTCTCTGCCGTCTCCCGGAGCCACGCCCGCGCCTGCCGGTCTGTCAGGTCCCCCAGGCAGTAGCCGTCGATGAGCTTCAGCTCCACCGCCTTTTCCAGCGCGGCCAGCTTTTCCGGGTGTCCGTCCTCGCAGACGAGATAGACGCGGCAATCCGGCAGCTTCCGCCGCACCTCGACGGCGATGTCGCAGCGGGAGGAAACGTCCTTATCCTCCACTCCGTTTGAAAAGTCCAGCTCCAGCAGCAGAAGATCCACCTTCTCCGCCGTACACTGCCAGACCACATCGTCGCAGTCGTCGGAGAGGATGCCCAACGGACGGCAGCCGCCCAAATTACCCAGCCAGTCCGCCGCGCGGCGGGTCATGGCGGGAGTGGTGAAGCAGGCTGCTGCTCTGGGCAGGGCCTGTTCCGCTCCGGGGCCGCTGGCCGGCGGCTCCCGCTTTCGGAATAAGCTCATACCGCGGTCTCCTTTCTCCGTGTCACGCCTGCCTTCGGCAAGCGCGTCCCGCACTCCGGGCAGTACACCGCGTAGTCGGTGACAGCCACACCGCAGCCGGGGCAGCAGCGGTGGCGGGAACGGTAGAAGTCGTAGAGGGTCTTTTCCGGCAGTACCGCGCCGCAGTCAGCGCAGTGCGTGTCCTGCGCGGGGTTTGCCCTGCCGCATTCCGGGCAGAGCTTACATCGCTGCATGGTTTCCGGTCCGAAGCCGAACTCCAGCAGCGTCACCTGCCGCAGGGCTCTTCTTGTCCGCAGATCGTATTCGGTCATGGCGTCCCCTCCTTCCTGTCCATACCGTCCGCTATCAGCTTCGCTCCGCAGGTTGGGCAGTAACGCGGCGTCGCGCCCGGCAGCCTTACGCCGCATTGATGGCAGAACGAAGGGTACTCGTCCTCCCACGGCGCGCAGTCCAGACACAGTCCCGCGTTGACATTGAACATAGCGGAGGAGACAAACCTGCCGCACCGGGCGCAGCGGTTGAACTGCCACTTGCCCTCCAGTTCCCACGCGATCTCCAGCGCGGCTTCCTCCGTGTCCGCCCGGATGGGCTTTGTCACGCAGCACAGCTCGCCGCTGATGTCGCAGTAGAAGCGAAACACTCGCCCGCCTCCGGCGTCCGCAACGACCTTGTACGTTGCTGTTTTCTGTGATTCGGCCACAGACATTCCTCCCTTCCGTTTTTTCTTGCGAAGCATAGGGGGCTATGCTATAATGTGAGAGAAACAAATCAGGCGGCGAGCGGTCCTTCCGTTGGAGCTATGCTCCAACGGAAAGGGGTACCCCTTTCCAATTTCTCTCTGCTGACCGGACACTCCAAAGTGTCGCTTGACTGTCCGTTCTCCTGTTGTGTACCATATTTCCTCGCTCCTGTCATCTCCAAAAACCCGAAATTGGGGAGACGGAGGCATAAAAATTTTCAAAAACCATCAAAAATACGGCAATTTGTCAAACGCCTGTTCGATCTGGAGGCTTAACACATGAAACCAAGATTTTTTGCCGCGCTGCTGGCGGCGCTGATGATCTTCCCCCTCACCGGCTGCGAGAAATCGCTGCTGGACAAGGATGACCCTGTGACGCTGACCTTCTGGCACGTCTACGGCGAGCAGTCCGGCTCTCCCATGGACGAGCTTGTGGACGAGTTCAACCGGACGGTGGGCGCGGAAAAGGGCGTGCGGGTGACCGTCACCGGCACCAGCAGCGCCTCTCAGATCGGTTCGTTTCTGCTGCAGGCGCAGGCGGGCGGCTCCGAGCTTCCGGAGATGCCGGATGTGTTCACCTGTCACATTGGGGATGCGTTGTCGCTGGGTGCAGAGAACGTGCTGGACTGGAACGACCTCTTTACCGAGAAGGAGCGTGAGGAGTTCGTCTCCGGCTTTCTGGCGGACGGCACGGCAGACGGCAGGCTGCTGGTATTCCCCATGTCCAAATCCACCCATGTGCTGATGCTCAACGGCTCCGCCTTTGACCGCTTCTCCGCCGCCACCGGCGCGCAGTACAGCGACCTTACCACATGGGAGGGCTTTTATCAGACCGCCGGCGCTTTCTATGACTACAGCGGCGGCAAGACCTTCTGCGCTCTGGACTATCCTCTCCGCGCTGTGGAGCTGCGGGCCATGGAGCAGGGTGCGGAGGATTTCTATACCGAGGACGGCTGGTACGACACGGACAACGCCGTCTTCAAGGAGAGCTGGCTGGAATTTGCCCGCGCTCTGGTGCAGGGACATATCCAGATGTCCGACCGCTATTCCAATACGCAGGTCATGACCGGCGAGACCATCTCCGGCATCGGCTCGTCCGCCGCCATCCTCTACTATAATGATAAGGTGAGCTATCTTGACGGCACGGTGGAGCCGATGAACCTGCAAGTCCTGCCCATGCCGAAAACCAACGGTGCCGATGCGCTGATGACGCAGGCGGGCGTGGGTCTATGCGCTTACAAGACCGATGAACAGCGGGCGGAGGCCGCAAGCCTGTTCGTCCACTGGCTGACGGAGCCGGAGCGGAACCTTGATTTTGTGGCCGAGACCGGCTATATGCCCGTGCGGAACGGCGCGTTTGACGCCATTGAGGACTATGCGGATTTCCCGGAACCACAGCAGGCATACCAAAATCTCTACGCCGCTCTGAACACCATGCGGCGGGAGTATACGCCGGTGTCCGAGCCGCGCTTTTCCGGCTATTACGGCAAGGTCAACGCCCTTTACGATGCGCTGCGGGAGGCGCAGGAGGCCTATCCCGCCCGTCTTGCAAATGGCGAGAATATGGATGATCTTGCCAACGAGACATGGACGCTGCTCTGCTCCATGGGCTGAAGCGGATGAAAAACAAACCACAGGCAGGTAAAAATCGATGCGCCATGTACTGGAAAAACTGAACTACGCCAACCGCTCCATGAAGCACAAGCTGGTACTCTACATGGCGGCGATGGGCCTTCTTCTGGCCGCGGTGCTGCTGGTGAGCCTGCAAATTTTCGGGCGGATCAATACCCCCGGCGAGGAGTTGTCCAAAAGCATGAGCATCCAGATGGAGGTGTTCCGCTCGGATATGGTCTCCCTCTGGCGGAATGTCTCCGGCATGAGCGCCCATCTGTCCAAGGATATGACGGACATTCTGGAGGACACATTGGCTGAACAGGGCATGACCTTTTCGGAGCTGGACGGAAATCTTGACGCCATCTCACAGGTAGAGGAGGCGCTGCTGGAGCCGCTGTGTCAGTATGCCCGTCAGACGGACTGCTCCGGAGCCTTTGTCATTCTGGAAGCCGCCATCGGCGTAAGCAGCGGCGAGGCTGACCGCAGCGGGCTGTATGTCCAGCGGAGCAATGCCGAGCATTTGACCGGGGATCTGCTGCTCTACCGGGGCATGGCGGAGATTGGGAAGGCCCACGGGGTCATGCCCCACCGGAAATGGAGCCGGGAGTTCAACACGGAGACTCTGCCGGATTACCGGCAATGCCTTGCGGATGCGGCCGCGCCGGTATCTTCCGCCTCCTGCCGCACCTCGGCACTGATCACCCTTCCCGGCACCTCGGAGCGGGCCGTTCTGCTGACCATTCCCATGGTCGGGGAGGACGGCACGGTATACGGACTGTGCGGCTTTGGGGTCAACCAGACTTATTTTGCAGCTCACCACAAGCAGCCTACTGGCTTTCAAAGCGTTGCCTGCCTCATGGCCTCGGAGGGCGGCGTGTCCAACACGCTGGACAGCGGCGGGTGTTTGATGACCGGCGGTGCGGGAGACTACTGCTATGTTCCCATTAACGACCGTCTCACACTCAAGCCCATGCGTCACGGCCTGATCGCCATGAAATGCGGGGGACTCTCCTATGTGGGCATGACCATGGACTTTACCGCTGCGGGCGAAGACAGCGAGAGCCGGACATTGGCGGTGCTGATCCCCGCGCAGGATTACCGGCAGCTTGTGGTACGCAGCGTCTGGCAGACCGCTTTGCTGCTGTTCCTGCTGCTCTTTGCCCTGTGCCTTGCCTGCATTGTCCTCAGCCGCAGATACCTCTCTCCGCTGCTGCGGGACCTCCGGCAGCTTACGGAGGAAAACCGGGGCGACGGGCAGATGAGTTATAGCGAATTTGCCGCCGTATCCGGATCTCTGCGGGCGCAGGATGAAGCGCATCAGGAGGCTGTTTTCGCGTTGGAGAGCGAGAAGGACGCGGCCCTGCGGCAGAGCGAGTCCCTGTTGGGCGAAAAGGCCGTGCTGCAAGCGCAGGTGGAGGAAACACAAAGCCGGTTGGAGACCGTGCAGACGGACGCATCCCGTATGGCTCACGCGCAGAAGGATGACATTGACCCGGAGGTGTACCGGATCTTTGTGACCGGGCTGGATAAGCTGACGAATACGGAGCGCAAGATCTATGAGGGCTATGTTGTCGGCATGGGGCCACAGGAGATGAGCGTTCAATTCTCTGTTAAGGTGAGCACCATTTACAGCCACACCAAGAGCATTCTCCGAAAGACGGGGCTTGATTCCTACCGAAAGGTACAGCAATATGCCGCGATCCTGCGTCAGACGCAGGAGGAACAGGAGAACGAAACATAGTAAAGAAAAAGCGTCCCTCTTGCGCCGGTCTGAGCGACACGGCGCAAGGGGGGCGTTACTGTTCCGCAGTATGATTACTTGATGGCGTCTTTGAGGGCCTTGCCGGGCTTGAAAACCGGCACCTTGCAGGCGGGGTAGGTCATGGACTCGCCGGTACGGGGGTTGCGGCCCACGCGGGCAGGGCGCTCCTTGACCTCGAAGCTGCCAAAGCCCACCATCTGCACCTTGTCTCCGCTCTTCATGGCAGTCTCCACCGCGCCGGTAAAGGCTGTGAGGGCCGCCTCGCAGTCCTTCTTCGTCAGACCGCTGGCTTCCACCATGGCGGCAATCAGTTCAGATTTGTTCATGGAAATCGCTCTCCTTCTCATTTGTAGTATGACCGCATTATAACGGAGGGAGTCGGAAACTGTCAACTGCGGCCTGCTTCGGCGTAGTATTGCGTTCGCCCGATAGAGACAAAGCCCTCCAGGCCAGTAAAATCATTTACAGAAAGCTGGGTATCCACAAAGCCTATCAGCTCAAAATCTGCATCGCACTTCTGCGACAGAATCAAGAATCACAGAATTAAATAAGAAACAAGCCGCCCCTGTCAAGCGTTGAGCCTGACGGGGGCGGCTTCGTCTGTCCATGGGGTTGTTACCTATTTGAGTTGCCTTTACTGTCTTATTAAATGATATGTCGCATACAAGTAAACAATATTATATCATTCAATGAAACGGTAAAATATATACAGGAAAGAAAGGTGACGAAACTATGGACACGCTTCAGCGGCTGCATCAACTACTGGACGAACGCGGATGGTCAGAATACCGGCTGGCTAAAAATTGCGGTCTTTCCAACTCTACCATTGCGAATATCTATCACCGCAATACGATTCCCTCCATCAGTACGCTGGAAGCGATCTGTGCCTCTTTCGGCATCTCGCTTTCTCAGTTCTTCGCAGAGGGCGAAATGGTGGAGCTGACACCGGAATTGAAAGAGCTTTTTGATAACTGGGTAAATCTGACGCCCCAGCAGAAGGACGCGGTTTTACAGACCATGCGCGCCATGAACCACGATCAGACCTGATACAGAGGAAGCCTTTGCAGGCTTCCTCTTTTTTCGTCCTCTATCGTTTTATTGAACGATAAAACTTCCTGCTTTCGACCGTGTTCGACGGTTTTCCCCTCATGTCTATGTTACATTATCGTTAAGTTAAGCGATAAATACCGCTAAGAGAAATATCAGGAGGGAAACCGTATGAAAACAAATGCCAAGCAGCTTGCCGCAGCGCGGCGCGCCATGGAAGTCATCGCCGCGCGTGAAGGGATCAGCGTGGAAGAAGTCCGCAGGGAAATCAGCCTTGCCATCCTCATGGCACAGCCAAGGGACGCCGGTATCGTCTCCGAGATTCCGTGCGCCGGTGCGGTCCCGACGCCGGAGGAATTGATCGCCTACTGTGCGGCGCGGATACAGAGGGAACAGCGCAATTCACCACGGCCCCGGAAATAGTAGGGTTGTCAGCTTCTCCAGTTGTTTTTCTCCAGTGCCTCAAAGTAGGCCCAGGTCTGCGGCGCAGCATTCCGAAAGGTTTCCATGCGTTTTTCGCTGCCGCTGTATGCGATCCAGTAGTCAAAGCAGTCTGCGAAGTATTCTCTGGCGTTGGTTTTGGCGTAATCCCGCAGCCCGGAGTTCTGTGCCTCCGCCAGATATAGCTGCTCATGCTCCGCAGGGATTCCCAGCGTCCAATCGAGGAAATGTCCGAATTCATGGAGCGTCGCGCTGGCTTCCGAGAGGTAGATGGTTTTCTGGCTGTAGTTGGTGGCTCCAATGCAGCTCATGTTCAGCTGCTTGCTGAGTTCGCTGATGTAGTCGAAGTCGATACGGTATGTCCAGCCGGCGGCGTTAAAGGCGGCAAGCACCGGCTCCGGCACCTGCCGCAGCGCCAGCAGGTAGTCATTGATGTTGACGCCTGCTGCGTTTACCAGAGCCACCGGCGCGGGCGGAGCCTCCACGGTGAAGGCGCGGGTCAGAATGGCGTGAAGGAGCATGGCAGCGTCCCTGCGGGTAACGATCTCATTTGCAGTGTTCGCCTCGCCGCAGAGCTGAAGCT
>OHNQ01000084.1_pt1 | contig 63606 bp, 53 predicted proteins | sample 1569621 | NCBI WGS metagenome assembly OHNQ01 (sample SAMEA3879516, study PRJEB24766) | human gut metagenome | biome: human-associated habitat; feature: feces | place: USA | collected 1985/1987
ATTGGAATGCTAATAGATTTCCAATAGAACCTTTTATTTTTAAATATTGATAATTAACTATCTAAATAGAAAAAACATGAAAACATTGTTGATAATCTTTCTTTCTATCTTTTTTTGTTTCGTAAATATCGAAGCACAAACCTTAAAGACGATTGAGGGAGACAGTGTTAAGCTTCCTGTATGGAAACAAATTCGTCAGCGGTATGGTTTGTCAATCACCGGACAACAGCACTCCAAAAAAACTTTGGGAGGACAAAAAGGACATTTTGGGCTGCTTCTTTCTATTCCTTATGTCAATGGGTATAATCTTGTTCCAGAAGGAACGTCTCAAAGAGACAAACAAATTGGTTTTATGGGAATTGGAGCCGGGTTGGAATATTTCCATTCCAAGAATACTTCTTTGTCGCTGAAGTGGAATGCTACTATGGCTTTCATGGCTCCGGTCCCTGCTCCGGTAGATTATGAATCCAGTCATACACATATTCAAGGTATGGATCTTTGTTTGATGCATAACCACTATATTAAATACTTGTCAGTCGGTTATGGGTTATGTATAGCACGAAATTCATGGGATTATCATACGGAAGGTTATGACGTTGATGAAGCAGATCCTTCCGATGGCGATTTTGGAGACTTGGATTTACATTCCCTAAAATACGCAATCGGCACTCCAATTCATATTTATGGATATTTTTGCAACTCTTTCGGAATCGGGCTGAATTATCGTCCCACGTTCTATCGTTTCGGTTCGTCGAAGCCTTGGAAATATGAACATCTTATCAGTCTCGATTTTCAAATTCGCATATCGCTATAGGAATATTGTTTGTGGAAATAGTGAGTCGTTGCAATCTTTATTCATATTATAAATTAAAAAAAATGAAAACTACTAATTTGCTTTTGGTGGCGGTGTTGCCGATATTGTTGTTGACAGCTTGTAGTCCGCGTGTTACAACTGAAGTTGTCAGAACCTATCCTCCTGTGGCGGCAGATTCCGTTTGGGTGTATGAACCGGGGGATGTTATTCCTAATTCAGCCGAACCCATAGGGAATGTGTCTGTAACAGATGCCGGTACGACTACCAAATGTAAGTACGATCAGGTACTCCGGATTGCCAGAGAAGAGACCGCTAAGGTTGGTGGAAACGGATTTGTTGTTACAGAACATAAAACACCTGCAGTATGGGGGAGCAGCTGTCATCAGATATCCGGTATCATGCTCTACATAAATGATTGGACAATAGACGAGCAAGCTCTTAATCCGATAGCTGATGCTATTGAAGCCAAGCATATTGCACTCGAAGAAAAAATGAAAAAACGCCAGGCACCGGCGAATACCATAGGTCTGGATGTTGGAATCGGTTGTGTTTATAGTAAAATCTATACGCCGTATCGAACTTATAATGGAAAGAACGGACTCGACTGGGAATTGGAATACAACCGGGTATATCGTAATGGGCTCGGTTTCGGGTTGCAGTATTCCGGTTTTAGAACCAGTTTCTCGGAAGGTGGATACATGCTGTTGACTTATATTGCACCTTCGTTTATAGGTCGTGTTAAATTGGCTGATGCTTGGATATTAAAGTATGGTATTGGCATTGGTTATTTTGGATATAGTGATTCTGGAGATATTCTTTCCGGAGTTGGGCTTGACGTGAATATCGGTGCTGAATATATGGTAAGCAAGCATGTCGGTTTAGGAGTGGAGGTGCAATCTTTGTCCAGCTATTTATCCAGACAAGAAGGAGTTACGCTTGGAGAGGATGAATATAGCGGAATATCACGAATTAATATAAAAGGAGGGGTAAGGTTTTATTTCTAAGGAGAGATAGCCCGGACTTGTATCAAGTTATTCATGTGCCCTTGTTTATAGGGCCAATGTAGCTAATCTGTTAGAAAGCTGTAAACTACAAGATGATAATATGATGGGTGGTAATGTGTTGATAATGAGTTCTGTTATCATCATGTTACCACCTTGCTATTTTATGCAAATACTAATTGATGCTGTTGTTTAATTTTAACCTGAGTTCGATATAACATTTCAGTCCGTCCCAGCTGTGCATCGTCATTCTTACTTATATTGAGTTGAGGTTAATTTAGCCCAATTATTGTGGATAAGGCATTGGACGAAAAATCTCTTATCATTCGATATAAACTTTCTATTGTCGGGTAGAAAAGTCTTATTCCCCCTTTTGTAATCTATGATTTAAACTTTTGGTTTTATAACTGCAAGTTTTGGTTTTAAAATCAAAACTTCTGTTTTTATAACCGCAACTTGCGGTTATAGTTTTTCTTCCATTGATGGCTACTTTTCCTTCTATGGATAGACACTTGTTTTAGGGAGAAGTAACTTTTAAAACCGTATGTTTATATATTAGCAGTATAGATAACGTGACTTCTAAGACTTAAGTAAGTCTTAGAAGTCACGTTAATTTTACGATAGTCTTTTTTCGCCGAATTGTGTGCTTTATCGATAATTGAAATGTTATTTTTTTGCGTATCAGTGCTTCCCCTGCTTTTAAGATGCATTTGTAGACTCTTGAAACCACCTCTGTGTACCGAAATAAATCTTGTTTTAGGAATAGCTATAATGATATATATAGGAATGGACAGTATAAATGTATTCAAGAAAAAGTATAAATACTTCAATTTGTGAATTTTTAGAGGTGGTGAGTACAGCAAATATTCATAAATGAAATGCGAATGAAGAATGTCTTTTGATTGAGCTTTTTTCAAAATCAATCACATGTTTTCAAAAATCGTTCAAAACTCTTTTGTAGAGGGTGTTTAGAACATATTTGGAATAACAAACAACCATTTTTGAACACTAATTTATATTTAATCATCTATGTTTGCAACAACAAAAAATGCATTATTATATATTGAAAATATGAATATCTAATTATGCGGTGGGTATTATACCAATGTTTTATTTATTAACTTTAATTTTTATTATTATGAGAAGAAATTTACTCTTGGCTTCGGCCGTTTGTTTTCTTTCTGTGAGTATAATGGCACAGAATTATGCTCCGACTGCATGGACATTTAGTAAACAAGAAAAAGGTAGTGCAGCGGGATTATTCATTAAAGAAATGGCTGCTGCTCATTGGAATTGTAAAGCGCCTTTTCGTTTAGGAGATCATTTGGATGGGTCTATTGGATTAGCATGTTATGTAAGTGGTGATCTTGTTGGTCCTATAACGGATGATTATGCACAAATGTCGGAAGCTGATAAAGTTTCATTTGGAGAATTTTATAAAGCTTGCCAAATTGTGGATGGTGGTGAATTAGGAAATCTGTTTTGTTATCAAGGTAAAGGTTCTACACTGTCTGATTCAAGAGCTGTACAAAACACTAAAGCAATGCCTAATTCTACATTATTTTGGCTTTCAAATACAGATATTCCTTTGGCAACCAACTATCGTCTTTCTATGGGCTTTCGTGTTATTGCAAATTCAGGACAAAATAGTCTTAAATTAACTATAGCCACATCTCATTATGATGGAATTGATAATGGTACTTATCGAGAATTCGAGTTGCCATTTTATGCTGAATATAATGATTATTGGAACAATGCCATTTTAGATTTTACTATTGCAGATAATACAGATCCTAATTATAAAGAGTTACCTATAGTAATAAAAATGTGGTTAGGTGGTGGTATTGAAAATAGTATTTTATTGCTTAGTGATATTAAGTTAGAAAAGATTGCTGCGACTGATGATAAATATATTCCGGGTAAAGTTGAAGATGTAGATTGGGTTGATACTCCAACTGGGATGAGCTATGAAAAAGCAGATCAAAAAGCAGTGGTTTGGGCCTCTAATGGAGAAATTACAGTTGTAGATGCAAAATCTCCTATTAAAGTGTATTCTGTTTCAGGACAATTAATATCATTTAAAGCACCTGTTTCTAATGTAACAACAATTCCTGTAACTCAGAAAGGGGTCTATATAGTTGAGATCGGAGATAGTAGTAGAAAAGTTGTTTTGTGATTTTTATAGATATTTGAGAAACGGATCTTAACTGCTTTACTTATAGAAGCCGAGATTCGTTTCTTTTTTTGTTTATCTTAATTTAATTATCTAAATAAATTAATATGGTTTTAAAGAAAGTTATATTAGCATGCTTTTGGGGATGTCTTTTTTCAAATTCTTTTTCGCAAACACTTAATTATGCGATAAATAATGATGGTACCGGTTTTGTTCAAACGTCTATAATAAATGAGCTAAACGGATTTGCAGAAGCCACTGTACAGATGTGGGTGAAACCTACCGAATGGGTGGAAGGTGCACAGCTTTATAATCAGGATAATATTATTATAGAATTGGGTGATAATCAATCGTTGATTGTGAGATCCGGTTCTAACTCTGCTATATGTGCTGCAAGGATATCTTTGAATGCTTGGTCACAGCTAACAATAGTTTATGACAATAGTAGTGTAAAGTGCTATGTAAATAATGAGTCGAAGGAAGTTATGGGTGCTTTGCCTGCAATTTTACCTGATGCTACGACTAAGTGTTATATTGGAAAGAATTTTAAAGGTCTGATAGATGAGATACGTATTTGGAAGAAAGCATTAGAACAAAAAGATTTCTTTTGGAACAATACATTAAATAAGTTTAATCCCAATTATGATGCATTGATTTCTTATTGGAAGTGTGATCAGGAACAATGTGAGAATTTGGTTGACTATAAATTTGCTCATCACGGAATTATTGATAAGATACAACGTGTAGTCGTTGAAGATAATGCCGTAATGCGTTATCGTGTAGTGACAGGATATACCAATTTGATGCGCTTTACTGATCGTCCTAATATTAACCGTGATATGTTTTTGATGACGAATGATTTGATTTTACTTTCTGCGAAAGTACAACAGGACGGTTCTTTATTCCCTGAATATCCAGATAATTCAGGAACCCCAATTAATGTTTCTTATTTATCAGAGTTTGAAGGGCATAAAGGTGTCATGGACTTTCATGGAGTAGGATCTAAAATAGTAGTAGAGGATGGTCGGGTACCGTTTAATCCGACTGAACGATTTGGTTGTGGTACTTCCAACATTGCAACTGTTTCAGGCTGGGTTTATATTGATAACTGGGTAGAAGATGCCGGTATATTCTCCAATTACCAGGATGAAGATAATTGCATGGTCATTAAATTGGGACGAGAAGTGGATAAGGAGATTGTTGTTGATTTTTGCGGAACTATTGCAACTTTGAAGAATCAGGTAGAAGTTGGGAAATGGCATTATTTGAGTGTCTGTTTTAAACCGTCTGAAGGAGAGATTGCGGGTCGTAGATTTAATCCTGTTTTTATAAGCGTTGATTATGTGATGCATGATAAAATATCTTCTAAGACAGTTGTTCTTAGTGGTAAGGATATGACAATAAAGACGGTACCGGTGTTTGCGAATAGTACAATAACACTGGGAAATAATTTAGATGGAAAATTGGATGAAGTTATGGTTTGGGGCACTGACCGTTCCGGCTCAGCTCAGAATGATGCGGAGAAGGGATATCAATGGAACGTTGGCAACTGGAATAACATTTTCTTGAATGCATATTGGAAAGGGGACGATCCGGATAATATAGGTAAAGATTCTCAGAGCTATATTGGTATGATTGAGTTCATTCGTAATTATTACACCAATCATCGTGGAATGAAAATCCGTCTTGGTATTATTTATCCTGATGGTGATAAATGGAAAAATAGTGTTTTGAATAAAGATGAATGTGTAGACAATCTGATTCGTGATGCAAAAGTTTTGTTGGAGCATTGTGATGGCTTGGATGTCGATTTGGAATGGATGTATAGCTCGTATGACTGGGCTTTATACAATAAGATTGTAGGTCGCCTGATTAATGAAGTGATGGCTGGAAAAGATAAAACATTTACCTGCTCTTTGCATAAAGTATCTTATGGTGGATTTTCTAAAGATCTTATAAAGGATGTGGATTATTTTACTTTCCAGTTATACGGGCCTAATAAAGAAACATACTATTGGGATTATTATCCGGAAGCTTACAATTGGTTTACCGGTTATGGATTCCCGAAAGATAAGATTTTGATGTCTTACGGAGTGCTACTTGTGAACAACGGTGAAGAGGGATATAAAGATTTGTTCGAAAAATATGGAATGAATGATGGCAATTTTGATCCGGATTTGAATTCATGGGATTGCAACGGAACAATGAGATATTATAATGGTGTAAATCAGACCAAGAGGAAGCAGGAATTTATCATAGAGAAAGACTGTCGCGGAACGATGTATTTTGATATGGGCAATGACCAGCCTGTCAGTGATTATAAGAGTTTGATACGTGCACAGAATGACATCTTGGCTTCCAATGTAGATACATTGATTACGAAGGTCGATTTAGATCCCGTGGGTATTAAGGCTACGACCAATGATAATAGCAAAGATGACATTTTCTCATTCTATCTTAATTCGGCAAAAGATCAGGTTGTTTTAACGCTTTCTAAGGATGAATATGTATATGGTGCTTCATATAAGATTTGTGCGATGGATGGAAAGATCATGATGCAAGATCGTCTGAGTGCTGTGAAAAATGTGATTCCATTGGCTTCTTTGGAAAAAGGTACCTATTTGATAATGGTGCGCACCAATAGCGGTGATTGTACAAGAAAGTTACATGTTAATTAAAATCTTAATATTATGGAGAGAAAAACACAGGGACGTATTTTGACGTTGTTTTGTTTGTTGTTTCTTCCGGCTTTGGCCTTTTCTCAGATTATAGTAAAGGGAACGGTGAAAGCAGAAGACGGCTTTGGAATGCCGGGAGCCAATGTATTGGTAAAAGGATCTACGAATGGTACTATCACCGATGTGGATGGTAATTACAGTATATCCGTTCCGTCTGAGAAATCTGTGTTGGTATTTAGTTTTATCGGAATGTCTACTCAAGAGATAACTGTAGGTAAACAACGAAATATCAATGTGACTCTAAAGGATGATGGCAAAATGTTGGACGAAGTGGTGGTAGTGGGATATGGTACTATGAAAAAAAGCGACTTGACGGGAGCTGTTTCTTCTTATCGTCCCGATGAAAAAGAAGTTGGTAAAATTGCTTCTATTGATAACATGTTGCAAGGCAAGATTGCCGGACTTTCGATCGGAGCTTCTATCGATGCTCCGGGTGCTGCTTCATCGGTAACGATTCGTGGTGCCAATTCGTTGCGTGGAGATAACCAGCCTTTGTATGTAATCGATAATATTCCCCAAGCTTCTACTGGGGAATTTGCCAATTCCGGTAATGACGGTACTTTTACCATTGCAACCAATGCATTGAGCTCTTTGAATCCGGCCGATATTGAAAGTATCGAAGTGTTGAAAGACGCTTCGGCTACTGCAATTTATGGTTCTCGTGGTGCGAACGGGGTTATCTTGATTACTACCAAGAAAGGTAAGTCGGGAAAGACGACTGTGGGAGTATCGGCTAACTTTACGGTTGCTAATGCTGCCAATTTGCTGGATTTGATGAGCCTTGAGGAATATGCTCAATATCGTTTGGTATATGGTGGAGGTTATAAAAAGGATGACAACGGGGATTGGAATTTATGGAAGATAAATAAGGAAACAGGCGAAAATGAATGGAACGATGCTTTCCAGTTCTTTTTACAAGATGGCGGTGTGTACAGGAAAAATGGTGAAAACTCCAAGTTGAAAGAGAAGTGGACGCTGCTGAATCCGATAGATTGGCAGAAAGAGATATATAGTACTGCTTTCTCACAGAACTATTCTGTTACACTAAACGGTGGTTCTGAGAAAACAACCTATTTTGCTTCGGCTTCTTATAAGGATATTGAAGGTTTAGTGGAAGGCACTGGCCTGAAACAAGGTGACTTTCGCTTGAATTTGAATTCTACGCTTGCCAAGAATATCACAATGGCAATTTCTGTGAATGGGTCTATTAAACAGAATGATATGATGTCCGGCGGTAATACGACTGGTGGTGCTACAGGTTCTATCTCGAATGTGGCTCTGTCGAGTGCACCTTATGTTAGGTCGCAGGAAGAAATGGAGCTGACTACTCCGAATCTTGCCGACCGGGCCACGGTTTGGACATGGGTGGAAGATTATGACGACACTACTATTGAGAAAACGTTCCGTGGATCATTGGATTTGAATTGGAAAATATTCAAGTTTTTATCTTATAACCTACGTGCCGGTGGTAATATCTCTATTCAAGACCGTGATCGTTGGTTCAACATTACGCTTTATACCGGTTCTGCACAGAACGGTTATATTACTCAATCGGATTTTAACCGTAGCAACTATTCGGTAGAGAACGTGTTCCAGTTTAATCACGAGGTAAAGGGCATTGTAGATATTAATGCTACGGCCGGTATTACGTATGATGCCTACCGTTCGCTAAATACACTGACTGTCGGAAATGATTTTAATAACTATAGTTTCCGTTCAAATGGCATGCATATGGCCGGCAATGTGGAATATAAACAACCGGCTCAACGGGATTATCAACTGTTGTCTTTTCTGGCACGTGCCAATTTGAGTTTTTTGCAAGGGCGCTATTTACTGACGGCATCTATTCGTGGTGATGGTTCCAGTAAGTTTAAAAAAGGTAACCAATGGGCATACTTCCCTGCTGCAACAGTTGCATGGCGTCTGGAACAGGAAGAGTTCATAAAAGACCATTCATGGATTAATCAATTAAAGTTACGTGCCGGTTACGGTGAAACGGGTTCTCAATCTATTGACCCGTACAGTACATTCTCAAGCTATGGTACGCAATTTACAAATACGCCGCAGGGGGCGGAAAAACCGGCACAAGGAGCAACTGGGAGTGGTGATAAATTGATAGGCCTTGTAGTAGACAAAATGGAAAATGATGGACTGAAATGGGAACGAACTGTTTCTTATAATGTCGGAGTTGACTTTTCCTTTTTTCAGGATCGTATCGGAGGTACTGTTGATTTATATTCCAAAAAGACGAAAGATTTGCTGATACAGCGTGACTTGCCACCTTCAACAGGTTATAAATCAATGACAATCAATCAGGGAAGTTTGCGTAACAACGGTTTGGAGATTTCGTTGCATGGAGATATTATTCGTACGAAGGACTTTACTTGGTCGCTTTCCGGTAATATAGCTTTCAATCGGCCTGAAATTCTGGATTTCGGATTACCGGAGGAAGAATGGGGAACCGGACAAAATTGGAAGGCCTATATGGGAAACAGTTTAGGTGATCACTTCGGTGAAGCGAATATATTTATTGCCGGAAAAGCTCCCGGTTTGTTTTATGGCTATCAGACGGATGGAATTATTCAGGAGAATGATCCTTATATAAAACAGATAGATGCGACAAAATCTGTAGGAACGGTAAAGGCCGGTAACTTGAAGTTTGTAGATCAGAACGGTGACGGCGCTATTAATGAAAAAGATCGGGTCATTCTGGGAGATCCGAATCCGGACTTTACTTATGGATTCCAAACTGATTTCAGATGGAAAGACTTATTACTTTCTATGGCATTTACCGGTGTACAGGGGAATGATATTTTAAATACGAATGCACGTTATTCTATCTTGCCGTCTAACTCCACCAGTATGATTTATAAAAGCTCTTTTGAAAAAATGTGGAGAAACGATAATCCTTGGATAGGGGAATATCATGGAAATGAAATGCCTTCACCAAGTGCGGTCACTCCTAAGGTCATAATGGACAGATATGTGGAGGATGGAAGTTATCTGCGTTGCTCGGATATCACATTGGGATACAATCTGCCGAAAAATCTGGTTTCAAAGATTGGGTTTAATAGCATTGGGGTTTATGCATCAGTGAAAAATGCGTTTATAATAACCAATTACTCCGGTTATGATCCTGAAGTAAACAGCTTTGCTTTTGACGGAACGCGTCCGGGTATCGATACGAGTTCTATGCCTCATACCCGTTCGTTTATTTTTGGACTTAATGTTTCATTCTAATATTCTGGTTTGATTATGAAAAGAATCAATATAATTTATCTGTTTTTAATGTTGGCTGTTTTCGGGTCTTGTTTGGACGAGGATCCGAAGTATACTACAAATTCTAAAGTGGTATACAGTGACGAACAGTCAGCACAAATGGCTCTGACCGGAATTTATGGTCTGATGGCTGTACAAGGATCCTTTGCACAATTGCTTCCTGAGATTAACACCGAGGCTTCCGGCTTGTGCTGGACTTCTTATAATACCTCCGATAACCGTTGCCAGTATACTGCAGGAGCTATTCCTACTGAAAATGAATTTAATAATCTTGTATGGGGCGCGCTTTATCAAGCTATTGCGAACTGTAATATTTTTATAAAGGCATGTGAAGACGGTGAAAGTGCTGATTGGAGTACGAAAGCCAATATGGTGGCCCAGGCTAAGTTTATGCGGGGAGTATGTTACTATGTTCTTTATTCTTTTTATGGAGGAGTACCTTTACGGTTAGAACCGTCTGATCGGGAAAGTTTGGCGATATCACGTGCTACCCGGCAACAGACAATCGATCAAATTATAAAGGATTGGACAGAAGCTGCTGTTGATTTGGATGAAACTTCTTCTTTGGCAAGTAATAAGCCTACTGCTCCTAATAAATACTCGGCATATGCTTATCTGGCAAAACTTTATTGGGTAATGGGATGTAATGCCTGGGCTGCTGAAAATGGTGACTATTGGGCTACGGGTATTTTGAAACAAACATGGCCGGAAATGCAGGCCAGTACTGTTTATTTTAAGAAGGCGAAGGAATATGGTGACTTGGTGTTGGATAAAAGTGATTTTGACCTTGAACCGGATTTTAATACTTTATATAATGGTACACGTCTCAGCTTTTCTAAGGAATTTGTCTTCGTAATCGATGCTACTAAAAATACGACTGAGAATGTAGGATACAATTCATTACATTGGACATTCTCTCCTCAGAACTCTTCTCAGGGGGAAACTTGGGGACGTTCGCAACCTAATAAATCTTTTTATGACTGGGCGCATGGCACTTATCAGGATGATCCACGCTTGAAAGTCACTTTCATTTCTAAATGGGTGAAGTATGTTAATAAAATGCCGTCGGACGAGTGGCAGGCTGCTTATCCGTATGTGACGAAATCTTTTAATGATACGGTTTGGGTAGATTCGGTTGTCAGGCCGGGAAGACCTCCTATAAAGGTGCCGGTAGTAACAACTCACAGAGAATTGGTAGATTCTATCGATTATATCAATGGCGGATATGAGGATCCGACGAATCCGAAAGTGGAAGAACTGGATTCTTTGTTACAGGAAGCGTATTGTAAGACGAAAGGACCGTCTGATTGGAACATCAATGACTGGCCTTATTTTGGGAAGTATATGACTAACGATTGTTCCGGGCGTTATGCTAATAACAATCTATATGTATATCGTTTTGCTGATTTCCTTTTACTGATGGCGGATGTTGAGAATGAGTTGGGGAATACTGGTACTGCTGTGTCTTTGGTAAACAGGGTTTTGTCGCGTGCACGTGCTTCGGTGAAACCGGCATCCACTTATCCGAAAGATTTATCGGCCGGCTTGTCGAAAGAGGCAGTGAGGGAATATATTTTCCATGAACGTCTTTTCGAATTGGCAGCAGAGTTTGACGGGTTTACGGACACAAGAAGGAGAGGTATTGAATGGCGCAAGAAACTGCTTGAACGTAATAATAATCACCATATAACTTCTGCTTGTTATCATTATGGCCTTAAAAATGAGTATGCTGCTCCGTGGAGAGAGTATTGGTATCCGAGTGATGGAGAGGAGGATTGGAATAGCTATCTGGTGCGTAATCAGTTGATTCCTATTCCACAAATGGAATTGACTACCAATGATATGATTTCTATTAATGACCAGAATCCGGGATATAGTAAATGAGGATAGATAGAGATGATAGAGTGAAGCCATAAGGTGGATTTTTTTGATAGGTTTTTATAAATAAATCTTGGAGGTGGTGGGCAATAATGATAAAATAATCGTATATTGTCCACCGTTTCTTTTATGAGAATATAAGTTATGATAAGAAGATTGACTATACAACAACTACTAACATGGGATGGCAAACAATGGACGAAATGTGATGTAAGTGGAGAATTTAGTAATATCATGCACAATCCTCTGCCTCAGTTTGTACGTTGGCAGAAGAAATCTGCACGTTATTTGAAATTGGAGCCACTGACAGAAATCAACGGAAAACAATTGGTTACCGTAGGAGAAATCGGTATTCTGACCGAATAGTTATAGTCGTTTGTATTTGATAGTCCCTTAAAAAATGGAAAGTATGATTTGTAAGAAATGGAGTCTGTTGCTGTTGTGTTTGGTGATGAGTGCCGGGCTGATGGCTTCTCCTTCCGGAAAACCATTTGTGGTGCCGGAACTGAAAGAGTGGAAGCCCGCCCAGGGAGGCATGACCTTAGGCAGCGGAACAAGAATTGTGTATGATGCGAAGCAGCCGGAGTTACTCCGTATAGCCGAACTGATGGCCGATGATTGTTTCAGGTTGTTTCAACGGAAGCCGGAGGTTGTATCCGGCAAGGCAAAAAACGGTGATATCGTATTGGCATTGAAGCCGGATAAGCATCTGGGCAGAGAGGGATATTCCATTAAAATATCCGATAAAATATTTTTGTCGGCTCCCCAGACAGAAGGTGTGTACTGGGGAACCCGTACCTTGTTGCAAATGGCAGAACAAAATGAAAACCGTTGTTTGCCCAAAGGAGAAATTCGTGACTATCCCGATTATTCCTTACGTGGCTTTATGCTCGATTGCGGTCGGAAGTTTATCCCGATATCTTATTTGCAGGATTTGGTAAAGATCATGTCCTACTATAAGATGAATACATTACAGATTCATTTGAATGACAATGGTTTCAAGCAGTATTTCGAACATGATTGGAGTAAGACTTATTCGGCATTCCGCTTGGAGTCGGAAACGTATCCGGGATTGGCTGCCTATGACGGGTTTTATACTAAAAAGGAGTTTATTGATTTGCAGAAACAGGCGATGGAGTTAGGGGTGGAGATTATCCCGGAAATTGATATTCCGGCTCATTCGTTGGCTTTCACGCAGTATAACCCAAGGATAGGCAGTAAAAAATATGGTATGGATCATCTGGATTTGTTTGCTCCCGAAACATATCCCTTTATCGATGCTCTTTTTAAAGAGTATCTGGAAGGTGATGAGCCGGTATTCTGCGGGAAGCGTGTACACATCGGTACGGATGAATACTCGAATGAAACGCAGGAATTGGTGGAGAAGTTTCGTGAGTTTACGGATCACTATATCGATCTGGTAGAAGGATATGGGAAACAGGCTTGCGTATGGGGAGCATTGACCCATGCCAAGGGGAGCACTCCCGTGAAGGCGGAAAATGTAATTATGAATTTATGGTATCCCGGTTTTGCCGACCCTCAAGAGATGATTGCGGAAGGATATCAATTGATTAGTATGAATGACCAGTCGGTATATATTGTGCCGGGAGCATCCTACTATCACGATTATCTGGAAGAAGAAAAGTTGTATAATGAGTGGACTCCTGCCGTTATCGGAAAAAGTGTATTTGAAGAAAAGCATCCGTCCATTCTCGGAGGAATGTTTGCTCTATGGAATGATCATGTGGGTAATGGTATTACGGTGAAAGATATTCATTACCGGGCTTTTCCTGCCTTACAGACATTGGCAGTGAAGATGTGGACGGGTAAGAATCCGACGTTGCCTTATGCTGTGTTTGATGAGGCTCGTGCCGCATTAAGTGAGGCACCGGGAGTGAATCGGTTGGGTAGAGCCGGGAAGCCGGGGACTTTAGTTTATCAGAAATCGGATGTTCCGGCAGGAAGTGAAAATGGTTTAACTGAAATCGGGTATGATTATATGGTGAACTTTGATTTGGCCGGCAGGGAAGAGACTCCGGGCACCATACTTTTCCGTTCTCCGGAAGCTGTCTTTTATCTGGCCGACCCAGTGAAAGGGTTGGTTGGGTTTGCACGTGACGGCTATTTGGATACCTTTAGATACAAAGTGCGTGAAGGTGAGAAAGTGAATGTACAGATAGAAGGTACGCCTCATTCGACAACACTTAAAGTGGATGGAAAGCTGATTGACCGGTTGAATACCCGGAAACTTTATTATAACTGCGGAAAAGATTCCATGCCGTATTTCCGCACACTTGTTTTTCCGTTGCAAAAAGCCGGTGATTTTAAGAGTCGCGTTGAGAATCTGAAAGTTTATAATTATTGTAAGGAATAGAATTGTATGATGAAGAATTTGAGTGTACTGTTATTTTTAGTGTTGTGTACTTTGTGTACGAAGGCGCAGGTACGTACGGAGTACCTGTTTGAAAAAGGATGGAAATTTACCCGTGAAGACGGGACAGACTTTATGAAACCCGGGTATGACGATGCCCGTTGGCAATCGGTGACAATACCTCACGACTGGGCTATTTACGGCCCTTTCAGCATTCATAATGATCAGCAAAAAGTAGCCATTGTGCAGGATGGGCAAAAGGCGGCATTGGAACATGCCGGACGTACGGGCGGATTGCCTTTTGTCGGAGTTGGGTGGTATCGTCTCCGGTTTGAAGCACCTGCGTTTACTTCCTCCGATAAAGCTACATTGATATTCGATGGAGCGATGAGTCATGCTAAAGTTTACCTGAACGGGCATGAGATTGGCTATTGGCCTTATGGGTATAACTCTTTCTATCTGGATGCCACTCCTTATATGAAGCCGGGAGAGAGTAACCTGTTAGCTGTCCGGCTGGAGAATGAGACCGAGTCTTCCCGTTGGTATCCGGGAGCGGGTTTGTATCGTAATGTGCATTTACGGGTGAATAAACCGGTGCATATACCGGTTTGGGGGACTTACCTCACTACTCCGGTTGTGAAAAGTGAATATGCTAAAGTTCATTTGAATACGGCTTTGGAAACGGGACAACCCGAAGCAAGCGGTTATCGGATTGTGACAGAACTGAAAGATCAGTGGGGTAAAGTGGTTGCGAGTGGTGACAAGGTACTGGCTTATGGCGACGGGAATGTGTTCGAGCAGAGTTTTGTGGTACGTTCACCGGAATTATGGTCGCCTGAAACTCCTGTCCTGTATACTGCTGTTTCGAGAGTCTATGACGGGCAGGAGTTGATTGACGAGCATACCACCCCCTTTGGTATCCGCTCGCTTGAGTTCATCCCCGATAAAGGTTTTTTCTTGAATGGAAAGAAGACTTATTTCAAGGGTGCTTGTATGCATCATGATTTAGGCCCGTTAGGTGCTGCTGTCAATGATGCGGCTATCCGCCGACAGATTCGTATTTTGAAGGATATGGGGTGCAATGCCATTCGTACTTCACATAACATGCCGGCTCCGGAACTGATAAAGGCTTGTGATGAAATGGGAATGATGGTTATGGCCGAATCGTTTGATGAATGGAAAAAAGAAAAATGCATGAACGGTTATCATAAAGTGTTTGACGAATGGGCGGAAAAGGATCTGGTAAACCTGTTGCATCAGTATCGCAATCATCCAAGTATTGTCATGTGGTGCATCGGGAATGAAGTGAGCGAACAGTGGGGAGCCGGAGAATTGGGAGCAAAGATTACCCGTTTCCTGCGGGATATCTGTCATCGGGAAGACCCTACGCGTCCGGTTACAATGGGGATGGATGGCGTGGATGCCGTTATAAAGAATAATATGGCTGCTACGTTGGATATTCCCGGATTCAATTATCGCCCTCACAAATATCAGCTTGCTTACGATAAATTGCCGCAACAGATCATTTTAGGAAGTGAGACAGCTTCTACCGTCAGTTCCCGTGGAGTATACAAATTTCCCGTAACTCGTCAGTGGATGAAGAAATACGATGATCATCAGTCTTCTTCCTATGACGTAGAATCTTGTGCATGGTCTAATTTACCGGAAGATGATTTTATCCAGCACGAGGATTTACCTTATTGCATCGGCGAATTCGTATGGACCGGATTCGATTATTTGGGAGAACCGACTCCATACTATACCGATTGGCCCAGCCATTCTTCTCTGTTTGGTGTAGTCGATCTGGCAGGATTGCCTAAAGACCGGTATTTTCTCTATCGCAGCCATTGGAACAAGGAGCAAGAGACTTTGCATGTTTTGCCCCACTGGAATTGGGAAGGACGCGAAGGAGAGGTCACTCCGGTGTTCGTGTATACCAACTATCCGTCAGCCGAACTCTTCATCAATGGGAAGAGCCAGGGAAGGCGTACGAAAGACCTTAGCGTTACGGTACACAACAGTGCCGATTCTACTTCTATATTCGAGTTTAAACGTCAGCAACGTTACCGTCTGATGTGGATGGATACACGCTATGAGCCGGGAACGGTGAAAGTCGTTGCCTACGATAAAACCGGGAAGGCGGTTGCCGAAACAGAAATGCATACTGCCGGAAAGCCTCATCACATTGAATTGGTTGCCGATAGAAACCGGCTTCGGGCAGATGGGAAAGATTTGGCGTTTGTGACGGTCAAAGTGGTTGACAAAGATGGGAATCTTTGTCCCGACGCACAGACTTTGATTCAATTCAGGGTGAAAGGAGAAGGGAGTTATCGTGCCGGTGCTAATGGTAATCCGGCCAGCTTGGAACAGTTTCATTTGCCACAGATGCACGTGTTTAACGGCATGATGACAGCCATTGTGCAATCTTCGGATAAAGCCGGGAAGATCGTTCTGGAAGCAACCGGAAAAGGATTGAAGAAAGCGCTACTGATCGTCGAAACGGAATAAGGTTGTTGCTGAAAGGAAAAATATGAGGGTATACTTTTAGCATGATGAATTGTATAAATCGTGAATTATATACAAAATGTAATGGCTGTTCTGTAATAAGTTTAATAAAATCACTATATTTGCACAATGTTATTACAACAAAGATCAACATGGGAAACCAATTTAATGTAAGAAAAGAAAATTCTGTCCAAACTAAAGGCCAGAAGAAGAGTAAAGGAGAGCGTCTCGGATGGGAATCTTTGTCCGGGTATAGGCCTGTGCCTTTAAGAACTGTTGTAGGGGATGGTATACCAGTAGTAAAAACATGCCGCTCTACAAGAGTTAAACTCGTTCCCTGATGTTAGACAGTATAGAACCATACGATATTCACTTTATCCAAAAAGCGTCTCCGACAAGCAATGGTGACGCTTTTGATTTTTCATATATTTATAAGTTCCGTACGGAAAGAACAGTAAAATATCAAAGTTTAAAGTATATCATACGGGTGGAAGCTATTGGCGATTTATTTGCTATTAAGTTCTATGCAGCACGTGATGGTAAATTAGATAACAAATACAATCGTCTTATTCAAGCATATAACTATTCACAAACATTACGTATCTTTCTGACTTGTGCAAGTGTTGTCCCTTTGATACTGTCTGACCATCCATTTGCTTCGTTTGTTATCAATGGTGCGCAGACCATAGATAAGAAGTCGGATAAAATTGAAAGTAAAGCAAATAATCAACGCTTTAGGTTATATAAATACGTTGCTGAACATTTGTTTGGTGATTCTATCTTTCAGGACTATGAGTTTCCGGAAGTTAGTTCTTATCTTATCGTTAATCGGAATAGTTGCCAAGATGTAGAACAGAAAAAGAATGAGATCAAGGAACGATTATTTAATTTATATGATATTGATATTTAAACTGTTCATAAAAATCAACCGGACTGTTTTTGGCAAGATTTCAGTAATTGCTCAGCCTTTTCTTTTTTTCGCTCTTTTTTTGTCCTAATATGTCTATAATCTTCTGTTTATCTTTTTTAGCCCTCCATTTTCTGTACTTCGAAAAACTATTGTTACCTTTGCCACACTAACTAACATTACGTAATAAAAAGTAAAAATATGGCAACACCTCCGTTTAAGTATCAGCCCATGTTCGAGCATGGCGAAGATAAGACTGAGTATTATCTGCTTACGAAAGACTATGTATCGGTAAGCGAGTTTGAAGGAAATCCGATTCTGAAAGTGGCGAAAGAAGGTCTGACAGCTATGGCAAATGCTGCATTCCGTGATGTGTCGTTCATGCTTCGCCGTTCGCATAACGAACAGGTAGCGAAGATCCTGAGTGATCCCGAAGCAAGCGAGAATGACAAATATGTGGCACTTACTTTTCTGCGCAATGCGGAAGTGGCATCCAAAGGTGTACTTCCTTTCTGCCAGGACACCGGTACGGCCATCGTTCATGGTGAAAAAGGACAGCAGGTATGGACCGGATATTCCGACGAAGAAGCCCTTTCGCTGGGCGTTTACAAAACTTATACGGAAGAGAATCTGCGTTATTCGCAGAATGCTCCTTTGAATATGTACGATGAAGTGAATACCAAGTGTAACCTGCCTGCCCAGATCGATATCGAAGCAACGGAGGGCATGGAATACAAATTCCTTTGCGTAACAAAAGGTGGTGGATCTGCCAATAAAACTTATCTGTATCAGGAAACAAAGGCTATCTTGAATCCTGCTACGCTGGTTCCGTTCTTAGTCGAAAAGATGAAAACCCTCGGTACGGCAGCCTGTCCTCCTTATCACATCGCATTCGTAATCGGTGGTACTTCTGCCGAGAAAAACCTGCTGACTGTGAAACTGGCTTCTACTCATTATTATGATGAATTGCCTACTACAGGTAATGAGTACGGACGTGCTTTCCGTGATATCGAACTTGAAAAACAGGTACTCGAGGAAGCTCATAAGATCGGCCTCGGTGCACAGTTCGGCGGTAAGTATCTGGCACATGACGTACGTATCATCCGCCTGCCCCGTCACGGTGCATCATGTCCCGTCGGTTTGGGAGTTTCTTGCTCTGCCGACCGTAACATCAAATGTAAAATCAACAAGGATGGTATCTGGATTGAGAAACTCGATGAAAATCCGGGCAGTTTGATTCCTGAAGAACTTCGCAATGCCGGTGAAGGCAACGTAGTGAAGATCGATTTGAACCGTCCGATGCCGGAGATTCTGAAAGAGTTGACTAAGTACCCGGTGGCTACCCGTTTGTCGCTGAACGGTACGATCATCGTAGGACGTGACATCGCTCATGCCAAATTGAAAGAACGTTTGGATCGTGGTGAAGATCTGCCTCAATATATCAAAGACCATCCTATTTATTATGCCGGTCCGGCAAAGACTCCTGCCGGTATGGCTTGCGGTTCTATGGGCCCGACTACTGCCGGACGTATGGACCCGTATGTAGACCTGTTCCAAAGTCACGGTGGAAGTATGATTATGCTTGCTAAAGGTAACCGTAGCCAGCAGGTGACCGATGCTTGCAAGAAATACGGTGGTTTCTACCTCGGTTCTATCGGTGGTCCGGCTGCTATCCTCGCTCAGAATAACATTAAGAGCATCGAATGCGTGGAGTATCCCGAATTAGGTATGGAGGCTATCTGGAAGATCGAAGTGGAGGATTTCCCGGCATTTATCTTGGTAGATGACAAAGGCAATGACTTCTTCAAACAGATTAAGCCGCGTTGTGCAGGTGGTAGTTGTGATGGCAAATAATATTCATATTGCGTCGTTGTACGACCTGTAACGACTGAAATAATTCCGGGCATCTGTATCTTCTTATTAAGTACAGATGCCCTTTTTTGTAATAAAAACACTAATACATATCATGAAACAAGCACCGATTGAGCTACAACAAAAAAATCACATTGTCTGGCTGGATGTCGTGCGACTGATAGCCATGTTTACCGTGGTCTGTTGCCATTGCACCGATCCGTTCAATTTCTATCCGGGCACAGCCTCCAATATTGATGAAATAAAATTCTGGGGAGCGGTTTACGGAGCAGTCCTGCGTCCTTGCGTTCCACTGTTTGTAATGATTACGGGAGCTTTACTCTTGCCCGTACGCGGCGATGCCTCCGTGTTTTATAAGAAACGTATTCCACGTGTATTTTTTCCGTTCCTCATCTGGTCCGTGCTTTACAATCTTTTTCCGTGGATAACGGGAGTATTGGGCTTTGAACCGCAGGTTATACTTAATTTTTTCCCTTATGCCGGTGAAGAAGTGATGCGTCAGTCCTTCTCTGTGGCTTTGGAGTATATATCGCAGATTCCTCTGAATTTTTCTCCGATAGCCGTACACATGTGGTACATCTACTTGCTGATAGGGCTTTATCTTTATCTGCCGATCTTCTCGGCTTGGGTAGAAAAAGCGTCCGATCGTGCCAAACTCTGGTTTCTTGCAGCTTGGGGAGTCACCTTATTATTGCCTTATTATCACCAGTTTGTTGCTTCGTATCTGTGGGGCACATGTTCCTGGAATGCGTTTGGCATGTTCTATGCTTTTGCCGGTTTCAATGGGTATCTGCTGTTGGGGCATTATTTGAGAAAATTAGATTGGTCTTTGAGTAAAACTTTGGCTATCGGTATTCCGATGTTTGTTGTCGGTTATGCGATTACTTTCTTCGGTTTCCGTTATATTTCTTCACTGCCGGAATATACGGACGAAATGTATGAACTCTTTTTCACTTATTGCTCCATCAACGTGGTGATGATGACGATTCCCGTGTTTATGCTGGCGAAGAAAGTACAAATCCGTTCGGAGAAAGTACAGAAAGCTTTGGCTAATCTTACCCTTTGCGGTTTTGGCGTCTATATGGTGCATTACTTCCTGACAGGGCCGAGCGTAGAGTTGGTACGTGCCCTCGGTGTACCCGCCCCGGTTCAGATTCCGGTAGCGGCAGTGATTGCTTTTGCCGTATCATGGCTTATCGTTTGGGTGATCTACCGTTGTTGCGGAAAGAAAGCGAAGTACATTGTGGGATAGGGTAAAAATGCTTTCAATTCTTCTTAAGGAGTGTGTCAGAAAGATTACTGTTGATGCGCTCCTTTTGTTTTTCTCTGGTAAGCGTTACTTTGAATAGCTGATTATTTTCTTTATCCGGTATTCGTTACTGTATTCATTTAGTGAATATAGCCAGTTCAGATACATATCGGTCGGCATTTTCCGGTATCCCAGACGATGGATTTTGGCATATAATTCATTCATGTGTTTTTGGGAAGTAACCGAAGGGCTTCGTTTATATTGCTCTGCAATGATTTGTGCTTTTAGCAATAGCGCATTGATGTAATCCGGATAATATTTCAAGGCAGTGTCACAACATTGTACAATGAAATGCCCGTCTTCGGTTCCATATTTATGCATGTATCCTTGCGCCAGATCAGTCAAGCATAGTGCCACTGATTGCTGTACGGAAAGTGTATCCATGTATATGCCGTTTCTTATTGCATCCAGGTGTATGTATCCGGATGCTGTCAGCCAAGCGTCGGTTGGAAAATCCGCACAGGTTAATTCTATATTGTACCATCCGGCACGTTTGTTCCATGCTTTTATGTACATATGATTCGGTGCCAATGAAAGCCAGCACTTTTCACCGAGCTTATCCATGATTAATTTGTATAGTAGTGGCATGGAATGACAATTTCCCTTTCTTGTTTCCATCATATACGATACGAACATGCTGCTCCAATTTTGACGTCCGGCATAATCATCGAAGTTGTATTCGAAAGGCAGATGTGCTACCACTGTATCTCCTATTTGCATAGGAATAGAATCCGTCATGAATACGAAAACAGCACATTGTGCTTTGGCAGCTTGTTCGTCTCCCTGTCCTTCGTATCGGATGTCGCCGGATTGCATAATTCCTCGGCAGAAATTAGCATACCATTCTATCTGACGATTGAAAACCTCTTCGTTCAAGTTATCGTTGTAATAAGCGTTTTCGACAGCATAAACAGCTTTTTGAAGATTCAAAGAATCTTTGCCGGAAAGCATGTTGGCAAGTGTTAATTGCTCTTTGAAGTAGGCGGCCTGGGAATATACAGGGTATGCAGTTACGATTAATAATGCGTACAATAACCCGATTGCTTTTATCAGTCTTTTCATCCTATATTTCTTTTCTTTAGTTTTGATACATCTGAAATTAACTTTGGAACCAGTATCTTTACTGAAATAATTAATGCTTTCATGTTTATCTTTAGGAGAGATAAAACTATATCATTTTCTATAAGCACTTTCCTGATATTATACTATATATGAACTACTTATTAGCGATTTTGATGCAAATGTTTGCTGATTTTTATAATTACTTCAAGAGGTATTTCACCTTCAGATTTTACTTCTTTACCATCTAAATCAAAGCAAATCACATTGTTTACATTCGTATTCCCCTTAGGAACATTAACTCCCTGAGGTGCATTCATCAATATACCGTTGTCTTCAAAATAAACTTGAATTGACTCAAAAGGAATCTTTTTATAGTTATCTTTGAATAGTTTGTAATCATAATATAGTACTAAATTTTTCTTTTTTATAATAAAGACTTCTGTCCCATATTTATTCCATAAATATAATTTCAATAAATAACCTGAAGAAAGAAAACCTACTGTACAAGTGATAATGAAACCAAAAGGAATACCTTCACTGGTTGTAGCTAAATATATACAGACTATTATTGGAATAAAAAAGATTGAAAGTGCAAAAATAAAATAATACTTAGTATACCTTTTTTTGCTTTCTTTACATGAATTTTCAAAGAAATGCCATCTGACAATTCTAATTCATAGATTGGGGTTAGCGATTTTTTTGTTTCCATTGCTTATATCCTATACTTCTTTCTTATGCATTCTATTTGATAATTATGGAGAAATGATTTTGGAGGAATGGCTAATTATTCGTGTCTATTATTGGGGATATTGATATTTATAACATTCCTTTTCTGATTACAATAAAATTGATGGAATCTCGAATTTGAAAAACTATCCCATAAGGATCATAAATGGTTGCGGACTGATCATCATAACTATAAAATCCGGGCAAACTATCGTGATAAGATAATAATTTGCTTTTGTCAATATATTTGTTTCCAATATTTTCTTCGCCATAATATACAAAGGCATATTCTCCAATATAGGTGTATCCTTTAATGTTTTCTTTCGGGTAAAATAAATCAGCTTGCATTGCTACATACTCTTTTCCTTCTTTTGAATAAAAATAACAACAGAGGACTTTCTTTTCAATGGGGAGAATATTGTCTAAACTTTGTATGTATTGTCTAAAGGTGTCGATTGCTAATATCATTGGTGTACTAAAAACAATATTTTCATGTTTTAATGTATCATAAAGTGATGAATTGCGAGTTTGAACTATTGGTTCTGTTTTTGTGCTATTAGTGCAACTTAAACTAATCAATGTAATTATGGCTGTTGATAGTATTGTTCTCATATTTTATTTTTTAGGTACTATGAAGCGTAATCCTGTATTATTGGTTACTTTTTTTATATAAATGTTAGATTTCCAAGGAGTATACTGATATATAATTTTAGATTGTCTATGGTAAACATAGTAAGTCGGTGGTGTTGTCCCTTGTTCTTTGGCCTTTTGATAGTTGTTTGTGACAAATTTCTTGTCTCCTCCTCCTATGATATAGCCTGATCCTCCTTCTGTACCGTCATGATCAGGATGGCTATGCATATCAAAATATTGATTGGCGATTGTTAGTCCTTCTTCACTATTGTCTCTTGGCAGCACAGTGTTATTAATATTTTGGGTATGGAGTACATATTGTCTTCCGTTTTTCCCTTGATAACCTGATAATCCCCATTCCACTTTTGTGTTATTGGCAGCAAATATGTAGACATCACCAACTTCATGAGAATTTGTAATGGCATAGCTGCCATCATAATCACTCCTGTTTCTTCCTTCAGCAAGTTGGTCAAAAATAGTTCTATCAGAGATACTGATTGAAGCACCCGTTCTTTCACCATCTTGATTAAGTGCGTACATTGTATGTTTTTCACTTTCTTCAATCCATTCTACTGTCCCATCATATCTCAGTTCCCAAACATCTGTTCCATCTGGGTCGATAAATCTTACCGGATTATTCATGCAATACACATAAGGACTGATTGAATAATATTTTTCACATAAAGGATCAATCGACATACTCTGCAATTCCGGTTTTAGTTCTATCAACGAATCTGCACCGTTTACAAAGCCGACTACCTCGTTTGTCTTCGTATTAAACAGTACCTCCCCGATTTCTACAATCGTTTCTTGATCGTGAAATTCTTCTTTCTCTCCGAAAGTATACACATCGGCTTTATACCCCAAACGTGCAAATGGATTTCCTTCGGAGTGCTGGGCTTGTAATTTCAAACAGGCTGCAATTACCAGTATGATAAATCCCGTAAATTTCTTTATATCCATATTTTGTTTAAGATTGTTATTTTACTGTTTTCTTTTACAAAAAAGGCGGGGTTTTAATTTGTTCTGGTTACCATTTCTATGAACTATAATTTTACTCTAATATAGTATAATTCTTCTTTATGAGTGCAATATAGTAGAAAATAATATTCTAAATCGTTGAAATATACATAACTATAGAAATTATTCGGCTCAGATAATTCTGTGCTGAAAGATTTTAAGCACTCACTTTGATTATAATTGTTGGTGGTGAATGCAAATTTGAACAGCTTGTAAGCTGTTGTGTCAAGGGGACATTTTTTCCATTTCGAAATAATGGTTTCGTTTGTAATTTTCTCTTTTTCCCATTCATTGGCGTAGTTTGGGTAATTTATATCTAATATTGCTTTCTGGGTATTGAATAAATATATTTCAAAAAGTTCACCATGGCTGCTTAGTTTAATATTGTCGATACTGCATCTTTTTTTAATTTTTTCATAAGAAAGGAATATTTTTCTTAATTCTTGACTTTGTAGCGGATTGAAGACTTTGTTTTCAATGTGATACAGAATGGGGCAGATTGTTATCAATAACAATAATATACCTGTAAATATATATATGTATGTTTTCATTATTTTTTCTTTTTTACTGGAATTTTTGCTTGTTTATAGCCATAAATATAGAAAGATTTTCCATCATTTTTTCCGCCAGGTCTGCCGTACCAAGTAGCAAAATCTCTAAGTGGTCTACCATCCATATCAAAGTCATATTTATCTAAGTATTTCTCTCCACCAATATGTACGATTCCTGTTGTTGCGTTTACTAAGGTCATTTTTAATGTACCATATACTTTGCCTGTGTTGCTTAATCCCCAAATAAAATTTTTATAAATAGAAACACCTTCTTCATTGTTGAATAATAATGTGTTAATACCAGGTAAATCAATTTTGCTTTGGTCAACGTATAGTGGTTCACCAGATTTTTCTTTCCACCAAGTATCTGCTTCTTCTTTTGTTAAATAACCGTCATAATCGGGACGATCTTTTAGTCCATTGTAGCTATTGAAAAATTTTTCTTTTGCATTTTTATTTTTTAAACCTTGAAATCCTAAACTGAAATTCATGGCGTCTTCGTGTGTCATTCCTTGAACAAAATTATCTTTGTCCATAATAATGGCTTTGCCTTGTAATCCGCCATCGTCGGTTCCTATTAGATTGCCATTTGGGTCATAAATAGGTGCTAATCCTGTCGGGTCGATAAATCTTACCGGATTATTCATGCAATACACATAAGGACTGATTGAATAATATTTTTCACATAAAGGATCAATCGACATACTCTGCAATTCCGGTTTTAGTTCTATCAACGAATCTGCACCGTTTACAAAGCCGACTACCTCGTTTGTCTTCGTATTAAACAGTACCTCCCCGATTTCTACAATCGTTTCTTGATCGTGAAATTCTTCTTTCTCTCCGAAAGTATACACATCGGCTTTATACCCCAAACGTGCAAATGGATTTCCTTCGGAGTGCTGGGCTTGTAATTTCAAACAGGTTGCAATTACCAACATGATAAGTCCCGTAAATTTCTTCATATCCATATTTTGTTTAAGATTGTTATTTCACTGTTTTTCTTATAGTGGGTTGGGCATGTCCGTCTTCTTCTTTTTTAAGTTTCTCTACATGGCGTAACCAACGTGCATAGATTTCTTTAGGCATATCCTCATAGCCGCTGTTGTCAATTTCCTTATAGAGCTCATGCATACGTTCATAATGTTTATAAGCTTCCGGTGATATTTTCTTTAATGTTTCCGGGTGGCGGGCATTCAACAAACGGGCTATTTCCAAAGTTAATCTGGTTTCATAGTCGGCTTCCATGATTTTATTATAAATATCATGAGGTGAATAGGATTCCGCCGTATGTAAACAGTCCAAAATAAACGGATCATAACCATATTTCATGAGATAATATTGCCCCAGCGTGGTAAGAAGAGAAGCAACCGTTTCTTTCTTGCTTAGTGGGTTCATATATAGTTTATTGCGTATGGCTTCACTTTTGATATAACTACTGTTCATATAGTGATAGTCACTCAAGATGGAGCGGCAAGTAAGCTCCAGATTATACCAGGCTCCATTATCATCCTGTATTTTCACAAACGAATGTTGAGGAGCCAAAGCCAAGTAAGCTTTTGCACCTAACCTTTCTGCTAAAATCAAATAAAGAAGAGGCATCGAATGACATTGCCCTACATTGGTTGTCAGTAGGGTATTTACAAAATGACTGGTAAAATTCTTTTGGCTGTCATAATCGTCCAAATTGTATTTCAGGGGATAATGTGTGACCGTCTTTTCTGTTCCGGGTTGCCGGATATTCAAGGTATCGGTGAGCAAGCTGAAGATAGCCATATTTTGTGCCAGTCCGTCATGCGGATTGAGTTTTAGTTCTCTCATTCTCCATTTACAATAGTCTGCCTTTTCACTGATACTCTTTTGAAAATCGTTAAAGTTTAATTGGTTGTTCAGGTATGCGTTTTCTATCAGAAAAATAGCCCGTTCCAGATTTAGAGGAATGGAATCATGCAACATGTCGCTAATTTCTTGATAAGCAGAACGGAAATATTCTGTGCCGGGGATACCGGCTTGGGATGGGAAGCCGTTTTTGGTCAGAGAGCTCGCTATACTGTAACATTCTTCTATTTCTCTCATTATGGCGGTTGCCTCCTCTATCTCTTGTTGTGCTCTTTGTCTCCGGCGTATCAGTTCATTGGGGTCGTATATATTGTTTTGCTGTTTACTTGGGGTAAAGGGAGCAGATGGTCCGGGGGAAGACGGGAAATTAATGTTTATTCCATAAGTATCCATCGCATTAGGGACGGGTACCGGAATACCCGGTAATTGAGCATAAGAATAACAACTACATAATAAAGTAATGAGGAGTATGGTTAACAATTTGTTCATAGCAGTTGATAATGGTAATATTTGCAATGTTAAGAATTTATTGTTACTTGATCAAGAAAAGTATGAAAAAATGATTGATAATTAGTGAAATGCTTTAATAATGTATCTTTTTCTTGTCTTTTATTATTTATCAGAAAGCGGAATGGGAGAATTATGTTACAATGATATTGCTATTAATAATTCAATAACCCCTGACTAATACTTCTTTTTCACTTTTACTTTATCAATATTTTTGTATCCATATAAATAATTGTTACAAATGAAATATGTTGTACTATCTATGGCAGTGAAATATACAGTATCGTTTCGAGTGAAAACTATTCCTCTTTCATTCTCACCACCAATTGATAAACCCGGTTCAGGACTATGTTGTATGCTATAATAACTACCATCTTTATTGATGTCGTCGCACGATATGGTATATTCAACTCCACCAATAAAAAACTTCCAACTATCCATACGAATACGTTTATCAATTTCAATATATTGTACAAAAAAAAGGTACACTAAAAAAGAAGATAAAAAAGCATTAATCACGAAAAAAGGAGTGTAATATATTTTGATAAAATAGAATATACCGGCAATCATTAAATTGGCTAAAAATACCATAGGAATAATGAATAATAATATGATAGTCATACTTTCATCAGGTTGGCTATACAACGTCCAACAACCAATCATAATTATATCAATTACCAATAAGATCGACAGCGTTATGATACTCTTTTTAGAAAATAGTGCTTTCATTGTATACGTAATTTAATATGAAACAAACTTTCCATCTATAAATTGATAACGTCCCTCTGGAAGATTGGTTATTTGGTCATAAAAATCCATGATCGAGTGACCTTGCTTTTTATCCGATCCAGTCCATATTTTGTTTAAGATTGTTATTTCACTGTTTTTCTTATAGCGGGTTAGTCATGTCCGTCTTCTTCTTTTTTAAGTTTCTCTACATGGCGTAACCGACGTGCATAGATTTCTTTAGGCATATCCTCATAGCCACTGTTGTCGATTTCCTTATAGAGCTTATGCATATGTTCATAATGTTTATAAGCTTCCGGTGATATTTTCTTTAATGTTTCCGAGTTGCCGGACATTCAAGGTATCGGTGAGCAAGCTGAAGATAGCCATATTTTGTACCAGTCCGTCATGCGGATTGAGTTTTAGTTCGCTCATTCTCCATTTACAATAGTCTACCTTTTCACTGATACTCTTTTGAAAATCGTTAAAGTTTAATTGGTTGTTCAGGAATGCGTTTTTTATCAGAAAAATAGCCCGTTCCAGATTTAGAGTAATGGAGTCATGCAACATGTCGCTAATTTCTTGATAAGCAGAACGGAAATATTCTGTGCCGGGGATACCGGCTTGGGATGGGAAGCCGTTTTTGGTCAGAGAGCTCGCTATACTGTAACATTCTTCTATTTCTCTCATTATGGCGGTTGCCTCCTCTATCTCTTGTTGTGCTCTTTGTCTCCGGCGTATCAGTTCATTGGGGTCGTATATATTGTTTTGCTGTTTACTTGGGGTAAAGGGAGCAGATGGTCCGGGAGAAGACGGGAAATTAATGTTTGTTCCATAAGTATCCATCGCATTAGGAACAGGTACCGGAATCACCGGTAATTGAGCATAAGAATAGCAACTACATAAAGTAATGAGGAGTATGGTTAACGATTTGTTCATAGCAGTTGATGATGGTAACATTTGCAATATTAAGAATTTATTATTAATTCATCGAGGGAAATTTGGAAAAACACATAAAGATTAATGAAAATCAATAGGATGAAGCTTCTTGCTCTGTTTTTGTAGATGTTGTGTTTGATTTTGTTTCCCCGTATGAAACGAAAGGTTTCTTTCGGAGAAACCATTGGTTCCATACGGATGAAACGAAGAGTTCCATACGAACGAAACCAACAGTTCCATGCCGATGGAACCATTGGTTTCAATAAGTAGAAACTATCTGATGTGTTATGATAAAAATCCCATTATTTACAGTAGGTGTACTAACTGCAAATAATGGGATTTAATAATTTATATATTGGGGAGGATGATTACTTCTCTAATTTCTTCTTCCACTCTTTGTACTTTGCCAATACTTTCAGACCTCCATTGTTGTACCAACTATAACCATTACGGCGTTCATAACCGATTTCGGAGATATCATATTTCTTAATTCCGTCACGGTCACAGAAGAAAGGGCGGTTGGTCTCTAATTCGTAGAAACGGGCCCATAGTGGTTCACAATCTGTACAAGGTACCATTCTGTAGTCTTTCTTGCCATCTGCATTGGTGAAATACTCTTTCTTTATATTTTTTATTTCCGATTCCTTAAACCATTCGATAGCAGCATCGATGGAAGCAATCATTTCCGGAGTCGGTTTAGATAAGGACATAAGGAAGAGTACGATATCGTCTGATTCTTGTCCGCTTAGCGAAGGAAGTTCGTAGGCGCGTGCTTTGGCAGGAGCAAGTGTTTCGCGGTCGTGCTGTGCACACCATACGGTGAGTTTGCCATTTTGTTTTACTTGGGTTTTCAAAATGCATTCCACTCCTTTGTCCAAAGCTACCTGTGCTTGTTGCCGTGCCGCATCGGGAACGAAAGTATAGGGAGCTTTCGCTTTGGTTATATCTCTCAAAAGCTTCATCACATTGATCATGGCGTCATCATTGTATGTGATATGGATGTAATACCCTTTGGGACGTGGATAGAATTGTGGCCAACCTCCATTTTCATATTGTGCTTCGAAGAGATATTGTAGTCCACGGAGGAAGGCATCTTTGTATTTTTCATCTTGAGTTGCCAGATAGATACGGGCCAGATAATTCATTTCTGTGATGGTAGCACGGTTGTCGATTGTGCTTAAATTCACGTTCTCTTTCATCTTGAGAGCATCTTTACGTTCCTGGTCTGTCAGTTCGGCCGCCATATAAATGTTTTTAGGCCATCCTCCGGTAATTTGCTGATACAGTAATACATTGTCGGCAATGCGGATGGCTTCCGGCGTTTTAAAAAATGCATCGTCAAATTTCGGTGCAATCTTTACCCAGTCTTTATATGGGTGTTTCTCTTTGTAATTGGTGTCCGTTTGGGCAGAAAGACCTGTCAGAAAGAAGCATGACAGGGCAATTAATAAAATTTTCTTCATGGTTTGCTGTTGTTTATTACCTTATTGTATGTGGCAAAGATAGGGGAAAACAGGGGGAAGAAGAGGTAAATATTGTTTTATGTGGGAGAAAAAATGATCACTTATACCTAATCCCTATTCCATGTATTTCAATACCTTGCCACTAATCTGTAAAAGTGAGATCTCGCACAGCTTTGTATCATATTCAGCAGAGAGTATTCGTTCTTCGGCATCCAGTAGGCTCTTTTGAGCTTCACGCATTTCGATACCGGCGAGGTCACCGAGCATATAACGTTCCATAGCTATCTCATGGTTTTCTTTGGCGGCTATAAGATTTTGGCGTTCCAGATTGAGCAATTGCAGGTTATTGCGATAAGCTTGCCACAGGTTACTGATGTCTGCCCGTAATGCTTGTTCCAGTTCTTGACGTTGCAGACGGGAATTTTTTACGGCAATGCTGGCATTGCGTTTTTCACGCCGGCGGTTTCCGTCGAATATATTAAAACCGATGGTCAGTCCGCCATTGAATCCCAAGTTCCCCCGTTGACTGTTGGAAGCTATGTCGTATTTATTGAAAGTATATCCGTAACCGGTGTTCAGTTTCAGGTACGGATAATTACGTGAATTTACTTTTTTATAGTCCAGTTGGGCAATGGTAGTATTCTGATCGGCTTTCAGTAAAGACGCGTTGGTTTGCAGCGTGGCATTCCATAGCTCCTCAAAGTTCAGATGGGCGTTTACTTTGATGATGGAGTCTTCGATGAAGAGCGGCTGGTCTACATCCGCATTTGCCATCAGCTCATTCAGATTGATACGGGAGGTATGCAGCAACTCCTGCTGTTTCATATATTTGGCACTGTCTGCATTAAAGTCTACTTTGGCTTGCTGATAGTCGAGACGGGAGAAGTTACCGATGTGATAGCGTTCTTCCACGATGCGGAGCCGTTCTTTAGACAGTTTTACGGCATAGTGCAAATTGGCGAGACGTATTTTTTGCTGGACAAAGTTATAGTATTCTGCGGCAAGGCTGGCCACAAAGTCTTCGATGGCTATACGGGTATTTGTTTCGCCTTGTAGCTCCAGTTCCTTGAGCTTTTGGTAGTTGGCCTGAATGTTGAAGCCGTCGAAAATAGTCCAGTTGAGATTAAGCCCTACATCGATTGTTTGATCGAATACACCGTTTTCTTTGATTGTTTCTCCGCTTTCACGGACTTTCGTTCGGGTGTTGTCTACAGTTCCTTTGTATCCGGCACTGAAATCGAGCGTAGGCAGATAGCCGGCATTTCCTAACGTTGCATTGTTTTTGCTGACCTGCTCTTCATTATGGGTGATGCGCAACGAATAGTTATTCTGTAGTCCTTCTTCCAGACAGGACTTTAAAGTATATACTTGTTTCTGAGCCTGTCCGGTGAGGAGCAGGCTGCAAACGATAGCGAGCATTAAGATTCGTTTCATGATTCTCTTAACTTATTACGGTTCGTTGAAATATAGCTGTATATGGCAGGGACGATGTACATCGTCATCAGTGTGGAGATCAGCATACCGCCTACTACTGCCGTTCCCATGGCGATACGCTGGTTGCAGCCTTCACTGGTGGCAAAGGCAAGTGGTATCAGTCCCAATATGGTAGATGCACTCGTCATTAGGATAGGGCGCAGACGCTGTAATGAAGCATCTTTGATGGCGTTCATTTTATCTTCACCGCTTTCCTGTTTTTGGTTGGCGAACTCCACGATAAGGATACCGTTTTTAGCCACCAATCCGATGAGCATGATAATACCGATCTGGCTGAAGATATTCATCGTTATTCCACCGAAGTACATAAATATCAGTGCACCGGCAATGGCGAGAGGCACGGTCAGCATTACGATTAACGGGTCTTTGAAGCTTTCGAACTGAGCAGCGAGGATCAGATAGATCAGGAAAATAGCCAATATGAAAGCAAACATCAGACTTGATGAACTTTCGCGATATTCTTTGGAGTCTCCGGTCAGTGCGGTACGGAAAGAGTCGTCCAATGTCTCTTTGGCTATCTTATCCATTTCGTCCAGCCCCTGACCGATAGTTTTTCCTTCTGCCAATCCTGCGGAAACCGTGGCCGATGCAAAACGATTGTAACGATACAGTTTCGGAGGGGCGATACCGTTTGTCAGTTCTATGAGGTTGTCGAGCTGTACCATATCCCCTTTGTCGCTTCGCACATAGATGGCTTTCAGATCGGCCGGTTTATTGCGTTGCTGGCGATTGATCTCACCTAAAATCTCGTATTGTTTTCCGTTCATGTAAAAGTATCCCATACGTTGTCCGCTCAGACCGTATTGGAGTGTCTGGGCTATGTTACGGGTACTGACTCCCATGATACTGGCTTTATCACGATTGATATTGATACGGGCTTCGGGCTTGCTGAATTTCAAATCGACATCGGCCATTTGGAATACCGGATTTTCATAAACCTTTGCCATGAATTTCGGCAGTACCTCTTGCAGTTTTTCCAGGTTGGTGGCTTGCAATACATATTGTATCGGCATGCCACCGCGACGTCCGCCGAAAGATGAGGACTGCTGCACGAAAGAACGCGCCATTGTTTTTTTCTGTACGGCTTTTGATAACTCCTCGGCTACGTCCATCTGAGAGTAATCTCGGTCTTTCATGTCTTTCAATGTGATACGCACGTTTCCGCTACCGCTCGAAACGCGGGCTGTCACAGATTCCGCATCGGGAATGATCGAATCTACCAAATCATTGATATCTTCTGTATAATCCCGTATATATTCGTAGGTTACTCCTTCTGCTCCGCGTGTATTTATACTGATTTGTGAGCGGTCTTCAAGCGGAGCCATTTCTGCCGGAATGTATCCCCATAAAAAGACAATGATACCGATGGTAACGGCGATAACCGGAAGTGCCAACCAGCGCTTTTTCAGGAAAGCTGCCAGTGAACGGCTGTAAATGCGGTTTATCCCTTCGAAAAAGGGTTCTGTTTTCCTGTAAAACCAATTCTGCTTTTCACGTTTTATCAATAGCTTGGTGGCAAGCATCGGTGTGAAAGTCAATGCGGCGAAAGAGGAAATGATAACCGATCCTGAAATAACCAAGCTGAACTCACGGAAGAGTTTACCTGTCATACCATCCATGAATACGATGGGGAAGAATACGGCTACCAGTGTGATGGTGGTGGAGATAACGGCAAAGAAAATTTCTTTTGCTCCCTCGATACCGGCCTCTTTAGGTGCCATTCCTTGTTCGATACGCACATAGATGTTCTCTGTCATTACAATGGCATCGTCTACCACAAGTCCCACCGATAGTACGACGGCAAGCATGGAAAGCACATTGATGGAAAATCCTGCCAGATACATGACGAAAAATGCACCGATCAATGAAACGGGGATCACGATGCAAGGCACGAGTGTTACGCGCCAGTCACGTAAGAAGAGGAAGATAATGATGATGACCAATATGAATGCTTCGTATACAGTCTGTTCGACCTCATCGATAGAAGCACGGATAAATTTGGTATTGTCGAATCCGTAATTGTAATGTACATCTTCGGGAAGGTCTTTTTGCATCCTTTCCATACGGTCGTACACGGCATCGGCTATTTTGATATGGTTAGCTCCCGGTTGGGGGATGACTACCACACCTACCATCGGAACGCCGTTCATCTTCATGTAGCTCTTTATATCTGCCGGGCCTAATTCGGCACGACCGATATCGCTGAAACGCACAATCTGGTTGTTGTCTTCCTTGATGATCAGATCATTAAACTCATCTGCCGTATGCATCAAACCTAAAGTACGGATCGTCAGTTCTATCGTATTTCCTTCAATGCTGCCTGAGGGAAGTTCCACGTTTTCATTGTCGACTGCATTTTTCACGTCTACGGGAGTGATACCGTAACCGGACATCTTGATCGGATCGAGCCACAGACGCATGGAGTAGCGCTTTTCACCCCAAATGGATACACTGCTCACATCTGATATTGTCTGAAGTTGCTCTTTTACAGTGAGGTCGGCTATTTCACTCAGTTCCAGCAGCGATCGCCGTTCGCTTTGGAGAGCTACCATCAGGATCGGCGTAGCGTCGGCATCTGCTTTCGATACCGTAGGAGGATCACAGTCGCGGGGAAGATAACGTTGTGCACGCGATACTTTGTCGCGCACGTCATTGGCTGCGGTTTCCAGATCGACGGACAATTCGAACTCTACGGTAATGCGGCATTGTCCCTGCTGGCTGACGCTTGAAAGCGAGCGGATACCGGGAATACCGTTGATGTTCTGTTCCAACGGTTCGGTAATCTGATTCTCGATAACATCGGCATTTGCACCGGGATAGGAACAGGAAACCGAAATGATAGGATTATCTACCGACGGATATTCACGGACGCCGAGATAGCTGTATCCGATGAATCCGAAGAGAAGGATAATGAGGGTTAATACCGTCGATAATACCGGCCGGCGTATACTTAATTCGGATATATTCATAAGGCGGCAGGTTTAATCGATGTTATCAAGAGTTACTGGTAATCCTGTACGGAGTTGCAAGGTTCCCGAAGTGATGATTGTATCGCCTACTTGCAATCCCCGCAATACTTGCACTTCTGCTTCGGTACGGATACCGGTCAATATTTCCACAGGTTGCGCTTTTCCGTCTTTATAAAGGTATATTTTATCTTTACCCATTTCCGGTACGATCGCTTCCGAAGGTACTGCAATGGCATTCGGAATCTCTTCTTTTTTCAGATGGACACTGACGTATCGGCCAGGGAGTATGCTCCCGTTGCTGTTCGGATAAAGTGCGCGTACAGTAAGGGTGTGCATATCACTGATTTTAGACTCTGTGGCATATACTTTAGCCGGGAATCCGTCCAGTTTTCCTTCCAGGTTGAAAATCAGGTTCGCTCCTCTTTTCACTTCTCCGGCATAGCGTTCCGGAACGGAAAATTCTACTTTCAAAGGGGAAATTTTTGTGAGTTTTGCTACAATGGTGCTGGGAGAGGCATATGCACCGACACTGACCTGGCGCAAGCCGATCACTCCGTCAAACGGTGCACGGAGTTCCGTCAGTGCGATATTGGCTTTTACGATATCTATGTCGGCATTCAGGGTAGCCAGTTCTGTTTTTACCTGTTCGTAAGCCTCTTTACTTACGGCGTCTCTTTCAAGAAGTGCATTCTGACGAAATACGCGGTCTTCCGCCAGTTTCAGTTGGGAAACGAGACGTTGAAGTTGGGCTTGCAACTGTCGGTCGTTGACTTTGGCCAGTAACTGTCCTTTCTGAACGGTACTACCTTCGTCAAAGTTTATTTCTACAATCTTTCCGGATGTTTCGAATGAAAGGTCTACCTCTTCATCCGGCAGCAGGCTACCGCTAATCCGGATTTCATCAGTAAGCAGTTGCGGTTTGATAATCCGTGCATTTACATTTAGAATTCTCTTGTTCCCTTTCTGAGCTTTGGATACTTTATCGGCAGCAGCCAATTCTTCATTTTGTTTAGGCATTTGAGAGTAGATGCCACCTCCTATTAATCCGGCACCTACAAGAATAATAATACCCCATTTAATTCTCTTGTCCATGTATGTTTTATGTTATATAGGTACATGTGGCAGTGCACCTGTTAAATATAGCAATTGATAATCTTGTAGGTTAGACAGGAGTATGGCAGGAAAGTTTAATATGTGTAGCGTGAAAAAGAGTTAATAAATTAATAGGCTGCTCGGTATTTTCCTTCCTCTTTATCTTCGAGCATATTGAGGTAGGAGGTATAGCGTGATTCGCTGATATAGTGCTGCTCTACGGCTTGTCTTACTGCACAACCAGGCTCTTGACGATGGGTGCAGTTGTTGTATTTACAGTCGGCAGAAAATTTGAATATTTCGGGGAAGTAATGTCCGATTTCTTCTTCTTCCATGTTGAATGTTCCGAACCCTTTGATGCCCGGAGTATCGATGATATACCCTCCTCCTTCAACGGGAAACATTTCGGAGAAAGTGGTGGTATGCATTCCTTTGTTGTGATAAGTAGATATTTCTGCCGTTTTGACTTCTTGTCCCGGAAGTATGGCATTGATAAGTGTGGATTTTCCTACTCCCGAATGTCCGGAGAAGAGCGTAATCCGTCCTTTTAATTCTTTTTGAATGGCATCGATTCCTTGTTTGCTTTTAGCGGAAATCTTAAAGCAGGGATAGCCGATATGGGTATAAAGGTTAATGAGACTGTCTAAATAATGAAGTTCATCTTCATCATATGCATCGACTTTATTGAATACCAGTTTGACAGGTATACGATAAGCTTCCGCCGAAGCTAAAAAACGATCGATAAAGATGGTGGATGTTTCGGGGTAATTGATTGTCACCACCAGCATGCATTGGTCAAGGTTGGCGGCGAGAATATGTGATTGCTTGGAAAGATTCGAAGACCGGCGGATGATATAATTCTTTCTATCTTCTATTTCGTTAATGAATGCAGTACCTTCCTGGTTCAGTATAATTTGCACCCGGTCGCCTACTGCCACAGGATTTGTGCTCCGTATTCCTTTCAGACGGAAATTCCCCTTTATCTTACACTCGATAAATTGTCCGTCATCTGTCCTGACTTGATACCAGCTTCCTGTATTCTTTATAACTAATCCACGCATATTTTATTTAGTTGAAAGTTGAGAGTTGAAAGTTGAGAATTCTTAGATAGTTGAGAGTTACCCGTCACTTAAAAGTGGAAAATTACTTATGCAATCACGCTGAATAGTAACTTTCAACTTTCAACTCTCAACTTTCAACTAAATTTACACTGTCATTATCTCCTTATCCTTTTCAGCCAGCATGTCGTCGATCTGCTTGATATACTTATCATGAATCTTTTGCAGTTTGGCTTCGGCATTCTTTTGTTCATCTTCTGCAAGACCTTCTTTAACTGCTTTTTTCAGTGTATCTATACCGTCACGGCGCGCATTGCGTACACTGACTTTGGCTGTTTCACCTTCGGCCTTACATTGTTTTGCCAATTGTTTACGGCGTTCTTCAGTCAACGGAGGAATACCGATGCGGATGATTTCTCCATTGTTTTCGGGCATGATACCCAAGTCGGAATCAATGATTGCCTTTTCGATAACCCGGAACATGCTTTTGTCCCACGGCTTAATCGTGATACTACGCGCATCCGGCGTAGTTACAGCTGCCACGTTACTGATTGGTACCATACTTCCGTAAGAATCCACACGGATTCCGTCCAATAGTCTCGTACTTGCTTTTCCGGCACGAATATGAGCCAATGCCTCTTCCAGGTACATGATGGCCATATCCATTTTCTCTTGTGAATCGTTGATACAAGTCTTAACGTCTATCATATCTTTTAGTTTTTATAGTTTTGCTATTTTTACTGAATATAGAACAAAAGTAGATTATTTTTTGCTTATCTGCAAATATACTGTTAATTATGCACGACTGTACCGATTTCTTTTCCTTCGATGACTTTCTTCAGATTTCCCACGGTGTCCATATCGAATACTACAATCGGCAGATTGTTTTCTTTGCACATGCACGTGGCTGTGAGGTCCATTACTTTCAGGCCGCGCTTCAACACTTCATCATAGGTGATGTCATTGAATTTTGTAGCAGTCGGGTCTTTCTCCGGATCGGCCGTATAAATGCCATCCACCCGTGTGCCTTTCAGCATGACGTCTGCTTCTATTTCGATGCCACGGAGAGAAGAACCGGTATCAGTAGTAAAGAAGGGGTTTCCGGTTCCGGCAGACATGATTACGATTTCTCCGGCTTCCATATATTCAATGGCTTTCCACTTGCTGTAGAATTCGCCTATCGGTTCCATACGGATAGCTGTCAGTACACGGGCTTTCACACCGGCTGCCACCAATGCCGAACTAAGGGCAAGGCTGTTCATTACGGTAGCTAACATCCCCATCTGGTCTCCTTTTACGCGGTCGTATCCTTTACCTGCACCGGTCAATCCACGAAAGAAGTTACCACCGCCGATTACGATTCCTATCTGTACTCCTTGTTCATGAATTTCTTTGATTTGGGCTGCATACTCTGCCAGTCTTTTCTCGTCGATACCGCTTTTCTTTTCTCCCATCAAGCTTTCACCACTGAGCTTTAATAGGATTCTCTTGTATTTTGTCATAAGATATATATTATTTAGTTTGTGCAAATATAAGGAATATAAATGAATATCATATTGTTTGGCTTACAGGATGTGAGAAATATGTAATCGGGGACTGTTTGTAATTTACGGAAAAGAGGGGTTGTCTGCCCGGCTTCGGATTGAGATAATTGTAATAACATTTGGGACAATGCTGCAAAGCGGTATAAGGGATATTGCCTTTCTTTGGAGGTCAAAAAAATAATTATTTATGAAGAATAGTATTAAATTGCTTTTAACGGGAGTGGTTTCTGCATTATGTGCAGGGATTCTCCGAGCCCAGGACAGTTGGCAGTCGCAACTCTTAAAGGTGGCCGGTGACGGAGCACTGACTTATATTCAAAATGCCGACGGATTTGTTTTGCCTGATTTCAGTCAGGCTGGATATAGGAATGGAGAACCGGTACCGATGATAGATATGCCGGACCGGACGGAAACGATCAGTCCGCTGCCGGATGTTGCTGCGGATAATACGGCGCACATTCAGGCTACCATCAATAAGGTAAGTGCTCGTACTAATATTACTACGGAAAAAGTGATGCCGGGTGATTATAGTTTCAGTGTGGCAGATGCGGATGCCTACAAAGTGGGGTATCTTATTTGCGTGAAGTATCTTACGACGACGGCTTGGCTGGAGGCTGTGTGGCATGGTGGGAACTACAATCGGAATACGGATGAATCGATGAAGTGGAAAACGAGTGATGTAGACATGTCTTATCACCGATATATCAAGAAGATAGAAGGGAATGTCGTTACATTGGATGCGCCGTTGTACTACACGCTCGATAAGACTTATGCACAAGCCTATATAAGATAAATAATATTACGACTATCCGTCATAATATCGGTATCGAGAATTTACACATCTCTTTCGAGCGTACTCCAGCCGGTTCGAAAGCGAACGTCGATCAGAATTGTATCTATATGAGTTCATTGGAGAATAGCTGGGTGAAAGGGGGGACTATGACCGGGTTTATCCATGCCGGTATCTAATATACAGAATGAAGGTAGGGCAACTTACTCCACAAAGGTCTATGCAAAATAGAGATCTGTATAAAAAAAGTAGAATCTAAACGGACTTTCTAAGTAGTGGGAAAGATATTCAGGATTTTTCTTGAAAGGAAAGCCTGTATGATTCCGCGTAGAAAAAGGTAGATGAGAAAGGCCATCCATAAGGCGTGATTTCCCATCAGGCTATGGAAGGAATAATAAGTGGCAAAAAAGCAGGTGGAAGCTATAAACATAGAAACAAGCATTTGCCGGGTAGCTGTGGCGCCGATAAAGATACCGTCCCAAAGAAAAGCGGAAAATCCGGCAAGAGGAATAGCAAGCACCCAATAAAAATAATTTTCTGCTTCGTTGATAACATCGACTTCATTGGTGAGTAATCCGAGAAAGGATCTACCGCCAATAGCGTAAAGCAGGGTAAAACATAGAGAAAGTCCGATGCCCCAGCCAAACAGTTGCCGGACAGTCTGATGAAGGGCTGTCCGGTTACGGGCACCGATATACTTACCGGCCAGAGCTTCGCCGGCATAGGCAAAACCGTCCATAATATAAGAGAAAAGGGTGAATAGTTGCATTAACAAAGTGTTCACGGCAAGTACGGTCTCACCTTGTGCGGCTCCGGCAGATGTGAAAAACATCGTGACGATTACCAGACAAAGGGTACGGAAGAAAATATCACGGTTCACCGAAAAGAAACGGGACATAGCCTGCTTTTGCCAAATGCCTTTTATGGCAATACGTTTACGTAGCGGTTTGTAATGGCGCATCCATAATAGGAGAGCCATCAGGAATCCGGCGTATTGGGCCATGAGTGTGCCTAAGGCGACTCCTTCTACTTTCATATTCAGTAGGTAGACAAAGCTGAGGCTGGCTATTATATTCACGATATTCTGTGTGATCGCGATATACATGGGAAAACGTGAATTCTGCATCCCGATAAACCATCCTGCAAAACCATAAAGTCCGAGTACGGCAGGGGCACCCCAGATACAGATACGAAAATAGAGAGTTGCCAGATTCTCTACTTCACGGGTAGTAGTGATAAGGGTAAAAGCTGTTTTTTGTATGGGATATTGGAGTAGTAGCAGGCAAAGCGCAATCAGCAATCCTATGCCGACAGATCGTAACAATAAGCGGGTAACTTCGTCCAAATTGCGTTGCCCGTAGGCTTGCGAGGTCATTCCGCTTGTTCCCATACGCAGAAAACCGAAAATCCAATAAATAATATTGAATAACATGCCTCCTATGGCAATTGCTCCGATATAGGCGGCGGAACCTAAATGACCTACGATCGTGACGTCGATCAGCCCCAGCAGAGGGACTGTTATATTCGAAATAATAGAGGGTATTGCTATCTCGAGGATGCGTTTGTTTCCGGTGTTGATCGATCTCTTTTTATCCATTTGAAGGCAAAGTTATATTAAAAAATATATATCATGAAATTTAACTGAACAATAACGCTATTTAAATAGTTCGTAATAAACAAATGAGAATAAAAATCATTATCTTTGCAGAGCGCTTAACTAAATAAATATTAATGAGATGAAAACCTTAACTTTGCTATTTACTTTTTTAATTTCTTTTCCGTTGGCACTTTCGGCTCAGTCCGCCGAAGATGTACTGCAGAAGGTTTCGGTGGCCATGACTGCCGAACAGTGGGAGCAAGCGGTCAGTTTGTTCCGCCAGGCTATTCAGTTGAATGCTGATAAGTCGGAGATGTTTTATTGGACAAGCGTTGATAAGGCTAGCAGTGTGGGTACTAAAATGGCTCAGGAACTTGCTTTTCATTACAAAACTATGCGGAATTATGACAAAGCCTACCTCTTCTGTAAAGAAGTGCTTCAAAAGAATCCTAATGACGTGAAGTGGCTTGCTGCCTGCGCGGAAACAGAAGTGTGTCGTGGAAAAGAAAAAGATGCCTTGCTGACCTATCAGAAGGTACTTTCGCTGGATGTAAATCATTTGGCCGCTAATATATTTGTCGGAAACTATTATTATCTGATGGCGGAGCAGGAAAAGCAGCAACTGATGCGTGATTATAAAAAGATCAGTTCGCCTACCCGGATGCAGTATGCCCGTTATAAAGACGGATTAAGTAAACTTATGACAGATGGCTACGGTAAGGCGAAAGAATATTTACAGAATGTGATCCGACAGTTTCCCTCTGCAGAGGTAATGAAAACGCTGGAGAAGATAAAAAAGATGGAAGCGGAAATGAAATAGCTGCTTAAGGTATCTGAAAAGGCAGACTGATTGTGTTTTTGTGCAATGCGAAGTTTTAATGAAGTATGTATTGTACCTCTTTAAATAGATAATTTCGTATAGTTCCTGTTTGGTCCTCAAGGATAAACCGCCCGTCTGGTTCTACTCGTAACAAGCGGGCCATAAAATCTCCGTTAGCATCGGTGTACCGATGAAAACCTTCCTTGCGAAAAAGGGAGCAGGCATAGCGGTCGGCAATAAGAGATTGGATATCGGCTTTTCCGGTTGCCAGCAAATTATAGTAAGTTTTTATCCGTTTCATCACGGAAGCGAGTATCTGGGGACAGTCATACGACTGACCGTTGATTTGTTTCAGAGATACGGGATTGGGAGCGTCACTACAGAACGTTTCCTGATTGACGTTGATCCCGATCCCTGTGATGCTGCGGCTGATATGTACACCTGTCAGATCGTTTTCAATGAGCATGCCGCAAATTTTCTTGTCTTTCCAATATATATCGTTCGGCCATTTGATAGAAATGTTCGAAACATATCTTTCCAATTCTTCTTTAATGGCCAATGATATGATTTGCGATAGCAGGAATTGTCTGCGGGCTTTCAGAAAAGTGGGATAGAGGACAAAGCTGAACATCAGGTTTTGTCCGGCTTCCGATTCCCAACTGTTGCCGCGTTGACCTCTGCCCGAAGTTTGGAAATCGGCGGTTATGGTAGTCAGCTCTTCTACACATTGTTTGTTACAGAGTTCATTCAGGTATTTATTGGTCGAATCTGTCTCTTCCAAATGAATCAAAGGGACAGGGAATGTTTTAGGGAAGTGCATCATATTCGGCGCGTAGTTTCTTCGTGAATTTTTTTATGACTTCTTCATATGAGTGATCTATTAACTGCTCTATCAGACGATCGTCTGCATCCAGGTCAAAGCAGACTTTATTCCAGTATTTCTTATTGAAGTGATAGGCACCCTCTATGGCGGTATAACGTTCACGCAGTTCAAGGGCATACTCAGGATCACATTTTAAGGCGATGGTATTGGCGCTTTCCAGATCGATAAGAGCAAACATTTTGCCCATTACTTTTATTACGAGTGACACGTCATCGAATGGAAGACATTCAATCGTTCCTTTTTTGTTTAAACAGTATTCTCTGGCTCTTTCTACATTCATGTCTTTTTAAAATAAGGGTGGATAAAAAGCTTCTTTTATATGCTCTATTTTAAAATTGCCGGTCCGGCCTATGGCTGTGATGATATCAAAGCGTACCGGTGCGTCAATTTGGAAAAGTTTGATATAGGTATCTGCGGCTCTCACCGTGTTTTTTATCTTTTGGTGGGTTACTGCATCTTCCGGTTGCATGACATCATTGCTATTTCGTGTTTTGACCTCTACAACGATCAATTCATTATCCTTAGCTGCCACAATATCCAATTCGAGATGACCCTTTCGCCAGTTTCGGTGTCGGATCACATAACCACGGGCTTCCAGATAAGCTACCGCAGCAGTTTCTCCGGCTTTTCCTAATTCGTTGTGCTCGGCCATATTTTTTGAGTAGTCAGTAGTTAGAATTTAGTAGCTGGCAGCTGGGACTTAGTGGCTAATAACCATAATTTAGCTGTCGGAATGCAAAAATACTCTTTTTTATTCTTTGTTTTTACAGAAGGAAAAGTAATTTTGCAAAATATATGAAAAGGAGAGGGAAAAAGTGTCTGAGAATGCACGACGAAGTTACAAAGCGTGAACGGAGGATGAGCATTTTATTAAGCGAAGACGAGCAGATGATTGTAGATCGTTATTTGGAAAAGTATAAGATCACAAATAAATCACGTTGGCTTCGCGAGACGATTCTTATGTTTATTCATAAGAATATGGAAGAAGATTATCCCACCCTTTTTGGTGAGCACGATATGAGACGCTGATAATGTAATGATATGCTGGATGATACTTATTTTATGAAGCAAGCGCTTGTTGAAGCGCAGAAAGCGGCTGATAGGGGAGAAGTTCCCGTAGGTGCTGTGGTCGTATGTAAGGAGCGTATTATCGGGCGTGCCCACAATCTGACGGAAACACTGAATGATGTGACTGCCCATGCCGAGATGCAAGCCATCACTGCTGCCGCTAATGTTCTTGGTGGAAAATATCTGAATGAATGTACGCTCTATGTAACTGTGGAACCCTGCGTAATGTGTGCCGGGGCTATAGCTTGGGCACAAACTGGAAGATTAGTATTTGGAGCGGAAGACGAGAAGCGTGGATATCAACGGTATGCCGCTCAGGCATTGCACCCCAAAACGATCGTTGTCAAAGGGGTGCTTGCGGAAGAGTGTGCTGCATTGATGAAAGCCTTTTTTGCAGCGAAAAGATGAATAATTATTAATTAATTTCTTCAAAGTCAACGTATTCTCCTTCGTCTTTCGTGAAGATCTTCTTATGCTTTCGGGGGTGGATGTTCTCTTCCGTATTGCATACTTCCTCTTCTTCCTCTCTTCTTTGAGAACTTTGCTGTTGTCTCCTCTCACCGGATGTTGCATAAGTGTGCGGAGTTGGTCGTGAACGTCGTCCGAAGCCGAAAATAGCTCGTAGGATGCCGCCTATGACTGAGACGCCGATAATAAAGATAGCTATGATAAAAATGAATATTAATCCTAAGATATGCATGGGCTATTAGTTTTATACGTTGTTTGAAACTGATAGTACAACAAACGTGCCAAAAGGATTGTTTATTTATTTTTTCTTGTAAAAAGTGAAAGTATAATATACCATACGATTACTGCTGCAAATCCGCTAATGCCTAATAAAATAAGTAGTGGAATACATATGATCAGAAAGATGAAACTGACTTTGTTGTCTTTCCAGGATAAATTTTTAAATTTTAATGAGAACATTGGAATCTCCGACACCAATAGCCATGAAAAAAGCATTACCAATATCAAAATGTAGACGGGATGACAAGCCGGAGTTATGAGAAAATCATGGGCTCCTACTATCAATGATCCCCAAAACAGTGCATTGGCAGGTACCGGAAGACCGATAAAAGAAGTAGTTTGACGAGTGTCATTATTGAATTTAGCTAATCGCAGGCCTGAAAACACTGCAATAAGAAAAGCTGCATATGGCATATAAGGAGCTATGAATTCGATATTTGCAGGATAGTGCATCTCTTTAAATAGGGAGAAGATGATAAATGCAGGTGCTGCGCCAAAACTGATGTCGTCAGCCAATGAATCCAAATCTTTACCGATTGGGGAATGAGCATTCAGTAAGCGTGCCAGCATGCCATCGAAAAAGTCAAAAACCGCACTTAGTATAATAAAAATAAAAGCCAATTCGTAGCGTGCTTCAAAAGCCATGACACAAGCAATGCAACCGGAAAAAAGATTTAGGCAGGTTACTGTGTTGGGGATATATTTAGTGAAAATGTTTGCCATTGTGACAGTTTTTATTTCAGTTTGGCGATAACCGTTTGATTACCGGTTGTTAATTGTCCCATTGTAACACATATCTCTGTACCCAATGGAAGGTATACATCCACACGCGAACCGAATTTGATGAATCCCATGTGCTCGTCGATGTAACACTCTTCGCCTACTTCGGCATAAGTGACGATGCGGCGTGCCATTGCTCCGGCAATCTGACGTGTCAGAATCTCCACACCTTCCGGGGTTTCGATGACTACTGTAGAGCGCTCGTTTTCTGTGCTGGCTTTGGGCAACCAGGCTTTCATGAATTTACCATTGTGGTGGGATACCTTTTTCACTGTCCCGTCTACCGGATACCAATTGGCATGTACGTTCAGGATGCTCATAAAGATAGATACCATAATACGACGGTCGTGAAAATATTCGTGTTCGTCCACTTCCTCGATAACTACAATCTTGCCATCAGCGGGTGCTACGACTATCTTTTCCGTTTCTTCTCCGAAAAGACGCTTCGGACAACGGAAGAAGTTAACCATCAATCCGTAAACGATGATACTGGTCAGAACCACCAGATAAAAAGGCAGTTTACATTCTATTCCATAGTAAAGGGCGACATTGATAAGTAGTAGTAACAGCAAGCTGCCCCATAATATGTGTGTGCCTTCACGGTGAATACGTATCTTTTTTAATTTCTTAAGTCGACCCATGTGCGCTAATGAATGATAATTGTCTGCAAAAATATACTTAATTTGAAAATCCAGCAAGTAAATAGCGATAGAAATACACATGTTGATAACTTTTTGGGCATTATTTTTGTTAGTAACCTTATAGATTGTACTTTTATGGCTCAAAATAATCAACCTATCAATATGCAGGATTTCGTTCATTTACATGTCCATACCCAGTATTCGCTTCTGGATGGCCAGGCCAGTGTCAGTGCGCTGGTTGATAAAGCGATGAAGAACGGGATGAAGGGAATTGCGGTTACCGATCACGGAAATATGTTCGGTATCAAGGAATTCACGAACTATGTCAATAAGAAAAACAGTGGGCCGAAAGGCGAGATAAAGGACCAGAAGAAACGTCTGGCTGCTATTGAAGCCGGAAAAGTGGAGTGCGAAGACAAGGAGGCGGAAATAGCCGCTTGTAAGGCTAAAATAGCGGAAGCGGAAGCGAAATTATTCAAGCCCATCATAGGTTGTGAGATGTATGTAGCCCGCCGTACGTTGGATAAGAAAGAAGGGAAACCCGACCAAAGTGGCTATCACTTGATTGTTCTTGCCAAAAATGAGAAAGGATACCATAATCTTATAAAGTTAGTGTCTAAGGCTTGGACGAAAGGATATTATATGCGTCCGCGTACAGATCGCAACGAATTGGAAAAGTATCACGAAGGCCTGATTGTGTGTTCGGCTTGTTTGGGAGGGGAAGTACCCAAGAAAATAACTCAGGGATTGCTGGATGAAGCAGAGGAAGCCATTCAGTGGTATAAAAATCTGTTCGGAGAAGATTATTATCTGGAACTTCAACGTCATAAGGCTACTGTGCCCCGCGCGAACCACGAGGCATATCCTTTGCAGGTAAATGTGAATAAGCACCTTATTGAATATTCAAAAAAATATAATGTAAAGCTGATCTGTTCGAACGACGTTCATTTCGTGAATGAAGAGCATGCTGAGGCGCATGATCGTCTTATCTGCCTAAGTACGGGCAAGGATTTGGACGATCCGAAACGTATGCTTTATACCAAACAGGAATGGATGAAGACTCGTGAGGAGATGAACGAACTCTTTGCTGATGTTCCGGAAGCATTGAGCAATACACTCGAAATTCTTGATAAAGTAGAGTACTACTCCATCGACCATGCGCCCATTATGCCTACTTTTGCTATTCCCGAAGATTTCGGAACGGAAGAAGAATACCGCAAAAAGTATACGGAGAAAGATCTTTTCGACGAATTTACACAAGATGAGAATGGAAACGTAGTGTTGAGCGAAGAGGCGGCAAACGATAAGATAAAGCGTTTGGGTGGTTATGATAAATTATATCGTATCAAGCTCGAAGCGGATTATCTGAAAAAGCTGACCTTTGACGGTGCGAAGAAATTTTATGGAGACCCTTTGAGTCCGGAAGTAAAGGAACGGCTTGTTTTTGAATTGCATATCATGAAGACGATGGGTTTTCCGGGATACTTCCTGATTGTGCAGGACTTTATCGCTGCAGGCCGGAACATGGGTGTTTCCATCGGGCCGGGACGTGGATCGGCAGCAGGATCGGCTGTTGCATATTGTTTGCAGATTACGAAAATCGACCCGATTCAGTATGACTTGCTGTTTGAGCGTTTCCTGAACCCGGATCGTATTTCATTGCCTGATATCGATATTGACTTTGATGATGACGGACGCGGTGAAGTGCTTCGTTGGGTAACAGAAAAATATGGTCATGAGAAGGTGGCTCATATTATTACATATGGTACGATGGCAACGAAATTGGCTATCAAAGATGTGGCGCGTGTACAGAAACTGCCTCTTTCTGAATCGGACAGACTGGCGAAATTGGTGCCTGATAAAATACCTGATAAAAAGCTGAATTTGCGGAATGCCATCGATTATGTGCCGGAGTTGCAGGCGGCTGAGGCTTCGCCTGATCCGTTGGTGCGTGATACATTGAAATATGCTTTGATGCTCGAAGGTAATGTGCGTGGTACAGGTGTACATGCCTGTGGTACCATTATCTGCCGGGATGATATAACCGACTGGGTGCCGGTAAGTACGGCCGATGATAAGGAAACAGGCGAAAAGATGCTTGTTACCCAGTATGAGGGATCGGTTATTGAAGATACGGGATTGATTAAGATGGACTTTTTGGGATTGAAAACTTTGTCCATCATTAAGGAAGCGGTTGAAAATATTCGGTTGAGTAAAGGAGAAAAGCTGGATATCGATACGATTTCCATTAAAGACCCGGCTACTTACAAGCTCTATAGTGACGGGCGTACGGTCGGTACGTTCCAGTTTGAGTCTGCCGGCATGCAAAAATACCTGAGGGAGTTGCAACCTACGACTTTTGAAGACTTGATTGCCATGAATGCCCTTTATCGTCCGGGACCGATGGATTACATTCCCGATTTCATCGATCGTAAACACGGACGCAAACCGATCGAGTATGATATTCCCATAATGGAGAAATATCTGAAAGATACATACGGTATTACTGTATATCAGGAACAGGTAATGCTCCTGTCCCGTTTGTTGGCCGATTTTACCCGTGGAGAGTCGGATGCTCTGCGTAAGGCGATGGGTAAGAAATTGCGTGATAAGCTGGACCACATGAAACCAAAGTTCATTGAAGGTGGTCGGAAGAATGGGCACGATCCGAAAGTATTGGAAAAAATATGGACTGACTGGGAGAAGTTTGCTTCGTATGCGTTTAATAAATCGCATGCTACTTGTTATTCATGGGTGGCTTATCAGACAGCTTATCTGAAAGCAAATTATCCGTCGGAGTATATGGCTGCCGTTATGAGTCGAAGCTTGTCGAACATTACCGATATCACGAAGCTGATGGATGAATGTAAGGCAATGGGTATTCAGGTATTGGGGCCGGATGTGAATGAAAGTAACTTGAAGTTTACGGTAAACAAGCATGGTGACATTCGCTTTGGCCTTGGTGCTGTAAAAGGAGTAGGAGAGGCTGCAGTACAGAGTATCATGGACGAACGGCGGGCAAATGGTCCGTATAAGGGTATCTTTGATTTTGTACAGCGGGTCAACTTGAATGCTTGTAATAAGAAGAATATGGAATGCCTTGCGTTGTCGGGTGGTTTTGATAGTTTTCCGGAGTTGAAACGTGAACAGTTTTTTGCTGTCAATTCGAAAGGAGAAGTTTTCCTTGAAACACTGATGCGTTATGGTAACCGTTACCAAGCCGACAAGGCGGCTGCAGTTAATTCGTTGTTTGGCGGAGAAAATGTGATCGATATTGCAACACCGGAGATTCTGCCGGCTGAGCGTTGGGGAGATTTGGAACGTCTGAATAAAGAGAGGGAACTGGTAGGTATCTATCTGTCGGCTCATCCGTTGGACGAATATGCCATTGTGCTCGATCATGTTTGCAATACGCATATGGCCGAACTTGAAGATAAGACTGCTTTGGCCGGTAGGGAGATTACGATGGGAGGTATTGTGACCAGTGTGCGCAGAGGAATCAGCAAGAACGGTAATCCTTACGGCATTGCCAAGATAGAAGATTATTCCGGCTCGGCAGAACTTCCTTTCTTCGGAAACGATTGGGTTACCTTCCAGGGTTATCTGGGTGAAGGTACTTTCTTGTTTATAAAGGCGCGTTGCCAGCCTAAGCAATGGCGTCCGGAAGAATTGGATGTCAAGATCACCTCGATGGAGTTGCTTCCCGATGTAAAAGAGAAATTAGTGGAGAAGATTACAATTCTGATTCCTTTGTCTGCTTTGAACTCTGCTCTTGTGGCGGAACTGTCTTCATTGACCAAAGATCATCCGGGAAATACCGAGCTTTATTTTAAGGTAACCGATAAGGATGAAAAGATGGTGGTCGATCTGATATCCCGCCCGGTAAAATTGTCGGTAGGGAGAGAATTGATCTCTTATTTAAAGGAACGTCCCGAACTTGAGTTTCGGATAAATTGATTATATTTGCAACGTAGCACGGAGGGTATATAAAACTTCCGGGCTGCTTAATTCTAACTATTAACTTTTAAAATTATGGCTTTAGAAATTACAGACAGCAACTATAAGGAGATCCTCACAGAAGGAAAGCTGGTTGTTGTTGACTTTTGGGCCCCTTGGTGCGGGCCTTGTAAGATGGTAGGTCCTATCATCGAGGAATTGGCAACGGAGTTTGAAGGACAGGTTATCATCGGTAAATGCGATGTAGATGAAAATAGCGATATGGCTGCCGAATATGGTATCCGTAATATTCCGACTGTTCTTTTTTTTAAGAACGGAGAGATTGTAGATAAGCAGGTAGGTGCGGTTGGCAAACCTGTATTTGTGGAAAAAGTGAAGAACTTATTATAATTTATAAGCTTTCAACTTAATAACATTGAACTATGGGACTGGAAGACGATTTTTTACTTGCTGATGCCGATGATGAAAAAACCATCGAGTACATTAAAAACTATTTGCCGCAGGAACTGAAGGAAAAGTTCACTGATGATGAACTTTACTATTTCTTGGATTTGATTGACGAGTATTACTCTGAAAGTGGTATCTTGGATGCCCAACCCGATGAAGAAGGTTATGTCAACATTGACCTGGAGCAAGTGGTGGACTATATTGTTAAGGAGGCCAAGAAAGATGAAATGGGAGAGTTTGATCCCGAAGAGATTCTTTTTGTGGTACAGGGAGAAATGGAATATGGAAACTCTCTGGGGCAAGTAGAATAACTCGTTTCCGGAATTCCTGTTGTAGTTAAGTAGTTAAGTAGTCAAGTAGTGAGTAGTTAAGTAGTCAAGTAGAAATGATTTGCTTAATGTATTTCTCTTACTTACCTACTTATCTACTTACCACTTAACTACTTACTACTTGACTACTTAACTACTCACTACTTGACTACTTAACTACTTACTACTCTTTTATCATATCTCTTCTAAGGCATAATATTGATAATCCCTCAACAGCGTTTGTAGAAATTTCTCGTCACTTCCTTCTGTCTGCTTTATGGATAGGAGTGTACGTACTTTGTCAGCCAGTTGCCGTATACGCCGGGCACGGTCTTTACTTCCAGAAGAGAGCGTTTTATTAATTACATTCACTTGTTCCAGTGATAAATCGGCTGCTGGAGGATATACCGGATGGTAACCTTTGGTCAGGTAGTCGTATTCGTCGAGACTGACTTGTATTTTACGATAATTTTTTTCTTTAATGACCATTGTTCCGGCGGCCAGATCACCCAAACGCTGATGATTCTTAGTCAATAAAATGACGATAACTCCCAATCCGCCTGTGATCGGCAAATCGATAGGAAAGAGAAGCCAACGCAGCAGATAAGAACTAAGACTCGGCGTGGATCCGTCAGCTTTCACCACCCGGATATTCAGCAGACGTTTTCCCAGACTTTGCCCGCGATTGAAGACTTCGCACAACAACGAATAACAGAGTACCGGCAGGTAAACAATCACAAAAAGAAAGAAGAATGAAAAGCCGGAATAAGCGTGAATCCTAAGATAAGACAGAGTAACACTAAATCCTATTACATAAATGAACAGGAAGAAATAGTCTATAATCAGAGCCAGCATACGTTCGCCTATACTTGCCGGTGTCTGGCTGATACGTACAAACTGTCCTGTAATAATAGTGGATTCTGCCATTTCTTTTTAAACATTTTTGTGATTCCGTTGCAAATATATCATAAATCTCTTACTTTTGCTTCGGATTCGGACAAAACTTCTATTCGAATCCCTTAAACGATGAAAGAAGTTACGTTTATTCGCCGGAACATTGAAAAATGGAAAGAGACAGAGAAGGTGGTGGAGAAAGCTGATAAGTTTAATCCCGACCGTCTGGCCGACGCATATACGGAACTTACCGCCGATTTAGCTTTTGCACAGACCCATTATCCTTCTTCCCGTATCACCATTTATCTCAACAATCTGGCTTTTGCATTGCACAATGTGATTTATCGCAATAAGCGCGAAAAGTGGACTCGGATTATTACTTTTTGGACGCAGGAAGTGCCGCAAACGATGCATGATGCCCGTAAGGAATTGTTGGTATCTTTTCTCATTTTCGCTGCCAGTGTTGTGATAGGTATCATTTCGGCTTGGAATGATCCGAACTTTGTCCGGTTGATTCTGGGCAATGGTTATGTGGATATGACACTTGAAAATATAGCTAACGGTGAACCGATGGCGGTATATAACGGTTCGGAGGAGATGCCTATGTTCTTGGGCATTACGCTGAATAATATCATGGTATCTTTCAATTGCTTTGCGATGGGATTGTTGACCAGTTTCGGAACAGGGTATATGTTGCTTTCCAATGGAATCATGGTAGGGGCTTTTCAGACTTTCTTTTACGGAGAGGGACTGTTGGCCGAATCTATGCTGGCCATCTGGCTGCACGGTACGCTTGAGATATGGGCGATCATTGTGGCAGGTGCTGCCGGACTGGCACTTGGAAATAGCTGGCTGTTTCCGGGTACTTATTCGCGCACCGCTTCTTTCCGGCGGGGAGCCAAGAGGGGATTGAAAATAGTTGTGGGAACCGTTCCGGTATTTATCATGGCGGGTTTTATAGAAGGTTTCCTTACGCGTCATACCGAGTTTCCAACGGTACTCCGGTTAGGTATTATTCTGCTTTCACTTGCATTTATTATCTTCTACTATATTTATTTACCAAATAGAAAACAACATGGAGTCACAAAAAGCTAAAGTAGCAATGTATGTAAAGCGTTCTTTCGGGGATAAGATGAACGCTTCATTTGATTTTATAAAGGAGAACTGGAAACCTTTGTTCAAGTTTGCCACGTATCTGATATTGCCCTTGTGTCTGATTCAGGCATTGAGCCTGAATGGGCTGATGAATGGCTCTATGGGTATCACGATGGGGGTTAAGGCCGGCGCTGCCAATCCTTTGGCAGATTTCGGAACGATGTTCTGGGTGAATTACGGATTGACTATAATTTGTTACCTCATCGGCTCTGTTATCCTTACCTCACTGGTTTATGCACTGATCAAGACCTACAATGAACGTGAAGAGCGCTTGGAAGGAGTTACCCTTTCTTCTTTGAAATCTCTGTTGTTTAAAAATGTGGGCCGGTTGTTGAAACTTACCTTGTTCGGTATATTGATAATGATTATCCTATGTGTGGTTATGGGGTTGTTGGCCGCTCTTACTCCTTTCACCTTGATTCTCACTCTTCCGATGTTGGTGGCTTGTGTGATTCCTCTGTCTTTGTTTTCGCCGATTTATTTGTTTGAAAATATCGGTATCTGGGAAGCATTCAAAAAGACGTACCGTTTGGGATTTGCGACTTGGGGCGGTGTTTTTCTCATTGCTTTGATAATGGGATTGATTGGCGGTATCCTGCAAGGTATCACAATGCTGCCCTGGTATGTGGCTACTATTGTGAAATACTTTTTCGCTATGAGTGATAGTGGAAGTGCGGTTACCATCTCTCCCGTTTATAATTTCTTCCTCTATTTAATGGGGATTCTACAGGCTTTCGGAATGTATCTTTCTACCATATTCACCATTATCGGCCTGGCTTATCAATACGGACATGCTTCCGAAGTGGTGGACAGTGTTTCTGTGGAAGAAGACATTGATAATTTCGATAATCTTTGATAGTACGATCGGATGACTGCACCTGCCGATACGATCGTTTATGACTCGCTCACCGTTGCCTATTGGCAAGGTCAACCGGAGTATGATTATAACCGTGAATTAATCACGCCTGAGTTCGATCTCATTGCGTGGCTTAATTTGTGGTTGGGTAAGTTGTTGCAGAAAATATTCGGTAGCACATTTGCTGAAAAATATACGGAAACGATCTTGGTTGCGTTGTTTGTCGTTGCGCTATTATTGATTGTCTGGTTTATCTATAAGAAGCGTCCGGAACTGTTTATGCGTTCGAAAAGAACTTTGCCCTACCGCGTGGAGGAGGATACCATCTATGGCGTGGATTTTCAGAAAGAGATAGACGCGGCCGTTTTCCGCAATGATTACCGGGAAGCAGTGAGACTGCTTTATCTTCAGACCTTGAAGTTTTTGAGTGACGCCGGGAAAATAGACTGGCAACCTTATAAGACGCCGACCGAGTATATTTATGAAATAAAGATTGACACCCTGAAAACTCCTTTCCGTGAATTGACCAATCGTTTTCTTCGCGTTCGCTATGGTAACTTTGAAGCAACCGTTGTCCTTTATCGTGAAATGCAAGCCTTTCAGAAGGAAATGGTAGAAGGAGGTGGGGTATGAAAGGCAGTCGTTGGTTTATTCTCGCTATGGTGCTCTTTCTGGCTGTCATGTTTCTGGTGGAATATAACCTGCCGAAGAAGTTTGTGTGGAATCCTACTTTCAGCCGGTATGATTACCAGCCGTTCGGATGTGCTATTTTCGATGATGTGCTGACGGATTCCTGGCCGGGAGATTATTATTTGAATGATTGGACTTTCTATAATTTTGAGAATGATACGACGGACGAACCTCTTGCCATACTTGCTGTTGCCCAGCGCTTTCAGTTTACGAAAACCGATAGAAATGCGATTATGCGTCTGGCAGAACGGGGGAATAAGGTGATACTGGCGGCTACCGGTTTTTCGCTGTCCGATACATTAGGGTATGATATGTCTTATGCATGGTTTCGTGCTTCGGAGTTAAAGAAATATGTAGGGGCGGTCAATCGTCGCGACAGCCTGTATTGGTTGGCTGATTCTGCGAGTGCTTATCCTGCGGCGATCTTCGAGGTTTATCCGCAACTGTGTGATGCCTTTTTTACAAAATATGATTCGCTTTCCGTACCCTTGGTGAGGAGAGACCGGGCAGCCGCGTCACGAAAAGACTCGATAACGTTAGCTGCAGATAGTCTGATACGAAGCCAGTTGAAAGATACATTGCCCGAGTCGCAGGATTCGGTACGACTTCCTGTTGAATTGCCTACGGGAGTGCTTGCTCTGCGGCGTCCTGTAGGGAAAGGAGAGATTGTCCTTATCTCTACTCCTCTGCTGTTTACCAATTATGGTGTACTCGATAAAAATAATGCCGCTTATATCTTCCGTTTGCTCTCACCGGCGAAAGACTTGCCGTTGTATCGCACGGAGGCTTATAATAAATCGGAGTATGAACAACGTTCGCCATTCCGTTATTTTCTGTCGCAGCCACCTCTTCGCTGGGGGCTTTATCTGACGATGATTGCACTCGTGCTCTTCATGGCGTTTACTGCTCGTAGGCGGCAGAGACCGATTCCGGTTATCCGCCAACCGGAGAACAAGACACTGGAATTTACCGAACTGATAGGGACGCTATACTTTCAGAAGAAGAATCATGCGGATTTGGTGCGTAAGAAGTTTACTTATTTTGCAGAGGCTTTGCGACGGAATATACAGGTAGATGTGGAAGAGGAGGTCGATGAAGGAACCCTTTACCGGAAAATAGCCAACAAAACGGGTATGGAAGAAGAGAAGATTGCAAGGCTCTTTGCCGGCTTGCGGCCTGTCATCAAGGGGGAGCGGAACGTTTCGGAACAGGAGATGAAAGATTATATAGACGGCATGAATGAAATATTAAGCCGGATGTAGATGATAATAAATGAAATATTGAACCCGATATAATAGATAGCTTATGAATGATATGAATGAACCCATGGCAGAAGCAACGCCTTCCGCATCTTCTGTGGAAGAGGTACAGAATGAAGTTCCACGTACTGATTTAACTCTTTTTGCCGAAAAGATCGGTGCGCTGAAAGCACGGATCGCTTCGATCATTGTGGGACAGGAACGCACGGTAGATCTTGTCCTTACAGCGATTCTTGCCAACGGTCATGTGCTGATAGAGGGTGTGCCCGGTGTGGCGAAAACATTGCTTGCCCGTCTTACGGCGCGTCTGATCGACGCTGAGTTTAGCCGCGTACAGTTTACACCCGATCTGATGCCGAGTGATGTGTTGGGTACTACGGTTTTTAATTTGAAGACCAATGAGTTTGATTTCCATCGCGGTCCTGTATTTGCCGATGTGGTGTTGGTGGACGAGATCAACCGTGCTCCGGCAAAAACACAGTCCGCCCTTTTTGAAGTGATGGAGGAACGGCAGGCCAGTATCGACGGCTCAACTTACCGGATGGGAGAACTTTATACCATTCTTGCCACTCAGAACCCGGTGGAACAGGAGGGTACGTATAAACTTCCTGAAGCTCAGCTCGACCGTTTCCTGATGAAGATAACGATGGATTATCCGTCGCTGGAAGAGGAGGTGAGTATTCTTGAACGCCATCATACGAATGCTGCTTTGGTGAAGCTGGAAGATGTTCATCCCGTAATTACCCGTGACGAATTGCTGGCATTCCGCAAGCTGATGGATAAGGTGTTCGTGGATCGCACACTGTTGCAGTATATTGCTCTTATCGTGCAGCAAACCCGTACCAGTAAAGCGGTTTATCTGGGTGCTTCGCCCCGTGCTTCTGTGGCTATGTTGCAGTCCTCCAAGGCGTATGCCCTTCTGCAGGGACGCGATTTCGTAACTCCCGAGGACATTAAGTTCGTAGCTCCCTATGTACTCCAGCACCGCCTTATTCTTACTGCAGAAGCAGAAATGGAAGGCTATTCTCCGGTAAAGGTGACGCAACGGCTCATCGACAAAGTAGAGGTACCGAAATGAGGGGAGAGTTGAGATGGGAGAATTGAGAGGGAAGACGGGAGAATTGAGATGGGAGAAGGAAAAGTTGTCTTTGAATATCGACTAAAGGTCTTGAAGTGGAAACTGATGGAACAAAAACTTCATAGAACGAGAAGCTTATAAACAATAGAGAATGAGTTAAATAATAAAGAATGAGTCTACTTTAAAAAGTGCATTTTAGCACTTTTACCCCCATTCAGAAGTATCTGTAGGGCGTTAATTTCTGACGAAAAAGACTTTTTAAAGTGGACTCAAGTATAAAAAAGAGTTATTTCAATCGTAAATCGTCAAATCGTAAATAAATTCATGTATTTGTCCCGGCGTTTTTATCTGTTTATCCTTGTCATTATCCTGCTGCTTTGCGGCGGGTATATGTTGGGTACTCTGTTCCTGTTGGGGCAGATCGCATTGGCTGTTTTAATTTTTGCGGTTGCGATGGATTTTTTTCTTCTCTATCGCACGAAGGGAATCAGGAGTTTCCGGCAATGTTCTTCCCGTTTCTCGAATGGAGATGATAACGAGGTACATTTGCGCGTGGAAAGCAGCTATGCTTTCCCTGTCCGGTTGTCGGTTATCGATGAGGTGCCTGTTATATTCCAGCAGCGTGATATCTGTTTTAATTTGTCTCTCGGAAGCGGTGAAGGGAAAACGATTACCTATCATCTGCATCCCACCCGGCGGGGGACGTATGGTTTCGGATACATCCGTGTGTTTGTTACTACGCGTATCGGACTGATTGAACGTCGTTTTACAGATGCCGGGCCACAAAAGATAAAAGTATATCCCTCTTACTTGATGTTGCACCGTTACGAATTGCTTGCTATGAGTGATAACCTCACGGAATTAGGTATAAAGAAAATCCGGAAAGTGGGTCATCAGACGGAGTTCGAACAGATAAAGGATTATGTGAAAGGAGATGATTATCGTACGATCAACTGGAAAGCCAGTGCACGGCGGCATCAGCTAATGGTCAATGTATATCAGGACGAACGTTCGCAGCAGATATATAATGTGATAGACAAAGGGCGTATCATGCAGCAGGCTTTTAAAGGAATGACCTTGTTGGATTATGCCATCAATGCCTCACTTGTTCTTTCGTATGTGGCTATACGTAAAGATGATAAAGCGGGGCTGGTGACTTTTAACGAACATTTCGATACCTTTGTCCCTGCTTCCAAGCAGACGGGGCAGATGCAGACTTTGCTCGAAAGTCTTTATGCGCAGGAGACCACTTTCGGGGAAACCGACTTCTCCGCCCTGTGCGTGCACTTGGCCAAACATATAGGGAAACGCAGTTTGTTAATACTCTATACCAATTTCAGTAACCTCAACAGTATGAACCGGCAACTGCCTTATCTGCAACAACTGTCTCGCCAGCATCGCTTATTGGTGGTGTTCTTTGAAGATGCCGATCTGAAAGAATATGTTGCCGGAAAACCTGTGGACACTGAGGGGTATTATCGTCATGTCATTGCCGAGAAGTTTGCGTATGAGAAACGGCTTATCGTAAATACGCTAAAACAACACGGCATCTATTCCGTCCTGACTACTCCCGATAACTTGTCTGTCGATGTTATCAATAAATATTTGGAGATGAAGTCGAGACAGTTGATATGATGGTTAGCGGTTAAACGATTAGTGACGAGCGGTTAGTGACAAGTGGTTAATGGTTAGTGATAAGTGATTGATATGTTATCATTTTCCGGATTGTAATCGATGCCGGTTTGTCATTGTCTCCTGTTTTTGTCAAGAGCAGATTTACTTATTCTTAACTAAAAAGAACGTCATCCGGCAAAAAGTACCTTTTCTATTGCAACCGATAATGCAAAGCGTTGTAAGAAGTAATGAAACGAACCGTAACATGCCGTGTGACGAACCGTAACATGCCGGCATATTTCTGGCAAACACTGTTCTAAAGTATACTAAATATCCTGTTTGGAACCCCTTTCACGGGTATATATAAAAGAAAGGAGGAAATCTTGCGATCTCCTCCTTTATGTACAGTTTAACTGAATCTACTTTATGATTACATTGGCAAATATACTACATTCTAATCGTAATTCCAAGAGAATGGAGGAAAAAGAAGGCCATCCCAATCAATAACAATCCCAATATACCGTAAACAATTCGGGCACGGGTACGACCTATTCGTCTGACAACAGCTTGTGCATTGTGTGCAGTGAAGAACCATCCCCAATTTAATAATGAAGCAAGGAGGGAGATGATTCCGGCAAGGGCGAACAGACCCAGAATAAAGTAGTGCGGTGTCATCGTTTACTAAAGAGTGATTTTCCGGCTTCCGTCTTCCAATTCTTCAATGGTTACCTTTACGGCATTACCCGGAAGGAGTTCTTCCACCAGTTCCGGCCATTCTATGAAACAGAGAGCACCACTATAGAAATAGTCTTCATATCCCATATCGTATACTTCGCTGAGCTTTTTGATCCGGTAAAAATCGAAGTGGTAAATCAATTCACCTCCCTCATCGGAACGGTATTCGTTGACGATAGCGAACGTAGGAGAAGTGATAACATCCGAAACCCCTAACTCTTCACAAAGTGCCTTTACAAAGGTAGTCTTCCCGGCTCCCATTTTTCCGTAAAGGGCAAAGACCGTATTGTCACCCATAGCAGAGATAAACTCCCGTGCGGCTTCGTGTATCTGGTCTAATGATTGAATTTTAATTTCCATAATTTTATTTCCTATTGGACAATTTACTGTTTACTATTAATTACATCATGTTTTTCTTCCCTTTTCTCTAAACACCCCCCTAAATTCTCCCATCTCCATTTTCCCATCTCAAATCTCCCTTCTCCCATCTCGAATCATCTCATTTTCCCTTCATCGTGATAAGCGGAATGATCATTTCTTCCATCGAGATACCTCCATGTTGGAAAGTGTTAGTATAGTAAGATACATAATAATTGAAGTTGTTAGGATAGGCCAGGAAGTCACGTCCACTGGCGAAGATGTACTTCGTGCTTACATTGGGCGATGGCAACAGGGCATCTGCCGGGCGGCTTATTTCGAATACTTGTTTCGGATTGTACGACATATTGCGCGATAGTTTGTAGCGCAGGTTTGTGTTGATTTCTCCGTTGTTGGCTTGTACTCTGATAGGATTGTCTACGCGGATACTGCCGTGATCGGTGGTAACCACTACCCGTACTTTTCGGGCTGCAAGTTCTTTCAGCAAGTCGCGTACCGGTGAATGGCGAAACCATGACAGGGTAAGGCTACGATAAGCAGCTTCCGTAGAAGCGAGTTCGCGGATCATCTTACTTTCCGTGCGGGTATGGCTCAGCATATCGATAAAGTTGAATACTACCACGTTCAGATCATTTTGCATCAGTTGCGGAAGCTGGGCGACAAGGCGTTCACCGGCAGATGCATCGTTTATTTTATGATACGAAAAAGTATGCTGACGGCGATACCTGTCGAAGCAGGTTCGTATCAGTGGAGCTTCATTCAAATTCTTGCTTTCTTCTTCGTCCTCGTCCACCCACAAATCAGGAAACATACGCGCTATCTGATCGGGCATGAGTCCGGAAAATATCGAATTACGTGCATATTGCGTGGCCGTAGGCAAAATACTGAAATAGAGTTGTTCTTCGAAAGTGAAAAGTTCCGACAACTCGCTGGCTACAACACGCCATTGGTCATAACGGAAGTTGTCGAGCACAAGGAAACAGACTTTCTCCCCTTGGTCGAGCAAAGGAAAAATACTGCGTTTCATCAAGTCCGGACTCATCATTGGGGCCTCCTGCGGAACATTCCCTTTGCGTGTGGGATCCATTGTTTTCATCCAGTCAAGGTAGTTTCTCTTGATGAATTTGGCAAAGGCGGTATTGGCCTCTGTCTTTTGCATGGACAGCATTTCGCTCATGGGGCTGTCGCTTGCTTCCAACTCCAGTTCCCAATAGACGAGACGGCGATAGAGCTCTATCCAGTCGTCGGCAGTCAGGGAGTCATTGATCTGCATGCCTATTTTACCGAAATTCTGTTGATAAGCCGTTTGCGCCACTTCCGACACAATGTCGCGGCGGTGCAGGTTTTTCTTTAAAGATAAGAGTATCTGGTTGGGATTGACAGGCTTAATCAGATAATCGGCTATTTTACTGCCGATTGCCATATCCATAATATCCTCTTCCTCACTCTTGGTAATCATGATAACAGGCACGGTAGGAGAGATGTCCTTTATCTGTGCCAATGTCTCGAGCCCGCTGATACCGGGCATATTCTCGTCAAGGAAGATAAGGTCATAGTCCGTTTCACGGCAACGGTCAAGAGCGTCTTGTCCGTTACTTACAGTATGAACCTCGTAGCCTTTCGACTCGAGGAAAAGAATATGCGGGCGGAGAAGGTCTATCTCGTCATCTACCCAAAGTAATCGGTCTTTCTTCATCTTGATATCTACTATTTACAGTTTACTATTTACTATTTGGTTGCGCTTTCATGGCGATACCCGTGAGGGATACGCTTTAGTATACATAGAAAGAGCCGCCGGTATCGTCTATCTCTTCGCCTTCATCTTCGTCTTCCGTGGCGTTCTCGTCTACCGGTGGCAGGTTCTGCAACGGTTCATCCAACGTGCTGCCGTCTATCGGCAGGTCTTCGTCTGTACCGGCCGGTAACGGATTGAAAGTGCGTTGATAGAAGGTGTCATAATCATCAAAACTATAGAACTGGTTCAATAGTTCATAATTGGCTTGAGAAATAAGGATCGCTCTCATTCCGCTGAGCCTTTCGTTCATATGCGGATCAGCGTAGAGCTGGCGTTGGTAATATTGCGCTTCGTCATAATTGGCGAAGGAACTGATGACTAACCGGCCGATACCCCGGTCGTGGGAGAAGGCGAGGTCGAAGTTCTTTACCATGAATGAGGAGAAGTTGTAACGGGCCACTTCATAAAGAAGCTGATTCTCGTTTACCTTTCCTTCTTCGTACGCAAGGACGAACACGAATGGTGTGTTACGTTCCGCGCTGAATTCCGGAATGCTGTCCATTCCGGCTGTCCGTGTGCTGTCTGAAGCAATGTCGGCATTTCTGCGTGACCATATACTTCCGAAAGAAACACTGCCTTCCGACAGAAGACGGCCTTCCTGTACTCCTTTCAGGATATGTGCGGCAAGATCAGTAATTTCGTTTTCCGGATATTGCTGTACCAGCTCTTTCAGTTCGCTGAGGAATTGTTTCTGGTCTCCTCTTTGCAGGGCGCTTACGGCATGCAGGAACATGAATTTCGGGCGGTGTTGCCCCATCGGATATTTCTTTGCGGATAACTCCGCATTCGTCACTACCCGGTTATACTCCCCTGCCTGATACTTTTTGTACGTGTCGGCATAGAGCGAGTCTTCCAAATGCTTTCCATAAACGGCGTTGTAGGCGAAGTCCGGATCAGAGAGTGTCTTGGCATATTTGCTGTCCGGGAAACGCTCGATCAACTGCTGTTTGTAAAGATTGGCATCCGCCATGCGTTCCATTCGTCCCAACATCAGGAACAGGTTGTAGTATGCTTCATCCAATTGGGCGAAGTCGGGAAAATCATGGATTAACCGTCCGAACGAATGTTCTGCACGTGGGAAATCTTCCAGTTTATCTTTGTATATCATTCCCATGTTAAACAATCCATCCGACAATATTTCGTTGGAAGCCGCCATCGCTTCTTCCGTCAATGGAATTTGTTGCAGGTAGAACAACGGATTCTTTTCGTCGATGGCCGTTGTGTCGGCAGCCAGTTCCGAACCCGGAGCAGCAGGTTGCAGGCTCTCGCCGTCACCGGATATGTTTTCGTCTTGAGTACCTCCATTGCCGATCGAGTCTCCTTCTGCTGTCGGTTCATCGTAATTGACAGGGTCGAAGTCATCCAGAGAAACCACGGTTTTATTTCGTCTTCGCCAGTTATCCTCCAATTTGCGGCGTCCCCACAGACGTTGGAAATCTGCTTTACCCTGTGTCACCAATTGTGAATTATAGAAATACCAGGAATTGTCTCCGGTAGGGACAGTCGGTTGTGTGGTAGTCGGTCTTTGCGGAGCATTGGCAGCATTTTCGGCAGCAACAGCTTCACGCATGGCGTCCCGTTCGGCCTCTTTTGCCAATCTTTTTTCTTCCTCTTCTTTCTGAATAACCCGTGCTATCAATGTATCGATTACCACCATACGGGCAGCACTGTCCAATGACGCCAGATGTTGCAGACTGTCTTGCAATTCTACCGCAGTAGCGAAAGGCACCAACTCATCCAATACTTCAGAACGTCTTGTGACCTCTTCATATTCCGGATGTGTCTTGTCCAGCAACCCGGTGGCATCAGCATAGGCCGTTTGTGCTTCGGCATAGCGGCCCATTTGCCAGCAAAGATTGCCTAAGGTGAGTTGCAGTATTCCCTTTTCCACCCCTCCGCGTGTACTCTTTTCTACTCCCAGATGATATTCTTTGATAGCTTGGGCAGTGTCTTTGGCCGAAAGATAGATGTTTCCTAATGCATAATGAATCTGATCGAGGTACTCCTTGTTTTTATCACTGCGTGTCATCCGGTACAATTTGTCTGTGGCCTTCTTTACTTGTGCGGGATTACTTAGTTCTCCATATGAAAAACATTCTGTCTGGCGGATACGCGCGTTCAATTCCATCTCATAGGGAGGGCTGAGTTTGATAACCTTTCCATAGGCCTGATATGCTTTAGCCGGGTCTTGTAATAATTGGTATAGTTGTCCCAAAAGAAAATACTCGCGGGATTTTTGCCGTTTGTTCTTTTCGTTTTTGATGGTAGTAAGCAGGTGGGGAATGGCTTCCCGGTAACGTTGGCTTCCCAGCAAGTAGTGTCCATATGTTCTGGAATATGCCGGAGCCAGTGTAGCCGGAAGGCTGTCATTGTTCACTTTTTGCAAAACATCTTCCGCATCATAATACCACCCCATCTGTGTGTAGCATTGGGCAAGCCAAATACGGGCATTTGCCGTGATTTTGGGTTGTCCGGCGTAGAGTCGCGCGATGTATGAGAAAGTAGCGGCTGCTTCCGGAAAGTCTCCTTTCTGGAATTGTGCTTTTCCCATCAGCATCCAGGCATTGTGCAGGAACGGATTGAATTCACGGCGTGCCAGCCATTGTTTGTATTCGGGTGTATAGCGTTTTCCCGGCTTCCGGGGAGG
>OHNQ01000090.1_pt1 | contig 61971 bp, 60 predicted proteins | sample 1569621 | NCBI WGS metagenome assembly OHNQ01 (sample SAMEA3879516, study PRJEB24766) | human gut metagenome | biome: human-associated habitat; feature: feces | place: USA | collected 1985/1987
AGCACGCCCGTTGCGGCCGCCACCAGCGCCAGACCGAGCCACGCCCATACATCGGCATCCAATACCCGCGCGGCGACATAGCCCATCGCCACGGCGCCGGCCAGCCCGCCGAAGAATCCCTCCCACGACTTTTTGGGCGAAAGACGCTCGAACATGCGGTGCCGTCCGAGGGACATTCCCACCAGATAGGCGAAGACATCGTTGGCCCAGATGATGAAGATGTAGAAAATCATCACCCAAGGAGTCCACACGTCGCTTCCGATGATCGGGATATAGCACATCAGCGAAAGGGGCAGCGCAATGTAGCAGACGCCCATCAGCGTCGTGCCGATTCCGGAAGCCGGATTCTGCTGTTTGCGGTAAAGTTCGCAGATGAACATCGCGGGTATCAGCAGGAGCATAAAGGCCATTCCGCAGGCAAAAGCCTGACTGGCGCCGCCCAGAATCTCGATGTCGTCCGATACGAATGCGAAATTAAGCGCGAAAAGCACGATGCCCGCCGCCGTTCCCAAGATCCTCTGCGGGGCGTTGCCCTGTTTCTCGGCCAGTCCGTAAAATTCGAGCATGCCGCCGACGAGCATCGCCAGCAGCAGTGCGCCGAAACTCCACTGCGACCACATAACGGCACCCAGCACCACCACTGCGAGGACTGCGCAGCTAAGCGTACGCACCATGAGGTTCTTCATTTTTTCACTCATCAGATATATCAGCGGGTTAGGTTCGTCGGTTAGTTCAGTTCGGATTTTTCGGCGTTCGCGGCTCCCGAAGCGGCGGTTTTCGTTCCCGACGCGCTTCCGGCATCGCCTTCCTGCGTCGTTCCGGTCCCGGCCGGCGGAGCGTCCGCCGGCGCAGACGCCGTTCCGGACGCGGCATCGTCATCGGCGACGACGACACCCTTTTTCGGCTCGTCATTCTCCCGCGGCACCTGCGCCGCCGGGCCGAGTATGCGTTCGATATCCTCGGCATAGATCGTCTCCTTCTCCAGCAGCAGGTCCGCCATCCGGTTGATCTGCTCGCTCTTCCGTTCGATGATGCCGCGCGCCTTGGCATACGCCTCTTCGATGATGCGGCGCACCTCCGTATCGATGTCGTGGGCCGTCTGCTCGCTGAAAGGCTTGGTAAACGTATCGCGCGTGCCCGACGAGTCGTAATAACTGATCGGTCCGATCTTCTTGCTCATGCCGTAGTAGGCCACCATCGCATAGGCCGTCTCGGTAGCCCGCTCCAGATCGCTCAGCGCGCCTGCTCCCAGCGTTCCGTAGCTGACCTCCTCGGCGATCCGGCCGCCCAGCAGTCCGGCCAGCCGTTCCTGCAGGGCTTCGTTGGTAACGTGGATGCGGCGTTCGTCGGGCACATACCACGTCGCACCCAGACTCCGCCCGCGCGGAACCACCGTGACTTTCAGCACGGGATCGCATTGGGGCAGCGACCACATGACGGTAGCGTGCCCCGCTTCGTGAATCGCCGTGGCGCGCCGCTCGGCGGCCGTCATCGGCATATTGGGTTTTTCGAGTCCACCCACGATGCGGTCGATGGCCGCGAGGAAATCCTCCTTCGACACGAATTTCTTGTTGTGCCGCGCGGCGATCAGTGCCGCTTCGTTGCAGACGTTGGCGATGTCGGCGCCCGAAAAACCGGGCGTCTGACGCGCCAAGAACTCACGGTCGAGCTGCGGATCGAGTTTCAGCGGACGCAGATGGACGTTGAAAATCGCCTCGCGCTCCTTGACGTCGGGAAGCCCGACTTCGATCTGGCGGTCGAAACGGCCGGCACGCATGAGCGCCTTGTCCAGAATATCGACGCGGTTGGTGGCCGCCAGCACGATCACGCCCGAATTGGTCTGGAAGCCGTCCATCTCGGTAAGCAGCTGGTTGAGCGTGTTCTCCCGTTCGTCATTGCCCGAAAATCCGGCGTTCTTGCCGCGGGCGCGGCCGATGGCGTCGATCTCGTCGATGAAGACGATGCAGGGGGCCTTTTCCTTGGCCTGCTTGAAGAGGTCGCGCACCTTGCTCGCGCCCATGCCGACGAACATTTCGACAAATTCAGAGCCAGACATCGAGAAGAACGGCACATTCGCCTCGCCGGCGACCGCCTTGGCGAGCATCGTTTTACCGGTTCCCGGAGGGCCGACGAGCAGGATGCCCTTGGGCATCGACGCGCCGATCTCCTGATATTTGCTGGGGTCGTGCAGGTAGTTGACGACCTCGGTGAGGTTCTCCTTGGCCTCATCCTCGCCCGCGACATCGTCAAACTTGATGCCCTCGGCGGACTTGACGTACACCTTGGCGTTGGACTTGCCCATGTTGAACATCATGGAGTTGCCTCCGCCGCCCATCTTCTCCATCATCTTGCGCGACATATACTGTCCCAGCGCGACAAAGATGATGATGGGCAGCACCCAGGCGAGAATGCTGACGAGTGTGGACGTCTGCTCGATCTCCTCACCCGTGGTGGAGACGCCCGCGTCCAAAAGGCGCTGCACCAAACCGTCGTCAGGCACCATCGCCGTCTTGTAGACGGTCTTTTCATCGCTGCTGGTGAAGAGAATGCGGTTGGACTGCTCCTGGATCTCGACCCGGCCGACCTCGCCCTGCTCTGTCATGGTGACGAAAGTGTTGTAGTCGACATCCTTGATCTGGTGCTCAGAGATCCACGGCATGGCGATGAAGTTGAAGAGCATCACAAGCAGCATCGCCACAAAGTAGTAGTACAGCAGCGGCTTTTTCGGGGACTTGACTTCGTTCATGAAAATGCGTTCCTCCGATCATTGAAATTTCCGGCAGGAAATGCATACAAACGGGAAAAACTGAACGTAGCAAAAAGCCGGAGTTTTTGCTACACTGAAAGAAGAGACGGGCGGTCGAAACCGCCCGGAACTTAGATTAGTTTGGAGTATAACACGGGAAAATATCCCTGTCCAGTACCCAAGATAAGAGTTTACAGTTTGGATACAAGGAGGTCACAGTTATGAAAAAAGCGACAAAGGCGGCTATATTCGTCACGGCTGCGGCGGCACTCTACGGCGCGGCGGCCTACGGCGTGACGAGAACGCTCATAGACGTCGCGATGAAGCGCGAAGCGCCCAAGGCGCTCAAAAATAAGGGCAGCGCCCAGCTCACGGGCGAAAAGCGCGACGAGTCCTACCGCGAGGCGCAACGCGCCGCCGCGAAAAAGCTTGCGTCTTCGGAAACGGAGACAGTGCTGCTCGAAAACCGCGAGGGCTTGACGCTCGTGGGCCATCTCCGTGAATGCGAAAAGGCCAAGCGCCTTGTGATCGCGTTTCACGGCTGGCGCTCAGCGTGGTACCGCGATTTCGGCCTGCTCGCGGACTTTTTAAGCCGCGAGCAGTGCAGCGTGCTCTATGTGGAGCAGCGCGCGCAGAACGAGAGCGAGGGCGACTACATCGGCTTCGGCCTGACCGAGCGCTACGACTGCGTCGACTGGGCAAACTGGGCAGCCGAGCGCTTCCCCGGCCTGCCCGTTTACCTTATGGGCGTGTCGCTCGGCGGGGCGACGGTGCTCATGGCCGCAGGCGATATTCTCCCCGCTGCAGTGCACGGCGTGATCGCCGACTCGGCCTACACCTCGCCGCGTGCGATCTGGCAGCACGTGATGGGGAAGAACCTGCATCTTCCTGTCCGCACAGCAACCGTCATCGCCGATCTTCTGTGCCAGAAGAGACTGAACGCCTCGTCCGGCAGCTACTCCACCGTCGAGGCGCTCAAAAATACCGATGTTCCGATTTTACTGATTCACGGCGAGGACGACCACTTCGTCCCGCTCAAAATGGCGTTTGAAAACCGCGACGCCTGCGCCGCGCCCTGCAAGCTGCTCGTCGTGCCCGGTGCGGATCACGCAATGAGCTACTATATGGGCCGCGGCGCGTACGAGGCCGCGATGCGCGCCTTCTGGGAGCATTTTGACAAGTGAGGGTTCCCCCCTCACTTGTCCGCTTCTTCCGTTTCAAGGCTTGCAAAGCGTCTGGACGGGCGGTAGATCAGCACGGCGCAGAGGATCAGCATCGCCGTCGCGCCAAGGCTGATGGGATAGACCCACATGACGGTCTGGAACGTCATGCTCGTCGGGAAGACGAACTTGACCCACGCGATGCGGATACCGCACACGCCGAGCATCGTCAAAAGTGCGGGCGCGAGCGAGATGCCGAAGCCGCGCAGATACCCGGAGAGTATTTCGTAGATCAGGCAGAAAACATACGCCGGCAGGATCGTCGCAAGGCGAATATAGCCGATGGCAATGACCTCGGGATCGCTGTTGAAAATGGCGAGCAGTGACCTTGCGCTCAGCAGCAGGACAACGACCGAGACAAATGTCGCGATGGCTCCCTCCAAAAAGCTGAGCTGCATCGTCTTCTTGCAGCGCTTGATCTGCCCTGCGCCGTAGTTCTGGCCGACAAAGGTCGTGCAGGCCTGCGAAAACGAGTTGAGCACGTCGTAGGCGAGAATTTCCACATTGAACGCCGCGCTCGACGCCGCGATCGCCACCGTGCCGAGGGTGTTGATGGCCGACTGGATGACAATGTTGGCGAACGAGAACACCGCGCTCTGCACGCCCGCGGGAAGGCCGATGCTCAAAATGCGCTTCAAGCTCGCGCCGTCGATGCGCAGCGCTTTGCGCTCCACGCGCACGCATTTATCCGTGCGCGTCAGGCGGACGTAGAGCAGTGCCGCGCTCACGGCGTTGGCCGCCACCGTGGCGATGGCGACGCCGTTGACCGTCATATGCAGCACAATGACGAAAAAGAGGTTCAGCAGCACGTTCAGCACACCGGAGATCGCGAGCGCCGCGAGCGGCACCTTTGTGTCGCCGATGCTGCGGAAGATCGCGGCCTCAAAGTTGTAGAGCAATATCACCGGCATGCCGAGAAGATAAATGCGCAGATACAAAAGCGCATAGGGGAACACGTCCTCCGGCACATTGAGAATACTCAAAAGCGGCGAGGCGATGAGCTGACCAAGCAGCGCGACCGCCGCGCCGCCGCACACGGCAAACACGATGGCCGTGTGCACCGCGCGCTTGACGGCATTGTCGTCGCGGCAGCCGATGGCGTTCGCGATGACGACGTTCGCGCCAAGCGCGATGCCGATGAAAAGGTTGACGATGAGGCCGATGATCGGGCCGTTTGCGCCCACCGCCGCGACGGCGACTGTGCGCGCATCGCCCGTGAAGTTGCCGACGATGGCGACGTCCGAGGCGTGGAAGAGCTGCTCCAAGATCGCCGTGGCCGCGACCGGCAGGGCAAAGAGCGGCAGCTTATTCCAGATGGAGCCGTGCAGCATGTCGATCTCATGCTTTTTGACTGTAGTTCCCATGATCTCTCTCATTTCTTTCTGTTTTCCGCTTGACCGAGCATCAGTATAGTGCCGCCGCGGCAAAATGGCAAATGTTTTTTGCGTGACCGCCCTGTCAGCATTGACAGGACGGTCGTTTCGCTGTAATATAAGGCCCGCTGACGGCAAATTTCCCAAAAATATGAGGATTTTTTATGGATTATTACCTTTTGACCGATCTGGCCGCGCGCGTCGGCTATCATCTGGCGCTCAGCGGGGCGGAGACGTTCCGCGTCGAAGAGACGATACGCCGCATCATCGGCGCCTACGGCATTGAATGCGAGGCCTTTTCCATCCCCAACTGCGTGATGGTCAGCCTCGAGGCGGCCAACGGCAAGCCTTTGATGGTGATGAAGCGCGTCGACTTTCACGGCAATGACCTCGAGTCGGTGGAAAAGCTCAACGCGCTCTCGCGCCGCATCTGCGCCGAAACGCCTGACCCGAGCGTCGCCGCGCAGTGGCTCGACGAAACGCTCAAGGGGCGGCGGCACTACTCGGTGCCCGTTTATTACCTGGGCAATTTCTGCGCCGCGGCGGGCTTTTGCCCGGTGTTTGGCGGCACGCTGCGCGACAGCCTGTTCGCGGGCCTTCTTGGCCTCATCATCGGCTTTGTCTCGCGCCAGATGGACAGGCGCGAGACGAACCCGTTTTTCAGCACCATCGTCGAGGCGTTCGCCATGGCGGTGCCGGCGTATCTCGCCGCGGGCTTCCATCTGGTCGACTATATCGACTTTGTCATCATCGGCACCTTAATGATCTTGGTCCCCGGCCTTCTCATCACGACCTCCATGCGCGACATCATTTACGGCGATACGAACTCCGGCATCAACCGCATCGTGCAGGTGCTTCTCTCGGCGTTCGCCATCGCGCTCGGCACGGCGGCGGCATGGCGCGTCACGTCTGGCGTATACGGGATGACGGTCGCGTCCGGCTCAGCGAGCTATCCCGCCTGGGCACAGGCCGTGATGATCTTCGTCGCCTGTACGGGCTTTTTCATCCTCTTCAATGTGCACGACTGGGGCAGCATTCTCTGCGCGCTCGGCGGCGTGTTCACATGGATGACGTACCTGCTCTGCCGTGATCTGGGCATGAGCATTTACAGCATGAATTTCTTCGCCGCCGTCGTCTCGGCGCTGTATTCTGAGCTTATGGCGCGCTCGCGCAAATACCCCGTCACGTCGTACCTCGTCATCTCGCTCCTGCCGCTGGTGCCGGGCGCGGGCATTTACTACACGATGAGCCTCGGCCTGGGCGGCGATGTGCAGGCCGCGGTGCACAAAGGACTTGAGACCGCGGGCGTCGCGGGCAGCATCGCCGTGGCGATCCTGCTGGTGTCCACGATCTTCCGCCTCGTCACCGCGCAGAACGGGAAAAGCAGAAAGTAGTGTTCGAAAAGTAAAAACTGCCGCCCAAACGGGCGGCAGTTTTTTATTGCAGTGCGTCAATGTAAGCGTTCAGCGCGGCAAAATCGCCGCGGGGATAGGCGTTCAGGTCGCGGTTTTTCGCGTTGATGAGACAGTCGGTCAAAAGAAAGACATCCATCCCGACCTCGCGTGCAGCCATGTCCTCGGTCGCGTCGTTGCCGACCATCAGGCACTCCTCCGGCTTGACGCCGAGCGTGCGCGCGACCTCGAGGTAGTAAGCAGGATTCGGCTTGCAGAAGGTCGAGGCCTCGTAGGTCGTGTAAATTTCAAAATCCTCCGGCACAAGGCCCGCCCAGCGGATGCGGTTCTCCGTCGCCATGTGGGGAAAGATCGGATTCGTCGCCAGCGCAACGCGGTAGCCGCACTCTTTGAGCTTATGGACCGTCTCCACCGACGCGGGATTAAAGCCGCAGATGTCGCGCGCGGCGTTGAACTCATTGGCGTAGAAATCCTCGAAAAGGCCCTGGTCGCTTTGGCACTTTTCCTCGCCGTAGATCGCCGCGAACTTCTTCCAGAAGGCCTGCTCGTTCGTGCAGCTTCCGTCGTTTTTGACCATGGCCGCCGTGCCCGCCCAAATGGCGTCGACGAGGGATTTGGGCTCGTAGCCGTAGGGCGCGAGCTTTTTGGCGAGGAACTTGAAGTATCCGGTCGTGAACGCCTCCTGATCCATCGGCAGCAGCGTCCCGTCCAGGTCGAATAAAATGGTGGTGATGTTCAATGCGAGTCTCCTTAGGGGTAAATTACGGCAGCAGCGTTCCGCTGCGCAGGTCGATCTTGAGCGTGACGGTCGCCTGACCGGCACTGTCCGTCCGGCGGGCGGAGAGCGTCAGCACACCGCCGCTGAGCACGGGCGCGTTCTCGCTGTCCTGACAGTCAAAGTAGTATTCGCCGTCAGAAAAGAGCTCTTGTGCCTTGATCGTCACCGCCGCCTCACCGCTTCTGCGGTAGACGAAGGTCGCACCGGCCAGATTGGAATAGGGAACGCCCGCGTACTCAGACTTGTCCGCGCCGTAAAAATACGTCTTCTGCACCAGCGCGGCAGACGGCGCGGAGCTTGCAAGCAGCGCGTCCTCGAGCTCGGGCCGGAACTGCTCGGCCGAACGGATGCTCAGGCCGCTTTTGGCGTCAAAGTGATACTCCCAGCCAAACTCCTCCACGGCAAAGCGCCACGTGAGCGGGAAATAGGTCACGCCGCGGAAGTTAAGCAGCGGGTACGGCTCGGCGGAATTGTCGAGGCATTTGCCCTTGTCCACCGTGTTGACGGCGATCTGATAGTCAGCGACGGTCGCCTTGGCGGTCACGGTATTTTTACTGGTCGCAGGCGTGTCGGTCCACGTGTCCTCGCTCGCGTCGCTGTAGCCGACAAACAGCGTGCCCTTGGGCTCGGTCTGATACCAGTTGCTCTTGAGGTGCAGGAAGCGCGAGGCGTGGTAGGTCATGGGGAAATACGTAATATCGCGGTAGACGATCAGCGGATATTCGCTGTGCGCGCTGTCGATCTTGGTATCGTTGAGCGTAACGGCAAACGTCGGGAGCGTGACAGTGACGGTTTTGCCCTTGTCCGCCGCCAGCGCGGAGCTCTGCAGCAGCAAAAGCAAGGCGAGCATAAGAGTCAAAAACTTGCAGCGTTTCATACGGCATTCCTCCTGAGTATTGATAAGAGAATTTTACCATGATTTTCAGAGCGCGTCAATTCGTACGGCCCCGGGAAAGAGCAAATGAAAAGAGACAGCTCAAAAGCTGTCTCTCTTTTTTGGTGCCTCGTCGGGGATTCGAACCCCGGACACCCTGCTTAAAAGGCAGGTGCTCTACCTACTGAGCTAACGAAGCGTATGCAGTTATCGTAAGGACGGTGTCGTCCGGAAAGAGCTGGCAGGGATGGCTGGACTCGAACCAGCGGATGAGGGAGTCAAAGTCCCTTGCCTTACCACTTGGCGACACCCCTGTGTGGAAAGGGATGAGGGACCGGGACACTCCCGATCCCTCATTTCTTTTTGTGGGGTGGGTAAAGGGACTCGAACCCTCGACACCCGGAACCACAATCCGGTGCTCTAACCAACTGAGCTACACCCACCATATACATCCGCACGGGAAGCGCTGACGCCCGTAAGGGGAAATGGCACGCCAGAAGGGACTCGAACCCCTGGCCTACTGCTTAGAAGGCAGTTGCTCTATCCAACTGAGCTACTGGCGCGTATCTGTCAAGTTGGAGCGGGTGACGGGAATCGAACCCGCATCCCCAGCTTGGAAGGCTGGTGCCCTGGCCATTGTGCTACACCCGCGTGCGCCCTCCACTCAAATCGTCAGCTTGTACATATTACCATAGGCCACCGTCCGTGTCAAGAAAAAAATCGGAGAACGGGGCACTTTTCCGTGGAAACAGCCTTGTCTACGCTCCGTAGACAAAGTCAGCGGGCGGGGGATGGACAAAAATCCGCCGTATGCTATACTGGGAACAACAAGAAAAAAGGAGGCCGCGACAATGGATATGGAAAAGACAGGCACCTATCTGGCATCACTCCGCAGGGGGCGGGACATGACACAGCAGCAGGTGGCGGATATATTAGGGGTGTCCAACAAAACTGTCAGCAAATGGGAGTCCGGCGCGGGTCTGCCGGACATTGCCGCGCTGCCGGCGCTGGCGGCGCTGTACGGCGTGACGGCGGACGACATCCTGGCCGGTGAGACGCGCCCCCGAGCCTGTGCCGATACACCGGCGGAGGTGGAGGCCTATCTGGAGCGCCGGGGAAGCCTGCGCTTCCGCATCGGGTACAGTCTGGCAGTAATGGCGTTGGCAGTGTGGGTGGCATTCCCTTATAACAACTGGTCGTGGCTGTGCCTGCTGGCGTCGCCCCTGTGCCTGTGGCTGGGCTGGGGCGTGTGCCGCAGCCGAGAGACGCTGCGCCGCCGCATCCTGCTGCTGATACCGCTGTGCGCCCTGTGGCTGTTCGCGGCCATACAGCTGCTGGGGGTGTGGCGCCTACTGGTGTCCGCCTATGCGCTGCACGGCGGTGTGGTGCGGCAGTTTTCCTGGGCAGCGCTGACTGTGCGGCAGGAGGCGGTATGGCTGCTGCTGCCGCTGCTGCTGGCGGCGGCGCTGGTAGTCGGCGGCGCGGTGCTGAAAGAGCCGCTGGTGCGGGATAGGGGATTCCGTTTTGCACTGTATGGCGGCTGCGGACTGCTTTTCGCCGTGGAGGTCGTGCGGATCCTGGTGTGTTGGGCGCCGGCCGCTGCCTATGCGGCCACGGTCAGTACGGCGGAAAGCGTTATGATCAGCCGCTATGCAGACCTGTCCGCGGTGGCCTGGCCCTTGGAGACGGTGCGTTGGATCGTCCTGGCGGCGGTGGTAGCGGCCTGGCTGGTGTGGGGCATGCAGGCATATCGACACGCAAAGAAAAATTAAACTTGCCTAACCTACGGGATTGGTGGTATACTATACACGGGTCATCTTATGGCCCGTGTATTTTCTGACAGGAGGAAGACCTATGATCTCCACGAAAGGTCGCTATTCCATCCGCGTTCTGCTGGATCTGGCGGAGCACCGCAGCGGGGACTTTATACCCATGAAGGAGGTGGCCGCCCGGCAGGACATCTCCCTGAAATACATCGAACGGCTCATGCCCGCCCTGAAATCCGCCGGTCTGGTGGAGAGCGTCCACGGCATCGGCGGTGGCTACCGTCTGACGCGAGAGCCGGAGGACTACACACTCTGGGAGATACTGGAGCTGGCGGAGGGCGACCTTGCGCCGGTCACCTGCCTGCAGCCGGATGCCCCGGTGTGCCAGCGGGCGGGGGAGTGCCGGACGCTGGGCGTGTGGCAGGGATACTACAAGCTGACGCGGGACTACTTCACCCACATCACGCTGGCGGATCTGATGAACGCCCCAGCCGGGGACAATTATGTGATATAAGCGAAAAAGAACCGCCGGGACGGCGGTTCTTTTTCTGCGTGTCAGGGCTGATAGGTCAGGGATACGGTGTCGTTATCGGAGCCGTCCAGGTTGTAGTAATAGCCTGTCAGCGTCACAGACCCGACCTCGTTCACATCTACCAGCCGATTGAACACATAGGTGTAGTTTTCAAAGGCAGCTTGACCGTCGCCTGTAATGGAGCCGATGACCCAGTTCATCAGGTTTTTGCTGCTGCTTTCCACGGCGAAGCTGCTGCCGTCCTTGGCATTGACCAGCACCTCGTCAGTGTGTATTTCGCGGCTGGGGTCGGGATTTACGATGGTCATGCCCAGGGCAGAGAGCGTCACGATCTCGCCGTTTTTGGCGGTCATGGTCTTGACGGGCACGTAGGTCTGGGGCTGGATAGAGATGGAGTAGGGCTGGTAAGCACTGTCGCGCACGGTGAAGTAGAAATCATCGCCCTTCTGGAAATCCTTACCGGCTGCAAAATAGAGCACCACCTGCAGGCGGGTATCGGTGCTGGCATCCTCGTCCACATGGCATCTGCTGGTGATGCAAGTACCGCCGTAGCCCTGTGCGTCGGGCGCACTGTCCAGCCACATGGACGGCTCAGCGGACATATCCACGGCTTCGCCGTATCCTGCGTCTGTATACTTCACACCGTCCGGATTCTCCACCGAGTAGGTCAGCATACCGCTGCCGCTTTCATCTATGAGGAGCGTGCCGAGGCGGATGGTGTTGCCCTCGACCGTCATTTCCGCGTCCAACTTGGACAAATACTTGCCAACCAGACGCTGGGTGGTCTGGATGTCGCCGGGGATGCGCTCCATATCGGGAACAGACACGGCGGTACCCTTGCCGTCGTCTACGGTGGGCGTGGTGGCATCCAAATCGTCGGTAAAGGCGTGGTGGGTGGTGTCGTCCACCTTGTCGGCGGGGGATACGTCCGCCCGGATCAGGGTCACGATGCCGCCGGCCACGGCAATGGTCAGCGTCAGCGCGGCGGCAATGGCGACCACGGCGCTCTTGCCCAGCGCCCGGCGTGTTTTTTTCTCGTTTCGCATGGTCTTTCTAACCTCCGTCAGTGTGTCCGGGGAGGCGTGCAGCGGGGAAAAGGCTTTTTCAAATAATTCTCTGTCATGCATACTGCGGCACCTCCGATAAAATGTGTTTCAGCTTGTCTCTGGCGCGGGCGAGCCGGGTGCGTACCGTTTCCTCCGGTATGCCCAGCAGTCCGGCGATCTCCCTCTGGCGGTAGCCCTCGTAGTAGTACAGCAGCACCGGCAGGCGGTACCGCCTGTCCAGCGACATCACCGCGTCGAACAGCTCCCGGTATTGGGGCTGCTCGAACACCAGCGTGTTCTCGTAGTCGGCGATGTCCTCCGCCTTGTGCCACGGGGCGCGGAGCACGTTCTTGCAGCGGTTGACCGTGACGCGAATGAGCCAATTCTTCACATGGGCGTCGCTTTCGAACGCCTTATCCTCTTTGTACAGCTGTATCAGCACGTCCTGGGTCACATCGTCGGCATCGTCCCGGCAGCGCAGATAGCTGTACGCCACCCGGAACACCGTGTCCATATACCGTTCCGCCAGCGGGGTGAACTGTTCGTCCGTCATAGGGGTTCTCCTTTTGTTGAGGTGAAAGGCCTTTCATCTATCATACACCTGCGGAGCAAAAAACGTTTCAAAAAAGCGGAAAAAATGTAGAAAGAAAATAGAAGGAGAATAGAAAGAAAGTGGAAAGAAACAGAAGAAAAGACGAACGGACCTCGAAAGAGGTCCGTTCGTCATGTTTGTGAGGAGAAAATGGAAGGAAGAAAAACGCAGTATCAGTCCGCAAACAGCGGGGTGGAGAGATAGCGGTCGCCGGTGTCGGGCAGCAGGACCACGATGGTCTTGCCGGCGTTCTCCGGACGCTTGGCCAGCTCGATGGCGGCCCACAGTGCCGCGCCGGAGGAGATACCCACCAGCACGCCCTCGCGGTGACCCATTTCCTTGCCTACGGCAAAGGCGTCGTCGTTATCTACGGGGATGATCTCGTCGTAGATCTTAGTGTCCAGCACATCAGGGACGAAGCCCGCGCCGATGCCCTGGATCTTGTGGGAGCCGGCGATGCCGGTGGACAGCACGGCGGAGGTCTTGGGCTCCACGGCGACTACCTTGACGGCGGGGTTCTTTTCCTTCAGGAACTTACCGGTGCCGGTGATGGTACCGCCGGTGCCCACGCCGGCCACGAAGAAGTCCACTTTGCCGTCAGTGTCGGCCCAGATCTCCGGGCCGGTGGTCTCGTAGTGGGCCTTGGGGTTGGCGGGATTGACGAACTGGCCTGCCACGAAGCTGTTGGGGATCTCCTTGGCCAGCTCGTCGGCCTTGGCAATGGCACCCTTCATGCCCTTGGCACCCTCGGTGAGCACCAGCTCGGCGCCGTAGGCCTTCATCAGCTGGCGGCGCTCCACGGACATGGTCTCGGGCATGACGATGATGATGCGGTAGCCCCGGGCGGCGGCCACGGAGGCCAGGCCGATACCGGTGTTGCCGGAGGTGGGTTCAATGATGACGCTGCCGGCCTTCAGCAGGCCCTTGGCCTCGGCATCGTCGATCATGGCCTTGGCAATACGGTCCTTGACGCTGCCGGCGGGGTTGAAGTACTCCAGCTTGGCGACGATCTTCGCCTTGAGGTCATGGGCCTTTTCAATATGGGTCAGCTCCAGCAGGGGAGTCTTGCCGATCAGCTGGTCAGCGGAAGTGTAAATGTTAGACATAGTGTTTATCTCCTTTATCGTTTATAGTCAGATGTTGTTGTGTGGAATGAAAGGAAAAGGAGTCAACATCGTCCGGTCAGGAGAACAAGAGTGCGGGTCATGTGATCGCCTCATTTCTGAAATACAACTACCAACTCGGTAGGTTGGTACAGTTATAACACGGCGGCGCGGATTTGTCAACCCTGTTTTTGAAAAAATCCGGTAAGCGAATGTGACAATATTGAAAGAGTAAGAGGGCTTGCGGGACAGAGGCGAGGGAGGGTATAATGAAGAGCGTAAAGGATGTGAGCGTATGTACCGTATATTTATTGTGGAGGACGACAGGACCATCGCCCAGGCGGTGGCGCATCTGGCGGAGAGCTGGGGACTGGAGGTCCGGTGCGTCCGGGACTTTCGGGCGGTGACGGCGGAGGCGGCGGAGTTTCAGCCGCACCTCATTATATTGGATATCGCCCTGCCGTGCTTTGACGGCTATCACTGGTGCCGGGAGCTGCGGAAGCAGACCAGTGCGCCCATCCTGTTTTTGTCCTCGGCCGGTGATAACATGAACGTCATCATGGCCATGAACTTCGGCGCGGACGATTTTATCGCCAAGCCCTTTGACGGCGGCGTGCTGATGGCTAAGGTACAGGCCATGCTGCGGCGCAGCTATGACATGGCGGCGCCGGCGGTGCTGCGGGAGAGGCGGGGCGCACAGCTGTCCGCCGACGACCAGAAGCTGACCTATCAGGGGCAGACGGTGGAGCTGACCAAGAATGAGTACCGTATTTTGTCCTGCCTGATGGAGAGCGCCGGAAAGGTGGTCAGCCGGGAGAAGCTGATGCAGCGGCTGAGGGAGACGGACAGCTTTGTGGACGAGAACACACTGACCGTCAATGTGAACCGCCTGCGGCGGAAGCTGGCAGGCGTGGGACTTGTGGAATTTATCGCCACCCGGCACGGGGTGGGGTACATCGTGGAGTGAGAGATATGGAGCTGCTCAAAGCATATCTGAAGGAGCGTCGGCTGACGCTGGCGGCATTTCTGCTGTTTGTCGGGGTGTTTGCCGTGTCCTTTGCCCTGTACGGCCTGCCGCTGGCGGCGGTGGGCTATCCGGCAGGGCTGTGCGTTCTGCTGGGGGCGTGCCTTGCGGCGTGGGATTACGGCCGCGCGGCACGGCGGCACAAGGCGCTGAAGCGTCTGCGGGAGGCGGGCGAGGCGGTGCTGCTGGACCTGCCGGCCATGACCACCGTGGAGGGGGCGGACTGCGCCGCCGTGGTGGAGACGCTGCGGCGGGAGCTGTGCCGGCAGGAGACGGCGCGCGCCGCCCGGTGGGAGGATATGACGGCCTATTACACCGCATGGGTGCACCAGATCAAGACGCCCATCGCCGCTATGCGCCTGACCCTGCAGGGGGAGGACACCCCGGCCGCCCGGCGGCTGATGACGGAGCTGGGCCGGGTGGAGCAGTATGTGGATATGGCACTGACCTATCTGCGGTTGGAGGAGGGCGGCAGCGACTACGTGATACGAACGTGCGCCGTGGATGATGTGGTGCGCGCCGCTGTGCGGCGGTTTGCCGGGGAGTTCATTGACCGGCGCATCGCGCTGGACTACACGCCGGTGGAATGGGAGACGGTGACGGACGGCAAGTGGCTGACCTTTGTGGTGGAGCAGCTGCTGAGCAATGCCCTGAAATACACCGGGCAGGACGGGACCATCCGGATCTACCGGGAGGGAGACGATCTGTGCATCCGGGACAGCGGCATGGGCATCGCGCCGGAGGATCTGCCCCGGGTGTTTGACATGGGCTATACCGGGCAGAACGGGCGGCTGGACCGCCGGTCCAGCGGCATCGGGCTGTACCTGTGCCGGCGGATATGCCGCAATCTGCGGCACGAGATACGGATCGAGTCCGTGCCCGGCGTGGGCACCACGGTGTATCTGACACTGGGACGCGGCGATTTCCTGCCGGAGTGAAAGGTGACAGAGTTGTTCGTTTTTGGTAAGGCAAACCGATGGATTGGCGGGGCGCGGCGCACTATAATGGCCTTGTTGATAAGGAGGTCGAGTGACTATGAGTATTCTGGAAGTAAGTGGGCTGCGGAAGGTATACACCTCGCGGCTGGGCGGCAGCCGTGTAGAGGCGCTGCGGAATGTCAGCTTCACCGTGGAGCAGGGCGAGTATGTCGCTATCATGGGTGAGTCCGGCAGCGGCAAGACCACGCTGTTGAACATTCTGGCGGCGCTGGACGAGCCCACGGCGGGTACGGTGCGGCTGGACGGCCATGAGCTGGGCAAGATACGGGAGAAGGACGCGGCGGCCTTCCGCCGTGACAACCTGGGCTTTGTGTTCCAGGAATTCAACCTGCTGGATACGTTCACGCTGGAGGACAACATCTATCTGCCGCTGGTGCTGATGGGAATGTCTTACGAGGATATGCGGGCGCGGCTGCTGCCTGTCGCCCGGGAGCTGGGATTGACGGAGCTTTTGAAGAAGTATCCCTATGAGGTCTCCGGCGGGCAGAAGCAGCGGGCGGCGGTGGCCCGGGCCATCATCACCGAGCCAAAGCTGCTGCTGGCGGATGAGCCCACCGGCGCACTGGACAGCGGCTCCACCGACGAGCTGCTGCGGCTGTTCGCCGCCATCAACCGGGCAGGGCAGACCATACTGATGGTGACACACTCCGTGAAGGCCGCCAGCCGGGCGGGCCGGGTGCTGTTCATCAAGGACGGCCAGGTGTTCCACCAGCTGTACCGGGGCGAGGACGACGACACCCGGTTCTATCAGCGCATCTCCGACACGCTGACCATGCTGCAGTCGGGCGGTGAACCGGCATGAGGGAAAAGACATTATACGCCCGGCTGGCCTGGACGGGCATGAGAAAAAACAGGCGGCTGTACCTGCCGTATCTGCTGAGCTGCGCCGGGATGGTGCTGATGTTCTACATCCTGATGGGGCTGTCCGGCTCGGAGGTGCTGGGGCATATGTCCGGCGGGACCAGCAGCGCCATCATACTGCGGCTGGGCACGGTGGTCATCGCCGTGTTTGCGCTGATATTTCTGTTCTATACCCACTCGTTCCTCATTCGCCGCCGGGAGAGGGAGTTTGGCCTGTACAATGTGCTGGGTATGGGCAAGGGCAACATCGCCCGCATTCTGCTGTGGGAGACGGTCATCACCTATGGCCTGACCACGGGGACGGGACTGCTTCTGGGCGTGGTACTGTATAAGCTGGCGGAGTTGGGCATGGTGCGGCTTTTGCAGGTGCCCGTGACCTATACCCTGACGGTGTCCGTATCGTCTCTGCTGGCTGCGGCGGCGTTGTTTGCGGTCATCCACACGCTGATCCTGCTGAACAGCCTGCGGCAGCTGCACGGCGTCAGCGCCGTGGCGCTGCTGCGCAGCGAGAGCGTGGGCGAAAAGCCACCCCGTGCCCAGTGGGTGTTGACGGCGGCGGGCATGGTTCTGCTGGGTGCCGCTTACGCGCTGTCGTTGTCCATCAAGGAGCCGCTGGCGGCGCTGCTGTGGTTCTTCGCGGCGGTCATCATGGTGATACTGGCCACGTATCTGCTGTTTATCAGCGGCTCGGTGACGCTGTGCCGCGGCTTGCAAAGGAATAAAAAATACTACTACCGGCCCCAGCACTTCGTGTCCGTGTCCTCCATGGCCTACCGCATGAAGCGCAACGGCGCGGGGCTGGCCTCGGTGTGCATCCTGGCCACCATGGTGCTGGTGATGATCTCGTCCACCACCTGCCTGTATGTGGGGCAGGAGGACGCGGTGAATGCCCGGTATCCCCGCGACATGGACGTGGCGGTATACGGCAGAAGCGATCATCCGCTGGACGAGGCGGAGGCGGAGCAGCTGCGTCAGGGTGTGGAGAGCACCGTTTTCAACTTCGGCGGGCAGACCAGTAATGTGGCGACATACCGTGAGATCAGCGTCAGCGGTCTGCCGGACGGCGGGGACCTGCGGTTGGGCAGCGCCGGTGCGTCCGCAGCGGACAGCACCCGTGTGACGCAGCTGCATTTCCTGCCGCTGGAGGATTACAACGCCGCCACGGGGCAGAGCCTGACGCTGAACGACGGGCAGGTGTATGTGGCGGCGCTGCGGACGGATTTCCCTTACGACACCCTGACCGTCGACGGGGAATGGACGTTCCGGGTCATGGATCGGGACATTCCGCCGCTGAGCGGCCCCTTCACGGCGGATATCACCCCGACTCTGATGGTGGTCATGCCGCACTTCACACAGTTCGTGCAGGAGCTGGAGGACGGACTGAGCGAGAAATACGGGTGGTATCTCACGGCCACGTGGCACTACGCCTTCGACACCGATCTGCCGGAAAACCAGCAGGGGAACATCGACGGAACAACGCCCAATCTGGAGGACGCGCTGAACGGCTATCTGGCGGGCGTCAGCAGTGACTGGGGCGTGGGCGTCAGCGTGGAGTCCAAGGCCGCCAACCGGGCAGACTTCTACGGCATGTACGGCGGATTGTTCTTCCTGGGCATCATGCTGAGTATCGTGTTCATCTTCGCGGCAGTGGCTATCCTGTACTACAAGCAGCTTTCGGAGGGCTATGAGGATCAGTCCCGCTTTGACATCATGCAGAAGGTGGGCATGACCAAGCAGGACATCCGCCGCAGCATCAACAGCCAGCTGCTGACGGTGTTCTATCTGCCGCTGGTGCTGGCGGGCGTGCACCTGTGCTTCGCGTTCCCGTTCATCCACAAGCTGCTGATCCTGTTCAATCTGGACAACAGGGGCCTGCTGATCGGCACAACGGCGGTGAGCTTTGCGGTGTTCGCGGTGCTGTACGCCATCGTGTACAAGCTGACGGGGAATACCTACTACCGCATCGTGGCGGAGGATACAGAAAAAGAGTAGAACGAAAGAGACGGCGGGAGCCGTCTCTTTTCTGTATTTTTGGGCAAAAAACGGGTTTTGTGTGGACAAATCATGGCGGCTTTCTGTATAATACGTACTGATACACTATTGTTAACGACAGCTTTATATACAGCGCGGCGTGCCGCGCGTAAGGAGGCAGTATGCGTAATATCTGGACGGTATTCAAAACCGATATACGGACGCTGAGCAAGTGCTTTTTCGCCTGCGTGGTGGTGGTCGCCATCGCCCTGCTGCCCAGCCTGTACGCCTGGCTGAATATCTACTCCAACTGGGACCCCTACGGCAACACCGGGGGGATATCCATCGCGGTGGCGTCGCTGGACGAGGGCTATACCGACGCGGACGGTACCTACGAGAACAAGGGCGACGACGTGGTGGCCGACCTGCGGGAGGCTACGTCCATCAACTGGGTCATCGTGGACACCGAGGAGGAGGCCAAGGGCGGCGTGGAGTCCGGCGACTACTACGCGGCGGTGGTCATCGACAAGCAGTTCAGCCGGAATATGTACCGGATGCTGACGGACTGGACCGGTAAGCCGGCCATCACCTACTACGAAAACGCCAAGAAGAACGCAGTGGCCACCAAGATCACCGACACGGCGGTGGAGACGCTGAAGCGCTCCATCAGTGAAAACTATCTGGAGGTGGTCATCGACGGCATCATGGAGCAGAGCAATCTGCTGGCGGCGGATCTGACCGCCGACGACCCGGAGGCCGCCGTGAAGGGCGTGCTGTACCAGGCCCAGGACCTGCTGCACGCCTGCGGACGGATGATGGACGCCTTTGAGACGGCGGGCGGCAGCGGCGTGTCGGAGAGCAGCGCGGCGGCGCTGGAGGCGGCCGTGGCCAATATCAACAAGAACCTGCCGGACGGCGCACAGCTGCAGCAGACGGCGGCGGAGATACAGATGCAGCTGAACACGGCTCTGGCCCGGGTGGAACGGGCGCTGGACCGGCTGAGCAGCGCCATTGGGAACGCGCCGGAGTTGCCGTCGGCACAGCAGCAGCTGCGAGATGCGGCGGATACCATGGACAAGACCGCCGACGCGCTGGAAACGTGGGCGGCGGGACTGGAGGCCTCCGGCACAGAGGCGGGCAAGACCCAGGCGGAGGCGGCGCGGCAGACGGCGGCGGAGTGCCGCAAGACGGCAAAGCAGCTGCGGGCGCTGGCGGAGAGTCCGGATTCTGCCGACCTGCTGGCGGACTGCGACGCGCTGGTGAAGTCCCTGCGGACGATGGTGGATAAGATCCCCGTGACTTCAAAGGCGCTGCAAAAGGAACTGGACACCGTGGCCGGTCAGGTGGCGGACACCATGGAGGGCATGGCTGCGCTGGCTGGAGACGCCAAGGCCATGAAGACCGCGCTGGCGGAGACCGCTGACGCTGTGGGCGACACCATGGCGCTGCTGCGGCCGGCTACGGAGAAGCTGCTGACCTCGCTGGAGAGCACCATAGACGACCTGGAGGGGCTGACCACAGACGAATACATGGATACGCTGGTGAATATCCTGGGCGGCGACCCGGCGGTGTACGGCCAGTATTTTCCGGAAATGGTGCAGACCAGCGTGAATGCGGTGTATCCCATCGCCAACTACGGCTCGGCCATGACGCCGTTCTACACGGTGCTGGCCATCTGGGTGGGCGGCGTGATATTGTCGTCCCTCATCAAGATACACGCCCGGACGGAGGGTCTGATCGACCCGAAGCCGGCGGAGCTGTACTTCGGGCGGTACCTGTTCTTTTTCGTGCTGAGCCAGATACAGGCGGCGGTCATCGTTACCGGTGATCTGTACATACTGAAGGTCCAGTGCCTGCACCCGGAGATGCTGTATCTCACGGGCGCGCTGACGGCCTTCACATTCAGCCTGCTGATCTATTCGCTGGCGCTGTCCTTCGGCGATGTGGGCAAGGCCATCGTGGTGGTCATCATGGTCATGCAGATCGCAGGCTCCTCCGGCACGTTCCCCATCGAGCTGCTGCCAGCCATCTATCAGAAGATCTATCGCTTCTTCCCCTTCCCCTACGCCATCGACGCCATGCGCGAGTGCATCTGCGGGATGTACGGGAATTACTACTGGCAGCAGATCGGCTTCCTGCTGCTGTTTGCTGCGGCGGCGCTGCTGATCGGCCTGCTGGTGCGGCGGCCCTTCATGGGACTGAACCACTTTATGGAGGAGAAGCTGGAGGAGACGGAGCTGCTGTGAAAGGAGGTGTTGACCGATGACAAAAGAACGGGACTATCAGGAGTTGTATGACCGCCTGCTGGAGGAGGTCAGCACCCTGCACCGGAACAACCGGCGGCGCATACGCGTCGGTATGCGGATGCTGCTGGCGGTGACGCTGGGTCTGATGCTGCTGATGTTTCTGGCGGAGGGGAACAAGGTGTTCACCCTGATGCTGTGGATACTGTCCATGTTCGCGGTGGCGGCGTATCTGATCGCCGTGGAGTACGCGGACTATGAGCTGCAAAAGAAGCTGGAGAACATCACCCAGATGGAGCAGGAGAGCCTGGGCACACTGCTGGAGCTGCCGGAGCTGCCCAAGGTGCCACGGATGGGCCTGCTGCTGCGCCACGGCACCCGGGAGGAACAGGAGACGCCGGAGACGGCACCTGCGCCGGAGGAGACGCCGGCGGCAGAGGAGATATCCCCGGCACCTACGGAGGAGACGCCGGTCACAAAGGCGCCGGCAGCGCCGGAGCCGGAGGCATATTCCGTGGACGAGATACTGCGGGAGGTGCACGGCGGAGCGCCGCAGGCAGACAGCGCGCCGACGCCTGCCGCGCCGGTATACAGCGGCGCGCGGGTGCTGGAACGGCTGCTGGACGACCCGGAGAAGCTGGCGTCCGATCTGGACGCGCTGACCCGGGCGATACAGGGGCTGTCCGATGACCTGCGGCGCGGTGCGGCGGAGAGCCGGGAAGGGCAGGTGGACCGATGAAGAACATCTGGAATATCTTTCGCGCCGACTGGCGGCGGCTGACGGCCAGTGTGGTGGCGGTGGTGGTGCTGCTGGGGTTGTGCCTGGTGCCGTGTCTGTATGCCTGGTTCAACATCCTGTCCAACTGGGACCCCTACGGCACGGCGTCCACCAGCCGCATCAGCGTGGCGGTGGCCAGCGAGGACGCGGGCTGCGAGGTGCTGGGTCTGGAGGTGAACATCGGCGCGCTGGTGCTGCAGGGACTGGAGAGCAACGACCAGATGGGCTGGGTGTTCGTGGACAGCCGGGCGGAGGCCCTGGACGGGGTGGAGTCCGGCGACTACTACGCGGCGCTGATCGTGCCGGAGGAATTTACCGAGGATTTTGTGAGCATCCTGTCCGGCGACCTGCGCCACCCGCAGATACAGTATTACGAGAACGAGAAGAAGAACGCCATCGCCCCCAAGATCACCAGCAAGGCCAAGACCGCCGTGCAGGAGCAGATCAACACCACGGTCATCGGCAAGGCTGCTGAGGCGCTGACCACGGCGGGCTCCGTGTTCAAGGCCATGGGGCTGGACTCGGAGGCGCTGGCGGACGGCATTATGGATAAGCTGACCGGGGCACGGCAGGAGATGGCGCAGCTGCAGAAGGTGCTGCTGTCGCTGAAGGACGTGATGAACGGGGCGGACGGGCTGCTGACCGCGGCGTCCGTGACCATCGCGGACGCACGGGGAACGGTGGAGGACGCTGATGCGGCGGCGGGCAGCACGGTGCAGCTTATCAGCACGGGCCTGAGCGCGGCGGACACGGCGTACAGCGACCTGCTGACGGTGCTGAACAACACGGATAAGGTACTGGGCGACATCGAGGATGCCCTGCGGAGTATGGATACCTCTGCCGCCGACGAAGCGTTGAAGGCGGATCTGCACCGGAAGATACAGGCGGCCATCGCCGCGCTGGAGGTCCAGCTGGAGGCCGCTGAGGACGAGGCCGTGAAGGCGCAGCTGGAGACGGCCATCGCCGATCTGCAGGCGCTGGACGCGCTGGTGGATACGCTGGAGCCGTCGGCCCTGCAGGGACCGGTGCTGGATATGCTGCATCAGGTGCGGCAGGAGCTGCTGGCGGCGGCGGTGCAGACCAATAAGGAGGTCAACGAATACCTGCACACCACCGGGGCACAGGCCCAGACCACGCTGCGGTCCGTCCAGCAGTTGCTGGGGGCCGTGGGCGGCAGCCTGGGGGAGGTGTCCGGCACGCTGGACAGCTACGCCGATGCCATGACCACCGTACAGCCTACGCTGGACGCGGGTATCACCCTGGCCAACACGGTGGAGACGTATCTGGCGGATATCGAGGACGATGTGCGCCGGGTAACGGAGAGCGAAGCCTTCAAGCGCTTTACGGAGCTGATGGAGAGCAGCGATGCCGAAAGCATGGCCGACTACCTCAGCTCGCCGGTGCAGCTGAACACGGAGATCATCTATGAGATCAAGGACTACGGCGCGGCCATGTCGCCCTACTACGTCATGCTGGCGCTGTTTGTGGGCAGCCTGCTGACCGCCGTGATGCTGAAGGTACCGGTGACCCAGCCGGAGTTTGCCGGGTGCCGTGCCGTGGAGCGGTATTTCGGGCGGTTTCTCACTTTCTTCCTGATGGCCATGGCCCAGGCGCTGGTGACGGCCTTTGGCTGCCTGTACTTCGTGGGCATGGAGACGGCGGAGCCGGCGCTGTTCGTGCTGGCCTGCTGCCTGTGCTCGCTGAACTTTGCCAGCATGAACTACGCGCTGGTGTATGCCCTGGACAACGTGGGTATGGCGCTGTCGGTCGTTATCATGGTCATTCAGGTGGCCGGGTCCGGCGGTTCGTACCCAGTGCACGTGCTGCCGCAGCTGTTCCAGACACTGTATCCCTTCATGCCCTTCCACTACGGCATGGATATGATCCGGGAGACGGTGGGCGGTATGTACGGCGATACATACCTGCGCTGCGCGCTGGTGCTGCTGGGCATGTGCGCGCTGTTCACGGTGCTCGGCCTGCTGGTGTACTACCCGGCCCGAAGACTGAACGCGGCTATCGCTGCCAGTAAGGAAAAGTCCGGTATCATGTAAACAGAGAGTGCCCCCCGCAGGCCCATGGGTCTGCGGGGGGCACTTATGCTGTCGAAGCCATGAAAAAAAGTTATGCCCCCTTGCTTTTTGCCGTTTAAGGCAAAAAAGCGGGGACGTTTTTGTGCAGGGTGGAGAAAAGTTCGCACGGCGAGAATTTCCCCTCTTTTGCTGTTGCAAGGCGGGCGGGCCTATGGTACAGTACGGGTGGAGTGTTAGAAAATTAACAGGCTAAGCGACACGGCGTTCAACACGTTTTAGGAGGAGAGAGCATGAGATCGGAACAGGAGAAAACGGTGGCCATCGTCCGGGCCCACGACTGCGACAGCGCGAAGCTCATCGCCATCTTGCAGGAGATACAGGCGTCGGAGAACTACCTGAGCCAAGAGAATATGGAACTGGTGGCGGATATGCTGCACATCAGCGTCTCACGGGTGTACAGCGTGGCCACGTTTTATGAGAATTTCTCGCTGGAACCCAAAGGAAAGCACATCGTCAAGGTATGCGACGGCACGGCCTGCCATGTGCGGAAGTCCGGGCCTATCTACGACGCCATCTATGAGTACCTGAAGCTGGACGGCAAGCGCAGGACCAGCGCGGACGGCGTATTTACGCTGGAGACGGTGGCCTGTCTGGGTGCCTGCGGTCTGGCGCCGGTGATGACGGTTGACGGCGAGGTGTACGCCAAGATGACGCCGGAGACGGCGCTGGCGGAGTTGGAGGCCATTCGCGGAAAGGAGGCGGCGGAATGAGCAAGCTGACACGGGAGGGCTTCCGCGCCATGCACCAGCAGGCGGCGGAGGCGCTGGAACGGAGCAGATCGTCCCTGAACGTGCTGATCTGTGCCGGTACGGGCTGTATCGCCAGCGGGTCCATGAAGGTGTATGAGAACCTGCGGGAGGAGTGTGCTCAGCGGGGCTTGCAGGTGTATGTGGGCCTGACCCACCACGGTGACGCGGAGAAGAGCCTGCACATCAAGATGAGTGGCTGCCACGGCTTCTGCGAGATGGGACCGCTGGTGCATATCGAGCCGCTGGGTGTGATGTATGTCCGCGTGAAGCCGGAGGATTGCCGCGAGATCGTGGAGAGAACGCTGCTGGGCGGCGAGGTCATCGAACGGCTGACCTATCACCAGGACGGCGTGTCCTATCCCCGGCAGGAGGATATCCCCTTTTACAAGAAGCAACACCGGGTGGTGCTGGCCAGCTGCGGCGCCAGTGACGCGGAAAATCTGGAGGAATACATTGCCAAGGGCGGGTACATCGCCTTTGAAAAGGCGCTGTTCGACATGGATGGCGCGGCGATCTGCAGGGAGATCTCCGACTCCGGTCTGCGGGGCCGGGGCGGCGGCGGGTTCCCCGCCGGACGTAAGTGGGAAAGCGTGCGCCGGCACATAGAGGAGCCGGTGAAGTACATCGTCTGCAACGGCGACGAGGGTGACCCGGGCGCTTTCATGGACCGCTCCATCATGGAGGGCAATCCCCATTCCGTGCTGGAGGGCATGATGATCGCCGGCGCAGCCACCGGGGCCACGGAGGGCTACATCTACGTCCGCGCCGAGTATCCGCTGGCGGTGAAGCGTTTGCAGGTGGCCATCGACAAGGCTGCGGCGGCCGGACTGCTGGGCGACGACATCATGGGCAGCGGGTTCAGCTTCCATATCCACATCAACCGCGGCGCCGGCGCCTTCGTCTGCGGTGAGGGCAGCGCCCTGACCGCCTCTATCGAGGGCAAGCGGGGTATGCCCCGGGTAAAGCCGCCCCGGACGGTAGACCAGGGACTGTGGGGAAAGCCTACGGTGCTGAACAATGTGGAGACGTTCGCCAACGTGCCGAACATCATCAACAAGGGCGCGGCGTGGTATCGGGGCATCGGCACCGAGGGCAGCGCCGGTACCAAGACCTTCGCCCTGACGGGCAACGTGGTGAACACAGGACTGGTGGAGGTGCCTATGGGCGCCACCCTGCGGGAGATCATCTTCGACATCGGCGGCGGCATACCGAACGGAAAGAAGTTCAAGGCCGTGCAGATCGGCGGGCCTTCCGGCGGATGTCTGACCGAGGAGCATCTGGACTACCCTATGGACTTCGACTCGCTGAAGAAGCTGGGGGCCATTATCGGCTCCGGCGGCCTGGTGGTCATGGACGAGGACACCTGCATGGTGGAGGTGGCACGGTTCTTTATGCACTTTACCCAGAACGAGAGCTGCGGTAAGTGCACCCCCTGCCGGGAGGGCACAAAGCGTATGCTGGAGACGCTGGAACGCATCATCAATAACGAGGGGAGTCTGGCCGATCTGGATCTGCTGGAGTCTCTTAGCGATACCATCACGGACACGGCCCTGTGCGGCCTGGGGCAGACGGCCTGTAAGCCGGTGATGTCCACCCTGCGGAACTTCCGGCAGGATTATCTGCGCCATGTGGTGGATCACCACTGTCCCATCTGCAACGGGCGCAAACGCCGGTTGGAGATCAAACCGGAGCTGTGCAAGGGCTGCGGCAAGTGCGCGCGGAACTGTCCCATGGAGGCCATCTCCGGGCAGCCCCGTATGCCCTACGTCATTGACAACGAGAAGTGCATCCACTGCGGCGCTTGCTGGGGCGCGTGCCCCTTCGGCGCGATCGACGCCATTGAGGAGGAGTGAGCCATGGCAAAGGGAATTATGGTCATCGACGGGCAGCGGGTGCCCTTTGACGGCGAGCGCAACGTGCTGGCGGTCATCCGCAAGGCGGGTATCGACATCCCCACGTTCTGCTATTACTCCGACCTGTCCGTTCACGGCGCGTGCCGTATGTGCATCGTGGAGGACGTAAAGACCGGGAAGATCGACGCCTCCTGCTCCATGGAGCCCCGGGACGGCATGGAGATCAGGACCAACACCGCCCGGCTGCTGAGGCACCGGCGGATGATACTGGAGCTGCTGCTGGCGGCCCATGACTGCTCCTGCACTACCTGTGCCAAAAGCGGCAACTGCCGATTGCAGGAGCTGGCCCAGCGCTTTGGCGTGCGGCATATCCGTTTCCCCAACAATAAGCCCCGGTACGAGAAGGATTACACCAGCTACGCGGTGTTCCGGGACCCCAACAAGTGCATCCTGTGCGGCGACTGCGTGCGGGTGTGCGAGGAGCTGCAGGGACAGGGCATTCTGAACTTTGCCTTCCGGGGCAGCGAGCTGCAGGTGATGCCGGCCTTTGACAAAAAGCTGGGCGAGACGAAGTGCGTGGGCTGCGGCCAGTGCGCCGCCGTGTGCACCACCGGCGCTATCACCGTTAACGATCAGATCGGCACCGCGTGGGCGGCCATCCACGACCCGAAGAAGCGTGTGGTGGTGCAGATCGCGCCGGCCGTCCGTGTGGCGCTGGGTGAGGCCTTTGGCATTCCGGCAGGCGTGAACGTCATTGACAAGATGACCACGGCGCTGAAGCTCATGGGTGTGGACGAGGTGTACGACACCAACTTCGGCGCGGATATGACCACCATACTGGAGGCGGAGGAGTTTTTGCAGCGGCTGAAAAACGGCGGGCCGTTCCCCATGTTCACCAGCTGCTGTCCCGCCTGGGTGCGGTATCTGGAGTTCAACGCCCCTAAGTATCTGAAGCATATCTCCACCTGCAAATCGCCCATGGAGATGTTCGCGGCGGTCATCCGTGACAAATACGCCGAAAAAGATGCCGCCGACGGGCGGACTACCTACAACATCGCCATTATGCCCTGCACTGCCAAGAAGATGGAGGCGGCGCGGCCGGAGTTCGTCCATAACGGTCGGCCGGATGTGGATCTGGTGCTGACTACCCGGGAGCTGGTGGACATGATGCGTGAGACGGGCGTGCAGCTGGACGAGCTGGAGCTGGAGTCCCCGGACCTGCCCTTCGGTTTGGGCAGCGGCGCGGCGGTGATCTACGGCGTCACCGGCGGTGTGGCCGAGGCGGTGGTGCGTCACTGCCTGCCGGACAAGAGCAAGAATGCGCTGCGGGCCGTCCGTGTCACCGATCTGCGGGGAGACGGATCCATCCGCCATGTGGAACTGAACGTGGACGGGCAGGAGCTGCGTATCGCCGTGGTCAACGGGCTGATCCACGCCAAGGAGCTGATCGCGGATATCGAAGCGGGCAAGTGCTTCTACCACCTGATAGAGGTCATGACCTGTCAGGGCGGCTGCGTGGGCGGCGCGGGACAGCCCTATGGGCTGAGCAACGTGAAGAAGAAGCGGGGCGAGGGACTGTATGCCGCCGATGCCTCCGCTATGTTCAAGCGGGCGGAGAAAAACCCCATCGTCACGTCTTTACTCAGGGAGTACGGCGAGGAAAAGTGTCACGCGCTGCTGCATGTGCACTACGGAGAATAAAAAAGCAGCCCCCCGGCTCACACCGGGGGCTGCGGGTAAAGAAAGAGCATGGCCCCGCCGGGGCCATGCTCTTAGCTTGCCTTTTTATCCAGAATATACACGGTGACGTTTCGGCGGCCCCAGGAGTAGCAGTCCGCCTTGGTGGGGAACCACAGGTCCACGATGTTGCCCTTGACGGCGCCGCCGCAGTCCAGGGCGGTGCCCATGCCGTAGACACGGCGGCCGTTGGTGGTCTGGATGAACATTTTGGTGTAGTAGGGGATCACCTTGGGGTCTACGGCCACGGTGCCCACGCCCACCGCGGCACCCACCGCCGTGGTCCAGGCCGCGCCGCCGTCGCCGCCGCTGTAGTAGGCGGTGGAGGAGCAGAGCATCACCTTGTTATAGGTCATGGTGTCGCCGGAGGCGAACAGCAGGTAGCCGCCCTCGCCCACCTCGTTGGGGAAGTCTTTTTCGATGGTGTCGCCCTCCTCCACCTCGTAGACGCGGGTGCCGTAGCGCACCAGCTCCGCGTGTGAGGTGTCGTGGCTGGCACCGATATACTTGGTGGATACCACCTCACCGCTGACCACAGTGTCCTCATACGTCTCCACGATCTGGCCGGGGATACCCTTGCGGATGATCTCCTCGGTGCCCTTGTCCATCAGGGGATCCGGTGAGCGAAGGATCTTGTAGTCCGTCTCCACAGTGACATAGTGCTGGTAGGTCAGCGTATCGCTGATGCGGATGGCGGGGTCCTCGCCGGCGACATTCAGTTCCACCATCTCGTCCTCACCCAGACGGATGCCGCTGCGCCGCAGCAGGGAGGACAGGCGCTCGGCCTCGGTGGTGAGGGTGTGTGTGTCGTCGCCGTGGGTGATGGTGACGGTGCGGCCCGGCTCCAGCAGCAGCTGCATGGACTTGTCGCCCAGGCTGCGGCGCAGCAGCAGATCGTCATAGGTGCGCTCCTCGCTGCGCTCGTCCAGTACGTGGGGACCGTCGCCGTCCACCACGATGCAGATGGCGTCCATGGTGCGTACCGGCTCCGCCATAACGGCGGCGGCGAAGATCACCGCCGTGACGGCGATCATGGTGATGGCGCGGATAGAGGGATGATCGTGCATGATGTGGTGCACCTCCCGCAGGGCCGGGGAACGCAGGGCGTCACGGCAGCCGGTCACCAGCCGTCCGCAGCAGAAGGCGCGCCAGTTGGCCCTGACGTCGGAAGCGATGGCGTCCCAGGTCCAGGCAAAGCAGTGGCCCACTGCGCGCACGGCGCGGATCAGGGCCCGAGCCACGATGTAGGGCACATCGTGGATGGCCTGGCACACCGTGGCCGGCGTGATGCGGCGCCGCGGCTTTTTCGGCTGCAAGCGCTTCGGTTGTGTGACGACTGTTTGTTCCATAGTACCTCGCAGTATAGCCGCCCCGGGAGGTGTTCAAACAGGGCGGACAATAAAAATTGAAACAATTTGTAACTTTTGTTACCGATTAGCAATACCCGTGGAGTATAGCACTATCTTCCAATTTTGTCAAGTTTTGGGGGACGCGGCACGGAGAAAGGCAAACTTTTTCCGGCTTTTCGTTGCGCGGGTGGGGAAAAGGTGGTACAATGGCGGCAATATGCAGTGAAGGAGAAACACGATGGATCTGTGCGATCGGAACGATATACAGGCACTGCTGGCGCGGCACGGCTTTCACTTTGCCAAGGCGCTGGGACAGAACTTTCTCATCCGGGGTGACGTGGCGGAGGATATCGCCGCGGCGGGCTGCGTTCCCGGCTGCGGCGTGCTGGAGGTAGGCCCCGGCATCGGCGCACTGACGGTGCAGCTGGCCCGGCGGGCGGAAAAGGTAGTTTCGGTGGAGCTGGACAAGCGCCTGCCGCCGGTGCTGGCGGAGACTATGGCGGACTATGATAACTTCACCCTGATCGAGGGCGACGTGATGGCGCTGGACCTGGCGGCGGTGACGGCGGAGAAGTTTCCGGGCTTGCCGGCGGTGCTGTGCGCCAACCTGCCCTACAACATCACCACGCCGTTTCTCACGGCCTGTGTCCGGGCCGGGTGTTTCCGGCAGCTGACGGTGCTCATTCAAAAAGAGGTAGCCCTGCGGATCTGCGCGAAGCCGGGCACGGCGGATTACGGCGCGTTTTCCCTGCTGATGCAGTACTACACCGTGCCGGAGCTGCTGTTCGAGGTGTCCAACAGCTGCTTCATGCCGCCGCCCAAGGTGACATCCGCCGTGGTGCGCTGCGTTACAAGAAAGGCCCCGCCGGTACAGGTGCGGAGCGAGGAGGCCTTCTGGCGGACGGTGCGCGCGGGCTTTGCACTGCGGCGCAAGACGCTGGTGAACAGCCTGCAGACCGGCTGGCAGCTGCCTAAGGAGCAGCTGGCGGCCATCGTCGCCGGCTGCGGCCTGTCCCCCACCGTGCGGGGCGAGGCCCTGGGCCTGGAGGAGTACGCGAGGCTGTCCGATGCGCTGCTGGCGGCAGCGGGTGAATAAAAAGCTTCCCGGCAAATGCCGGGAAGCTTTTTATTCGCCTTTTTCTATCTTTGCCTCCGTCTCCCGCCGGATGGCGGCGCGAAGCGCCGTGAGGTACGGGGAGAATGCCACGTGTTCGTCGGCGTAGGTCAGGTTCAGGTCGTACTCCCGGGGCAGCCAGGAGGAGATGGGGGACTCGTTGTGGGCGATGACGGCCTCCAGCTTGTCCAGCGCCTTATAGAGCTTGGCCTCCGGCGTCTCCAGCGCGTCCATCTCCGCGTACAGGGCGGCCATCTCCGCACGGTAAGGCTGGGGCAGCGTCCCTACCCATTGGATCAGGAGGGCGTCCTCCTTCGCTGTGTCGGCGTCGGTTTTCAGAAAGCTGGGGATGTCGCCGGTAAAGCACTCGCCCAGGTCATGGATCAGGCACATTTTAATGACCTTGTCCATATCCGTATCCGGGAACTCGTCCCGAAGGAAAAAGGCCGTCAGCGCCAGCCGCCAGCTGTGGTCGGCCACGCTCTCGTGACGGTTCCCAGGCGTCCAGCAGTGGCGGGTGGTGTCCTTCAGACGGTTGGCGGTGTGCAGGACGGAGAGCAGCTCTTCAGGCTTCATGGCGGGGCCTCCTTGCGTTTTTTCACAGTATAGCACGGTGCCGCGGGGCAGTCAACGCTTGCACTTGCACGGCGGAGAAAAGTGTAGTAGAATAGCGGAAGAACATAAAGGAGGGAGACTTTATGGGAGTTTTGTACGCGCTGGAGAGCATCCGCACGCCTGCGCTGGATAAGATCATGTCGGTCATCACGCTGCTGGGCGGCGAGCTGTTTTTTATGGTCATCGCCGTGACGGCGTTCTGGTGCGTCAGCAAGCGCGAGGGCTATTACCTGATGATCGTGGGCTTCTTTGGCACGGTCATCAATCAATTCCTGAAAATACTCTGCTGCGTGCCCCGGCCGTGGATAAAGGACCCGGATTTCACCATTGTGGAGTCTGCCCGGGCGGAGGCCACGGGGTATTCCTTCCCCAGCGGTCACACACAGAACGCCGTGGCCACCTATGGCGGCATCGCCCGGTATACCCGCCGCGGCTGGCTGCGGGTGGTGCTGGTCGTGCTGACGGTGCTCATCGCGTTCAGCCGGATGTATCTGGGTGTCCACACGCCGCTGGATGTGGGCGTGTCGTTCCTGATCGCGGCGGTGCTGGTGCTGGTGGTCTATCCGCTGATGGAGGAGGCCGACCGGCGGCCGGTGGTGCTGACGTACACCATACTGGCTATGGTGGTGTGCAGCGGGGCCTTCGTGGGGTATCTGTACCTGCGGGGCGATACGGGTGCTGCCGCTGAGGACACCGCCAACTACGTCAGCGCGCTGGAGAACGGCTGGAAGCTGCTGGGCGCCACACTGGGTATGCTGGTGTCCAACATCGCCGACCGGAAGCACATACGGTTCGAGACACAGGCGGTGTGGTGGGCGCAGATCATCAAGCTGGCAGTGGGCTTTGGCTGTCTGCTGGCGATACGCTCCGGGCTGAAAGCGCCGCTGATCGCCCTGCTGGGCGGCAGCGCCGCCATCGCCGGGGGCATCCGCTACCTGCTGGTGGTGCTGTTCGCCGGGTGTGTGTGGCCGCTGACCTTCTGGTGGTTCAGTCGCCTGGGGAGAAGATGAACAACAGAAAAAGCGCATCCCCCGGCGTGTGCCGGGGGATGCGGTGCGTTATGGGGGACTGTCTCACTCGGTGACGGTGAGGGTGGGGTGCATGAGCGGGTCAAAGGTGGCGAGGACGCGGTCGCCCTCCACGGTATATTCGCTCCACAGGCGGATCTCGGCGCAGCGCTGCACCCGGTAAAGGGTGATGCTGTGGATAGGCGTGGGTTCGGAGTAGGCTTGGTCGCGGCAGTAGACATCGGTGCTCTCGTCGCCGCGGAAGACGACGCAGAGGTCGTCACACTGGAGTACACCGGGGATGTCGCAGCTGCCGGTGTAAACGTTCTTGCGCAGCTGGCCGTGGAAGGAAACGGGAACGGTCTCGATGGCAGAATCGAGCGGGCTGGCATGGTACAGGCCGGTGCCGTCGAAGTCGATGGCCACGCCCCTGTCCCAGCAGGCGAAAATAAGTACGGCGGTGAACAGCAGCAGGATGGGAAGCCAGACCTTGCGGGATGTCCATATCTGTCGCATGGGGAGTCCTCCTTTACGGTGTTGTACCTACTGTAAGTATACCAAAAACGGGAAAAAATAGCAAGAAAAAAGATGTGTGACGCTGTGCGGCACACATCTTTTTCATATAGAGGTCAAGTGCGCTCCTTGGGCTTCTTCAGCGCCACGATGACGCCTACGGTGATCAGCACCGCACCGATGACGCTCATCACCGTGATCTGCTCGTCCAGCAGCAGGTAGCCCACCACCAGCGTCACGAAGGGGGAGGCGTACAGGTAGTTGTTGGTGATGACCACGCCCAGCCGCTGGAAGGCGATGTTCCAGATGGCGAAGCATACGGCGTTGCCGAACACGCCCAGGAACAGCCAACTCAGCAGGACGTTGGTCTGGGTGAACAGGGGGTGCAGGTCGGGCATACCGTCCGTCAGCAGCATCAGCGGTACGGCGGTGATGAAGGCCCACAGCATGACCCGGCGGGTGACCAGGAAGTTGTCATACTGCTCGGTGTATTTCTTGATAAGGATGGAGTACACGGCCCACATGAGGGCGGCGGCCAGGGCGATCAGATCGCCCAGAGGGTTCAGGTGGAAGGTCAGCTGGCCGTTGAGCACCACCAGCACCACACCGGCGATGGCGATGACCGCGCCGATGTACACGAACTTGCCCAGGCGCTCGCCATTGCGGGAGAACAGCTGGGCCAAAATGACCGTCAGGATGGGGGACAGGGCGATGATGATGCTGACATTGGCGGCGAAGGTGTAGGTCAGCGCTGTATTCTGCAGGAAGAAGTAGAAGCTGCCGCCGGTAACGCCGATGAGGATGAACATCAGCTCGTCCCTCCAGGGGAGCTTCAGAGTCTTGGGCCGCAGCGCCCACAGCGTGATATAGGCCAGGCCCATCCGCAGGGGGATGATCTGGATAGCGGTATAGGCGGTGAGCATCTGCTTGGTCAGCACGAAGCAGCTGCCCCACACCAGAATGGTGAAAATGGCGTACACATGGCCCATGACTTTTTGGGTGGCGGACATGGCGGTTCTCTCCTTATGACTCTATTTCTCTCATCTCATGCGGCAGCTGGCCGCAAAAAATCATTATACACGGCGGAAAAGGAAAAATCCAGTAGTTCCCGGGTATTTTCTTCCAAATGCCTTAACTTTCTATTAAGACGCTTGAAATGCGCTTGTTTTTTTTGCCATCCGTGGTATGATGGTAGCTATGAAAAATCAAGGAGGAAAGACTATGCACGCAGCGCTGGTCATCATGGCGGCGGGGATCGGTTCCCGCTACGGCGGCAGCAAGCAGACCGACGGCGTGGGGCCCCACGGAGAGATACTGATGGAGTACGGTGTGTACGACGCGGTGCGGGCGGGCTTTGACAAGGTCGTGTTCATCATCAAGCCGGATATGCGGGAGCTGATGGAGCGCCTGTGCGGCAATATGGCGTCCCGGCTGCACACGGCGGACGGGCGGCTCGTGGAGGTCCGTTACGCCTATCAGGACGACACGACACTGCCGGCGTGGTATACAAAGCCGGCGGGGCGGACAAAGCCCTTCGGCACGGCCCACGCGGTGCTGTGTACCCGCGATATCGTACACGAGCCCTTCTGCGTCATCAACGCCGACGATTTCTACGGTGCGGACGCTTACCGCACCATATATGCGGAGCTGCAGCGCCTGCCGAAGGCGGGTGCTGCCGCCATGGTGGGCTATCTGCTGAAGAACACCGTCACTGCCCACGGCACCGTGTCCCGGGGCGTGTGCCATGTGAAGGACGGGTATCTCAGCGACATCCGCGAGACGCTGAAGATCGCCCTGCTGCAGGACGGCGTCATCCGGGACGAGGATACCGGAGCGGTGCTGGACGGCGACACGGTGGTGTCCATGAACTTCTGGGGCTTTGCCCCCTCCGTCTTCGACGCGTTGGAGACGTATTTCCACGACTTCCTCCGCAGCGAGGCGGGGCAGTCGGTGAAGGCCGAGTGTTTGCTGCCCACCATGGTGGGCGACCTGCTGGCGGCGGGAGAGCTGCGCGTCAGCGTGCTGAAGTCGGCGGACCGCTGGTTCGGCATGACGTATCACGAGGACCGGGCCCGTGTGGCACGGGAGCTTATCAAACTGCACGAGACGGGGGTATACCCCGAGGAATTGAGGTAACAGAATGGATTACGAAAGAGAACGCCGCCGGCAGAAGCGCTACCGGGAGGCCATGCGGAACCGCATCATCGCCGCCGTGTTGCTGGCCGGCATCATCGTGGGTGCGATATTCATCATCAAGGGCTGCAAAAAGGACGATGCTCCGGCGGACGACGCCCAGAACACGAATCAGCCCGTGGACAATGTAGGTGACACTACGACACCGGATAACGTCATCGTGGATGACGAGCTGCTGACACTGGTGAACCCCTGGAACCCCCTGCCCGATGACTGGACGGTGGACCTGGTGACACTGGATGACGGCCACCGGGTGGACAGCCGCTGCTATGAGGCGTATATGGAGATGATCAACGCCTGCAAGGCGGCGGGCTACAGCCCGGTCAACTGCTCCAGTTACCGCACGCAGGAGACGCAGCAGAGCCTGTACGACAACAAGGTGCAGCGGCTCATCAGCAGCGGCATGAGTGAAGAGGAGGCCAAAACCGAGGCGGCCAAGGCCGTGGCCATCCCCGGCACCAGCGAGCATCAGCTGGGCCTGGCGGTGGACCTGGTGGACGCCAATATGCAGGACCTGACCTCTGCTCAGGAGAGCACGGAGACCCAGAAGTGGCTCATGGCCAATTCCTGGCGGTACGGCTTCATCCACCGCTACCCCAACGGAAAGACCGATATCACCGGTATCATCTATGAGCCGTGGCACTACCGCTATGTGGGCAAGGACGCGGCACAGGAGATCTTCAACCGGGATATCACACTGGAGGAGTATCTGGGCAAGACGGAGCATTGATGGATATAAAGGGAGGGGCCGTCCGGCCCCTCCCTTTATACGAAGGCATGAAGAAGTTATTTGCAGTTTTTCGCGTTCTTGGCGTTCTTGGTATTGGTGTTTTCCGTGTTGTCGGTGGTGTTGGTGTTCTTGGTGTTTTTGGTGTTCTTCGTGTTATCCATGAGATATACCTCCATTTTCTGTACCCTTTGTACCTCAGGTACAACCATAGTTTCACCGCCGCCGCAGAAAATATGTAAAAAAATTCTGGAAAAAGCCGTTGACAAACACGCCGGGATAGTATAAAATATCCGAGAAAACAAAGAAGGTCGGTGCATCCGCCTCACCTCCAGCAACGGCAAAGAGGTCAACAGCGTCATACAAGCGCCCGAAAGGGCTGTTTGTGTTGTTTCGCGGATGCCCGGAGCGTCCGCGTTTTTATTTTGGATTGGAGGTGCTTCGGTATTAGCAAGGTACAGCATCAACTGAACGAGGAGATCACCGACAAGGAGATCCGACTGATCGGCGAGAATGGCGAGCAGCTGGGCATTGTGTCCGGCGAGGAGGCGCTGCGTACCGCAGAGGAGCAGGGCCTGGATCTGGTAAAGATCTCTCCGCAGGCAACGCCTCCGGTGTGCAAGCTGATGAACTACGGCAAGTACAAGTTCGAGCAGAGCAAGCGCGAGAAGGAAGCCAGAAAGAACCAGCACGTTGTCGAGATCAAGGAGATCCGTATGTCTCCGGGCATCGACGTGGGCGACTTCAACACCAAGCTGAAGAACGCGCAGAAGTTCCTGTCCGACGGCAACCGCGTCAAAGTCTCCGTCCGCTTCCGCGGCCGCGAGATGGCGCACACCGAGATCGGACGCGATCTGCTCAACAAGTTCGCCGAGCTGTGTACCGAGGTGTCCACCCTGGACAAAGCCGCCAAGCTGGAGGGCCGGAATATGTCTATTTTCCTGTCCCCCAAGGTCGGCAAATAAGCATTTCATTCGCAAAGGATCATATTGGAAGGAGAAAACAACTATGCCTAAACTGAAGACCCATAGCGGCGCAAAAAAGCGCTTCAATCTGACGAAGACCGGCAAGGTCAAGAGAGCTCACGCGTTCAAGAGCCACATCCTGACCAAGAAGGACACCAAGCGTGGCCGTCGTCTGCGCAGCACCACCTATGCTGACTGCACCACCGAGGCGACCATCCGCAAGATGATCCCCTACAAATAAGATACGTTTTCGTTAGAATAGGAGGCAATTAGAATATGGCACGTGTTAAAGGCGCAATGATGGCGCGTAAAAGAAGAAACAAGACGCTGAAGCTGGCTAAGGGCTACTGGGGCGCCAAGTCCAAGCATTTCAAGATGGCCAACGAGCAGGTCATGAAGTCTCTGACCTACGCCTATGTGGGCCGCCGTCTGAAGAAGCGTGACTTCCGTCAGCTGTGGATCACCCGTATCTCCGCCGCTGTGAAGCCCAACGGTCTGAACTACTCCACCTTCATGCACGGTCTGAAGGTCGCCGGCATCCAGATCAACCGCAAGATGCTGTCCGAGATGGCCATCAGCGATCCCGTGGCGTTCGCCGCCCTGTGCGAGATCGCCAAGAAGGCGTAAGTTTGTGCACATACAGCGCTCTGCCGAGGGCAGGGCGCTGTTTTTTGCATTTTGCCGCTGGTAAAAGCTTGACATTACTGCTATAATACCCCTGAAAAAATCATGGAAAGGATGAATGACCATGTATTGCATCAGAAAAGTCAACGACGACTACACCTGGGTGGGCGCAGACTGCCGCCGTCTGGCCCTGTTCGAGGGCGTGTTCGGCGTGCCCGACGGCGTCAGCTTCAACAGCTATCTCCTGCTGGACGACAAGACTGTCCTGTTCGACACGGTGGACAGCGCCGTGCGTACCACCTTCCGTGAAAATGTGGCCCACGTCCTGAACGGCAGAGCGCCGGACTATCTGGTGGTCCACCACATGGAGCCGGACCACGCTGCCGAGATGGCCGACCTGGCCCGTCAGTACCCGGACATGGGCATCCTGTGCAGTGCCGCCGCCAAGAACATGATCGCCCAGTTCTTCGACGCGGAGCTGGCCGGCCGCGTCACCGTGGTGAAGGAGGGTGACACCCTCTGCACCGGCCGCCATACCTTGCGCTTTATCGCCGCGCCCATGGTCCACTGGCCGGAGGTGCTGATGACCTATGACGAGACGGACAAACTGCTGCTGTCCGCCGATGCCTTCGGCAGCTTCGGCGCGCTGAACGGTACCCTGTTCGCCGATGAGGTGGACTTCGACCGGGAGGTGCTGGACGAGGCACGGCGGTATTATACCAACATCGTGGGCAAGTACGGCGCACAGGTCAAGGCGGTGCTGCAAAAGGCCGCTGGACTGGATATCCGTATGCTGCTGCCGCTCCACGGCCATGTCTGGCGGCAGGACCTGGGCTATATCCTGGGCAAATACGACCTGTGGAGCCGTTGGGAGCCGGAGGTCCGCGGCGTGATGATCGCCTACGCTTCCGTATACGGCAACACGGAGAACGCCGCCAATATCCTGGCCTGCCGTCTGGTGGAGCAGGGGGTAAAGGTGAAGATGTACGATGTGTCCGTAACGCCCAGTTCCTATGTGGTGTCCGATGCCTTCAAGTACAGTCACCTGGTGTTTGCCGCACCTACCTATAACGGCGGCGTGTTTATCACCATGGACGAGGTCCTGCGGGACATCGCCTCCCACGGCCTGCAGAACCGCGGCTTTGCCCTGCTGGAAAACGGCACCTGGGCGCCGGTCACCGCCCGGCAGATGGCCGCCCTGCTGGAGCCCCTGAAGGGCTGGCGGCAGGTGGGGGAGAGCGTGACCGTCCGTTCCGCCGCCCACGCGCCTCAGCTGGCGGCCATCGAGGGCCTGGCCGCCGCCCTGATTGCGGATATTTCCGGGGAAAAGCAGTAAAAAACTGCGGAAAACGGGCAAAAACTTCTTGCATTATGCCGTGCCGCGTGGTATTATATTGCGGTAAATCCGCACAGCTTCAGACTTTCGGTCGGTGCCGCAAGGTTGGCCGGAGGGCGGAAGAGGCTGGAGGTACAAACTAAAATAAAAGGAGAAACAAACCAACATGGCAAATCAGAACGTCGTATCCATGAAGTCCCTGCTGGAGGCAGGTGTCCACTTCGGTCACCAGACCCGCCGCTGGAACCCCAAGATGGCTCCCTATATCTACACGGAGCGCAACGGCATCTATATCATCGATCTGCAGAAGACCGTGAAGAAGCTGGAGGAGGCCTATGCTTTCGTGCGTCAGCTGTCCGAGAACGGCCAGACCCTGCTGTTCGTGGGTACCAAGAAGCAGGCCCAGGAGGCCATCAAGGACGAGGCTGCCCGCTGCGGCCAGTACTACGTCAACGCCCGCTGGCTGGGCGGCATGATGACCAACTTCAAGACCATGCGTACCCGTATCGACCGTCTGAACCAGCTGAAGACCATGCAGGCTGACGGTACCTTCGATATGCTGCCCAAGAAGGAAGTCATCAAGCACCTGGGCGAGATCGAGAAGCTGGAGAAGTACCTGGGCGGCGTGAAGGAAATGAAGAAGCTGCCCGGCGCCCTGTTCATCGTGGACACCCGCAAGGAGCGCAACGCCATCGCCGAGGCGCACCGTCTGGGTATTCCTGTTGTGGCCATCGCCGATACCAACTGCGATCCCGACGAGATCGATTATCCCATCCCCGGCAACGACGACGCCATCCGCGCCATCAAGCTGATCGCCTCCGTTATGGCCAACGCCATGATCGAGGGCCGTCAGGGCGAGCAGGTGGAGGAGGCCGCCGAGGCCAAGGACGCCGAGTAAGCCAACTCGATAGATACCGCGTAACGCACGGGGCAGGGAAGTGTCCCTGCCCCTTTTAATTCAACTTTTACAGGAGGAAATACAAATGGCTTTTACTGCTGCTGATGTGAAGACCCTGCGCGAGATGACCAGCGTGGGTATGATGGACTGCAAGAAGGCGCTTGTCGAGTGCGACGGCGATATGGACAAGGCTGTCGAGTGGCTGCGCGAGAAGGGCCTGGCCAAGGCCGCCAAGAAGGCCGGCCGCATCGCCGCCGAGGGTATGTCCTATGCCCTGACCGAGAACGGCGTGGGCGTCGTGGTCGAGGTCAACTGCGAGACCGACTTCTGCGCCAAGAGCGACCTGTTCGTGGCCTTCGTCAAGGACATCGCCAAGGTCATCGCCGAGCAGGATCCCGCCGATGTGGACGCCCTGATGAACTGCAAGTATGTCGGCTCCGACCTGACCGTTTCCGAGACCATGCCCGAGAAGGTCATGTCCATCGGTGAGAACCTGCAGATCCGCCGCTTCGTCCGCTTCTCCGAGAACACCAGCGTGGGCTACGTCCATGCCGGCGGCAAGATCGGCGTGCTGGTGAACCTGGCTGTGGACGGCGGCATCGACGCCACCGAGATCGGCAAGAACGTCGCCATGCAGATCGCGGCCCTGAACCCCCGCTTCTGGGACAGGTCCCAGGTCACCGATGAGGTGTTGGCCGAGGAGAAGAAGATCGCGCTGGCCCTGATGGACACCGATCCCAAGATGGCCTCCAAGCCCGAGGCCGTCAAGGAGAAGATCGTCATGGGCAAGATGAACAAGTTCTACGAGGAGAACTGCCTGCTGCAGATGGAGTTCGTCCGCGGCGACATCTTCCAGGGCAGCGTGGAGAAGTATATCGCCGACGCCGCCAAGAAGCTGGGCGGCTCCGTCAAGTTCGTGGATGCCGTTCGCTTCCAGACCGGCGAGGGCATCGAGAAGAAGCAGGAGGACTTCGCCGCGGAGGTCGCTGCTCAGATGAACATGGGCAAGTAATTGCAGATGCACAAAACACCCTTCGGCTCACGCCGAGGGGTGTTTTTTCGCACATAAAAAGGACCGCCGTGAGGCGGTCCTTTTTATGTGCGGATATGTCAGGAAACGAGCACGTGGATGCGCCCCGCGGGCTCACCGTACTTGTCGGCGGCAACGGTGCCGTTCAGCACGGTGGTGATGTAGTCCATGACCACCTCGTCCATGGGGATGCCCAGGTCGTAGTTGGCGGTGGCGTTGACAAAGCGGTAGTAGGTGTCGCCGCCGCTGGCCATAAAGTCGTTGGTGGCGATGGTGTACGTGGCCGCCGGGTCAAAGTCCTTGCCGCCCACGGTCTTGATGGTCACGCGGTTGATGGTCTTGGGGGCGAAGTAGGTGGTGCCGGGATACTCGTCGCCCTGATCATAGCCCTTGGTGGTGTCCACGGTGAACTCGATGCCGGATACCTGGGGGAAGCCGCCGATGGCCTCCGGCGTGCAGAAGGTGGAGGCCTCCAGCACTTCCAGCAGCTCCGTACCGGTGATCTTGATGATGCTCAGGGTGTTGCCGAAGGGCAGCACGGTGTTGACGTCCTTCTTGGTGATGTCGCCGGCCTCGATGGTGGCGCGGATGCCGCCGCCGTTGGTGATGGCCGCGTCAACGGTCTCGCCCTGCTGTTCGGCGCCCCACACCAGCGCATCGGTGATCAGGTCGCCCAGATTGGTCTCCTGCGTGCGGTTGCCGGGGTCCTTCTCGCCGTTCAGCGTCACCTCGGTCTTGGCGAACACTGTGCCGTAGTCAGCCTCGATCTCGGCGATGATGGCGGCGGCGCGGGCGGCGATGGCGTCGTCGGCCGCCCCCATGTCCTCGGTGGACAAGCACGTGGTGGTGATGGTGCTGTCCTTGATGGTCACAACGCCGATGTTCTCCAGCTTCGTGCCGGTAGAGGTCAGGATAGTGTCGCCTACCTTGCGGTCCGTGTTGGTCTTCTCAACGATCTCCTCCTCAGTGGAATGGGAGTGACCGTCGATGAACACGTCGATGCCGGTGACCTTGTTCAGCAGGTCGATAGAGCGGTTGCCGGTGGCAGCGGTCTCATCGTCGATACCCAGGTGGCCCAGGCAGATAACGTAGTTGCAGCCCTCGTCCTCGCGCAGCATATTCGCCATATCCTGCGCGATCTGGTACAGCTCCTCACCGCCGGCGAAGGTCACGCCCTGGATCTTGCCGGGGTGGGCCTTTGTGGCGGTCTCCGGGGTGTCCAGACCGAACACGCCGATCTTGGTGCCGCCGGGGGTGGTGAACACGGCCGCATCGTCAAAGGCCAGCTCGCCGTTGTACTTCACGTTGGCGGCCAGCACGGGGAACTGGGCGTTCTCCATGTTCTTCTTCAGCGCCTCGAAGCCGTAGTCGAACTCGTGGTTGCCCAACGCCACAGCGTCGTAGCCCACCATGTTCATCAGCTCCACAGCCGTTGCACCTTCAGACACACTCACAGCGGTGTCGCCCTGACTGAAGTCGCCGGCGTCCAGGATCAGCACATACGCGCCCTCAGACTCATACTGGCTGGCCAGCGCCGCTACCTTGGCGTAATTGGAAACAGCGCCGTGCACATCGTTGGTGTGCAGGATGACCACCGGCTCCGTGGCGGTGGCGTCCTTGCCGGGGTCGGGTTTCTTTTCGCCGCAGGCCGCCAGGGTGAACACCATGGCCAGGGCAAGCAGCAAAGACAGCAGCTTTTTCTTCATACTCCTTATCCCTTCCTTTCAGCGGTTTTGCACATTTTCTGCGCCTGCTGTATGGCCATTGTACCGTATTCCACGGCTGAACGCAAGCTTTTCCCGGTTTTTATTTTACATGGATTTTACACCAGCGGGATTTTTCCCTTTACATTGGGCACTTACAATAAAAACCGTACAAGGGAGTTATCCAAAACGACGAAAGAAATGAGGTAATACATATGAAAAAGATCATTGCACTGGTCCTGACCGCCCTGCTGGCCCTGAGCCTGGTGGCCTGCGGCAGCGAGACCAAGACCGACGACGCCGACAAGACCGAGGACAAGACCTCCACTGAGCTGACCGGCACCGTCTCCACCGACGGCTCCACCTCCATGGAGAAGGTCATCGGCGCCCTGAGCGAGTCCTTCATGGCGCAGAACGGCGGCGTCACCGTCAACTACAACCCCACCGGCTCCGGCTCCGGCATCACCGCCGTGCAGGAGGGCACCTGCGACATCGGCCTGTCCTCCCGCGCGCTGAAGGACGAGGAGAAGTCCGCCGGCCTGAAGGAGACCGTGCTGGCCTATGACGGCATCGCCATCATCGTCCACCCCGACAACCCCGTCAGCGACCTGTCCGTTGAGCAGATCGCCAAGCTGTACACCGGCGAGATCACCAACTGGAAGGACGTGGGCGGCAATGACGCCGAGGTGGTCCTCATCGGCCGCGAGGCCGCCAGCGGCACCCGCGATGGCTTCGAGTCCATCACCGGCACCAAGGACAAGTGCCGGTATCGTCAGGAGCTGACCTCCACCGGTGATGTGATCACCGCCGTCAGCCAGAACCCCGATGCCATCGGCTACGCCTCTCTGGCCTCCATCAAGGACACCGTCAAGGCCCTGAACGTGGATGGCGTCACCCCCGGCGAAGCCACCGTCAAGGATGGCAGCTACAAGGTCCAGCGTCCCTTCGTGCTGGTGACTGTGGACGGCAAGGCCCTCTCTCCCGCGGCCCAGGCGTTCTTTGACTACGCCACTTCCTCCGACGCAGCTTCCATCATCGCCAAGGCCGGCGCTGTGGCAGTCGCAGGTTAACAAGTAAGGCACGGACACAGGCGACATCCCCGCGCGGGGTGCCGCCTTGCCCCGTATCTGCTGAGGTGCATATATGAAAGCAAAACGATTTATGGAGAACGCCATCCATGGCTTCTTTCTGCTGATGGGTCTGGTGACGGTGGGCTGCGTGCTGCTGATCTCCGTCTACCTTGTCGTCTCCGGCATCCCCGCTATCCGTGAGATCGGCCTTATGAAGTTCCTCTTTGGCCCCGTGTGGAATTCCAACGCGGCGGAGCCTCAGTTCGGCATCCTGCCCTTTATCCTTACCAGTATTTACGGTACTGCGGGCGCGATCCTGCTGGGCGTGCCCGTGGGCTATATGACCGCCGTGTTCCTGGCCAAAATGGCCCCGCCGAAGCTGAAGACCGCCGTCTCCGCCGCGGTGAGCCTGCTGGCGGGCGTCCCCTCCGTGGTTTACGGTCTGGTGGGTATGCTGGTGCTGGTGCCGGGCATCCGTCAGGTCTTCCATATTCCCGACGGCTCCGGCCTGCTGGCGGCCATCATCGTGCTGGCGATCATGATCCTGCCCTCCATTATCAATGTGGCCATGACGGCCCTGGAGGCGGTGCCCCGTGAGTACGAGGACGCCTCTCTGGCGCTGGGCGCCACGGAGACGGAAACATGGTTCAAGGTGTCTGTCCCCGCCGCCCGCAGCGGCATCGCCGCCGCGGTGGTGCTGGGCGTAGGCCGCGCCATCGGCGAGGCCATGGCCGTGATGATGGTCTCCGGCAACGTGCCCAATATGCCCTCCCTGTTCCAGAGCGTTCGGTTCCTGACCACCGCTGTGGCCAGCGAGATGGGCTACGCGGCGGCAGGCCTGCAGCGTCAGGCGCTGTTCTCCATCGCGCTGGTGCTGTTCCTGTTCATCATGCTCATCAACGCCGCGCTCAATTTCTTCCTCAAGCGAAGTAAGGAGAAGTGACCATGGACAAACGTGAATTCTCTGCCCGCCGCCGTATCTGGGGCGGGACCATGCGGGGCCTGATGGTCCTCTGCACCGCCGTTACCTGCGCGCTGGCGGTGTTTCTCATCGTCTATGTGCTCGTCAAGGGCGTGCCCAACCTGAGCTGGCAGCTGCTGAGCACCAAGCCCAGCTATCTGGACGGCTCCATCGGTATCCTGCCGGATATCATCACCACCGTCTGCACGGTGCTGACCACGCTGCTGGTGGTGCTGCCCCTGGGCGTCTGCGCCGCCGTGTACCTGACGGAGTATGCCGCCAACAAGAGAGTAGTGGCCGTTATCGAGTACGCCGCCGAGACGCTGTCCGGCATCCCCTCCATTATCTACGGCCTGGTGGGCCAGATGTTCTTCTGCCAGCTTCTGGGCATGAAGAAATCCCTTCTCGCCGGCGCCATGACCCTGGTCATTATGAACCTGCCCACCATCATGCGTACTACACAGGAGAGCCTCAAGACCGTGCCCCAGTCCTACCGGGAGGGGGCCTTCGGTCTGGGCGCCGGCAAGTGGCGCACCATCCGCACGGTGGTGCTGCCCGGCTGTGTGGACGGCGTGCTCACCGGCTGCATTCTGGCCGTGGGCCGTATCCTGGGCGAGACGGCGGCCCTGCTGTACACCGCGGGCTTTGCCCACACGCTGTACAACAGCCTGCGTGCCACGCTGGAGGGCTCCGGCGCCACACTGTCCGTGGCCCTGTATGTCTACGCCAAGGAGCAGGGCGAGTTCGATGTGGCCTTCGCCATCGCCGCCATCCTCATGGCGCTGGCCCTGCTCATCAACCTGGCGGCTATGCTGACCGGGCGTTACTTCAAGAAACGGAGGAGCCTATGAGCGATATCATCACCGTAAACGATCTGAACCTGTGGTACGGTCCCACCCAGGCGCTGCACCACGTCACCATATCCGTGCCGGAGCACAGCATTACTGCCCTCATTGGCCCCTCCGGCTGCGGCAAGTCCACATTTCTTAAAACGCTGGACCGTATGAACGACCTGATCCCCGGCGTAAAGGTGGAGGGCCAGGTGCTCTACAAGGGACAGGACATTTACGCCCCCGGCGTGGACGTCAGCCAGCTGCGCCGTGAGGTGGGCATGGTGTTTCAAAAGCCAAATCCCTTCCCCATGAGCATCTACGACAACGTGGCCTACGGCCCCCGTACCCACGGCATCCGCAACAAAGCCAAGCTGGACGAGCTGGTGGAGCAGTCCCTGCGGCGTGCCGCCATCTGGGACGAGGTGAAGGACCGCCTGAAAAAGAATGCCCTGGGCCTCTCCGGCGGCCAGCAGCAGCGTCTGTGCATCGCCCGTGCCCTGGCGGTGGAGCCCACCGTGCTGCTGATGGATGAGCCCACCTCGGCACTGGACCCCATCTCCACCTCCCGTATCGAGGAGCTGGCGGTTGAGCTGAAGCGGCATTACACCATCGTCATCGTCACCCACAATATGCAGCAGGCACTGCGTATCTCGGACCGCACCGCCTTCTTCCTGCTGGGCGAGCTGGTGGAGTACGGCGACACGGAGACCATGTTCTCCACGCCCAGCGAAAAGCGCACCGAGGATTACATCACCGGGAGGTTTGGATAATGCGTAGTCAATTCGATAAACAGCTGGCCCAGCTCCACCGCGAGCTCATCGAGATGGGCGCCCTGTGCGAGCAGGTCATCGCTCTGTCCTCTCAGGCCCTCACCAACCGCGATACCGCCCTGGCGGAGAAGGTCGCGCCCCTGGACCACGAGATCGACCGCAAGGAGCGCGACATCGAGAACCTCTGCCTGCGGCTCCTGCTTCAGCAGCAGCCGGTGGCCGGCGACCTGCGGCAGATCTCCGCTGCCCTGAAGATGATCACGGACATGGAGCGTATCGGCGACCAGGCCGACGATATTGCCGAGATCCTGCTCTGCCGCGCCGGCCGGCCTCTCAGCGCCGGCGACACCCTGCGGGATATGGCCCGGGCCACCATCCGCATGGTCAGCGAGAGCGTGGACGCCTATGTCCGGCAGGATGTGGACCTGGCCCAGCAGGTCATCGCCGCCGACGATGAGGTGGACGGCTATTTTGACCGGATCAAGGCCCATCTCATCGACCGTATCGCCAAGGACGTGGATGACGGTGAAGCCACACTTGACTTACTGATGATCGCCAAGTATTATGAACGTATCGGCGACCACGCCACCAACATCGCCGAGTGGGTGATGTTTTCCGTCACCGGCGTGCACAAGGCCGAGGCCACTTGAGCCAAAAGGAGGGACCCCACATGATCTGGTGTGTAGAGGATGACGCCAGCATCCGCGATATCGAGATGTATGCCCTGCGCTCCGCCGGGCTGGAGGCCGAGGGCTTTACCGACGGCGCCGCCTTCTGGCGGGCCCTGCAAAGCGAAAAGCCCGACCTGGTGGTGCTGGACGTGATGCTCCCCGGCATCGACGGCACGGAGCTGCTGGGCCGTATGCGCGCCTCCACGTCCCTGCGCCGCATCCCGGTCATTATGGCCACCGCCAAGGGTGCGGAGTATGACCGCGTCCGGGCGCTGGACGGCGGCGCGGACGACTATCTGACCAAGCCCTTCAGCGTCATCGAGCTGGTCTCCCGGGTCAAAGCGGTGCTGCGCCGCTGCCAGCCGGAGGGGGACAGCTCCATCCTCCGCAGCGGCGAGGTGTCGCTGGATACCCGTGCTCACACCGTCCTGTCCGGCGGCGAACGCGTCGACCTGACCTACAAGGAATACGAGCTGCTGCGCCTGTTCCTCAGCCACCCCGGCACGGCCTACACCCGTGACCGGCTGATGGAGCTGGTCTGGGGCATGGATTACTGCGGCGAGAGCCGTACCGTGGATATGCACATCCGTACCCTGCGCCAGAAGCTGGGCAAGGCCGGCGCACACATCACCACGGTCCGCGGCGTGGGCTACCGTTGGGAGGAGACCATATGACAAAAAAGATATTTCGCTCCACCGTGGCGGTGGGGCTTGCGGTGCTGCTGGCCAGTCTGGTCATTATCATGGGCGCACTGTACACCTATTTCGGCCATGTCCAGGAGCAGCAGCTCCGGGATGAGCTGTCCATCGCCGCTGCGGCCATGGAGTCCGGCGACGGCGAGGCCTATCTGTCCAAGCTGCACTCCGACAATTACCGCATCACCTGGCTCCGCGCTGACGGCACGGTGCTCTATGATACGAAGGCTGACGCTGCGGCTATGGAGAACCACGCCCAGCGCGAGGAGGTCCGTCAGGCCCTGGCCAACGGCACCGGTGAGTCCAGCCGTTACAGCGCCACTCTGCTGGAAAAGACCCTCTACTACGCCCGTCGGCTGCCGGACGGCACGGTCCTGCGCCTGTCCGCCAGCCGCGTCACCATGGGTGTGCTGCTTCTGAGTATGCTCCCCGCCATCCTGGCGGTCATCGCCGTGGCCCTGATCCTCTCCGGCATTCTGGCCGGCCGCGTGTCCCGCCGCATCACCCGCCCCCTGAACACCCTGGACCTGGAGCACCCCCTGGAAAACGACGCCTACGAGGAGCTTTCGCCCCTGCTGCGCCGACTTGAGCACCAGCGGCGTCAGATCGACGATCAGCTGCGTTCTCTGCGCCGCCGGTCCGAGGAGTTTGAACAGATCACCGCCAGCATGACCGAGGGCCTGGTACTGGTGGATAACGGCGGTACCATCCTCAGCATGAACCCTGCCGCCTGCGCCGTGTTCCACACCGATGCGGCCTGCGTGGGCCAGCCTCTGCTGACCGTGGAGCGCGGCAGCGCCGTCAGCCACGCCCTCCACGATGCCATGGACACCGGCCACGGCGAGACCCGTATGGAGCGCGACGGCCGCGAGTACCAGTTCGACATGACCCGTATCCAGGCCGACGGCGAGGTGGTGGGCGCGGTGCTGCTGACCTTCGACGTCACCGAGCAGGCCTACGCCGAGCGCAACCGCCGCGAGTTCACCGCCAACGTCTCCCATGAGCTGAAGACCCCGCTTCAGGGCATCATCGGCAGCGCCGAGCTGCTGGAGAACGGCATGGTCCGGCCTGACGATGTGCCCCGCTTCGTGGGCCATATCCGCGGCGAGGCCCAGCGCCTGGTGACGCTGATCAACGACATCCTCCGCCTGTCTGAGCTGGACGAGGGCGGCAGCCTGCCCACCGAGCCGGTGGAGCTGCTCTCCCTCTGCGCCGACACGGTCAAGTCGCTGGAGAGCGCCGCGCAGCAGCGCCAGATCACCATGACCGTCACCGGCGAGGCCGTTACGGTCCCTGGCGTCCGCCGTCTGCTGACCGAGACGGTCTTCAACCTCTGCGACAACGCCATCAAGTACAATAAGGACGGCGGCAGCGTCGCCGTCGCCGTGGGCCGTGACGGCCCCGACGCCGTGGTCACGGTAGCCGATACCGGCATCGGTATCCCGCCGGAGCACCAGGGCCGCGTCTTCGAGCGCTTCTACCGCGTGGACAAGAGCCACTCCAAGGCCTCCGGCGGTACCGGCCTGGGCTTGTCCATCGTCAAGCACGCCGTGGCTTATCACCACGGCTCCGTCACGCTGGACAGCCGTGAGGGGGAGGGCACCACCTTTACCCTCCGCCTGCCGTTGGAAGCGTAAACGCGAAAATGCCCGCCTCTGCGGGCGGGCATACAAAAAGACCACCCGATAGGGTGGCCTTTTTTGTCATAAATGCGCCTTTGCGTGGGCACAGATGGCGTCAAAGGTCTTCTGACTGATATCGTGTTCGATCTTGCAGGCATCTGTCTCCGCCGTAGCGGCGTCGATGCCCAACGCCATCAGGAATTTCGTCAGCGTGTGGTGCCGGTCCAGCATACGCTCGGCGATGGCCATACCGCTGGCCGTCAGGGTGATGAGTCCGTCCTTGTCCATCGTGATATAGCCGTTTTCCCGCAGCCGTTTGGTGGCGTAGGTCACGCTGGGTTTTGTCACGCCCAGATGCTCGGCTACGTCGATGGAACGGATGTAGCCGTGCTGCTGCTGCATCATCAGCATCGTCTCTAAATAATCCTCGGAGGCGCGCAGTATCTGCATAAAAGTATCACCAACTTTCCCCAATACACTTTTAACAGCATACCACAATTTTCACAAACTTACAAGTGCGCTAAAAAAATTTCGTTCTCCCTATTGACAAAGAGGGTTTGAGGTATTAAACTGTGCCATAGGTTAAGGAGGGCTAACCGTCGTGGTCTGCTATGGACCGGGAAAGTCCTTTCAAAACCGCTTTTTTCAGACACAGAGTTAGCGGAAGCTAACCGTGAAACGGAGGGATATACATGATGCCTTTGATGCTGGCAGACGCCGGAACGGAGCAGCTCATCCACAAGGTGGGCGGCAGCCCGGAGGTAAAAAAGCACCTGGAGGACCTGGGCTTCACCCCGGGCAGCACCGTCACGCTGGTGTCCGCCATGGGAGGCAACGTCATCGTGAAGGTCAAGGAGTCCCGCGTGGCCATCAGCGAGGAAATGGCCCGCAAGATCATGGTCTGATAGCCGCGCCAAGCGGTTATTGCATTTGAGAAACAGAAATATCACATAGAAGGAGAGCAGAAGCATGAAAACATTGCGTGAAGTCAAGATCGGCGAGACCGTCAAGGTCGTCAAGCTCCACGGCGAGGGCCCCGTCAAGCGCCGTATCATGGACATGGGCATCACCAAGGGCGTGGAGGTCTATGTTCGCAAGGTAGCCCCTCTGGGCGATCCCATGGAGGTCACTGTCCGCGGCTACGAGCTGAGCCTGCGTAAGGCCGACACCGAAATGATCGAGGTCGAGTGATGACCTGCGGTACCGTGTTTCGGTGCCGGAAATACGTCCGTTATTTAAATTCATCTGTATATAGGTTCAACAAGATTAACCGGAAGGAGAGACACTATGGAAAAACAGATAAAGATCGCGTTGGCAGGTAACCCCAACTCTGGCAAGACCACCCTGTTCAACGCGCTGACCGGCTCCAACCAGTTCGTGGGCAACTGGCCCGGCGTTACGGTGGAGAAGAAAGAGGGCAAGCTGAAGAAGCACGATGACGTGGCCATCATGGACCTGCCCGGCATCTACTCCCTGTCCCCCTACACCCTGGAGGAAGTGGTCGCCCGTAACTACCTGATCACCGAGCGCCCCGACGCCATCCTGAACATCATCGACGGTACGAACCTGGAGCGTAACCTGTACCTGACCACCCAGCTGACCGAGCTGGGCATCCCCGTTGTCATCGCCATCAACATGATGGACGTGGTCCGCAAGAACGGCGACAAGATCAACGTGGATGAGCTGAGCCGCGAGCTGGGCTGCAAGATCGTGGAGATCTCCGCCCTGAAGGGCGAGGGCATTATGGAGGCCGCCGAGGCCGCCGTGCAGGCCGCCAAGTCCACCAAGACCGTTCCCATGCACACCTTCTCCGGCCCCGTGGAGCACGCCATCGCCCACATCGAGGAGGCCGCCGTACATAACCTGCCCGAGGAGCAGCAGCGCTGGTACGCCATCAAGATCTTCGAGCGCGATGACAAGGTGCTGGATCAGCTGAAGATCGACCCGACCGTCATGGCCCACATCGAGGAGGACATCAAGGCCGCCGAGAAGGAGCTGGACGACGATGCCGAGAGCATCATCACCAACGAGCGCTATGTGTACATCGCCGAGATCATCAAGGCGTGCTATAAGAAGAAAAACGCCGGTCAGCTCTCCGCCAGCGACAAGATCGACCGCATTGTGACCAACCGCTGGCTGGGTCTGCCCATCTTCGCCGTGGTCATGTTCCTGGTGTACTACATCTCCATGGTCACCGTTGGCTCCGCCGCTACCGACTGGGCGAACGACGGCCTGTTCGGCGACGGCTGGCACCTGCTGGGCATCGGCTCCAAGGCATATACCGAGGCCAGCGACGAATATACCGCCGCCACCCAGGCCGTAGACGCCTTCCTGGGGCTGGACACCGAGGCGGAGGACTTCGATGCCGGCGCCGCCCTGGCCCGGATAAAGTCCTTCGTTCCCACCTCCGACACCGCCACCGTGGATGTGGAGGATGAGGAGACCCTGGCCGTCAACACCATGACCGCCTACTATGACGCCCTGCCCCAGGATGCCGACAAGCGGGACGATGTGGTGCAGATGACCTATGTGGACGCCGCGGCCTATCTGGAGGCAAATGGCTTTGAGGCCCCTGACCCCGCCGACTACGGCGTGTGGGTGCCCGGTGTTCCTGTGCTGGTGGGCAACGCGTTGGAGTCCGCCGGTGCTGCCGACTGGCTGTCCGGTCTGATCCTTGACGGTATCGTCGCCGGTGTCGGCGCGGTGCTGGGCTTCGTGCCCCAGATGCTGGTTCTGTTCCTGCTGCTGGCGTTCCTGGAGGCGTGCGGCTACATGGCGCGTATCGCCTTCGTTCTGGATCGTATCTTCCGCAAGTTCGGCCTGTCCGGTAAGTCCTTCATCCCCATGCTGATCGGTACCGGCTGCGGTATCCCCGGCGTTATGGCCTCCCGTACCATCGAAAATGAGCGCGACCGTCGTATGACCATCATGACCACCACGTTTATCCCCTGCGGCGCCAAGGTGCCCTTCATCGCCATGATCGCCGGCGCCATCTTCGGCGGCAGCGCGTGGGTGTCCACCTCCGCTTACTTCATCGGCATGGCCGCCATCGTGATCTCCGGCATCATGCTGAAGAAGACCAAGATGTTCTCCGGCGAGCCTGCTCCCTTCGTTATGGAGCTGCCCGCTTACCACTGGCCCACTCTGGGCAACGTCCTGCGTTCCATGTGGGAGCGCGGCTGGTCCTTCATCAAGAAGGCCGGTACCATCATCCTGCTGTCCACCATCTTCGTGTGGTTCACCAGCTACTTTGGCTGGGTGGATGGTCAGTTCCAGATGCTGTCTGACGAGCAGATCGACTGCTCCATCCTGGCTGCCATCGGCGGCGCCATCGACTGGATCTTTGCACCCCTTGGCTGGGGCAACTGGCAGGCGGTCGTCGCCTCCATCACCGGCCTGGTGGCCAAGGAGAACATCGTCGGCACCCTGGGCGTCCTGTACGGCGGCGGCGACGGCAGCGTCTACGACGCTATGGCCGCGGCTTTCACCGGTATCACCGCTTACAGCTTCCTGGTGTTCAACCTGCTGTGCGCCCCCTGCTTCGCTGCCATCGGCGCCATCAAGCGCGAGATGAACAGCCGCAAGTGGACCTGGTTCGCCATCGGCTATCAGTGCGTGTTCGCCTATGTGATCGCGCTGATGATCAACCAGTTCGGCGGCCTGTTCACCGGCAATGCCAACATCCTGGGCGTCATCGTGGCGGTGCTCCTGCTGGCCGGCATCATCTATATGCTGTGCAAGCCCTATAAGGAAGCCACCAAGCTGTCCGTGAAGTAAACTGTCCCCGTAATTACCTCTTACCCCATAGAAAGGAGTGAACTTCCATGCTGCAATGGCTGTCAGCAAACCTGGGCACGATCCTCATCAGTGCCGCCTTACTTGTCGTTGTGATCCTCATCATCCGCTACCTGCTGCGCCAGAAGAAGGCGGGAAAGTCCTCCTGCGGTGCCGGCTGCGCCCACTGCGCCATGCACGGCCAGTGCCACAGCCAGAGCTGCAAGCACTGAATAGAGCGGGGGGAGGCATCGTCAGTGCCTCCCCCTGCGTCTAAAAGGAGATGTCACCATGACAGAAACCATCCTGAAGGTGGACGGCATGGCCTGCGGTATGTGCGAAAACCACATCAACGACACCGTCCGAAACAAGTTCTCCGTCCAGAAGGTCACGTCCTCCCACACCAAGGGCGAGACGGTGATCCTCTCGGAGCAGCCCCTGGATCAGCAGGCGCTGCGTGATGCCATCGCCGCCACCGGCTACACGGTCACAGCGGTGGACGCCCATCCCTACGAGAAAAAGGGCCTTTTCTCCTTCCACAGAAAGTGACCCGTCAAAGAAGCGCCCTCCCCCGGCGCTTTTTTGAAAACCGATAGTTAAATTACTCTAACCAAAGTTAGAAGAAGCTAACCGCGTATCATCCGGAAGAAACGAGCAAAAATACCGTCGAGCAATATTCGGCGGCACGGAACAGAAAGGAAGTGCGATATGAGCGTCGTGATCTTAGGCGGCAACGAGTGCATGGAGCGTCGTTACAAGGACCTGTGTCAGTCCTACAAATGCTCCGCCAAGGTGTTCACCAAGCCCTCCGGCGGCCTGAAAAACAAGCTGGGCAGTCCGGACCTGATGATCTTCTTCACCTCCACCATGTCCCACAAGCTGGTGCAGAGCGCTCTCAGCGAGCTGAAGGGCACGCCGACCCGTATCGAGCGCTGCCATACCAGCTCTCTGTCCGCCCTGCGGAGCATTCTGGAAAAACACGCCGGTTAAGGAGGAACTCCTATGTCCGAAGAAATGGTCGTGCGCCAGTGCGCGCCTACCCTGGCCGGTATCAAGACCGGAAGTCTCTTTCCCTGTCCCTGCACGGACCGGGATGCACTGCTGGACGAGGTGCGGCAGCTGAACCGCCGTCTCTCGCCCAAGGGCCTGTGCCTGCTGCCCCTCCGCTTTACCGAGGGCAGCGCCCTGCTGTACCTCTACCGCCCCGCCACTCTCCGCCGCGATCTCAGCGACGATCTGGCCCGCCGCCTGCTGGCGGAGGCCGGCTATGACGGCGGCAGCTGCGGCCGCTGTGTGGCCACGCTGATCCGCCGCTTCCGTCAGGGTGCGGACTTCCCCCACGAGATCGGCCTCTTCCTCAGCTACCCTCCTGAGGACGTCAAGGGCTTCGTGGACAACCGTGCCCGCAGCTACAAGTGCGCGGGGCTGTGGAAGGTGTACAGCGACGAGGCCCGGGCCCGGCGGCTCTTTACCCGGTTCAAGCGCTGCACGGACACATACTGCAAGCTCTGGCAGGCCGGCGCGACGATCGATCAGCTGGCTGTGGCGGGGTAACGATCGAAAGGAGAAACGACAATGAAAAAGACTGCTGTGATCTATTGGAGCGGCACCGGTAACACCGAGGCCATGGCCAATGCTGTGCTGGAGGGCATGACCGCCGCCGGCGCGGATGCCAAGCTGCTGACGGTGGACCAGGTGAACACCGCCGAGCTGAACGGCTATGCCGCCATTGCCTTCGGCTGCCCGGCCATGGGCAGCGAGGTGCTGGAGGAGATGGAGTTCCAGCCCATGTTCGACGCCTGCAAGAACTGCCTGGGCGGCAAGGCCGTGGCTCTGTTCGGCTCCTACGGCTGGGGCGACGGCGAGTGGATGCGCTCCTGGGAAAAGGACTGCGCCGATGCCGGCGTGAACCTGGTCTGCGACAGCGTGATCTGCTGCGAGGCCCCGGATGACACCGCTCTGGATGCCCTGCGCTCCATGGGCAAGACCCTGGCATCTTGAACGCTTTGCATTTTCTGCGCCGCCGTCTGCGGCGCCGGGGACAGACGCTGCTGCCGCTGTTGGCCGCCCTCTCCGCCGCAGCGGTGGTATACAGATGAAAAAGCACCCCTCAGGCCAGGTGGCCTGAGGGGTGCTTTTTTACAGCCATTTCTTGTGCCTGAAGAACCACAGCAGTCCTGCCACCAGCAGTATGCTGGCGGCGATGATCATGGGATAGCCCCACTCCGACTGCAGCTCCGGCATATTTACGAAGTTCATGCCGAACCAGCCGGTGATCAGCGTCAGCGGCAGGAACAGCACCGTCACAATGGTGAATACCCGCATCAGGTCGTTCTGCTGGATGGCCAGCTGGCTCTGATAGGCCTCCCGCAGCTGGGCCACCAGCTCCTGCAGCGCGCATACCTTTTGCAGATACCGGCCCGTCCGCCGCCCCAGCACCTCCAGCCGCGCCAGAATGTTGGCTTCGATCAGCCCGTTATCGTTGTCGCACATCTCATCGAAGATGGCGTCCAGCTGCTCATAGTACCGCTTCAGATGCAGCAGCTCCCGCCGCCACGCGGCGATGCGCCGGGGCGCGTCGTCCTTGGCCTTGCCCTCCAGTATGGTGCTCTCGCCGCCGTTGATCTGGGCCTCCAGCTTTTCCAGATACGCCATGTCGCCCTTGAACAGCCCCGCAAAAAACCGGTACAGCAGCTGCTGGTCATTCAGCGGTCCGCCTGCAGTCAGCGAGTCCACCGCACCCTGCACATACTGCTGTGCCGCCTCGTTCCGGCAGAAGAAAAACAGGTCCTCCCGGTCGATGTATACCAGCACCTTGCCGCTTTTCCCCGCCTTCCGCACATCGTACCAGTCAAAGGCCAGCAGGTCGAAGTCGGCAAAGGCCTCAAAGCTCTCCGTCTGCAATTCACCCACATATTGAAATACGGCGGCGTCCATCTGCTCCGCCACCTGATCCATATCCTTCCACAGCAGCACGCTCCGCATATTGCCACCGTCCTTTCTCCTGCAGTATACCCCACCGCGTCCCCTTCGTCAAGTTGACTTTCCCGCGGCGGACTGGTACAATAGAGCCAGCGCAGCACCATTCTGAAACAAAGGAAGTGGTTTTATGCAGTTGACACCCCAGCAGCAGGCCCTGCTGGACGGCGCCCAGGGCGAGACCATGGCCAAGGTGGTCAAGACGCTGGTCATGTACGGCGATACCTTCGGCGCCCAGCGTATGGTCCCTGTTACCAGTGAGTACGGCCACACCGTCATCTCCTTCGGCCTGGCGGTGATGAAGCCGGTCTACGACCTGTACGACCGTCTTATCGAGTCCGGCCTTACCAGCGGTCAGAAATTCACCGCTGACCCCCTGCCCCTGGATAAGCACGTCCCCACCAGTCTGTTGGAGGACATCGTCTTCCGCAAGATCATGTACACCCAGCAGGACCGGTATGAGCAGCAGCTGAAAAAGCTGGGTATCACCGCCGATAACGCCTATACCTGTACCTGCTATCTGGATCAGGTGGGCAACACCCCAAAACAGGGTGATATCCTCAGCTGGGCGGAGTCCTCCGCCGTGGTCTACGCCAACTCCGTCCTGGGCGCCCGCTGCAACCGCAACAGCGGTATGCTGGAGCTCATGGGCAGCATCGCCGGCTTCGTGCCGGAGTTCGGCCTGCTCACCGACGAGGGCCGCAAGGCCCATTGGCTGGTGGAGGTCAAATGCGCCCGCCGGCCCGAGGCTCAGCTTCTCGGCTCCGCCATCGGCATGAAGGTCATGGAGGACGTGCCCTACGTCCGGGGACTGGACAAGTGGCTGGGCACGGAGCTGAACGACGAGAACCGCGCCTACCTAAAGGACTTCGGCGCGGCCACCGCCTCCAACGGCGCCGTGGGCCTGTACCATGTGGAGCACCTGACCCCCGAGGCAAAACAGCAGGGCGAGGCCCTGCTGCGGGAGGGCTATCGGACCTACATCATCGATGACGCCGAGCTGGAGCGCGTGAAGCGCAGCTATCCCGTCATCTGGAAGGACCCTGCCGCTGCGCCGCAGCTGTGCTTCGTGGGCTGTCCTCACCTGACGCTGGAGCAGCTGAAGGAGTGGACGGCGAAGCTCACCGATGCCCTGCGGGCGCAGAACCGCCTGCAGGTGGCCGTTCCCACCGTGTTCACCGCTGCCCCGGCGGTGCTGGACGCCTTCAAGGACACCGTGGAGGGCTACAAGCTGCAAAGCATGGGCGTGATCCTCAGTTACATCTGCCCGCTGATGTACATGAACAACCCCCTCTGCAAGAAGAAGGCGGTCATCACCAACTCCAATAAGCTCCGCACCTACACCAGCGCCCGGTATTATACCGACGCGGAGATACTGGACATCCTCACCGGAAAGGAGGGACGCTGATATGCAGCAGTTCAAGGGCCGCGTGGTGGTCCCCGGCACCTGCACCGCCGAAGCGCTGGTCAGCCATGGCGGCTTCAACACCCTGGCCAGCTACCAGATGGCCATGATGTTCGGCGACAAGCAGGTCAAGTGCGGCGACCAGAATAACCCCGACATCTACAGGAAGCCCATGATCGGCAAGGCCCTCTGCCTGCCCCAGACCATCGGCTCCACCACCGGCGGCATGGTGCTCTTCACGGTGTGCTCCCACGGCAAGCAGCCCGCCTGTATGCTCTTCTCCCTGCCCATCGACTCCCTGGCCGCCTCCGGCGCCATTCTGGGCGATGTCTGGACCGACAGCAAAATGCCCGTGGTGGACTCCCTGGGCGACGAATTTTTGCAATATGTGCAGACCGGCATGACCGTCACCGTGGGTGACGACGGCCTGGTCACCGTGGAGGACTGACATGAACGATATCTACACCAAAAAGCCCGAGGAGTGCGCCTACTCCTTCACCCAGCACACCGCCTGCGAGTTCTTCCCCTGCCACAAGACCGCCCACCCCGAGGACTTCAACTGCCTGTTCTGCTACTGCCCGCTGTATACCCTGGGCAGCAAGTGCGGCGGCAACTTCAGGTACCTGGAAAACGGCGTCAAGGACTGCTCCGACTGCCTGCTGCCCCACGGTCGGGGCAGCTACAGCTACATCAAGTCCAAGTACCCGGAACTCATGGAGCTGGCCAAGAAAAACCGATAAGAAAAGAGACGGCTCACGCCGTCTCTTTTTTCATCATTATTCCAGCAGCAGCTCGTGGTCGCCCTTGTCGCAGATATAGTAGACCTGATAGCCAATGGGCGCGCCCTTCTGCCCGCTGGTCGGGTCTGTACGCTCCCTCTCCAGTATCGCACTTACCGTGCCAGCCTGCATCTGCACTGTGGTGCCGTCCAAAAACTTAATTTCCCGTCGCCAGTTCAGATGCATGTCATCCCCGATGTCTATGTATTCTCCGGTGGTGATGTACTGTGTCTGCAATTCCGCGTAATACGCCCGCACGTTGGCCATGTCGGCGGCCACCTTGGCCTTGTGCAGGCTGCCGTTGAACACAGGGATGGCAATAGCCGCCAGCACAGCGATGATCGCCACCACGATCAGCATTTCCATCAATGTAAAGCCGCGGTTCCGTTTCATAGTCTATACCCTCCGGAATCGTTTTTTTTGATAAGTTTCCCACATTATACCCTACCGACACCCGGATTGCAACCCTATTTTCCCGTCACTACCTCCGCAAATCCCTCTCCGAACACCCGCACGGCCTTCAGCGCCTCGTCCAGCGAGTTCCCCGCCGCGCCGATCTCCACCAGCAGGCTCCCGGGCGTGAAGTACTCATTGTAGTCCGAATTCCGCAGCGTCAGCGGCCGCATCAGCGTGGGATAGCGCTCCGTCAGGTGCTGCTGCACCGCCACGGCGAATTTCAGGTTCTCCTGCCAGCCCTCCCAGCTGCTGCCCATCACCAGGCTCACCTGCGCGCAGTCCGGGTCCTCCCGCGTTACCACCTTGTACTGGTGCCCGGCCTTGTCCTCCAGCGCGTCCCGGTGCACATCCAGAATGAACCCGATGCTGGGGTATTTCTCCATATACGCCTCGATGGCGTCCTCCGCCCGGTAGTACGCCCCGTTGTATTCCGGGTCGTCATACAGCGCCCGGTCGTGCAGCACCGATATCCCGTAGCCCGACAGCACCCTCGCCAGCTCGTCGCCCACCCGTATCACGCTCACGCTGGCATCCGCCGTCCGAAAGCTCCCCGTGTCCTCGTATTCCTTCCCCGGCGGCATGGTGTACGCCTCGCTGCCGTGGGTGTGGACGATCAGCACCTGCGGCGCGTCCTCGCCCAGCGCCGCCGCGAACGTCCCGTCAAACACGATGCCCTCCACCGTCTGCCGCGAACTGTTCTTGATGAACACGTCCCCCACCCGGGTATACCCGTTCTCATCCGCCGCCACCACCGACAGCGGCCTCGATTCCCCCTGCCCGCCGGTGTTCTCCGTCTGTTCCGTTGTTGGGCCCTCCGGTGTTTCCGCCGGGGCGGGGGAGGGCGTCTCCTCCGCGTTCCGGGGCGTCTCTGCCTGCGTCACCTGCGTCTCCGCCGCCAGCAGCATCGGCGACTGCCGCAGCACCGTCAGCACCGGCAGCGGCAGCGAGTCCGCCGCCCACAGGTCCCCCAGCTCCCACTGTACCAGCCGCTGCGCCAGTGAGCTGTCCCGCACCGCCTGTGCCGCCGCCCGCAGATCCTGACTCCCCGCGCACACCGCCGCCAGCCACAGCACGAACGCCCCGCACACCGCCGCCACAATCTCCGCCAGATATTTTCCGAAATTCCACCCGGTATCCTGCGCGAAGTTGTGCAGAAGAATCCCCACAAGCAGCACGAAAATAATAAGATCATTCATCCAGCCGATCCATTCGTTTCCCGTCAGAACGGTAGAGATTCCAAGCAGTACAATCATCCCCAGCACAATGCCATTGTCCCGTCTCTCCTTTTCCCCGAACATTCGGAACACAAAACGTACATACCACACACTCGACGCCACCCAAAGCACCGACGCCAGTCCCATCACATTTTCAAACAGGCATCCCGTGTATACAAGCGCATAGAGCAGGCTGGCGCCCGCCAGCTTCCCGAAAATCTTTGCCCCTTCCTGATTTTCTTCCTCCGGAATCATTTCCTTCGAATTCATTTCCCTACCGATCATGATCTCTTCCATCGCCGTTCTCCTCCCCTTCTTCCTCTACATACTCCAGAATATCTCCCGGCTGACAGCCCAATGACCGGCAGATCTTATCAAGCGTATCCATCCGGATCGCCTTTGCCTTTCCGTTCTTTAAAATCGAAATATTCGCCATTGTAATGCCGACTTTTTCCGATAACTCAGTCACGCTCATTTTCCGCTTCGCCAGCATGACATCTATATTGATCCTGATTGCCATTCTCTTCCTCATTTCCGGACGATCCGCTGCCGTCCTATATTGTCAACTCCGCATCCTGCTTCATCTCATACGACTTATAGATCAGATGGGACAGCATGTGGTAGAGAGAACCGGTCTCATGCGCTCCCTCAAAGCAGATACTGATCTTATTCGCCTTTCTGGTAAACACATGCTTTCCCGTCACGATGATGAATCTGGTTGCATTCTGCTTGTTGTCCTGAATGCCTTCCTCCAGGACGTCAAGACCGTAGATCTCCGCCGTAAGACGGCTTGCAATGGCAGCTTTGTGCCGCATACCGTCCTCCCTGACTTTCTGTGCCGCCATCGCGGTATTTTTTAAGCTGTGCTTCTCCCACTCCCGATGCCCTTCTAAGTATCTCGCACACTGCATCAGTGCCTGCGGATGCGAGTATACATCCGTGATATCGGAAAGCTTCGCTCCCGGCACGCCGAGCAGGGCATGTTCGATCTTGATAATCTGCTCGCCCACGATGCAGTGTCCATACTCCACCATGAGATCATAATTCTCAGAGACAATCCCTGCAGATGAATTCTCAATCGGCAGCACCGCATAATCCGCGTCCCCGCTGGCGATCGCCTCCATGGCGTCCCTCCAGGTCTCCACATGATAGCTGTTCCCCGCATCCTCACCGAAATACTGCTTTAACGCGAGCTGCGTGTAGGCGCCCTCCGTCCCCTGAAAGACAATGCGCGCATTTTTATAATCCAGCGCATCCAGCTCTTCAAAATCCGGCTTTTCATATATGCCGTGCTCCGTCATCAGCTGATACTGGCGCTTTCTGCTGATCGACATGATCTGCTCAAACAGCTCCCGGATTCCGTGCCGGTTGAACGCGCTGTCGCCGAGCGCCGAAAGCGTTGCAAGCTTTTCCATTTCACGGTCTTTGTCAAAAACTTTTTTGCCCGTCTCTATCTTATATTCCGCCACCTCGCCCGCAATCTGCATACGCTGCTGATACAGCGCAACAATCTGCTTGTCAATGACATCAATCTCATCTCTCAACTCTAATAGATTCTTCATAGTGCTCCTTACCGTCTGACTTCCTTTTCGTATCAGGGCATCCGCCGGGTGCTCTTTTGTGCCGACTCCGCCTTAGTTTATAATATAGTACATTAACGTGCTGATGACAAGAGAACCCTTGCAAGTTATTAGACGAAAATGTTATAATTTCCATGATTATATTTTATCGGCATTTCAGACGAAAGAAGGAATCATTCCATGAAAAAAAAGATTTCCATTATCATTGCTGTCATCGTCATTATCGCGCTTATCGCAGCGGCTGCCATTTTCCACTATCTCTCCAACCGGACTCATTTTAATGAGGGTTACGTGAACGGCAACACCGCTGGCAACCTCTACAACGGCGGTCTCTTCTGCGAGTACGACGGCACGGTATATTTTTCCAACCCGTCCGACGGCGGGAAGCTGTATTCGATGTCTCCGGACGGAAGCAATCTGGCCAAGCTCTGTGATGACACGGTATCCTACATCAACGCGGACGAACATTATCTCTACTATGTGCGCAACAATCCGGGAGCAACGGGCGCCGCTCTCTCCTTTCTCTCCGTCAACACCGACAGTCTCTGCCGCATTGACAGGGAAGGCGGCGATGACTCCGTTCTGATTCTGGATTCGGCGCCGTGCCTCTACGCTTCCCTCTACGGGAATTATATTTACTATATCCGCTATGATGAATCCGAGGGTTCCACACTTTATAAGGTAAAAATCGACGGTTCCGGCTGCAAGCAGGTCGACACCGCTCCCGACTTTACCTGCTCGGCAAACGGCGAATATATGTATTACAACGGAACCGACAGCGATCACTATATCTGGCGGCTCAATACCACGGACGACTCAAAGGGCATGCTCTACGGCGGGAACTGTTATATGCCGACTGTCATAGACGATACCACCGCCTATTTCATGGACTGCGACAGCAACTACGCGATCGCCCGCACGGATCTTGCCACCGGTGAGAAGACACTTCTGTCCGAGGACCGCGTGGACTGGTACAACCTCTACGGGGATTATATCTACTTCCAGAAAAACGATTCCGAACATCCGTGTCTCGGATTCATGCGCACGGACGGCAGCGGTTACACCACACTGTTCGAGGGAAATTTCAAGGACATTACAATCACTTCCGAATATGTATACTTTCGTGATTTTTCCACAGACCAGAGCTACTGCGTTCCGCTCGGCTCCTCCGCCTCTCCGGTCGCCTTTGATCCGGGCGTCGTCGAAGACTGATGCAGCATAGAATTGCCGCAATAAGCATAGACCTCTTTCGAGCGATAAGTAATATTACAGGAATACCAGAGAACAAAAAAGTTCCAGAATAAACAGACGGCGGCAAATTCTTTGAAGCAAAATTCACGTA